>Ga0307505_10000258_pt1 | contig 63425 bp, 57 predicted proteins | sample 23_S_MG_FD_202183 | JGI IMG/M metagenome (GOLD analysis project Ga0307505, IMG submission 202183) | Soil microbial communities from Populus trichocarpa stands in riparian zone in the Pacific Northwest, United States - 23_S | ecosystem: Environmental > Terrestrial > Soil > Riparian zone > Trees... | reverse complement strand
CTTATTCTTCCCGTTCTTGCGAAGTTTACATCCCGAAGGATTTCATCCTTCACGCGGCGTTGCTGGGTCAGGCTTTCGCCCATTGCCCAAAATTCCCGACTGCTGCCTCCCGTAGGAGTCTGACCCGTATGTCAGTGTCAGTGTGGCCGACCGCCCTCTCAGGCCGGCTACAGATCATCGCCTTGGTAAGCCATTACCTTACCAACTAGCTAATCTGCCGCAGGCTCCTCTTCAGACGCGAGGTCTTTCGATCCCCCGCTTTAACAACTGTCACCATTAGGTGCCGCTGCATTATGCGGTATTAGCAACCGTTTCCGGTTGTTATTCCCCATCCGAAGGTAGATTACCTACGTGTTACTCACCCGTGCGCCACTCTACTCGCCCCCCGAAGGGAACTTTCGCGTTCGACTTGCATGTCTGAGGCACGCCGCCAGCGTTGATTCTGAGCCAGGATCAAACTCTCGTTATAAGTTTGTTCTCTAGCAACATTATCGTTACTGGTATTTACTTAAGTCTCGATAATGACTCTTGCGAGTTTTAGACGCGAACTTTATCGTTCACGTTTTGACTCTCAAAGGTCTTGAGACGGACACGCTCTATCTAGTTTTCAAAGATCGAAGTCCAAATTGTATTTGGATTGCCTTACAGACGATTCAAACTCGCCCCAAGCAAACGGGGATATTAACTAACGTCCCCAAGTCTGTCAAGCCGAGCCTGACCTTTTCCCAAATTACTTTTTCGGGGTGTCCTACTGGCCGCTCCCTCGTGAAGAGGAATGGGCATTATAGGGACAAAAACCTACTTGTCAACACCTCGTTTCAAAGGGGTAGTGGGTCATTTTCAAGTTTAAACAGTCGAAGATAATTTCGCGGTCGATCTACCGTGGTGTATGATCGGCTCGATGCCAGAGAGAAGACCACCCCGCGATCCGAACGAACTCGCCAAGTATATCCTTGATGTGACTACGGGCGAGACTGAGAAGATCGAACCACCAAAGAAGAATCCTCACGCGCAAGCGCTGTCAAAACTTGGAGCAAGCAAGGGCGGCAAGGCTCGGGCTAGCGCGCTTACGCCCAAGAAGCGGAAAGCCATTGCACGGAAGGCCGCACGGGCTCGTTGGGAGTCAAAAAACCCGAGAGGCTAGCCACTGTCTAACAATTCTCAGATCCCCGCTATTGCATTCCGCTAGCGTCTAGCGTATATTCCCAAACATGGCCGATATAGAGACTCAGCGCAAGGCTCTACGCGCAAAGCTTGATCGAGTATTTGAAGATACCCGGTCGGCATTACTTGAATCTCTTAGGCAGCTAGACGAGCAACGGCAAGAGGGCTACAAGTGGATTGAGGATGTGCCTGATTTCCTGATCCCGATAATGCTAGATCAGAATCTTAACGCGTCCGGCCTTAGCCTGCCACTGCCAGCTAATACACCGAGAAACGGTGATCAATCCGGCACGCCTGAGCCGTTCGAGAGAGTCCAGCTAAAGGAACCTATCGAAAAGCTTATCGCTACTCGAAGAGACGACCAGCCAATAACGTCATTGCTGCTTTTCGATGAACTCGTAGTCTCAATGCCTGAGCTAAAAAAGGAAGACGCACATAAGTTGAAGGCCAGAATTGCGGCCACTCTAGGTAAGCTTGCAGGAGAACAGAAGATTCACATTGAGACGCAGGGAGGCGGATCAGTGCCGCACGTATATAAACGCGGGCCAGCTTATAAGCCTATGGCTCAAAATTTCCCTACGCAGGTAATAAAATGAGGCTGCCGTTGCATCGACAGCCCCGCTCCCTGCTAGTAACACAAGGAGGATATATCTAACTAGACCGCAATATAACAAAATCCCGCTAAAAATTCAATAAGCAAGTTTGCGTAACGGACTAGATGTCTCTTTTGTGGGGCGTTGGGCCGAGTGGCGAAGGCTACCCCTTTGCATGGGGGTTTGGGCTAGTAACCCAGCACCGCAGGTTCGATTCCTGTACGCCCCTAACATTTGCCTAATCGCCTATTGACTTCTTAGCCGAGCAAGCATATAATCCTTTTCACGATGAATAAGCTTTCAACCCAAAAGCGCGTGCAAGTTATCTCGGCATTAGTCGAGGGAATGTCGATCCGTTCGGTTGTGAGAATGACAGGCGTATCAAAGAATGCGGTTACGAAGCTTCTTGAAGATGTCGGCAATGCCTGTGCTATCTATCAGGATAAAGTATTCCGCAATCTTACGTGCAAACGAATTGAATGTGACGAAATCTGGTCGTTTGTATATGCGAAGGAAAGGCACCTAACGCCAGAACTGCAAGGCGTGTTTGGGTACGGCGACGTTTATACATGGGTTGCACTCGATGCGGATACAAAGCTTGTACCTTGCTGGAACGTGGGCCGACGCGATGCACAATCCGGCATGGCGTTTATCAAAGACTTATCGGAGCGCATTACTAATCGTTTTCAGTTGAGCACAGACGGATTCAAACTTTACATAACCGCAGTTGAAGAAGCTTTCGGATCTGAAATCGATTACGGCATGATCGTTAAAGTGTACGGTCACTCTACAGAGGATAGCGCGATTCGTTATTCTCCGGCTGAGTGCATCGGTTGTGAGAAAGAAGTGATCGCGGGCAATCCTGATATGAACCTCGTTTCAACGTCTTATGTCGAACGCCAGAACCTCACCATGAGAATGTCGATGCGCCGATTTACCAGACTGACAAACGGGTTCTCAAAGAAGATTGAGAATCATATGCACGCGGTCGCCTTACATTACATGTACTACAATTTTGTGCGGATTCATAAATCGCTCAGATGCACGCCAGCGATGGAAGCAGGAGTCTCTAAAACGTTGTGGTCTATTGAAGACGTTGTGGCGCTGTTGGACTAGAACCAGATCCGTTGCACCCCCGCGATGGAAAGCGGTATAACCGGACACGTTTGGAGTCTCAAGGAACTATTAGCCTAACTTATACACAAAAAGCGTTCGCCTAAGAGCGCAATCCTCACCGTTCGCGCTTGACAACGTAACACCACCAGCCCCTATATAAAGGCAACCCAACGGAGACCTTGCCGTTCCTGGGGTTGGTTTTCTTTTTTATTGGTTTAACCGTCTAAACTTAGCCTCCACGTTGGAACCAACTAAACACCGCTGGTCGTAATCTTATCTCCGATGGCGAGCATGGACGATTTCCACTGCAATACTTTCGAGATGACGGTGCGATTTAAGCCCCACGAGATGGACGTTGATGCGTTTTTGAAGGCCCTGTCTGAAAAAGGAATAGACATAAAACCTGACTTGGATGGGGACACCAAAGTAGGGCTAGTTTTTTCCGGCAGTACGGACACATACCACGCACATCTTGAAGTTAGTCTCTGGAAAAGTGGCAGGGGAAGAGCTGAGCTAAGTTACCACGCTGGTGGAACAGAAAAGGGGGCACATCATCTGGCAAGCGCAGACGATTGCACTCAATGGTTCGGCAAGTTTTTCAGAGACACAGTTATGAAAGCACATGGACACGTTTACTATACGTTCGACAAATCATACACCACGACAGTTGCGTTACCGTTTCCTCTCATTACTAATGAGAAAACATTGGCAGGCGCTATGGTTTCAGGGCTAGCCCTCAAACTGCCAGACCAAACAAACACAGCGATACTTCAGCGAATTGAGGAGAAGATATTTATTTTTCTACGTGGTGCCTTTCAGGTCGATCTAGCAAAATTTGATTTGATTAGCGAGATAGAGAGGCTATCATCAACGGTGGGGAGTCTCGTAAAGAAAGTAGATCAAACCAAATGAGATTGAGAAGAAGACGACCTTTTGGCCTCGGTTCATTTGGTCTGCCAGACCATACGGCGGCGGAGTTTTTTGGCCGTATGTGGAGTACTGGTGAGTCGATTCGCCATGAAGAGGACACCGATGAGCTAGAGCAAATTGCGGAGCGGTTTTATTTGAAGGGCCTTACGGACGTGTGCGACTTTCTGAGAAAGAACCAGTCTTTGATACCTGTCCTTATTCAGGTGCGACAGAAGTTTGACGAATACTTTGATACGAATGATCGTCTAAGTGCAAAATTAGAAATCTTCACCGACCCTGAAGACTTCGAGAATGCTCCCAAGTTGTTCGCGTTTGTCTGTACGGCACTTCCATTTTCTGACGCTTCCTCGCGCCTTGAGCGTCTGCAAGAGGAGTGGTGGTTCGACCAGTCCGATGAAACAATCCATCTTATGAACATAGGCGTGGAGTACGTCGATGCCCCCGTTTGATTGGTTAGAATACCTAGAGCTAGCAAAACAATTAAGTAGCGATAAAGATAAAGAGGCCGCAATGCGTTCCGCGATTAGCCGCGCCTATTACGCTGCTTTTAATCAAGTGAAAGCCCACTGTATTGCTCACAACATTTATATTCCTCGGTCTACGGAAAGTCACCAAGTTGTATGGGACAACTTCAAAGAAGGACGAACTCTCAGAGGGGTATATACCAACGGAGACCTTCTGAAACAGAAACGAGTTCACGCTGACTATAAAAGCGAGCCCATTGAGCGTCTTGAAGACACGGTTAAGCAAGCAATTCGTTACGCGGAAAACGTCTTGCACTACCTAAGCCAAGCGACCCCGCCACCAACACACTAACCGGGCACTACCCTCGCGGTTGATTCTCCGCGGCGCGTTTTGTAGGTTACGACCTTTCACCGCTTACGTTTAATTTGCCCTGAGTCGCGCCCCGCAACGGCGAGCAACTAGCGTCCGCAAACCAAAAGGCCGACGAATCGGCCCTCCAGTTCCGCACTCCTTTATTGCTTCGTTGAGTCTACTTATTCTTCAGTCGCCGCCGATACAAACGACCGGCTTCATACTCACCGTAAAGTCTCATGCGGTGATAACCAGCGCCGCCCGCATACATGCTGTACATCGCGGCCAATGTCGCTACATTGATACCCGTTTCTTTGTGCCAAATGTTAGCTCGGGATTCCGCCGACATCTCAATCAGGGTTTCCAAGATCGCGTCACTCAAGGCGTCTGGTGTTTGCTTGAATTCGAGCAAGTCGATAGTGGTTTGGGCTACTTGCTCAAAGCCCGCAATGGTATTGTTAGAGGGCATGGTCGAGTCCTTTCTTCTTAAGCGGAGTAGGATTCGGCTGTGTAGGGCTGGCGAGTGTTTACGCATTCGCCAGTCCGTGCCGTTGTTGAAACATCCTAGCACCTGAGAGATTCAAGGAATCGACAATGTGTGTTCAACAATGAAAATGACCCACTACCTTTCAAAGGCAGGGGCTTAGATGCGTTTTTACTTCCGGGGTTGTCTAGTTTATTTGGTAGTAAGTTCCGCCATTGCAACCACGACAAACCAAGCTTCCGTCAGGCCGCTTTACCTCGCGGCCATCGTTCACACCTTCACCACAAACTTCACAGGTCACACGCGAGCGAGGACTTCCCGGAAGATCCATTTCGCTCAACTGCAAGTCAACATACTCAGTCTTGAATAATTCCTCGTCTGTGGCTTCTGAGTAGGCACGAAACTGGCGCTCGCTCTTCTTTGCAATCGCCGCGAATCTTTCATCGGCTAAAGAGCGCGAACTCTCACGCGCAACAATCCGCACAGCTTTGTTCGTTTCTGTATTCAGAAACGTTGCCGCTACCTTGCCGTAGTCGACGTACTTCAACGTTCGCTTGCCAAGCCTCACGCCAGTTACTGCGCCTACAGCGTCAGCCATGCACCGATCGATCTCGACCCAAACGATCGTTTTCCGCCGATCAACTCCGCGCGGATCGTCGAGCCCAACCAAACGGCACCCAAGCAACGCCATTCGCGCGCCCAGCAACTGGCCCGCGCACATGTGCCCGTGCAACCGCTCACACTCAACCAAAATTTCTTCAAGCGACTCCACTGCCTGCGCCTTCCTTAACAACAGCTCTCACTTGCTGGATTAGCGAGCTCAAATCATCTGCGTCCGAAACGTAAATCACGTCCGCGTGGTCCAACGCTTGCCGTGCTGACTTCTTGATCTTCGTCTCTTCCGCCCGCCGCACCATCACAAAAAAATCGACGTCAACGAAATGAGCAAAACTGTTGCCCTCGACAAACACTCCTTCAGACTTAACCAGCTCGAGCGTTTGCCTGATGCCTGGTTCAATCTGATCGTCCGTGGCGATCAACCAATGAACGTTCGAAGCACCGGCATCCCAATAACGTCCCGTGTCTTTTCCGAGCGCGTATGTCGCTTCGCGTCCCGAACGCACCACCGGCTCCGCAGCCAGCAGATGACTCACACAACAGGCGTGCGGATCCTTGCCACACGATCGATAGTGCCCGCGAGTCGTCTTGATCGCTTCCCATCCCGGAAACGCAGCGAGTAATTCACACACCAACGTGGTCTTGCCCACGTTGGAAGTGTAACCACCAATACCGATCACGAGCGGACGATCCATAACTGCTATCTTCGACGTTTCCCACCGGTCCCCAGGTTGGGTGCGTTTATTTTCAAAACTCCGCGCGCGTCTTTGTAGAGGCTATACCGCATCTCTTTGACTTCCCCGCCCTCATCTTCCTGCAGCCGGATCGTAAATGTCTTGTTTTCGCCTTGCCCTTCGACCCGCGCCGGTAAATAGCCTCTCAAATCAGGACTGCGATACGCCGTGTAATGCTCTTGATTGCGTTTATCGTAACCAAGCACATAAATGCGATCGAAGTCCGGTTCATCCACGCCCTGCTGCCGGTTCGCACTGCTTTTTTCCAGTATCATCCAGCTTCCCGGCTTGGCCTCACGCGCGCCATCTTTGTTGCTGTCGCTGCTTTCCTTGTCGCCATCGAGACGCTGCCAGGCAACAAACTCTCGGCCAGTGCGATAGAAAATGATGTCACTCGGCACGGCGAGTTCGACCTGTTTGCCGTAAATCCAACCAGCGGGCGCGGGCGAAGCGGTAGGCGAAAGCCGCACCTTGTACCAAAGCTCGTTCGCGTCTTCTTCTTCAGGCGGCTCGTCGGTCTGCCGTCCGGGTCTTCCGGAGTTTTGCTGCACGCTGCCGGCTTTCGGCGCCACGTCGGTCTCGATCGCTTCCGACGACTTCGGTTTCGGAACACGCTTCCAACCCACGATGTCAAAACTCGAACCACTGTCGAGCCGCATCATGATGTTTTCGTTGCCACTCCGATCTGGCGTCAACCGCAGGTTGGAGCTCGCGCGTAGCTGGCCGCTCGCCTGCGCCGGAATATCTTTGTCTTCCTCGGAGATTTTTCGCGATTCCTCAAGCACGTCTTCGGGCATCACGTTGCGCGCTTCGATCCAGCCTTCGGTCGTGTCTTCATCGCGCGCTTTGACGCGAAGCCAACGCTCTTTTCTCGTGTTGTCACTCGGATCGGCAACGTCGGACGAATCGAGTATGTCGACGGTGTCACCGCGGTTGACTTGTAACAGATCGGCTGCGACCACCGCGGTCGAACTGCGAATCTGTGCGCGGCGCGCGACGACGACTCCAGTGGTGTTTTTTGACGCGAGCGTTTGACAGCCGAGCAATACCAGGGGAATAGCCAGAACAACTAACGTCTTAATAACTTTCATTTGCATTTTCTAAACGATCATCTAGCGGTAATAAAGTGACTTCAATAGCTGCTTTTGGTCGGCGAAAAGCGGTTTGAGATCAAGCTCCTGTTGCCCCTTAATGTAATTCTTTGCCAGTTCCGCGCCGGCAGGGGTCGAACTCAGCAACTGGATTATAACTTCATTTCCATTCGCGGGCTCACCGGCCCCCGTGGCAAACACTTTCGGATAAAGACTTCCCAGCCACATTTTCCCGCGCGAGTCCCGCTTGATCGCGAGGTCGTACAGAAACGCCACCAGCATTCCCTTGTCGTAAACCGCCGAGCTGCCGCTGGTCCAACGCCGCTCTGATGCGTCGATCAACGAAAGCTCGTCCGCACGCGAAAGATACGCATCGTAAACACGCTGGAGCGTTGCCAAGTACTCTTTTAAGTTAATGAACTTCAACTTCAACGCCGTAACCAGTGCGGTGTAGAGCGTAAAGCCTTCGAAAAACCAGTCGTAATCGCCCTCGAGCAGCAACGAGTGCGGCACCCACAGGTGCAGCAACTCATGCGTGAAAATGATGCCGAGCTGTCCTGCCCAGTTCGCGATCTTCGCCTGCGGATCCATCAGCAGCACAACCGTCGCGCCTCGGGTTTCTGCCCGCCATTTGACGCTGCCCGTGGCCACGGGCAGTGGAGCCAACAGGACGACAGGCTTCAACTGCAAGGGAAAACGGGTGAGCGCGTAATACTCCTCCAACACTTTCGTGGCCGCCTTCAAGACAACCTCGTCCTTGAACGGCCAACTGCCATCGACGACAAAGTTGAACGCACCTCCGGCAACCCGTTTCCCTTGTTTTCGCAGCGTCCGGCCAATCAGAAACACCGTCTCTTCCGGTCGCAGGACGTTATATTTTCCGTCTTTTACAACCTCGTAGACTGATTGTGCCGTCCAGCCGGCTGGCAGTGAGAACTCAACCTCAACACCGGGGAGCCACTGAGGCAGTAAATCGGCGAGCATGAGGAGACCTGATTCGCCGGAGATCCAACTCACGTGAGCAACATTCGCCGCTCCTGGCGGCGGGAGCTTAACTACGTACTCGATCGCCGTGGCGACTCCACTCGCTCGAAACTCACCAGTCGCAATCTTCTTCGCGTTGAGATCCGTTCCGTCCGGTCCAAACGCGCGAAACTGCTCGACGCGCTCAGCGAGGCCAAGCACTCCCGCATACGCATTCAGAAACGACCATTCGCGTCCGAGCGGCACTGACTCAATTCGAATTTTTACTTCGGCAGTTGAGGAAACCGTGATCTTCACGTCTGGACTGGCTGCGCCGGTAAGAATGCCAAAGACACCAAGCCAAAGGCCCAAAACCACGATGCAGAATTGCGTTTTGCAGACGCCTCTCAGTACAATCCCTCCGCCCCTTGAATCTAACACAACCAGTAAGGACCAGCATGTTTGCTTTAACCAGGAACCAGGGCGCCACGTTTTCGCGTTGGCTAAACCTGTTGCTGGTCGTCTTTATTCTCTACGGCACAACCGTCGAAGCTGCCCACCGCCACGGCCTGGTACTGCCTGCAAACGCCACCTCGAACGCGCAGCTAGACAGCGAACACAATAAAAACCTCGGCACGAACAAGTCTGGTTGCAACGACTGCCTCATCTGCCAGTTGCACCAGAACTTCACTACGACCTTAATCGCGCTGCGACAGAACGATCCGCCGGTTCAAATTCCGGTGCGAGTCGTCTGCGTAGTTCCGCAGGATCTGCTTTCACAGATCATCAGCCCGATCGCTGGACGAGCGCCTCCGTCTATCTCCTAGTCCAATTCGTCAAGTAAATGCTCGATTCACCCCTCGCACTGCATTCAGCAGTTGAGGAAGACGTGAATTTGAGCCGGGTCTTAATTGGATCTCGGAGATAGACTAATGAAACGCATTCTTTTCGCACTCATTGTGCTGGCATTTGCCAGCTTGCCGGTCCCTGCTCAATCAACGCCCCAATCGACCGCTGCAACACTGCGCGGCACCGTCACACTCGGCGACACGGACAAACCGGTCCACAACGTTCTAATCACCGTTCTGCAACTCAAACGTACCGTCGACACCGACGATAACGGCAAATACGAATTAACCGATCTGCCACCGGGCAAGTACGACATCCTCGCGCATCTCGATCGCGTTCCCGACGTCGTGCAGAGTATCGAGTTAACCGCGGGCAGCGAAGCAACACTCGACTTTCAAATCCACCTGAGCAATCTCAACGAACAAGTAACCGTGACCGCCACGGGCACGGAACAGGCACTCAGCAGCTCGATCCAGTCGGTCGACGTGCTCGGCTCAGTCGAGCTCGCGAAAAAGAGTCCGGTCTCGCTCGGCGAAGCGCTCGACGGCGAACTCGGCGTCTCGAAACGCAGCTTCGGACCCGGCACCGCGAGACCCGTAATTCGCGGTTTCGACGGCGATCGTGTGCTCGTGCTGCAGGACGGCAATCGGATCGGCGGGCTCGGTTTCGAATCTGGCGATCACGCCGAACCGATCGATGTTTTGACGGTTGAGAAAGTTGAAATCGTTAAGGGCCCGGCGACACTACTTTATGGCAGCAACGCGATCGGCGGCGTCGTCAACACTATTTCAGGACACGATTCACCGCACCAGGGCGTCAACGGTTATTTCACAGCTCTCGGCAGCACAAACAGCAACCAAGGGGGCGGCAGCGCCGGCTTCGAATTCGGCACCAATCGCTGGCTCGTGTGGGCCAACGGCGGCGGTCAGCGCTCCGGCGATTACGACACGCCGATCGGCACAGTGCGAAACTCCTTTTCGCGCGAAGGCAGCACAGCCGTCGGCTTCGGCTTCTACCCAAAAAAAGCTTTCTTCAGCGTCAATTACAACTTCAACCAGCGCCGCTACGGCATCCCGGTGAATCCGAACGAAACTGATCCGGAAGTCGTCGAATTGAATCCACAGCGCAACAGCATCGAACTGCGCGGCGGCTTTCGCGAGAATCCTTCGTTCGTTCAGGCCGGCACGTTCTCCGTTCAATACAACAACTACACACACGCGGAAATCAATTCAGAAACCGGCGAAACAAACACGCAGTTCAAGAACAACTCCGTCGTCTACCAGGGTCTCTTCGACCAACGAAAGATCGGCAATCTCTCCGGCCGCTTCGGTTTCTGGGGCATGCATCGCGACTTCTCAGCCACCGGCGAAGAAGCACTCGCGCCGCCCACAAAGCAGAACGCTTTCGCTGTCTTTGGCCTTCAGAACATCGACTTCGAAAGAGTCGCACTCCAGTTCGGCGCACGCCTCGAACACAATGGTTACAGACCCGAAGCCACCGAATCACGCGGTGTTCTTCCCGACCGTGATTTCACCGGCTTGTCAGCCGCAGCCGGTATTCGTGTGAACACGTGGAAAGGCGGCGCACTCGTTGCGAACTACTCGCATTCGTATCGCGCGCCGTCGCTCGAAGAGCTGTACAACCTTGGACCACATCCGGGTAATCTCGCGTTCGAAATCGGCAACCCGAATCTCGTTCGCGAACGGAGCGACGGTCTCGATTTCGGCGTGCGCCATTCATCGAAACGCGTCCGCTTCGAAGCAAACGGTTTTTACTACCACATCAAAGATTTCGTCTTTCTCGCTCCGACCGGAGAAGTCGAGGACGATTTGATCGTCGCGGACTACGAGCAGGGCACCACCCGTTACACCGGAACCGAAGCGCAGTTCAGCACCGCGTTGCATTCGTCGATCTGGCTCAATCTCGGCCTCGACTACGTCAACGCAAAGCTGACCGAAACTGATACGCCGTTGCCACGTATCCCGCCGTTACGCGGGCGTGCCGGGATCGAATTCCGGTTCAAAAACCTGTTGCTCAACCCGGAAATCGTGATGGCGAATCACCAGGACCGCATTTTCCCGACTGAAACGCCGACCGCGGGGTACGCCATGGCCAATCTTTCGGGGTCGTACCTGATCGCCGAAAACCACCGGGCGCACATCATCGCGTTTAACTTCTTCAACATGGGCGATACGCTCTATCGCAACCATCTCTCCTTTATTAAGGAGTTTGCGCCTGAAATGGGCCGGGGCTTCCGGGTTACGTACACGTTGAGATTTTTCTGAAAAATTGAACCACTCACGGGAACGGAGCGTATCCCAACTTGTTTGACACACTGGGCGGGGCTTTCTAGAATACGGCTTGCTTCGCCCAGTCAATTCCGCTCTTGGCCCCAAACCCAGAGGATTTAACCGTGAGCCTGGTCAAGATCATCGTCATCACGATCATCGTGATTCTCAGTATCCTCCTCTTCGGTCGTTTTTTCGTCTAGCCGAACGGTTGATGCTGTCCCACATTGTCCCTGTTTGCCTGATCGCCCTTTTCCTCCTCGGCTCTCAGGCTGCGACCGCTATTGCGCAAGATGCAGGTGACGATGGCGACGTCGTACGCGTCAACACCGAACTGCTCCTCTTCCCGATTCGCATCCGTGACAAAAAAGGCCAGGCCGTCGCGGGCCTGACTGAAGCCGACCTGACGCTGAAAGATCAGGATCGGGCCACGACCGGAATCTATTTTTCACCGGGCGCCGATCGCGTCGCACTGCTTTTCGCACTCGACCAATCAGGCAGTCTGCGTGAGATCATCTCGCAACAACAGGACGCGGCCTTGTCGCTGTTTTCGCGTTTCAGCGATCGTTCGAACATCGCGGTGCTTCGTTTCAACGACACTTCTTCCCTCGCGACGCCGTTTACGAAAGACACCGCCGCGGCGCGTGAAGCGTTTGTATTCGCGGCCGTGCGCGACCGGCGAACCGCGATCTTCGACGCGGCCATGAAATCCGTGCAGGCGTTTGACACGCTGCCGCTGGTGCGCGGCGAACGGCGCATCGCGATTCTCATCAGCGACGGGCTCGACAACGCGAGCAGAACCAGCGCCGACAGTGTCATCAACACGGCACTCGAAAAGCGTGTTTCGTTTTACGTGATTCACCTGCCGCTGTTCGAGCCGCGCGATGGACGGCTCGCAGTGCGCCCCCCGAGCAAAGGTTTTCGCGAGCTCGCGCAAAAGACCGGTGGAAAGTATTTTCTGGTCGGGGATCGGAAATCACCACTCGAGCCGCGCGAGAATGATTTAGGGCCGATCTTTAACGCGATCGAAGAGGATTTGAAAAGTCAGTATCTTCTGGGTTTCTATATAGCCGACTCGGCGCGTGACAATCGAAAGCACGTTTGGTCGGTGAGTTTGAAGCCGGAAGGCCTCGAATACTCCGTCGGGCGTTTCGGATTTTCACGCACACAAAAATTCATGATCAATCAGCCACCCAAATGAGTCTAATCAAACGCGCACTTATCAGTGTCTCCGACAAGACCGGAATCATCGACTTCGCTCGCGAGCTCAAGCATTTCGACGTGGAGATCATCAGCACCGGTGGAACCGCCAAAGCTTTGCGCGACGCCGGCATCGACGTACGCGATATTTCAGACGTGACCGGCTTTCCCGAAATGATGGACGGACGCGTCAAAACTCTGCATCCGCGCGTTCACGGCGGGCTGCTTGCCCTCCGCGATAATCCCGAGCACGTCGCCGCGATGCAGCAACACGGCATCGAACCGATCGACATGGTTGTCGTGAACCTTTATCCGTTTGCGGAAACGATCAGCCGCGCAGGCGTCACCCGCGAAGAAGCCATCGAACAGATCGATATCGGTGGACCAGCAATGATCCGCTCGGCAGCAAAGAACGCCGCCGATGTCGCCGTGGTCGTAGATCCCGCTCAGTATTCGCAGTTAATCGCTGAACTCCACGAGAAGGGCGGCTCCCTTTCAATCCTTACGCTCCAGCGTCTCGCAGCAGAGGCCTTTCAGCACACAGCGAAATACGATTCGACCGTGAGTTCATATCTTGCCGGCACTAGTCTCATGCCGTCGCAATTAACCTTGGCCTTCACTAAACTCTCAGACCTTCGCTACGGTGAGAACCCACACCAGGTCGCTGCGCTCTATAAAAGCCAAATCGCCGGCGGACTCGCGAGCGCAGCCGTCCTGTCCGGCAAGGAAATGTCGTTCAACAACTACGTCGACGCCGACGCCGCGTGGCAACTCGTTTGCGATTTCCGCGACACCGCCTGCGCGATCATCAAACACACAAATCCCGCCGGCGTCGGTTTAGGCGAAACTCCGGCCGATGCGTATCGAAAGGCTTTAGCCACCGATCCGGTTTCCGCCTTCGGTGGTATCGTCGCCTTCAATCGCGCTGTCGACTTACCGGCCGCCCAGGAAGTGACAAAGATTTTCACCGAGGTCGTGATCGCACCCGATTACGACGCCGGCGCACTCGAACTGCTGCAAACCAAAAAGAACCTGCGCGTGATCCGCATGAGCTCCGTCGAACGAAGCAACGAACTCGAGCTTCGGCAAATCTCCGGCGGCATGCTGGTCCAAACAAAAGACGTTCACGAACTACGCAAAGAGGATCTGAAAGTCGTCACCGAACGACAACCAACTGCGGAAGAGATCCATGCTTTGCTGTTCGCGTGGACCGTCTGCAAACACACGAAGTCAAACGCGATTGTCTACGCGCGCGCCGATCAAACCGTCGGCGTCGGCGCCGGCCAGATGTCACGCGTTGACTCGGTGAAGATCGGCGCAATGCGCGCGCAAATTCCCGTCGCGGGCTCGGTGCTCGCCTCGGACGCTTTCTTCCCCTTTCGCGACGGCCTCGACGAGGCCGCGCGCCACGGCATCACGGCTGTCATCCAACCGGGCGGCTCCGTGCGCGACGACGAGGTTATCGCCGCCGCCAACGAGCACGGTCTCGCGATGGTCTTTACAGGTGTGAGGCATTTCAAACACTGATATTATGAGCACCAACATGGCTGACAACGAAAACTCAATCCGCTGCCGTTACTGCGGTCAACGCAATCAAATCCGTCCCGATTCAGGCGACGCGCGTTGCGGCCGCTGCCGTTTACTACTGTCTGACGCGCCACACAAGAAATTCGCGCATCTCGACAAGGACCAATACATCCACCCCGCGGATCGCCGCGCGCTCGCTGCGCTGCGACAGATCCCGGGCATCGATACAGCGCTCAAGAAACTCCTCGCCGTCACCGGCGAATCAGCCATTCGCGTCATCTTCACGGCCAGCGCCGTGAAGGTCACGCCGACGCAGTGTCCCGATCTCTACGCCAAGTTGCAGATCGCCTGCACCACGTTGGGCGTTGATATGCCGGAGCTGTTCGTGCAACAGAATCCGGTCGTCAATGCATTCACCGGCGGCGTTGAGCGTCCGGTGATTGTTTTGTACTCGCAACTCATCGAGCGCTTGAACGACGAAGAAACGCTGGCAGTCATCGCACACGAAGTCGGGCACATTCACGCCGAGCACGTTCTTTACTTAACCGCGGCGCGTTTGATCGAGTTTCTCGCGAAGAGCGCCGTGCTCGCGTCGCCATTGACGTTCATCGTCAAGGAAATCCTGACGATGAGCATGCGAGCCGCCCTGCTCGCCTGGGCCAGACGCGCCGAACTCTCGTGCGATCGCGCAGCACTACTAGTGACGCAGGACGCAAACATCATTGGCCGCACGATGATGAAACTCAGCGGCGGCACCTTTGCTTCGCGTGTCGACTACGATCAATTTCTCGCGCAGGCACGCGACTTCCAGAAGAACTACGACGAGAAAGCGCTCGATCGTTTCTGGGCCGACGTGATCACCTCCGGCTTGAGCCATCCGTTCCCGGTATGGCGCGTTTCGGAAATTCTGCAGTGGGTCGAAAGTGGTGAATACAAAGCTCTCATGACTTCACCTGAAAGCGCAGCCGCTTAAGCTGCAAGCAGACAACTTCATGCTTCAAAACAAAACCGGAATCATCTTCGGCGTGGCCAACAAGCGCTCAATCGCGTGGGCCACTGCCCAGGCAATGCACGAGGCGGGCGCGAAACTCGCTTTCACCTATCAAGGCGAACGGCTCAAGGAAAACGTCGAAGGACTGACGAACGAATCGATGCCCGGCTCGTTGCTGCTCTCTTGCGACGTGACGAAACAGGACGAAGTCGACGAAGCATTCCGCCGCGTCGGTCAGGAATTTGGGCGGCTCGACTTCCTGATTCACAGCATCGCCTTCGCTCCACGCGAGGCACTCGGCGGTGAGTATCTCGACACCAGCCGCGAAGCCTTTCTGACTGCTCTCGAGATCAGCGCTTACTCGCTCGCGCAACTTTCACGCGCCGCAGTGCCTTTGATGACCGAAGGCGGCAGCATCGTGACCATGTCTTACTACGGCGCGGAAAAGGTCGTGGCGGGTTACAACGTGATGGGTGTTGCGAAGGCCGCGCTCGAAGCCAGCACGCGTTATCTCGCAAAAGATCTCGGACCACGCAACATTCGCATCAACGCGATCAGCGCTGGCCCGATTCAAACACTTTCAGCCCGCGGCGTCTCTGACTTCAGCTCGATGTTGAAACACCACGCCGAACGCGCGCCGCTCGGGCGCAACGTCGAACCGCGCGAAGTGGGAAACACCGCGGTCTTTCTCTGTAGCCAGATGGCGTCGGGAATCACGGGCGAAGTGATTTACGTCGACTGCGGTTACAACATCATCGGCATCTGATCTCAAGGAGAGTAGGTCTCCCGCAAAGGCGCCAAGGCGCAAAGAAAAACGACATTCTGCTTTGCGCCTTAGCGCCTTTGGGGGAACAACTTTCGAACATGGAAGACGAACAAAAAGAGCTCCGCCGTCCGCCGGGATCGACGCAGGACGAGCAACTACTCGAGAGCCCGCGGCTGGATGAGTTCACGCACACGGATACGTGGCGCGTGTTTCGTATCATGGGTGAGTTTGTCGAAGGCTTCGACGAGCTCGCTACGCTCACTCGCGGCGTTTCTATCTTCGGTTCGGCGCGTTCCAAGCCGGACGATCCGGATTACCAGGCAGCAATGGAAACCGCGGCTTTGCTAGCCGCTGAAGGTTTCGCAGTTATCACCGGTGGTGGACCAGGAATTATGGAAGCCGCCAACCGCGGCGCCTTCGAAGCGGGCGGTCTTTCGATCGGCTGTAACATCGAACTGCCGTTCGAACAACGCCCTAACGCCTACCAGACGCGCAGCCTCAAGTTCAAATACTTCTTCGTACGCAAGATGATGTTTGTGAAGTACAGCCTCGGCTTCATCATCTTTCCGGGCGGCTTCGGTACATTTGACGAGCTCTTCGAAGCTCTCACGTTGATCCAGACGAGGAAGATTCGCAACTTCCCGGTCGTGCTGTTTGGTTCTCAGTATTGGAGTGGATTACTCGAGTGGTTCAAACAGGCAGTGCTACAGGGCGGGAAGATCTCCGAGGACGATTTCAACATCTTTCACGTAACTGACTCACCGCAGGAAGTGATCGAGATTATGAATCGCAGTCAGAATTCACTCCACGAGTTGGACAAACTCGTTTCTGATGAAATCCGCATTCCGAGTTAAAGCCACAAAAAGGCACAAGAAGCACAAGACAAAAAGTCAGGGATTCAAGCTGTCGAAGAGCCAGGCAAGATAGGGACTGGAGCCAGCGACCATCGGAACTGCGACAATCTCGGGCGTTTCGTAACTGTGCAACGCGCGAACTTCTCTTTCCAAATCCGCAAACTTCGCCGTCGTGGTCTTGGCGATTAACAGAGTCTCACTCTGTCGTTCGACCTTCCCTTCCCAGCGATAGACCGATTCCATTTCCGGCAGGATCTGTACGCAGGCGGCGAGGTGCGCGCCAACGAGCAGATCGGCGAGGCGCGTTGCTTCCTCACCGTTTGCCGCGGTCATGAAAACTACAATTGCATCGTCGCCCGGCATTACTACCTATCTTCAGTGTGCTCTTCATCTTCATCTTCGTCTTCGATGGTGCCACCGGTGAGCGGCGAGGTGTCGCCGCCGAAGAACGCGTTGTACATCTCCGCCGCACGATCCGCGTCGCGCTCGTCAACGAAGATCTCCGCGCCTTCCGCCGTCGCCGAGAGCAATGGTGAAAACGCGTCGGCGCCGCCAGACTTGATCACGGAGCGAATGCCGTTCTTTTGAAAGATGTCGTTGACCATCTCTGCTTCAGCCGGCGATCCGAGTTTATGAAGCGATACGAAGCGCGCCTCGCTGTTGTCGTGCACGGTATTTTCTGGCGTGAGCCGCTCGACCAACAGCGATTCGTCGTCAGGACAGCGAGTAATACCTTCTTCGTATTCTGATTCACACGTAGGGCAAAACATTTGGATGTCTCCTGCCTTGTACTTTGTTCTTTGAGCTTTGTTCTTTGTTCTGGTGCTCTATACCAAAAACAAAGTACCAAGTACAAAGCTCAGACCTTTGCCACAAACGGTATCTCATCAAAATGTGTCATTCGTTTGAAGGCGCGAAAACGATCGTTAATCTCTTCATGCGTGAGCCGGCGGACTCTTTGGGTGCCAAACTCCTCGACGTTGAACGACGCCATCACCGAGCCGAAGATCATCGCGCGGCGCATCGCGTCTTCATCCAAATGCTCCTGGCTCGAGAGATAGCCCATGAAACCACCCGCAAACGTGTCGCCCGCGCCGGTGGGATCGAACACCGCTTCCAACGGATACGCCGGAATCGCGAAGTAGCTGTCGGGCGTGAACAACGCCGCGCCATACTCGCCGCGTTTGATGATCAGCGCTTTTGGTCCCCAACTCAGGATCTCTCGCGCTGCCTTGATGAGATTGGGAATGCCGGTGAGCTGGCGCGCCTCGGCGTCGTTGATGATTACTACATCAACCACGCGGATCGTTTTCACCAGCGAATCGCGCGTGTGCTCGATCCACAAGTTCATCGTGTCGAGCGCGACGAGTTCCGCGCCAGGCATCTGCTCGCGCACGCCGCGCTGCAAATCGGGTTGAATATTACCGAGAAACAAGAGCCGCGAGCTTTTCGACTCTTCCGAAAGCTTTGGCTGAAACTCAGCAAAGACGTTTAAGTCGGTAAAGAGCGTGTGCGCGACGTTCAGGTCGTAATCGTAACGCCCACCCCAGCGAAACGTCTTGCCGCCTTCAATGCGTTCGAGGTCGCGCGTGCCAATGTGGCGCTCTTCGAAGACTTCGTAGTCTTCAAAATCGCCACCGACTACACCAACGATGCTGACATCGGTAAAAAAGCTGGCGGAAATGGAGAAGTGGGAGGCAGAGCCTCCGAGCATCTTCTCGCATTTGCCGAAAGGAGTTTCAACTACGTCATAGGCTACGGAACCGACAACTAAAAGGGACATGAAGGATCTGAGATCTCCGTTTAGGTAGTGTATGAAAAAACCACCAACTCCGTTGGTGGGATTAGGTACTACGGTTTGACTTCGAGAGAACGCTCGCGCAACGATTCGCGCGCTTGATTAGTGAAAGAGCCTTCGGGATAGTCTTTGATTAACTTGCTCAGGTAATCGCGGCCCATCTCGCGAAACTGCTCGGCGGTCAGCGTGCGTTTCTCGCCACCGTCGAATGTGACGTACTGTTCGGGACGCTGCTTACCTTTGCTTTCAGCCAGCCACAAACTGCTTTGGCCCGCCATCAGCAAAACTTCCTCGATCTTCGAAAAGTTTGGATTGCCGGCGATTATTTCTTCGCAGCGCTTCAGGGCGGCGACGTAAGCTTTCTTCAACTTGAAGTAATTCTTCGCCACTTCAAGATTGTGCAACGAATCTCTTTCCAGATCCGGATCGCGCAACGTCGACGGGTCTGGTCCAGTACGCACACCGCCCTGTGCATTCGCTGCCGGAGCGGCAACAAAAAGCGTTGCCGCGATTACCAGGATCAAAAAACTAATTCTCATAACCTCACCTCACAAAAACTTAACGCTGGTACTTTTTGATGATCGCTTCCAGCTTTTTTGCTGTCTCGGCGGGCCAGTGATCCGGCTGAGTGAAGATCGCGTGCTGCAACGCCGAACCGCACTTGCACTTGCGTTCACTGTCCTTCAGCCGCTTCACCGCTTCGCGCAGGATCATCTGAGCGTTACGCACATTCTTGTTCAAATACTCGACCACGGTCTCGATACTCACCGCGTCGTGACCCGGATGCCAGCAATCATAATCGGTCACGAGCGCTAGGGTCGCGTAGCAAATCTCAGCTTCACGCGCGAGCTTTGCTTCCTGCAAGTTCGTCATGCCAATGATGTCCATGCCCCACGAGCGGTAGACATTCGATTCGGCAACAGTCGAAAACGCCGGACCTTCCATGCACAAATACGTGCCGCCGCGATGCGTCTTCACATCCGCCACACGAGTCGATTCCTGCAACAAGTCGCCCAGGTCCGAACAAACCGGATGAGCGAAGGAGATGTGCGCGACAATTCCCTCACCAAAAAACGTCGACTCGCGAACACGTCCACGGGTGCGATCGAAGAACTGATCCGGGATCACCATGTCCAGCGGCGCGTACTGCTCCTGCAACGACCCAACCGCCGAAGCTGAAAGAATCCGTTCCACGCCCAACAGTTTCATCGCGTAGATATTCGCGCGAAACGGAACTTCAGTCGGCGTGTAACGATGGCCCACGCCGTGACGCGGCAAAAACGCGACGCGCTCACCTTCGAGAGTCCCGATCACAAACGCATCGGAAGGATCTCCGAAAGGCGTTGGTACTTTGACTTCTTCAACGCTCGTCAACTCCGGCATCTGATACAGACCACTGCCCCCGATGATGCCAAAACGTACTCGTGGAAGCTTACTCATGAACCCTGTTTTTCCTCCGCGCGAAAAGGAATCGGAACAAACTCCTTCTCGCCTTCCTGCAATCGACAAACCGGCTCATCCGGATCGTGATAGAACAAACAAAGCCAGTTGTTACGCGCCGCTTCCGGCAACAAGCGCTTCTTCGCTTCCAACGTCTCCACGGGATAAAGGTCGTAACCCATGATCCACGGCAATCGGAGATGCGCGCGCGTCGGCACGAGATCGGCAAAGCCGAACATCGTTGTGCCGTCGCGTTCCAACCGCCAACACTGCATCGAGCGATTGTGCCCGGGGATCGTTTCCATCGTGAGGCCCGGCACTACTTCGTATGTTTCGTCCTTCGGCTCGAGTTGTCCTGAAGCGACGAGCGGCCGCCAGTTGTCCGGCAGATAACTCGCGCGATCGCGTTCGGTCGGCTGTTCGGCATGTTCGAACTCCGCGCGCGAAACGAAGTAACGAGCGTTCGGAAACGCCGCGACGGCTTTGCCATCAGCATCGAGCGTTGTGTTGCCGCCGGCGTGATCGAAGTGCAAGTGCGTGTTGACCACGATCGTCACTTCTTCAGCCGCGACACCGGTTTGCTCAAACAACGTTTCAGCGAGCGTACGGCGACGATCGATGCCGTACATCGCCGACAGCTTCGCGGGCCACTTGTCGCCGATGCCGGTTTCGATCAGCACCTTCTCAGACCCGGCAGAAACAAACACGCAGTTCATGTTCAGCCGGATACGATTCTCGTCATCCGCGGGAAAAACTTGCGACCAAAGTTTGCGAGGGACCACGCCAAACATGGCCCCTCCATCAAGACGGAATTCCGCGTCCTGAATTACTTGTACCGCGTAGTCGCCTATTTGCATGTTCAAGGCAATCCACAGATTACACAGAATTTCTGCGTAATCTGTGGATGGTTTGTCAGTTCCTCGCGGTTACTAGTTCGACTTCGGCTTCGGCTTAGCCGCTGGCTTCGTCGCTGGCTTTGTCGCCGCCGGCTTCGACGGCTCTGGAGCCGGCGCGGGCGGTTGTTCACCCTGAGGAGGCGCGCCAAAGCCCGGAGGCAGTCCCTGCATCGGCTGCTGCTCAGGCGGCTTCACGGTGTAGTTCTCCGCCACTTTCACCTGCGAACGAGACTCGATCTCTTCGAGCACTTTCTTTTGCTTCTCTTGTGATACGGCAGCCTTGGCTTTTTCGCGTCCGGTCTGTGGTGGACCACCAAAAGGATTGGCATTTGCCTCGCTGAACAAGATGTGGCGCGCGTGGACCATCTCTTCCGGCTTGCCGTCTTTCGTCTCAGTCTTTTTCTCTTCGACCTTGATGATGTGGAAACCAAACTGGCTTTGCACCACGTCGCTGATCTCACCCGGCTTCAACGCAAACGCTGCCTTCTCAAACTCCGGCACCATCTGGCCATGGCCAAACCAACCCAGGTCGCCGCCTTTGTCTTTGCTGCCGTCGGTTGAAAATTCCTGCGCGAGTTTTCCGAAGTCTTCACCGGCGCGCAAACGCTTCAACACCGCCTCGGCTTGCTCGCGCTGTTTCTTGTCGGTGTCCAGCTCCGGATGTTTCGCGAGATAGGCATCGACTTCAGCGTCGGTGGCGGTCATTTGGTCTTTCAGCTTGTCTTCGGCGTACTTGATCGCCATGATGCGGGAAGTCTGCAACAACACCTGCAGCCGGACGGCGGGTTTCTTGTCCATTCCCTGCTCGATGGCCTTCTTTTCGGCGAGATAAACCCTGCCCAAACGCTGCTTGAGCTGCGCCATCTGATCATCGGGAATTTGCTGCGCGGCAAACTGCGGATCGCTCTTTCGCGCATCGTCGAGAAGCTGTTCGAATTTTTGTTGGTTGCCGGGCTGCTTGAAATACTCGTCAACTTCCTGGTCGGTGAAGTTAGGACCGTTTTCGCCCTGCTCTTTGAAGAAGCTCTGCGCAATGATGCTCGTCTTTTGGAATTCGAGTTGGCGCTTCATCTCCGGCGTTTTGTCGATGCCGTGTGATTGCGCCTCTTCAGCAACAGCCAGCAGTTGCTTCAGGTCCTTGGCGAAATCCTTGCGGATTTTTTCATCGGATGCGAGTTGCGCGCGAAACTGTGGCGATTGCAGCTCACCGATCACGGCCATGTCTTCCGCCGTTAACTCAACGGGTCCTACCTTCCGCGCCTTGACCTGCCAGAAGATCAAACCGGCTGAAAAAATTAATGCGACTGCGGCTGCAATAAGAGCCTTTCGTGTAGAAGTCAAAACTAATTGTCCTTTCCTGACTATTTATGCTGCACTAGCTCGAGCAGCACGCCATTCGTAGACGACGGGTGAATAAAAGCGACTAGACAACCGCGCGCTCCAACACGTGGAGTTTCGTCTATCAACCGTGCGCCTTTCTTCTTCAATTCCGCGAGCGATGCATTGATGTCGCGAACTTCGATTGCGATGTGATGAATCCCAGGTCCCCGTTTTGCCAAAAACTTTCCGACCGCCGATTCCGCACTCATCGGTTCGAGCAGTTCGACATGGCTTTCCCCCACCGGCAGCATGCAAACACGAACGCCTTGCTCCGCCACCTCTTCCGTATACTCCGGTGTGAAGCCCAACGCGTCACGCCAAATTGCGAGGCCTTCGTCAATGGTGGGCGTGGCGATGCCGATGTGGTCGACTTTCATTTTGTAGTGCTTGTACTTCGTTCTGTGTACTTTTGCTCTAAGTTCCATAGCCCGCCAGCCTGGCGGCCAAAGCACAAAGTAGCAAGTTCTACTGCTTTTCGAGCAGTTCTTCAACCGCAGAATAAGGGTCTCGCCGCCGCGTTGCAACTTCATCCGCGAGCTGTTCAAGCATAGCAACCGAGGATTCTGATGCCAAAACCCGCGCCAGGAGTCGCTCGCGTAACAATTCGACAATGCGCCAGCGGGCGATAGCCCGGCGGCGCGCACTGCTTTCGGCGACGCTCAACTGCGTTTGCCGGAATTTATCGATTGCCGCGGCGAGCGCTTCCAATCCCTGGTTTTCCGTCGCCACGGTCTTCACGATCGGCGGTTCCCAGCCGTCTTGGCGCGAGGTCAGCGACAAAAGCGCTTCGAGCTCTTTTTCGGTCGCGTAAACACCGTCCCGGTCGGCTTTATTGATCACGAAGATGTCGCCAATCTCCATGATCCCGGCCTTGATTGCCTGGATGTCGTCGCCCATGCCGGGCACCAAAACCACGATCGAAACGTCTGCCGCCTTAACAATCTCAACTTCGTCCTGACCGACACCAACAGTCTCAACAATAACCTTCGCGTAACCAGCGGCGTCGAGAACCGCGACCGCGTCCACGGTCGCGCGCGCGAGGCCGCCGAGATTGCCGCGCGTCGCCATGGAACGAATAAAGACGCCTTCGTCGAGCCCCAGCGCCTGCATTCGGATGCGGTCTCCGAGAATCGCGCCGCCTGAGAACGGGCTCGAAGGATCGACCGCGACAATGCCGACGCGTTCGCTGCGTTGCCGGTAAAGCAGCGCGAGTTTGTCCACCAGCGACGACTTCCCCGCGCCCGGAGCGCCCGTGATGCCGATAACCAACGCGCCGCGCGAGAGTTGATAGATTTCCTTCATCAACTCCGCCGCGCCTGCGGAGCCGTCCTCGATCTTCGAGATCGCACGCGCCACCGCCGCGGGTTCGCCACTGCTGACTCGCTCGCTGAGGCTGTTAGTTGCTGCCGGCATTACTCAAACTTGTCGCAACAGTTCGCGCGCGATGATGATTCTTTGGATTTCAGAGGTTCCTTCACCGATCGTGCAGAGCTTCGAATCGCGCCAGTATTTCTCGGGCGGATAGTCTTTCGTGTAGCCGTAACCGCCGTGAATCTGAATCGCTTCTTCACAAACCTCAACGCTGATCTCGGAAGCAAACAACTTCGCCATCGACGACTCTTTCGTTGTTTTCTTTCCGTTGTCTTTCATCCAGGCGGCGCGATACATCAGCAAGCGCGCGGCGTCGATCTGCGTCGCCATGTTCGCGAGTTTGAACTGAATCGCCTGAAACTCGGAAATCGGTTTGCCAAACTGCTGCCGCTCCTGCGAATAGCGAAGCGCCGATTCAAAAGCGCCCTGTGCGATGCCGACCGCCAGCGCCGCGATCGAGATGCGGCCGCCGTCGAGTATCTCCATCGCGTTAACGAAGCCCATGCCTTCTTCGCCAAGCAGTTGGCCTTCGGGTACAAAGCAGTCTTCAAAAACGACACTCGCGGTTTCCGAAGCGCGCAATCCGAGTTTGTTTTCCTTCTTCGACGGCGAAAACCCCTGCATGCCTTTCTCGAAGATAAACGCGGTGATTCCCTTGCTGCGGTTTCCTTTGTTGGTGACGGCCATGGCAACACAGGTGTCGGCATGAATCGCGTGCGTGATGAAGTTTTTCGAACCGTTCACCATCCAACCGCCGTCGCTGGGCACGGCTGTCGACTTGGTTCCCGAAGCGTCAGAGCCTGCGCTCGGCTCGGTAAGTCCCCACGCGCCGAGATGCTGGCCGGTCGCTAGCGGCACGAGATATTTCTGCCGTTGCTCTTCCGTGCCGAACTTGTAGATGTGATTCGAGCAGAGCGAATTGTGCGCCGCGACCGAGATGCCTACGGAGCCGTCCACGCGCGAAAGCTCTTCGATAATCGTCGCATACTCGACGTAGCCCATACCTGCGCCGCCGTACTCTTCCGGAAAGATCACGCCCATCAATCCGAGCTCAGCCAGCTTCGGCTTCAACTCGATCGGAAAGTGCTGGCTCTCGTCCCATTCCATCACGTGAGGCGCAATCTCCGACTCCGCAAACTCGCGGACGCTCGACTTCACCTGTTGTTGTTCTTCGGTTAATTCGAAATGCATGTTCGTGTTATTTGGTTCCCGCAAAGGCGCAAAGGCGCCAAGATGAACTTAAGATGCGCCAGTTAGCTTTTGCTTGTCTTTTCCTTTGCGTCTTTGCGCCTTTACGGGAGACCCTTCCTTTTTGTCCCGCGACTTCATCATGCGCGCGGCTTCCGCAGGCGACAGAAAACGCCAGTGCGCCGGTTTCAGATGCTCGTCAGTCAGAAAACCGATGCGCACACGTCTCAACTTCAACACAGAATGACCGATCAACTCAAACATTCGCCGCACTTGTTGATTGCGTCCCTGGTGCAGCCGCACGTCATACCATGCGTTCGTTTTCGTCTCGCTAAGCTTCTCGATCTGCGCGGGCGCCGTGCGCGTGCCGTCTTCGAGCGTGATGCCTCTGCGCAGTCGTTGAATCGCGCCGTCAGGGGGCACGCCTTTAACTTTAACCTCGTAGACCTTCTCGACGCGATTGCGAGCCGCTGTTACGTAGTTCGTAAAGTCGCCGTCGTTGGTAAGCAGCAACAAGCCTTCCGTGTTGAAATCAAGACGCCCAACCGGATGCAATCGTCCCAGGTTTGGCGGCAGCAGCTCGGTCACGAGCGGACGTCCTTCCGGGTCAGATACACTCGACAGATAACCGCGTGGCTTGTTGAGCAGAACGTAAACCTTGTCGCGCGCTTTGAGCTGAGGATTGATGAGCTTGCCGTTTACTTTGATGTGATCGCGTTCGGGATCGGCCTTCGTGCCAAGCTCTCTAACGACTTCGCCGTTAACCGTCACGCGGCCAGCGGTGATGAGCTCTTCCGCGTGGCGGCGCGAGGCAATGCCTGCAGTGGCGATGAGTTTTTGTAGTCGTTGTTCCATCATTTCGACCAGAGAAATTTCCCGCAAAGGCGCAAAGACGCAAAGGTCAAACCTCAGCGGGGGGTTCTCTTTTCTTTGCGCCTTTGCGTCTTTGCGGGAAACTAGGATCCGCCGCTCAGGTCGTGAAAGTCTTCGACGCTCGGCAACTCCGACAAATCTTTCAAACCAAACTGCAGCAGAAATTCCTTCGACGTTCCGTACATCATCGGCCGCCCGACAGTTTCTTTCCGCCCTTTAGCGACAATCAACTTCTTATCGAGCAGAGTCTTGATCGCGGAGGGCGATTGCACGCCGCGTATTTCAAGAATCTCCGGCACGGTGATCGGCTGCCGGTAAGCGATGACGGCGAGAGTTTCGAGCGAGGCGATCGAAAGTTTTGCACTCGGCCGGGTTTTCAGAAACGCACGGACGTGTTCGTGATACTCGGGACGCGTCGCAAACTGCCAACCACCGGCGACTTCACGCAACTGCAATCCGCTCTGACGTGCGTTGAACTCTTCTGCAAGTGCCGTGACCGCCTCGCTAATGGCTTCCTTGTCTTCCTTCAGCACGTCGGCGAGGGTCTTTAAACTCAGCGGTTCCTCAGAAACATAGATCAACGCTTCAATTACCGCAGCGCGTTCGGCATTACTCTGCGGCGCGGACAGTGGCGTGTCGTCTACTTCCGCACCGGTGGCAGACGCGGTGACAGCAGTGGCTTCGACCTCCGCGACCATCGCTTCGAGCTCGCGGCTCGCCTCTTCGTTCAGCGCCGCTTCGTCGACGGTTTCGACAGTTTCTGAATTAGTGGTCTCTTCGTTAGCTTCCATATTTAGGCTGCCACGCGCGCCACAATGTCGCCGAACGTCTCACGTTGAAACAACTTCACTTCCGTCGTTCGCACCAATTCCAACACCGACAAAAACGCCAGCACGAGTTCGCGGCGCGATCTGGCGCGTTCAAAAAAGACCCGCAGGTTGAGCTCGCCGGACGACATCACCATGTTGCGCAAACGCTCGAGCATCTCGGCCATCGAGATCTCTTCGCGCTCGATCTCCAACAGCTTCTCTTCCTTGTGCCGCGCAAGAATGTCCTGAAACACCTTGAGCAGATCAAACAGGCCGACCGCGACTTCCGGATTGTTCTTGTCCGTCTCAATTTCCGCACGCTTGAACACTGCCTGCTCGACCGTCGCCCGCGACCACAACATATTCGCCGCTGCCTTGTACTTTTGATACTCGAGCAGTTGATCCACCAGATCCCTACGCGGATCTTCTTCCGCCTCTGCCACCGCCTGCGGGTCGCGCGGCAACAGCATCTTCGTCTTCAGTTCGATCAGCGTCGCCGCCATCACTAAAAAATCGCCGGCAACGGCGATGTCCAATTCCTGCATCACGCGCAAGTAACGAAGATACTCATCCGTGATGCGCGCGACGGGAATGTCGTAGATGCTGACGTGTTCCTGACGAATCAGGTGCAACAGAAGATCGAGTGGTCCTTCAAACTCACCGAGGAGGATCTTGAGATCATCCGTGACGTCGTCCGAAACGATATGCGGCACCGCGCCCGCGACGTTCAATTGCGTCGCAGTTTCCTCGCGCGTTTCCAACAAAGTTTCCGGACTCTCTTCGCTCATCGTTTTGCGCCTGTCAGGCCGGTGCGCTCGTAAACCTGTTCCAGCGTGACTCGCGAGATCTGTCTTGCTTTCTCGCGGCCGTGGGCCAGTATCTCGTCGAGTTGTTCGTCAGTGATCTCGCGCACTCGCTGTTGAAAAGGCTGCAGGAAAGCAACCGTGGCATCGGCCAGGTCGCCCTTTAGTTGCGCGTAGCCCTTGCCCGCAAAATGCTCTTCAACTTCAGTCTGACTCTTTCCGGTGATCAAGTGATAGATCTCCAGGAGGTTGTTGATTGCCGGACGCGACTCGTCAAAACGAATCTCCGTGCCGGAGTCAGTCACGGCGCGTTTGAACTTGCGCGTCACCATGTCCGCATCATCCATCAGCAGCACGCAACCATTCGGATCGTCATCAGACTTCGACATCTTCTTCAACGGATCCGACAGCGACATGATCCGCCCGCCGAGTTTTTGAATGTACGGGTCGGGAACCTTGAACGTCTCGCCGTAGTCGCGATTGAAACGAATCGCCAGATCGCGCGTTAATTCCAGATGCTGCTTTTGATCGTCGCCGACCGGCACAAGGTCCGTTTGGTAAAGCAGAATGTCCGCGGCCATCAACACGGGATAATCAAAGAGTCCAACCGAAACGTTCTCCTGCTGCTTGCGCGCTTTGTCTTTGTACTGCGTCATGCGCTCGAGCTCCGACATACGCGACACGCAGTTCAGCACCCACGTGAGCTCAGCATGCTCGGGCACGTCTGACTGAATAAAGACCGTCGACACCTGCGGATCGATTCCCACGGCGATATAAATACGCGCGAGGTCACGCGTCTTCTCGGCCAGCGCTTTCGGATCCTGCTGCACGGTGATCGCGTGCAGGTTCACGATGCAGAAGAAACTCTCGTACTCTTGCTGCAAAGCCACCCAGTTTTTCAATGCGCCGAGATAATTGCCGAGGTGAACGTTACCGGTGGGTTGAGCGCCGCTGAAGATTCGTTTAGTCATCTGACTCCGTAGTAAAGGAGGAAATTCACTAACTGTTGCACCGGCGCCATGATCAAGCCGAACACTCCCATGTACATCAACACCATCAGTATCAGGTAGCCGTACTGCTCCAACATCGCGAGGACGGGTTGCGCGCTCTCCGGTAGAAACGTTTCCAACACCTTACTGCCGTCTAACGGTGGAAAGGGCAGTAGATTGAAGACCGCCAGCGACACATTCATAAACAGAAGATATTGCAGAAAAAGAACCACAGGTTCGACCATGCTGTCCGGGATGGCCGCACCCAGGCGGGTCATCAGCAACACCTTGAAAATAATAAAGGCAATTGTGGCTATCAACAGGTTCGCCAGGATACCCGCGAGCGACACCATCACGTTTGCAAGATCTTTCCGCCGCCAACGAAGCGGATTCACGGGTGTAGGTTTACCCCAGCCAATCAGAAAGAAATTCACACCCATCGCGCCCACGATAAAACCGACGATCGGAATAAGCAGCGTGCCGATTGGATCGATGTGGGCAGTGGGATTCAGAGTGACCCGGCCGAGCAGACGCGCCGTGTCGTCGCCAAACTTTGAAGACATCCACGCATGGGCTGCTTCGTGGGCCGAGATTGCGAGCAGCAGCACCACCATGTAAATGACTAGCTGAGGAATTAATTGTTCTGGGTTCAATCGCGCACTCGCAATCCTAAAACTTGCAGGGCTGAACAGTTTGGTTCAACTTAGCATTCTCTTGTTAGCCCGTCAAAAGCGTGCCCTTGATTTGCGTAGGCAAGCTGTAAACCGAATCGATCGAGACCACCGCCATCTCGCCGGCAGAACCAAAAGCCAAACCAATCAGATTCACTCCGGCAACAACCAGGTTCGCCTCGCTACCATCCGGCGAAATACGAACAATGCCACGCCGCCCGCGCAATGATGCCGCGACGTACAGGTTTCCTTCGGTATCGAAGGCGAGCCCCTGCGGACGGCCCAGACCTTTGAAGAAAATGTCGGTTTCACCGTCAGCATTTATTCGGTACACGCAATCAAAGCTCGTGACCGTTGGACCAGTGACGTAAAGCGCGCCGTCAGGACCGAAAGCGAGATGAAATGCTGAAACAGACGGTTCAAGCTGCGTCCACGCGCGTTCTTCGCCAATGCCGTTGACCCGGTAGATCGTGCCGGTGCGATCGCCGACGTACATCGTGCCGCTGGGATCGAAAGCGATGCCGGTCGCGACTCCGAGATTTCGCGCAAACTCCACCGCCTCCTTGAACGCTGTCACTTTGTAGACAACGCCTTCGAGACGGCTGCTGACAAACATCTCTCCATCCTGACCAAACGCAATGCCGGTTGGGTTGGGAATATCGCCCGAGTACTCGCTGACGTCGCCGCTGATATCGATACGGAAGAGCGTGACCGGCAGTTCCTCACCACGCGATCCCGAACGCGTCACAAAAAGCGCGCCGTCGTCAGGATCGAACGCCGGGTTCGCGACCGGATGAAGATCGCCCGCGAGTTTGCGCGCGACCGTCAGCCGTGCGGGCTCGCTGAGTTCGCCGCCGCTCTCCAACCTAACGTCGAGCTCGCCGCCCTTCGTTTCGGGAACGATCGCCAGCACGCGGCGTGGTCCAACCGCAACAAGCGGCGCCGGCGTGTCGCCGATGAACACGTTACACGCCTGCGGGTCGCGCGTGTCAAAACCGGCGCAGTCGATGATCACCTCGCCGCCCGCAATCGCGTAGGCGGGATCGATCCCCAGAATCTTAGCCGTAGTAGTCATAAAAGCCGTTCATCATACGATGCCACCAGATCGTTGTCTAATTGCAGCCTATGCTATAATTCGCGCCCGGAACAGGAAGGAAAACAGTTATCACTAGCGTTCTCGGCAACACGCTTGGGTTAAAGCCGAACCAGATCCGGCGCATCGAAAAGCTGTACAGCAGGCGCATACCTCCTCGCCAGATCGTCACTCCCGAATTCGCTCGCCAGGTCAGCGAGCTGTCTCACGAAACCCGTAGACAAATCGGCGCACTGATCGATCGCAAGGGTCATGTGCAGTACATCATGGTCGGCGATAACCGCGGCATTGAGTTACCTGACTTCAAACGCGTGCGCGTCGCTTCCGGGCGTTTCCGGGGCCTGCGCTGCGTTCACACGCACCTGCGCGGCGAGCCGCTGACCCAAGACGACCTGACTGACCTGGCGCTCCTGCGTCTCGATTTAATGGCCGCGATCGACGTGGACGCCGGAACCGGCTTGCCTGGACTCGTCCGCGCCGCGCACCTGCTGCCGTTGCACGCCGGCGATCTCGAAAGCAGCAGCACGCCCGACCTCTATTCATTCCTGGAACCGAGCATGGCGTCGCAGTTGGATCTCGACTTTCTCGCGCTCATCGAGTCGCTGGAAGAAGAGATGGCGCGCAATCGCCAAACGGCCCGCCGCGCCGAAATGCGCGACCGCACGATTCTCGTCGGCGTCGCCACCGGATCGATGGGGGATGCGGAAGAGTCGATGGCGGAGCTTGCCGAGCTCGCGGCGTCAGCCGGAGTTATCGTTCAGGATCGAATCATTCAACGTCGCTCCGAGATCGATCCGCGCACCGTACTCGGCAAGGGCAAGCTCGACGAATTGATCATTCGCGCGTTGCAACTGGGCGCTGACATGCTCGTCTTCGATCGCGAGTTGTCACCGTCGCAAATCCGCTCGCTATCGGAAACAACAGATCTGAAAGTGGTCGACCGCTCGCAACTGATACTCGACATCTTTGCGCAACGCGCGCAGTCGAAAGAAGGCAAGATTCAGGTCGAGCTGGCGCAGTTGAAATACCTACTGCCACGATTAATTGCCGGTCAGGATTCCGCGTTCTCGCGTCTCGCCGGTGGTATCGGTGGCCGCGGTCCTGGTGAAACAAAACTCGAAACTGATCGCCGCCGCGTTCGCGATCGCATCAACCGTCTCGAAAAAGAGATCGAAACTCAGCGGCAACGTCGCCAGGAACGGCGCAAAGGCCGCACGCGCCAGCAACTGCCCGTAATCTCGATCGTCGGCTATACCAACGCCGGTAAATCAACCCTGCTCAACACACTGACCAAGAGCGCCGTGCATGCCGAGCAGCGCATGTTTGCGACGCTCGATCCGACGTCGCGGCGGCTGCGTCTGCCACGCGAGCAGGAAGTGATCATCAACGACACGGTCGGTTTCATTCGCGCGCTGCCACCGGATTTGTTGTCAGCCTTTCGCGCCACGCTCGAAGAGATCAGCGACAGCAGCCTGTTGATTCACGCGGTCGACATTTCAAACCCGCGTTGGGTGCAACAGGTTCAGTCGGTTAAGCGAATCCTCGCGGAACTAAAACTGGCAGATACCCCTTCCGTTCTGGCGTTGAACAAGGCCGACCTGCTCGAACCTGAAGCAGTTGAAGGCGCAGTCCGGCAGGCGCGCCAGATTGATAACAGCGAGATCGTAGTCATCTCGGCAATCAGCCCCTCCAGCCTCGGAGTATTACTCGAAAAGGCCGGTGGCATGTTGGCACGGAACCTCAGCGCAAAAGCAGCGACGGACGACAATCAGTCTGCCGCTTTGTCGCGCATCGCATAATGGGACTTCGGCCACGTTTCAAAACTCCTTTTAGTCAAGCGCGCGATAAGCTACTGGCCTATGCGATTCGTCCGTTCATGGTGCTTCAACCACGAACGCGTTTTATGATCGGCTGCGCGCTTCTTGTCACGCTCACCACGGCGCTGCTGGTCACCGATTACTCTCCCGGTTTTGGCGAGAATTACAAAGAAAGCGAAGTGCTCGCGCGCGACATCGTGGCGCCGGCGGACATCACCGCGGTCGACGAAGCGGAAACGGAACGAAAAAAAGTAGCCGCCCGCGAAGCAACGCGTCCGATTTTCAACTACGACTCCAGCCGTGCCGAAACGTCGGTCGAGAGTTTTCGAGCCGGCTGGGACGAACTCCAACAGGAGATCGCGCCGGACAAGGCGGTCTCGGAAAGGGATCTCGATCGACTCGCGGCAATCGTCCGCGAAGTCAGCACCGGCTACATCTACGACGACAACGAGGTCAGTCGTTTACAAACTGACATCGTGCTCGTCGACCAGCGAAACCAGGCGACGCAGATGATCTTCCAGGCCCCGCGAACCAGCATGTCGTCGCTCTCCGGTGCGCGGCAAAAGCTCGACCTGCGAATCCTCAATCTGCAAGGCTGGACGCCGCAAGAAAAGACCGCTCTGGCTGCTGCGCTGCGCCCGCTCATTCGACCCAACGTCCTGCTGGAACAGGCCGCTACCGCGGCCGCGCGCGAAAACGCGGCCAATGAAGTGAAGCCGGTCGTGATCACCTTGAAGCGAAATCAGGTGGTGGCGCGTGAGGGCGATACGATTACACCGGCCGTCCTTTCACAAATCAACGCGATTAGAAGCACCACTCGTCAGGGCATACGCTGGTCCAGCCTTTTCGGCTTGCTGATTGTCGTAATCGCGGTTTATTGGGCCGCGTGGAAGTTTGCCGAGCATCGCCGTGACAGCGCGTTGACCATCAGTAAACAAAAAGCGTTTGCGTTGGTCGGTTCGGCGATCCTCGTTCAAACAGCGTTGATGAAAGTCGGCTTTACGTTCGGCGACAGCGTGGCTGCGAGAATGCAGGCGCCGTTCGACGACCCGATGATCTGGAACTTCGCGATTCCCTTCGCCGCCGCGTCGCTGCTGGTCGCGATGCTGGTTGATACACAGCTCGCTTTTCTGACCGGCATGATCACGGCGCTCTTCGCCGGGATGATGGCGCCCGGTGGAATGCAGAAAGCGCTGTTCGCGATGGTTTCGTGCTCGGTGGCAGTCTACGGCATCGGCCGCTATCGAGAGCGGCAGTCTGTAACACTGGCGGGCCTGCTCGTGGGTGCGGTTAATGCAGCGATGGCCGTGGCCTTGCTCGCCTACTCGGGCCAGCCGTTTACGTTTAGGCATTTCCTGCTGGCGATTGCTTGCGGCTTTGCGGGAGGTCTCCTCACTGCGGTCTTCGCAGCGGGCGGGCTGCCAATCAATGAATCACTCTTCGGCATCCTGACCGATGTTAAGCTGCTCGAACTTTCAAACGCGGATCTGCCGGTGCTCGGTCAACTCGCATTGCGAGCCCCGGGAACAAACCAGCACTCACACGCCGTCGGCCAACTCGCCGAAGACGCGTGCCGCGCGGTAGGAGCGAATCCATTGCTCGCGCGCATCGGCGCCCTCTATCACGATATCGGCAAACTCGCGGCGCCCGAATACTTCGTCGAAAATCAGCAGGGAGACAATCCACACGATCGACTACGCCCTTACCAAAGCGCCAAGATCATCACGAGCCACGTCACGTACGGTTCGCGTCTCGCAAAAGAGATCGGATTGCCACAGAAGATCGCCGACTTCATCCCGCAGCATCACGGCACGCGCACGCTTCACTACTTCCTGCGCAAAGCACAGGCGCAGGCAAAGCCGAACGAAGAGATCGACGAGTCTGACTTTCGTTATCCGGGGCCAAAACCGCAATTCAAAGAAGCCGCCATCATGATGCTGGCGGACTCGTGCGAAGCAGCCGCGCGATCTCTCGCACGCCCCGATCCGGAAAACATCCGCGCGATTGTCGTGAAGATCGTCGATGCGATCATCAGCGACGGGCAGCTCGATCAATGTGACGTGACTCTGCAGGAACTGACTACGATTCGAGAGGCGATGATCAGCGCACTCACCGCGATCTACCACGCGCGGATCGATTATCCGGGCTTCAACCCACCACCCACTGGTCCATTACCCGCCGGCGATCTCGACAGCGAAGAACGCGGCGTGAGCTACAGCAAACCCTCTGAAGTTCCGATTAGCCGTGGCGGTGAAGTTGAGGACGAAGCGCTGCCACGCAAGGTCAGCAAACGTTAGCCACAAAGAGGCACAAGAAGCACAAGAAAGAAGGCTGAGCTAAGTCCTTTATGCTTGCCCGCCAATGTCTTGTGCTTCTTGTGCCTCTTTGTGGCTAAAACTTCTGGAGGAGTTTTGAGTAGGTTACGTCGAGCGCTTCCGGAATCACACGCGTTTCACCGACGGTAGTCATGAAATTCGTGTCACCGCTCCAGCGCGGCAACACATGAATGTGAATGTGGTCGGCAATGCCGGCGCCCGCGGCCGAGCCAAGATTCATGCCCATGTTGAAACCCGACGGTGAATAAACCTCACGCAGCGCCGTTTGCGACCGCTTCGCGAGATCCATCATTTCATCCGTGATCTCCTTCGGCACTGAATCAAACTCGCTGGTGTGCAGGTAAGGCACGATCATCAGGTGCCCGGTGATATACGGATAAAGATTGAGCAGCACAAACGCGTGCCGGCCGCGATACAGCACGAAATGAGACGCATCCCCTTCCGGATCGGCGACGATGCTACAAAAGACGCAGCGATCCGCCTGTGAATCGACTCCTGACGCGATGTACTTGGAACGCCAGGGACTCCACAATCTTTCCAATTCGAATTACCTCGCGAGCAGGAACTAAAGGATAGGTGGCTGGTGGTTCTCGTCTGCCATGCCGCGTGAGGAGTTTGTCTGTGAAGCCTGAGCAGCCGCGTTGTCGTCGTTGATGAGCTCTTTCAGTTCCTTACCCGGTTTGAAGTAAGGCACACGTTTCGCGGGAATGCTGACCGGGTCGCCGGTCTTTGGATTCCGGCCACGCCGTGCGCCGCGTTCGCGGACGCGGAAGCTGCCGAAGCCGCGCAATTCGATCTTCTCGCCCTGATTCAATGTTTCAATGATGCTTTCAAAGACAATTTCGACTAAACGTTCCGCGTCCTTCTTTGTCAGTTCAGCCGCTCGCGCTACGTCTTCGACGAGTTCTGCTTTTGTCATGCATCACCTCGATCAATTAGGGGTGTAAACTAACGTATTGATAATAGCGAGGTTATGTTAGTCGTACAAGGTACATCCACGGATTACACAGAGAGAGACCCCTGTGTAATCCATGCAAACTGTGGATAGCTTACTCGTCGTTCGACTCAGCCTTGAGACCGAAATCCGCCAGCTCGCCCAACGATGCCATGCCACCACCCGCCTCCGAAGAATAGATCTTCGTGTCGATAATCGGCTCGTCCTTGCCAACCGCGCGCGCGGAAAGTCCGATCTTCTTGGTGTCGGGGTCGATGCGCAGGATCTTGAAATCAAGCTCCTGTCCGAGTTGAACCACGTCCTCGGGCTTCGCCACACGCTCCTCGGAAAGCTCCGAGATGTGGCAGAGGCCTTCGAGATTGTCGTCCAGTTCGACAAACGCACCGAAGTTAGCGAAACGGGCGACCTTGCCGCGAACCACATCACCCGGTTTGTGCTCGTTGGTGAACTTCTCCCACGCGTTCGGCTCGAGATCCTTGATGGACAACGACAGGCGGCGATTCTCGCTATCGATGCTGGTGATGACCGCGTCGATCTCTTGCCCTTTCTTCAGCACCTCGCTCGGATGCTTGATACGCCGCGACCAGGAAATATCCGAAACGTGCACCAGGCCGTCAACACCGTCTTCAATCTCGATAAACGCACCGAAGTCCGTCAGGTTCCTGACTCGTCCGTGAACACGCGTGCCCACCTGGTAACGCTCGTGCAGCGTTTGCCACGGGTTCTCCTGCACCTGCTTCATGCCGAGACTGATGCGCCGCGCTTTTGGATCGACGCTCAATACTTCGACTTCCACCAGGTCGCCTGGATTGACGACTTTGCTCGGATGCTTCACGCGCTTGGACCAGCTCATCTCAGAGACGTGCACCAGTCCTTCAACACCGGGCTCGAGCTCGACGAACGCGCCGTAATCGGCGACGCTGGCGACACGTCCGGAGATTCTCGTGCCTACCGGGAAGCGTTCTTCCACGCTGGACCACGGATCGGGCAACAGTTGCTTGTAGCCGAGCGAGACGCGTTCGCGTTCGCGATCGAACTTCAGCACCTTGACCTGAATCGTGTCGCCGACTTTGAACAATTCATTCGGATTCTGTAACCGGCCCCACGACATATCAGTGACGTGCAACAGGCCGTCGACGCCGCCGAGATCCACGAACGCACCGTAGTCGGTAAGGTTCTTGATCTGGCCTTCGACTACGATGTCTTCCTCGATCCCCTGCAACGTATGATCTTTGCGTCCGGTGTTCTCCTGCTCGATCACGGCTTTGCGCGACAACACCACGTTCGATCGTTTGCGGTTCAGCTTGATAACCTTGGCTTCGATTATCTGGTTGCGCAGGCTGTCGAGATTTCTCACCGGCCGCACGTCGACTTGCGAGCCCGGCAGGAACGCAGCAATGCCATCGATGTCGACGCGCAGACCGCCTTTGATGCGATCGACTACGCGGCCTTTGACGCTGGAGCCTTCGCGATACGCCTTCTCGAGGTCGTCCCACGCCTTCATGCGAACGGCGTCAGCGCGCGAAAGTACCGGCAAGCCATCGGCAGTTTCCATGCTCTTGACGAGCACTTCTACTTCGTCGCCGGCTTTGACGGTAAGTTGTCCGTTTTCGGTAAACTCCGCCGGATTAACAATGCCTTCCGACTTGTAACCAAAATCGATAACGACACCGCGTTCGCTAAGTCCTACGACGGTGCCACGAACTACTTCGCCTTCTTCAAGCGTCGCTTGTTCTTGTTCGAATTGATCGAGAAGCTGTCCGAAATCGACGTCGCCCGCGGCGCGTGACTCATCTGCATCGTCGACCTCTGTTTGGGTTGCGGTTCCGGTTTGAGAAGTCATCATTGTGGGTTGCGGCTGAGGCTCCGCCTTGCCGGAAGTTGTTTGGTTATCTGCCTCGCTGTCATTCAGCTTGGGTTGTTCACTAGACATGCACACTCCTGAAGTCCCCGGGTAAGTTTCAACGCGTGGGTCGATCATATCGCGCTCACTGGACTGTACCAATCAGCGCAGGTATTCGCTGACTGGCAGGCAGTGTACAGCGGCTGTCAGTATGTTTGACCTTGGCGTTGTCGGGAGTTGAAGCTGGCGAGGAAGCGTGCCGTTTGGATTTGGAAATGTCGAGCTAATTAGTTTCGATTACCGCCCTGCCGTTTAGTCACCCCGCTTGGTCCGACAAACACCCGCCGCCGATTTCCGGGTAGGGCGGCAGAGTACACGCCTGCGCGAGCGCATGTCAAGGCAACAGCGCGCAAGTCAGTGCGGGAAGGAAAGTTGAAGTTAATGCGCCGAGGAGAGCGCACCGCCGGTTCGCGGCACAACATACACGCCCGCGGAGTGTGAACCGACAAACAGTACGTCCTGATCGTGCGGATCAAAAGCGAGAGCCCAGATGCGCATACTCGGCAAACGCGTGCCTTTGGGATCGATGCGTGTCCACGTGTCGCCACCGTCGATGCTGCGGTAAACGCCACCACCAACTTCGGTGGTTTGATACGCGTTGCCGATAAAGATCTCATCGCTGTTACGCGGATTGACCAGGATGCTGGTGAAGTCGCCAAAGGGAAGATTGCCACCACGACGCTTCCAGGTCTTGCCGCCGTCGTGAGATACAAAGACAGTTTGCTTGGTGCCGACATAAACGTTGCTCGGCTTCTGCGGATCTTGGACGACAGTGTTCACGGGCATATCAGTGGGAATACCCTGGACCTGTTGCCACGTACTGCCGCTGTCATGCGAAACGAGAACGCCCGAGCTCGGCGTTCCTACCCAAATGGTGTCGGGCGTCTTTGGATTTGTTGAAATACAAGTCGTCCGCGGATCGAAACTACCGTATGAAAGTTTTTGCCAACCCTTATTTGGATCGAGACTGCGATAGAGGCCCGTGTTGGTCGCCGCGAGATAGCCTGGTTGTTGTGTCTCCGCGTCGATTGTGTGGACCAGTGCGTTCACTGCATCAGCGAGAATGACATTCGCCTTCGCCACATCCACCTGGCCACCGCCTGTGCTGGGGCTCCCGATCCCAAGAACGCCAAGGGTGATTGCATCGAGTTTGCCGGTTACCGGCAGGTGCCGATCGGTCTGAAACTTCTTCACTGCCGCGGTAGTGGCGGAACCCATCCTGCCATCCGGTTCGCCAAGGTGATAGCCGTTGCTGAGTAATGCCTGCTGCACTTGCTGGATCGTTTCATTGGTGGCTGCTGCCGGGCGACGTCCTCGCGCCGTCGTAGCTGCGGGCTTCTTTGCGCCCTTCTTCGCTGTGGGCTTCTTTTTCTCTTCGGGATTGGTTGGAGACCAGACCGGCGCCCAAGTCGCGCCACGATCGATCGAGCGATAGACGCCGAGGTTTGTTCCGAGATACAGCAAGTTTGCGTCGCGCGAATCCTGGACGATCGAGTAGGTGATCAAACGCGAGGGCATGCTGCGCATCGATGGACGCCACGTCTCGCCGTTATCGTTACTGACGAAGAAGAAACCGCCGCCGGTCGCGGTGTTGATGGTCGAAGCGTAAATGCGATGCGCCGTTTCGCGATCGGGAAGAATCGCATACGCGAATCGTCCACTGAACCCGCCATTGCTGGGCGTGAACGACTTGCCGCCGTCGTTTGAGATCATGATGCCGTAGTTGTTGGTCCCGATGAAAATCATGTCGGGACGCGACGGGTGCACGGCGATCGAGTTGATCTCGAGTTGGCGCGAAGTGGTGACCATCCACGAGTCGGCATCGCCGCCTTTATCTGAACGCCAGAAACCTTCCGTGGTGCCGGCGAATACGATACCTGGCACTGACGGGTGCTGCAGGATCGCGCGTGTACGGCGCGACTGCGAAGGAATGCCCTGCACCTTGCGCCAGTTCTCGCCTGCGTTCTTACTCTCGTAAATGCCGCTGCAGGCGGAAGCGATAACGTGATTCGGATCGCGCGGATTGATGTCGATAGCGAAGATGTCGGAATCATCGATCATGCCTTCTCTGATCGACTTCCAAGTTTGACCGCCGTCGGTCGTCTTGTACGGCAACCAGAAGGTACCGGCATAGATCGTGTTTTCGGTGCGCGGATCGATTGCTAACGACTCAACGTGCAGTAAACCGGGAACGTTCTTCGTCGGAAGTTGTTTCCAGCTATCGCCGGCGTCGTCAGAGCGAAAGATCGTGTTGTAAGTACCGGCAATGAGCGTGTCGGGATTCGATTCAGATTGCGCGAGCGAGTGGAGCGCTTCGGTCTTTAGCTGCGCGCTTTCTTTCCAGGTCACTCCTCCATCGGTTGATTTGAAAAATCCGCCGGGGTTGTCGTGACGGTGAGCGCCTACATAAAGAACCTTCGAATTACGCGGATCAACGATGATGTGGTCGACGAAAACTCTGGGTTTGCCGAAGTTGTAGAGCAGTTGCCACTGGCGGCCGCCGTCAGCAGACGTGTAGATCTGCCCGTCGAGCGTGCCGAAATAAAAACGGTCGGGATTTCCCGGATCTACAACGAGGCCGCGAACGTCGCCTCCCGGAGGGCCCGTAGTGCGCCAATCATTTGAATAGACCGCCGGATCAGTAGCGCCGCCATCAACGTGCGCGACAACTACGTTTAAAGGAAGACAGAGGCAAAGAAGCGCAAAGACTACGAGGGGGAGCCGCACAGCAAAGAATTTCATCGTTATCTCATCCAGGGTTTACAACTTCTGGAGCACATTCGCTCACCTGGCTCCATAGTTTATTACAGTTTCATTGCTTTGTGTCTGAAAAGCTGGGGCTCACCCGAGAACTCCTGCAAAGCGAGGGTAGGATGCCACAGCCGCGAGCGTCAGTTGCACTTTTTAAGCCTTTCGATAAAGCGCAATAGCAAACGGGCGATGTTCCTCAAGAGAACATCGCCCGTTTGTGTAAAGGATTGGCTAGCTTGAGCTAAACCAAGCCGCTAGTTTTATTCATCGCCACGGCGCCGGCGCGGAGCAGGTTTTCTCCTGCATTCCGGACATGGCTCGATGGCGCCTGAAGTATCAGCCGCTGGTGCAGTTGCGCCTGACGGCACAATCCAGAGCTGAACTGTCAGGTCTGCACGACAACCACCATCGACGACCGTGATGCGTCCAGCTTCGATTCCGCGCGTATTGACGAGATAGTCCTTAGCACGGTCTCCACGCTGTTGCGCTTCACCTGCACAGCTACCGTACACGATGATCGTGCCGGAGGCTTGTGGGTCGTTCTGGAGTTGGATCGCGTAGTTGTCGAGTCTGGCCTTCTCATCGTTGAAGCGGATGTTGCCATACTCGTCAAACTTCGACGGCTGTGCCGGCGGCAGCTTGATACCTGCGGTGCAGGACGCTGTCGTGCCGGTGCAGCTCGGATCGGCGCCGCCAATGCTGACGGTAGCCGTTACGCTCTGACCAGAGAGGCCAGCGGTATCAACCGTAATGGTCGAGGTTCCCTGACCGCTGCTGATGGTGCCAGCCGAGACTGACCAGTTGTAGGTCCAGGTCGCACCCGCATCACCACCGGATACACTGGCGGTAAAGGTGATTGGCTGACCCGGATCAACTTCAGTTGGGCAGCTAACCGAAACAACCGGGCACGGCGGTGGCGGTTTCACACAGTTCGTGCAGTCGGCGACCGTAACGGTTGCGGAACTGCTGGCGGTGTGTTGATTACCATCGTTGACTTCAACCGAAGCCGTGTAAGTGCCGTTGGCGACTCCGCTGAGGTCCCAGGTTACCGAGCGGCCTTCACCGCTCAAACGTCCACCGGTTACCGACCAGGTATAGAGAAGCTGATCGTTATCCGGATCGGCTGCGTTCGCCGTCAGGGTCACTTCGTTTCCGCTCGGCGTGCAGTCTGACGAGCTTGTTCCCGGCGGGCAGGGCCGCAGGATTGTGCTCATTGAAGCAGATGCCGTAACGGTTGGCGGCTGATTTGGCGGCGGCGGTGGAGTTCTTGAATTACGCCGTCCGACGAAGAACTGAGCGATAAAGCCGTTCGGCTCTTCTGATGGTATGAAACCAATCGGGAAGCCCTGCGAAGTCACAGCGCGGTTGGTGCCCGGAACCACCACCAAGCCGCGATTGCGTACGTTGACGTTGGTGATCTGGTTGATATCAATATTGAAATCAGCCGGATTGAAGTGATCCAGGTCCTGCTGGTTCAGATGTCTGCGATAAGCAAGACCGAAGCCAAACCAGCGGCGCGGATAAATCTTGATACCACCCAACACGTCGACGGGATTGTTGTTGAACGCGTTGATGGTGGCTCCGCCAACGTAGGTAGTCGATCGGACTTCGACGACTGGCTGGAAGTGCTTGTTGATCGGGAAGTCGAGACCGATGCCGGCGAGAAACTCATCCGGACGGTCCAACAACACGAAGTCGCCACCAAGGCCCTTCGGATTGCTGTTCAGGATGTATCCGCCGTTAGCGGAAACGTTTACGTGCGTGCCAAGACGGCCATCGACGACGGCGATCAAACCAAAGTCACCAATGTCGCCACCGGGGCCTGCGCCACGCTGCATCTGATTGAAGCCGGAGAAATCGTCGCCCTTGTCCGGGTACCATCTATAAAACGGAATCAACGCGACTCCGAGCGGATTGTTCGGACCGGTGAAGCGAATCTTCGCACCCACGACGAAATTACCGAAGCTGCTCTCGCCATACAGCCGGTTCACAAACGGAGCATCCGGCAGGTAGGTCGGCGTCGTGGTAAACGTAAGCGGGATCCGAATCGGGAGCGTCAATGCGGTTGCGGGCAGCACTGTGGTCGCCAGCACGATACCGGGCAGGATACTGCCTACCGGCGAACCGATTCCCGGGAAGTTATCAGCCGGACCAAAAGTTCCGCTGTTCGGTTGAACGACCGGTGGTCCAAGCAACGCGTTGAAGCCCGGGAAACCAAACTGCTGACCAATCTGGCCAGGTCCCAGACCAAACGTTCCCGCGGAACCGCCGACGAATGGAAACTGGACGAACGGCTGATTGTTCGTCGGGCGAAACACTGCCGTGCCTGCGAGCGTTCCTACGTTCGGACCCGAAGGCGACAAGACCACTGCTGGTCCACTGCACAGGGTCGTACCGCAGAAGAGCTGCGAGTTCGGCAGATAGAAGCTGGAAAGATTCTGCGGATTATTGACCTTGATTCCGCGATAGCCGTTAGTCTTAAAGAAAACCTCCAGGTGGTCGTTAAGTCCGACGTTGAAGCTCAGCGGGATGTCAGCGATGTCGACATTACCCGGATCACGATCGTAGTTGCTGTAAGCAATGCTGAACGTGAATTCGCCGCGTCGCAGCGTAGAGCCGTCGTAAATAGTAAAAAGCCCGGTTGGTCCACCTTCAGGACCACCGGTACCAACTGCTGGAGACTGATTGCGCGGATCTCTATCCGACCTGATAGTCTGTGCTGATACTGCGGCACACAGCACCAACGATACGAGCGCAGCTAAAAGCGCCCTAGTTGCGAGTCTCATCGCATTCCTCCTGCGAAATGAGTAATAAGAATTCGATGTAATAGTGCCGGCGTACCAACAAGTACGTAAACACCTTGTCGCCACGAAGGCCCCAACTACACTGTCAAAAACTTTGACCGCTTGGACCACTAGGTCCAGCGGCGACGCTCGGACTGCGATGTTAACAGAATACTTCGGCCCTTCTCGCAGTACTCCATCTTCACTAATACGCTATACCCGAGTGACTACTGACTTGGTTCACTTCTTATAGAAAATGAACTACCCCTTGTCAATGATTTCGTCCCTCAAACCTGTCGCGTAAATATTGAGAAATCTTAACGCTGGTCCGAGTCGTAAATCCTGCCAGACCATACTCTACCTTAAATCGGAAATCAAGCCTTTTTCACTACTTAGCGCACATCTGTTTATGTTTTTTCGGTCACGCATAGATGCCTCTCATGCGTGTGTCATAGGCCACGCGGTCTATCGCTAACATGTATGCCGCTGTCCTCGTATCAACGGCATGAGCATCGGCATAACGACACAGATCATTGAAGCTCGCGACCATCTTATGCTCGAGTCTTTCGTTCACTACATCCTCGGGCCAGAAGTACCCCATGCGGTCCTGAACCCACTCAAAGTAAGAGACTGTCACACCACCCGCGTTCGCGAGTATGTCTGGGACCACGAAGATGCCTTTTTGGTGAAGTATTTCATCTGCTGAAGCGGTTGTCGGTCCATTCGCGCCCTCAGCAAGCACTTTGCACTTCAACTTGTCGGCATTATGTGCGGCGATCTGGTTCTCTGTCGCCGCCGGCACCAGTACATCGCAATCCAATTCCAGCAACTCCTGATTGTTGACAAACTCCACACCTTCGTAGCCCTCAAACGAGCGCGTGTTCTTCAAGTAGCGCAAGGCTTCGTTGATGTCGATTCCTTTCGGGTTATAAATTCCACCGTGAATGTCCGATATCGCTACAACCTTGTAGCCCGCCTCGTGCATTAACTCTGCGCCAATTCCGCCAACGTTTCCCGAGCCTTGAACCACTACACGCGTCTCGGCGGGCGTCATCTTGAATCGCTTGATGGCTTCGTTGACAACAAACAGTATGCCGCGGCCGGTCGCCTCGCGCCGCCCCGACGAGCCGCCGAGATCGATCGGCTTGCCGGTCACGACCGCCGTCACAGTGTGGCGCGCGTGCATCGAGTAGGTGTCCATGATCCACGCCATTGTTTGCTCGTTCGTGTTCATGTCCGGAGCCGGCACGTCTTTTTCCGGTCCGATGAAGTCGAGCAGCTCGGCGGCATAGCGGCGCGTCATGCGCTCCAGTTCACCACTGGACATCTGTTGCGGGTCGCAAATGATTCCGCCTTTCGCCCCGCCAAACGGCACGTTCACGACCGCGCATTTCCAGGTCATCCACGCGGCGAGCGCGCGCACTTCGTCGAGACTGACGTCAGGCGCGTAACGAATGCCGCCCTTTGCTGGCCCACGCGCGAAGTTGTGCTGCACACGATAACCTTCGAAGACTTGAATGCGGCCCGAATCCATGCGCGTCGGGATGTAGACCTTCAACTCACGGTTGGGAACTCTCAACACCGCGTAAAGATCCGGATCCAGGTTCAATAACTGCGCCGCGCGATCGAACCGCGACATCATCGACTCAAACGGGTTCTCTTCCTTTATCTCTCGAATATCGTCAACGTAAGTTGTGCTATACATGCTCGCCATAACGCCCTCTCGAAATTGTGTTGTTGCCCGCAAAGGCGCCAAGGCGCAAAGCTTAGTCTCCGTAACCTTCTTTGCGCCTTTGCGTCTTTGCGGGAAATACCTGGCCTGTACTCACGCCCGCTTGATACTTATCGGCAGCACTTCATTCATCGAGCCACTGCGGAAGCCCTGCAGATCCAGCGTGACGTACTTGAACCCGAGCTCACGAAAACGTGCGGATAGTTGCTCGATCACTTCTTTCTTCAACACGCGATCCATCTCGGCTGTTGAAATCTCCAGCCGGACCAACGTGTCGTGATGTCTGACTCTGAACTCTTTAAAACCAAACTCTCTTAAGATCGCTTCGCCACGATCGACCTTGCTCAACCTTTCGATCGTGACCGTGGTTCCATACGCAATGCGCGACGAGAGACACGGACTGGCCGGTTTGTCCCACGTCGGCAAGCCCGCGCGTTGACTCAACTCGCGCACCTCGCTCTTGCTCATCCCGACTTCGATCAACGGACTACGCACTGCATGTTGCTTTGCAGCCTGGCGTCCGGGACGAAAGTCGTCAATGTCGTCGGTGGTCGAACCATCGACAATGCACTCGATGCCGCGGCTCACCGCGATCGCTTCGAGCTTGCCGTAGAGTTCGTCCTTACAGAAGAAACACCGGTCCGCGTTATTGGCGCGATAACTCGGGTTCTCCAGTTCTTCAGTCTGAATAGTTTCGTGATGAAATCCAAACTCGACGACGACGCGCTCCATTTCAGTGCGCTGGTAGGACGGCAAGCTGGCTGACTCGCCGGTGATGCAAATCGCCCGTGGTCCGAGTTCGGCATTCGCCACATAGGCAACGTAGCTGCTGTCGACGCCGCCTGAATAAGCGACGATCACCGAACCAAGCGCACGAAAAATCTCGCGCAGCTTTTGTTCTTTAAGAGTCGCACACTCGTGGGTCTCTTCTTCTTTGTGCAGGAGATATTGCATTGAGTGGCGGCATGTTAGCTCATGCGCGAACGGCAAAGCAAACACCTCATTGTGCATCTCCAAGTTCAGTTCGCATATAGCACAACGCCGAAGGCGTTAGCTAATGTCAGCCCAGGGTTGCTTCAACCCTGGGTACTGTTTTTGGAAGGACATTCAACGCTGAAGGCGTTCGCGAACTCGGCGCGCAGTTCGCGAACTCCTACAGAGTTCGACGTGTAAGGCACCGAGCTTTCCCAGGGTTGAGACAACCCTGGGCTCGAACTCGCTAACGCCTTCGGCGTTTCGTATCAAGCTGCATTTTGTAGCTTTTGGTGGTTACTCGGAAATGCTAGTATCAGAGCCTCCCCGGACTGGTTTCGATGCGCACATCAGCTTGGAACAAATTCCTCCTGACGGCGAGTTGCATTCTGCTGCTGGCGTTGAGGACTGCTGTGCCGACCTGCGCACAGACCGAAGAAGCCTTTGGCGACGATGCGACCGATCCGGTGCGGCTGTTCGAACGTGGACAGGCCGCTCACGCGCGCGGCGAGTTGGAAAAGGCGCTCGGGTACTACGAACAGGCGCTCAAAGTTCGTCCCGAATTTCCCGAAGCACAGTTTCAACGCGGCACTGCCCTCATTGCGCTCCAAAAATTCGACGAAGCGGAAACAGCTTTGCGCGCGGCCATCTCGCTGAAGAAGAACTGGTCGCTTCCCTACTCCGTACTCGGCACGTTGCTGATGCGCCGCAATCGCGATGCGGATGCCGAACAGTCGTTTCGCCAGGCGCTCACGATCGACAAACAGGACGGCCTCGCGCTACGCATGCTCGCCGAACTCCGTCTGCGCGCCGGCGACGTGAAAGAAGCACTCGATCTCGCGACGCGCGCGACTGCAATTCCCGAAGCTCCTGCTTCCGCGTGGGTCGCACTCGCACTCGCACAGAAAGCCAACGGCGATAAAACCGCCGCGAAGACAACTCTCAACCGTGTCATCGCAGAAGAACCACAGAACATCGCCGCACTGATCGAACGCGCCGAGTTGTTGGTTGACGAAAAGCAGTTCGACGCAGCGCTCGCAGATCTAACAACAGCAGCAAAAGCAAAACCGGAAGACAAAGCGATCGCGTCGCGTCTAGCCGATGCTTATCAAAAGACAGGCAAACCGGAAGAAGCTTTAGCGGTAGCGAAAGCGGCGGGTCTCAAAGTGCCGGAGCCTGCGAACCCCGGCGGCGTCGTGGGCACTCCTGAAGAGATCGAAGCGGCAAACAGCGAGGATCCGGCAGTCTCTCGCAAAGCGCTCGAAAAGTTACTCGAAAAGAACCCACGCAACGCGATGCTGTTTGCTCGTCTGGGAGCATCATACCGTACAGACAGTCCCGCACGATCGCTCGAATACTATCGCCAGGCAGCAGAGTTCAAGCCAGACTCGGCGGAATACGCGATCGGTTACGCGGCCGCTCTCGTGCAAGCTCGTCGCTTTGACGACGCGGCGGCGATCTTGCGAAAAGTCGTCCGTATCGATCCGCAAAACTACGCGGCGCATGCCAATCTCGCGACGGCGTTGTACGAGTCGAAGCGGTATGCCGAAGCGTTACCGGAGTATGAGTGGATCCTGGCGGCGAAACCGGAAATCGTGGTGGCCCATTATTTCATTGCCACCGCGCATGATTATCTTGGAGAATACCCGCAAGCACTCGCATCGTATGAGAAGTTTCTGGCTGCCGCTGACGCCAGCACGAATCAACTCGAGATCGATAAAGTCAAACTGCGTTTGCCGAGTCTCCGCCGGCAAATCCAATTAGGAGAGGGCGCAAAGAAGAAGCCCTGAACGCATGTCGTTGGAATTACAGCGCACGCTTATCTTATCAACCACGTTCTTCCTGCTGGCGTTTGTTTATCTTCCGTCTGCCCGTGCGCAAAGCCAGCAGCCGCAAGCGCAAGCAACTCCGCTCCCCGCGCCGCCGCCGCTCAAAGTGATCCCCAGGGAAGAGCGAGCCCAACTCGAGCAGGTAAACGATCAAAAGGATCGCCTGAAACTGACTATCGATCTCGCGGTCGCGCATCTTACGCGTGCCGAACAATTGACGATGCAGACTGAATACGAGAAGGCGCAGGAAGAAGTCGGGATGTATCACGCGCTGATCGAAAACTCACTCGACGTTTTAGGCGCGCTCAAACGAGACAGCGGCAAGACTCGCGATCTTTATAAACGACTGGAACTGGCGCTCCGTGCTCATGGTCCACGTTTGACTGCGATGCGCCGTGTCACACCGCTCGAGTTTGCGGTCTGGATCAAAAAGGTCGAAGACTTCGCCCGCGACGGCCGAACTGAAGCGCTCAACTCGTTCTACGGCCACACCGTTTTGCGTGAACCGCAGACCACGGAAAAACCCGAAGACAAACCTAAAGAGAGTCCTACACCGACTCCCAAGAGTAAACAACAATGATTACCCGAACGCTCTCTGTCCTTCTGTTTCTTGGTGCGATGTTGTTCGCCTCGACTGCCGCTGCCCAACAGCGCGATCATCTGACGCCGCAGGAAGTCGACCTGGTAAAGGAAGCACAGATACTCGACAAACGCATCGACGTTTTCATCAAAGCGGCGGATCGGCGTTTGTTTGTGATCAAGGGCGGGACTGCGGCCACGGCGCCGAAAGACAAGCAATCGAAGAAAGACGCGGAAAAGTGGGGTGAACTTCCGACTGGCTCGCGCGCGGAATTGGTGTCGGACATCGCGCGCATTCTCGACGAAGCGATCACTAACATCGACGACGTCAGTTCACGCGACGAACGAAATCCGTTGATTGGAAAGTCACTGCGAAAACTGGCCAGCGCAGTGAACGCGATCATGACGGAACTAAAACCGCTGGCCACCGAAGCCAAAGGCGACGCCGAAATCGCCAGCTTCGAATTACTCAACGAAGACGCTCAATCAATCCTCGAAGCCGCAACAAAACTTCCGCCTGAAGTCGATAAAAAGGCGAAAGCCAAAAACGAGTAAGCCACAAAGAGGCACAAGAAGCACAAGGCAGGTAAGACACACGGTCACATACCGTTTACCTCTCTTGTGCTTTTTGTGCCTCTTTGTGGCTTAGTTCCGTGCGGCCTTCAAAGTCGTTGTAGCCCGCTTGATTGCCTCAACGATTCTTTCCAAACCTTCTTTTGCATTCGCGCCGTTACGCTCATCAAGCCCTTGGCGAAAATCTGTCAACGGTTGGGCTGCGTAGCCGGTGTAGATTCCGGGCGCGTATATTTGGTGCTTGTACCACGCCCGGCCGCGCAATCCGCGCTGATCGATGAACTGACGTTCCGCGAGCATCAACGCATCGTTGATGCGCGCGAGTTTCGATCGATCGCCTTCTCGAATCGCTTCCTGACGCGCTTTCTCGATCCGCTCGGCCTCTTTCGCAAAGTCGTCAATCGCCGCGATCATCGGTTTATCGTCAAACTGATCCGCAAGCTTGCGCCAACCCGCAACTCTCATCGCCTCACGAAAGAACCCGCGTATCTCGTTCGCATAATCCGTGTAGTCAAACGACAAGCCATCGGCATCGGCGAGACGCATCGCGAGCGTGCCCCAAACCTGCGCCGCCGCGACGTGATAGAAGAACCCCGGATCGCCAAACCGGTCCATCCAGTAAAACGAATCGTACGCCGAATGGTAGACGCCGTAATCGCCGCCGAAACCCATGTCGGTCGACGCGATCCCGAGATGTTGCAGAAACGGTGTGTAGTCTGACCCGGAACCGAGCGCTCCGATACGCGCTTCACCGCCCATGTTCCGTTCTTCTTCAGAGCGTCGTTCACGCGCGTTATCCTGCCACTGCTGGTACACACTCTTGCCGGACTTCGGATCTTTAACGTCGCGGGTCACGGAGCGCATCAGTTTCCACAACGACGGTACCGACGACGCGCCAAACTGATTTCCGGAAACTGCCGCATCAAGATTCAGATACGCGACGGCTTTCTCCTTCAATTCAGCGGCAAGCTCTTCCACCCACTCGACCGAACCTATCAAGCCATACTCTTCGGCGTCCCAACTACAAAAAACGATCGTGCGGCGCGGTTTCCAACCCTGCTTCAACAACTCACCCAAGCCACGGCCCACTTCCAGCATCGCCGACGTGCCGCTGTTTGGATCGACCGCGCCGAACACCCACGCGTCACGATGATTGCCCAGCACGACCCAGCGATTCGGCTCAGTGCTTCCTTCAATGCGCGCGATCACGTTCCAAATCGGACGGATCTTGTAATCCATGTCCGTCTTCAATCGAACCTTCACATCGTTCGTCCCGCCGACGTGATACGCGAACGGCAGCCCGCCTTGAAAACCACGCGGACGCACTGGTCCTTTCAACGGCGCGATGATCTGTTTCGCAACGTCGTAAGCAATCGGTTGGACCGGGATACGCGTGAGGTCAGTCGCTTCTTCCGGTTTCAAACGCGGCACGCCATCAATCGCCGGCCGTCCCGGCGTCAACGGATCGCCCGGATAGTCAAACAGGTACTGCACCGAGCCGCGTTGGCCCGATGCGACCGGACGCCATGGTCCTTTCGGATAAACGTCGCCCTGCATGTAACCATCGTCAGCCGGATCGGAATAGATGATGCAACCGATCGCGCCGTGGTCCTGTGCGACTTTAGCTTTCACACCGCGAAAGGAATTGCCGTAGCGCACGATCACGATCTTGCCTTTGACGTCGACGCCGGCGTTTCTCAACTCTTCGTAATCGGGCGGCAGACCATAATTCGCGTAAACGACGGGCGCGGTCACGTCGCCGCTCGCGCTGTAGCCATTGAACAACGGCGTGATCTTGGGATGTGTCGACGTCGGATCGCCGGGCACCGGTGCTTCGCGGGTGCTGAGCGGCTGACGTTTATTAGTGATCAATTCGAGCACCGGCGGCGTATTCGGATAGTTGAGCCAAACGTCGTACTGTCTGAGCTCGGCCGGAATCCCATAACTGCGCAACTGATCGCGCACGTAAACCGCGGTCGCGTAGTCTTCTTTACTACCGGCGATGTGCGGCTCGAGTGTCAGGCGGCGCAGATGTTCGCGGGCCGACTTCGGCGACGGCACGGCGCGAAACTGTTCTTCCCAGCGGCGCTGGGCCATCGCGCGTTCGGCGCTGAAACCGTCGATTGCGGCGGTTTGGGCAAAAGCCGGCGGCGCGAGCAGAAGTATTTGCAATAGAAGGATTAGGAAGGTTCTCATAGTACAATGCGATCGAGTCTGCATCATCGAAAGGAAGCTGATTAATGGACAGTCGTTATTACCCAAACGTCGAGATTGATGTCCCACAACTGACAACCGAACTGCGAAGTCTCTTTGACAGCGAGTTTGAAGTGCAGACTTTCCAGGTTTCGACCACCAGCATCATCCAGGCGCGAAAGTCGAACACACTGCGCGATTTGACCGGGCTTTCATCGGCGTTAACGATCAAGATCACGCCCGAGTCTGGCGGCACCCGCGTGGAAATTGGCATGCAGAAATGGTTCGACAAGGCCGCAGTCGCTGCCGTCGGCGCGATCGTCTTCGCCCCGCTGCTGGCGTTGGCGGCGCTCGGCGCGTACTGGCAATACAAACTTACAGAAGACGCGTGGAAGATAATCGAAGATCACATCGCGCGCAAAGCGGGCGGCTACGTACCGCCGTTGCCGGGCCGTTGTGGCACCTGCGGGTCAGCTAATTCAGTTGGTTCAGATTTCTGTTCTTCCTGCGGCGCCAATCTGCGCGTCGGACGCAACTGCCCCTCCTGCGGCCACGCACAGAAAGACATCTCCGCGAGGTTCTGTAATCGCTGCGGCACCTCGTTGGGTGGTTAGCTATCCCGCAATCCCGTGTTTTCTCACCGAGCAGGTTGCGGTCGCTGATATAATCACGGGCGTCGTCACGACGTTCTAGTACTTGTATCTGCACCGTCTCACCCACGGAACTTATGTACACACTCATCGCGTTCGCAACCCAATGGGGTAGCAGACACGGCGGCATTAACAGCTTCAATGCTGACTTCCTAACAAACTTTGGTGCCGCATATCACCAGGGCGTAGAGATTATTTGTGTCGTCACCGACCACACGCCCGAAGCAGCTGATGAAGCCGCTAAGGCGCATGTGCGACTAGTCGCCCTCCCTGACATTCCAAAGGAGAGATCGTTCGATTCATCCATCGGTGAATTGAGTGTGGACATTCTTCGCAAGGCCGGCATTGCTTTCCAACCAAATGAAACCGTTTGGCTGGGGCACGATTTGATAACAGGTGACGCAGCTATAGGTGCAGCTAGAGTAGCTGGTGGACGTTCGGCTGTAATCCATCACATGAGTTATAGCGACTACGAGTCTTACGCTGAAGATTCTGATTCCGCGCTGAAGAAGACTGAGAAACAGACCGTAATTTTGAAGAAAGCAGATCTCGTACTCGCTATTGGCCCCTTGCTTCGTGATGCTGCAAGTGATCGTATCGGAGCTTCCAAACCGGTCCACATGTTAGTACCCGGACTTGCTGAAATTGATCCGAGAGAAGCGCCGAAGACATTTGTAGCATTTCTAAGCGGCCGACTGACACCTGATGCGGCTCGTATTAAGCAAGGGCATTTGGGTATCGCTGCGTTTGCGGCAGCCGAGTCAAAGGCTCATGTTGAGGGAGACCCCGAAGCATTAAAACGACAGCCAAAACTACTGTTGCGAGGTGTTGATTTTGAGAATCGAATCTCTGAAGCATCTCAAAGTGCAGTTCGGAACCCGGAAACAGATTTGAAGGACTTCACGGAAGAGTACGCAAAGGGAGTCATCAATTTGCATGCGCTTCCCTTCACAGAGAGTCGACAACAGCTCTATTCCGAACTCAGCGCAGCGAGTGCTGCGCTTATGCCTTCGTGGCACGAAGGATTTGGCCTCGTCGCTTGGGAGGCTATCGCTGCCGGCGTGCCTCTAATTGTTGGCGAGAACACCGGAGTCTACCGCCTGCTCCAAGCTGAACTTTTCGACGCGCAAAAAGGTTTCGTTTATCCACTAGACGTGAGAGGTCAAAGCCAGTTCCCTTATTTTCGTCCAGAAGATCTTGAAACGACGGCTACTGCATTGAAGTTAGTGGCGATGAATCCCGCGAAGGCGCGTAACAGAGCAAGCATGTTGAGAAACATGCTCCTCGAAAAGTATACGTGGACGAGTTGCTGCGAGAGTGCGGTCGAGGCATTTGACTGGAAACTACACAAAGGAAGCGTGCCAGATAGAGCGTCAGGAATCGTTCAGGAGATCGCAAAGGCTTCAGCTCAAACAACGTCCAGTTCGGTCGACGTTGGGCCACTGAATATCCCACGAGGCCAGTGGCGCACCGGAGCAGGACTCGCAGACAGTCAACTGCTCCGCGCGGAGGAAGGGATACTTCCGTTCGACATCAGGCGATGGCCCGACGTAGAGAAGTTGAAAGAATGGGCGGCTGATACGACTTTGCCCATCACTATTAGATTAATAACGGGCGAAGGAGGTCAGGGCAAAACACGTCTTGCGATTCAAGTCTGCCAGAAGCTTAGGAGTGAGGGCTGGCGTTCCGGCTTTCTTGATAGCAATCTGGAAACTAATCGCATGCCTTTGCTTTGGCACGACTTGCGTGGATTAAACCAGCCGCTTTTCATCGTTGTTGATTACGCTGAGACCCGCCAAGAAGCTTTTCTCTCCCTATTGAAGAGTACGCTTCAGAATCCAATCGAGGAGTCAGTGCGAATATTGTTATTGGCACGAAACGGTGGGGAGTGGTGGGATAATCTTCCGAGCACAGATTCCATTTGTGAGGCTATACTCATCGGGCCTGGAACTACTGGTCCATACCCTCTACAACCTTTGTATACTGAACAGCAAGATCGGCAACAAGCATTCAGCAACGCGCTGAATGCGTTCGCTGAAGTTCTTCAGGTAGAGAATCCGGGAATTGTATCTGAACTGGTCGGAGATCAGTTTCAGCGGCCGCTGTTCGTACAAATGGCCGCACTCCTCGCACTCTACGGCGAGAGACCAACTACGATTCAAGGCCTGACAAAAGCACTACTCAACCACGAAAGACGCTACTGGGTACGCCTCCTCTCATCGTTAAACTGGCCGGATTCGGGAAGAAAAGCAGAACAATTGTTGGCGCTGGCGACCCTCGCCGGTGGATTTGCGACGGCAAAGATCGCGGAAAGTTTCTGGATCGATCCAAAGGGGAGCATTCTAACGACAAGTGAGTTCCATTCGCTGTTTCGGAATCTGGCGTCACTATATCCCGGCACACAAGAACTGCAGGCTCTGCGGCCTGATCTCCTGGGTGAGGCACTCGTCGCGCAGGCATTACTTCGCCCAGACGGTGATATTCTCCTGGATACCGTTTTAGGTAGCTCAGCTACTCAATATACCCGACGCACGGCGTTAACAGTTCTGGCACGAATGTCAAACGAACGCATTGATGTGCACGAGACACTCGTGACTGTTTTGTCTCGGCGGCTTGAAAACTGTGCAGCTGAACTGGTCGCTGTTAGTACCGAGACGGCAAGTCGGTTGCCTGAACTGGCAGAATCGGCATTTGAAAGACTGTCATCTACAACTAAGCGGCAGGTCGCGGGCTCATTGAGTCAATGCCTACCCGAAAAGTCAGTGCAATTGGCTGGGCTAAGTTGCGCAGTCTTCGAACACTTAGCCGATAAAGCTCTGCAAAGGTACGAAAGGAAGCAAAACAACGCAGAGCGAATGTATGAATACGCACTGGCGCTGGATAGATATGGAGGCTCGTTGTACAACAACGGGAGATATGAAACGGCCAGTGAAGCAGGAAGTACAGCTGTAGTTATCCTGCGTAAGTTGATTGCAAAGGATCGAAGTAGATACGAGTCGGACTTTGCTCGTGTCCTCCATAACTACGGAGCCTATCTCAGCGAACTTGGACAGGATGACGAAGCTTTGAAGTATGACCATGAAGCGCTTGAGATCCGTAAACGACTCGTAAAAAAAGACGTCCGCTTTGAGCCTAGTTACGCCAAATCCTTAGATTACTACAGCACTCAACTAAGCTATTTTGGACGATATAAAGAAGCCCTTCCGCATGTGGAATTGGCAGTCGAAATTCATCATCGGTGGATGAAGAAAGATCCCAATCGATTCGAGGCTCTGTACGCCCGATCTCTATTTAACTATGCCAATAACTTGAGTAATCTAGGTGATGACGAAAAAGCTGTTAAGTACTTGGCAGATGCGATAACCATACGCGAACGGTTGGCGAGGAAGAATCCTGATCATTTCGAGCCCGAGTATGCAGATTCCCTGGACGATTACGGTGTTTACTTATTCAATTTAGGCACGAACGATGATGCCGTAGCTTACGTTTTGAAGGCTTCAGAGATTTGGAAACGATTAGCTCAATGGCAACCCAAACGCTTTGCGCACATCCTTGCCATCAATATATGTTTTAGACGATTTCTTGCTTGGTTTCTTTCGCATACGACATACGGCGATCAAGACACGCTCGAAACTTTATTGCGCGAAACCGATCTGCATCAGCAACCCTTGGTGCATCTTTACTGGGCCTTTGTAAACGCCTGCGAAGATAAGGAGGTTGATACTCGTGGCGATCGATTTCGTTTCGTACTGTCGACGTGGAAGGATTTGTCACCCGCGATGAAGCAAACCAGCAAACCTTATAGGTTTGCTGCAGCAGCGTGGTGTACGAAGTTCGACTTAGATACCGACAGTGATTGGAAAGCTGATTGGCAGAAGTATCTGGTAAATCGGAAAGGCAAGGTGCCGCTTTGGATGCGCGAGGTCGCGCGGCGCTTGGATTTTGACTTTCCGACTATAGGCAATGCCGAGTTAATCGTGCCGTAACGCGCGCACCGGATCGATTCGCGCGGCGCGGGAGGCGGGATAAAGGGCGGCGGCGATCGAGACGATCAGGGCGAAGAGGATTGCGCCGATTGTGAGATACGGCGGGAGGTCGAAGAAGTCGATGAATGATGCGCCCTGTGGTTTGAGGATGAAACGATAGGCGAGATTATTTGCTAGGGTGTCGATTCCCCACGCCAGCAACACACCGATCACCCCCCCTGTGACACCAATCACCGCCGCTTCGACGAAGAAGATCAACTTGATCTCGCGGTCTTCGGCGCCGATCGCTTTCATGATGCCAATCTCGCGCGTGCGTTCGAGAATCGACATGATCATTGTGTTGGCGATACCAAACGAAGCGACCAACAGCGAGATGCCGCCGAGTAATCCCAACACAGAATCAATGATCAGAAACACAGTGCGGATCTGGTCCAACTCGTCGACAATCGAAAAACTGCCGTAACCAAGATCTGTGATCTTCTGTCGCACTTCCTGAAGTTTCACCGGATCGCTCACACGCACCACGGCGGAGTCGTAACCTTCAGTCTGACCTTCGCCAAGACTCCCGCCACGACGCGCCAGCGCAAGCGCCACCTGGCTCATCGGCGTACGATGCCTCGTGGTCCAGTCATGGGCCATCTGTAACGGAATGTAGATCCCGGCGCTCGGCATCATGCCGCGCATGCCGCCCTGGCCCGCGCCTTCCCTGATCTCAGTGCTCAACACGCCGGCGATGCGAAACGTTTTCGTCTCAACATCCGGAGCTGACTCGTCGATGCCAGGTTCGTCCAACGGTATACCGAAGAAATTTGGAGTTTCTTCTTCTTCGTCAGTCTTCTTTTCAGATGGGTTCGTAGTAGGGGCCAGCAACTCTATCGTTTTGCCAACGGCATCCGCGGCTTTCTCATAGCCGTAGTCGCGCAGAAAACGTTCCGACACGACCGCTTCATCGGCAGTCGGCGCCGAGATCATCTTTCCTGCTGCGAAGTGTTGGAAGCGAGTTGCATCGTTCGGAATGTTTGCGCCACCGACGAACTGATTCAGCAACTTGCCATTGGAGCGTACGTAAACTTGAAAGTTCACGCTCGGCTCGACGTAAGCGACACCATCGATGGCGGCAATCTCTTTAACTCCGGCATCGTCGAGAATACGCGTCGGCGCTTTGTTTCCACGCGACTCCTGGTTGCGGCGTCCATCTTCATCGCGGCGCGAGGGCCGATCGAGTCCGGCCAGTGTGCCGAGGCCGCGGCCATACACGAGCACTTCGTTAAACAGATCGAGCGCCTTGAAACGCTCGAGCATGTTGCTCTGCAGACCGAGTCCAAACGAAACCATCGTCACGATCACCGCCACGCCGACAATCACGCCCATCGTCGTCAGCGTCGCGCGCAGTTTCGCCTGCCGCAGATTGCGAAGCGCGAGGTAAAGAATGTCGAGAAAACTCATGAATAAACCAAACGAACCGCATCGACGGTCCAATCCGTCAAATTCGCGGTCACTACGTCAGCGCCTACAGCGCGCAACTCTTGCTCACTAACCGTGTTCGTCACGCCAAGCGTTCGCATCCCCGCGCCACGCGCCGACTGGATTCCTGGCGGCGAGTCTTCAATCGCCAAACACTCCGCCGGCAACAACGGCAACAACCGTTCGCGCTGCCGTTTCTGATTCAACTTCTCCAAACCACAGACATAACAATCAGGCGCGGGCTTGCACACCGACGTATCTTCCGCAGTCACAACCACGGAAAACAACGGCGTCAGATTCGCGCGCTCGAACACGTAACCAACCTCGTTGATGTTCGCCATGCTGACGAGGCCCAGCGAGAACTCTCGCGACGCCGCTTTCAGAAACGTAAGCACACCGGGAAACAACGGCAGCTCATCTTTGATGATCTCGCGATGCATCGACGTCTTCGCGTCGATCACGGACGCCAGCACCGGATCGGTCACCGGCTTACCGGCCCGCGAAAACATAGACCGCACAAACGTCCGATCGTCCATGCCCAGCGAGTCGAAGTACCACTCTTCAGTGATATTGACGTCGTGGCCACGCAACACTTCCTGAAACGCCTTCATTTGAATCGTCTCGTCGTCGATGATGACGCCGTTGAAGTCGAAGAAGATCGCTTTGATCATTTGGTTTGGGTTTTCATCTCCTCAAACAGTTTCGGCAAACGCTCACTCTCCAACACATCCAAACGCCGTAACACTTCCGCCAGCGACAATTCGTTTTTCAAGTTAACCTGGAAATCTAGATCCGCGCGCAATCGATCCTTACCGCCCTGCCGGTTCTGCGACATCATGATGATCGGCGCCTGCATACCGGCAATCACGGCCAGTGTGAGATTCAACATCTGATACGGCGCGGGATCGTAGCCGCGCACCAGAATGTATGAATTGAAAATGATCCAGAAGATAATCAGCAGCATGGAAATGATGATGAACTTCCAACTGCCGCCAAACTCCGCGATCAAATCCGCCGCGCGGTCGGACAGAGTCAACCGCGCTTCTTCTTCCTCGTTGACGTTGCGCGAAACACGCGAGCGCAAGAGTTCATCCGTGCGCCGCAACCTGTCCGTCAACGCACTCAACATCTCCAGCGCAACATCCGGCTTCGTGCGCACGAACAAGAGAAACGCATCGCGCGAAAGCACCGCGAGGCGCGCATTCTCAATTACCTGAGCATCCGCGGAACGTTGCCGCCCGTCGATGATCGACATCTCACCGAAGAAGTCTCCCTGGGCCAACTCCGCAAGCGTCAGTTCCTGCTTGTCGGCGTCGTGAATACTGATCCGCACGCGCCCGCTTTCAATGAGGTACATGGCGTCGCCCGTGTCACCCTGTCGAAACAGACGCGTGTTCTGCGGTACGACCTTTTCGGAAAGCAGGTTGCGCAGGTCACGTGCCGCGTCGTCGTCGAGCGACGAGAAGAGCGGCACCGAACGAAGCGCTTCAAGCGTCATTTGTGTGGGCTCAGCCATTGAATCCTCCATTAACAACTCTTCCGTCTTTCATAAACACGATGCGATCGGCGAAGCTGGTGGCGAGCTCGTGATCGTGCGTAACCATCAAGATCGTCAACGAGTCCTGGTTGACCATCTCGCGCAGCAAACCAAGCAGTTCGTGCGCGCGGATTGAATCGAGATTTCCCGTCGGTTCGTCCGCCAGCAGTACCTTGGGATTGTTGGCCAACGCACGAGCGATCGCGACGCGTTGTTGTTCGCCGCCCGACAATTCCGAAGGCTTGTGTGACAAACGATCGCCGAGCCCGACTCGCGTCAGTAACTCACTCGAACGCGCGCGCCGTTGTTGTCCACGCAAACCGCCAAACGCCAGCGCCAGCGAGACGTTCTCGCGCGCAGACATCGTCGGTATCAGATTGAAGTTCTGAAAGATCATGCCGACCGAGAAACGCCGGTAACGCGCCATCTCTTTCTTACTAAACGGACCCAACGGCTGCGACGCAAAATAGACTTCTCCCTTCGACGGGTGATCGAGGCCGCCGAGCATGTTGAGCAGCGTGGATTTGCCCGAACCTGACGTGCCTTGAATAGCGACAAACTCGCCTTCGTTAATCTCAAGCGAGACGTTGTCGAGGGCCGTCACACTGTTCGTGCCCATCTGATAAATTTTGGAAACTTCCTGGGCGGCTAGGATGGCACTCATCGGGGATCACTGATTCGCCACAACTCGAATCGTTCGTTCTCGAATCCTTTCAATGTCATATCAAACTCCACTGCCGCCAGGCTCTTCTCTTCGAGCAGTTCGCGCACTTGTGCGTCTTCATATACCGAACGCGAGATTATCACGTCGTTGCCTGTCGATAATCCTTCGAGCCGTGCAGCGAGATTCACCGTCGAGCCGAAATAGTCGAGCCGATCGTTCAGCGTCACGGCGATGCATGGACCAGTGTGCAGTCCGGCTTTCAACTGCAACGGCATGGTTCCCTCGCTCGGTTGTGAGAGCACACGTTGCACTTCGAGCATTGCTACGAGACCGTCGGCGGCACACCGAAAGACGCCCATCACTGCGTCGCCGATTGTTTTCACTACTGCGCCATCGTGCTCGGCGATTGATTTTCTCAGTACATCGAAATGAGTCATCACGCGGCCGAACGCAGTCGCGTCTCCAATCTCGCGATAGAGTTTGGTTGAGTCGCGCAGATCGGTGAACAGCACGGTCAGCGTGCCAACGGAAATCTGCTCGCCCGGACGCAACGCCTCTGAAGCAAACAGATCGCGAAACATTTGTAACGCCGTCACTTCCGCGGCAGTTGTGGCCTGATCGTTCCAGGCCATACGTTCGAGCATGACTAACTGTTCGGCGTCGGTATCGTTGCGCAACTCGAGCGTGAACCGTTCGGCAACGTTCAATACGTCGGGGCCGTAACCACTCGGCGAGAGCACAACTTGCGCCGCCGTCGCGCCGTCAGGCGAAACAGTGACGTCTTGCGAGCCGGGAAGTTCCAGCGCGCGTAAGCGATAACTGCCGGGTTCGAGTGGTAAGTTCAACACGCGCTGTTCGCTTGCCGGGAGCAGTTGTTGGGCCACGACGTGAGGCGTCCACTGCGGACTGCCAATACAAAACGCTTGTATACCGACACGCCGCACCGCGGGATTTGGACGAAACGTCAGCTCGACGTAACGATCGAAGTTAACCGTGAAATCGATCTGACAACCGGGACAATGAACGTGAGCATTGATGTCCTTTAACGAACGGCCGGATTCCTGTGGACCACGACACAACGGACAAAGCAGGTCCCACTGAAAGTCGAGCAAGCCCACTCGCGTCGCGCGCAAACAGATCTCGAGCACATCACGCCGCGGCGCATTCCAGTCATCGGCGAGTTTGTAAGGACGGATACGGGTAACCGCGAAATCATCGCCGTGTTCGAGAAAGTCGACCAGCCGATCGGCAATGGCGCGCTTCTCCTGCGGCAACTCAGCCTGTTCGAGATCCGTCGCGAGCTTCTGCCCCAACGATGCGAGCCGCGCCCGATCAAATGATGACTGGGAAACATTGGGCTCACTCGCTTCGTTCTTAGCGCCCTCAAATGCAGCCGCGTCATATTTCTTGATCGCGTCGCGAAAGCGGCGTGAGACGATGAGATTAACCTGGAGACCGATCGCTACCGCGCCCGGAAGATTTCGCGGCGTGGACCAGAGCTGATAGATGAGATGCGTGCCGCCGCCGTCGTTTGGTGTTAACTCAGCCAGCACACGCAAGCGCGACAGTGGTCCTTTGCTGTAAGTGCGATCGATGCCAAAACGAAACGGCTTGACCCATTCGAATGGTTGCTCTTCCCATTCAACGGGCAAGCCGTAAATCGATAGCCGCACTTTGCGGCGCGCGTTGCGCAGTGGTTTGTGAGCAGCGTCGATCTCTATTTCGGGAACGCCGGTGTCGCGATTGAAGCGGTTGGTGTCAGCAATAAAAGGCCACAGTCTCTCCGGACTCGATTTGAGATCAAACTCCCATCGTTTATGAAGCTCACGAAAAGACATTGCCACGGATTATAACGACAACGTGGATTAGACTTCTTTGTACTCTGAATCCACATCCTCATGCGAGAGCGCGACGCGGTAGTTCTTCGATTGTAATTGCTTGGTGATCAGCAGATCATCTTTGGTCTTGAGGAGATCCGCGCGGCTGTAAACAGAGAGCTCAAAATTGTAACCGTGCGTGATCGCATCCTTGGGACACGCCTCCACGCAGTAACCACAGAAAATGCAGCGGCCGTAATCGATGTTGTAAACGGCGGCGTAACGTTCGTCGACTCCGGTTCGCTCTTCCGGTGGACGCGGATCGTCGGCCGCGACGATGTAAATGCACTCCGACGGACACGCAGCGGCGCAAAGATAACAGGCCACGCACTTTTCACGGCCCAGTTCGTCGACGTGCAACAGGTGCTGGCCGCGGTAGCGCGGCTGAACCGTAACCGGTTCATCCGGGTACTGCACCGTCCACTTGCGTTTGGGAATGTAAGACAGCGTCACCCCCATTCCCTGGATGATCGCTTTCGTCGATTCGATAACGTCGGAGATGATTGACATGTGCTCAGTGTAATCTGTGTTTCACAAACTCCCAAACACACCCGCCAAAGCAAACCAAAGAAGCAACAGCCCGTAGAAAAAGATGGTCAATCCGCCGGTTATAAGGCCGATGATCGCCATCGGTTTTCCGCCCACCGTTTGTGGTGATTTCTTGATCTGTTGCAATGCCATATAGCCCAGCACCACTGCCGCAACTCCCGGAAGCGGTCCTAAACAACCGAGGACTAAACCGAGCAGACCGGTCAACATCGACGCGAGCGCCAGTCCCTGATTTGCCGGTGTGGCAGGTCGGTACGGCGGTGGCGGAGGTTGCCACACGGGCGGCGCCGGCCGAGGCGATTGCCACGGCTGCGACATGGGAGCACGCTCGTCAGGCGCCACCCAACCACCGCCAGCCATGGGAGACTCGCGTGGCAGCCATTGCGTTTGCTCCTCGGATGGAGGTGGTTTGTATGTTGGTTCGCGGTAGACCGGATTCCAGTTCGGATCGATCGGCGGCGACAGCTCTTCGATCAGCATCGTGCCGTCGTCCGAGCAGAAAGTGAGCCAGGCTTCCGTGTACTGTCGATTGCACTGCGGACAATACTTCATCTGCGAGATTTGATCGTCAGACTAGTTCGAGACGGCTGAAGAAATAGGAGATCTCGATCGCGGCGTTTTCATCGGAGTCAGAGCCGTGTACGGCGTTTTCACCAACGGAACCGCCAAACTCTTTTCGGAGTGTTCCCTCGTCGGCCTTCGCCGGATCGGTGGCGCCCATCAGATCGCGCCAGGATTTCACTGCGTTCTCTTTTTCAAGGGCCATCACCGCGGATGGTCCACTCGACATAAACTCGACGAGTCCACTGAAGAAAGGCCGCTCGCGATGCACGGCGTAAAAGCCTTCCGCTTGCGGGAGCGTCATGTGAATAAGTTTTAAGCCGCGGATTTTGAAACCATCATCAAGGATCCGTTGAATGATTGAACCTGTGTGTCCTGCTTTTACTGCGTCGGGCTTTACGATACCGAAAGTTAGGTTGGTCATCTGTTTAAAGTGCGTCCTTCATAGCTTGTCCAATATCAGCGGGTGACTTAACAACATGAATACCCGCTTCACTCAATGCTTTCATCTTTTCTGCCGCCGTTCCTTTACCGCCCGCGATGATCGCACCCGCGTGGCCCATGCGGCGTCCCGGGGGCGCCGTTTGTCCGGCGATGAACGCGACGATCGGTTTTGTCACATGCTCTTTCGCAAACGCAGCCGCATCTTCTTCAGCCGAGCCGCCGATCTCGCCAATCATCACTATGCCGGTCGTTTCGGGATCTTCCTGGAAGAGTTTCAAGGCGTCGACGTGCGTAGTGCCGACGATCGGATCGCCGCCGATGCCGATTGCTGACGATTGGCCCATGCCGAGTGCGGTCAACTGGCCCACCGCTTCGTAAGTCAACGTGCCCGAGCGCGAGACGACGCCGATGTTGCCTTCGCGATGTATGTGACCGGGCATGATTCCGATTTTGCATTTGCCGGGCGAGATGATGCCGGGACAGTTTGGACCAATCAGACGCGTCTGTTTGTCGCGTAAGTATTCCTTCACCTTCACCATATCGAGCGTCGGAATGCCTTCGGTGATGCAAACCACGACCGGGATACCGGCGTCCGCTGCTTCCATGATCGCGTCGGCAGCGAATGAGGGCGGCACGTAAATGACGGAGGCATTGGCGCCTGCGTCTTTAACCGCGTCGGCCACCGAATTAAAGACCGGAATTCCCTCGTGTGTGGTGCCGCCTTTGCCGGGCGTGACGCCACCAACGACGTTGGTTCCATACTCAACCATTTGCTTGGTATGAAACGTCCCCTCTTTTCCGGTTATGCCCTGCACGATGAGGCGAGTAGATTTATCGACCAGAACGCTCAATGATGAACACTCCTTGAATTTACGGGCTTAGTTCAAAAGGCGGAGTATAGCAATCACCTCCGCGTAGGCAAAAGTGCCACGGATTACACGGACGAACACGGACTAATTTGATTATTCAGTTATG
>Ga0307505_10000257_pt1 | contig 63456 bp, 67 predicted proteins | sample 23_S_MG_FD_202183 | JGI IMG/M metagenome (GOLD analysis project Ga0307505, IMG submission 202183) | Soil microbial communities from Populus trichocarpa stands in riparian zone in the Pacific Northwest, United States - 23_S | ecosystem: Environmental > Terrestrial > Soil > Riparian zone > Trees... | reverse complement strand
ATCGATGGAAGAGTCATGGTTGGCAGCGTAGGCCGTATGGGTGCGCGGGCGCTGTTCCGAAGTGCACACCGCCGAGCCGGAGACGCCATGCCTGTGCGCGGGGCACGGAATATGCACCTTCACACGCCGAAGGGAGACGCGATGAAGATATTCGGAATAGCACTGCTCGTCGTCGGACTCGCAAGCCTCGCCTGGCCCGCCATCCGCTACACGACCAATGAAACGGTCGTCGATATCGGACCCGTGGAGGTCACGGCCGAGCGGCACAAACGCATTTCGATTCCCACGTTCGCCGGAGCCTTGACCGCCGTTGCTGGTCTGGTGCTCGTCGTCGCAGGCTCTCGCCGTACGTGAAAGGTAGCTGGGACGCCAGCGTCACACGACGCTGGCGTCGTCCGCGAGAATGGACGCGGCAGGATCCGCGACGTCCTGGTAGGCGTTGAGCCGGTTGTAGAGGGTCTTCAAGCTGATACCCAGCAGCTCCGCCGTCCGACTCTTGTTGCCCTCACACCGCCGGAGCGTCGCCAGAATCAGCTGTCGCTCCACCTCGGCAAGCGGCGTCCCGACCGCGATCTGAAGCAGTTCGCCACCGCCCGCTACCGACCCGCCCACCGGCGAACCGCCAGCCACGGGACGGGCCGCCGCAGCTGGTACCGTCGCCCGCGGCGCAACCGGGGCGGTCCGCACCTCCACTGGCAGGCTCTCGACATCGATGACGTCCGATGCCAGGATGTGCGCCGACTGCATCACGTTCCGGAGCTCCCGCACGTTGCCCGGCCACGAGTACCGGACCAGCAGGTCGAGTGCATCGGGCGTCAGCTCCTTGCGCGGGCCCTCCTTCTTCCCCAGGTCCTCCAGGAAATACAGGGCCAGGCCCGCCACGTCCTCCGGCCGTTCGCGCAGAGGCGCCAGCGGCAGCTCGAACACGCGGAGGCGGTAGTAGAGGTCCTGGCGAAACTTCTGCCGCTCGATCGCGTCGCTGACGTCGCGGTTGCTGGCGGCAATGACGCGCACGTCCACCGAGATCTGCTCTTCTCCGCCTACGCGCGTGAACGTGTTGGTTTCGAGCACTCGGAGCAGCTTGACCTGCAACTCCGGAGGCATCTCGGTGATCTCGTCGAGAAACAGCGTGCCGCGGTGGGCCCGCTCGAACACCCCCCGGTGGCGGCGGTCCGCGCCCGTGAAGCTTCCCCGTTCGTGGCCGAAGAACTCGCTTTCCATCAGCGCCGGCGAGATGGCCCCGCAGTTCACGGGCACGAAGGGGCCGTGGCGCCGGCGACTCAGCTCGTGGATCGTGCGGGCCACCACGTCCTTGCCCGTGCCGCTCTCGCCAGTGATCAGCACGCTCGCGATCGACGGCGCGATCCGGGAGATCAGATCGCAGGTGCGCCGCATCGCGGGCGCACGAACGACCAGCAACCCGAAGCGGCCGGACCGCTCCATCTCCGTCTTCAAGGCGTGGATCTCTTGCGGGAGCTGGCTGGTCCGGGCGATGCTCGCCAGGATTTCGCGCAGCCTCGTGAGGTCGAGCGGCTTGGTCAGGTAGTCGGTGACGCCACGCCGCAGTGCCTCGACCGCCGTTTCCACGGAGGCGTGGCCGGTGATGAGGATAAAGGCCGGCGGGCGGACGCCCTCGACCACGCCGTCGAGCAGCTCCATGCCGCTGCCGTCGGGCAGATTCAAGTCGAGGAGCACCACGTCCAACACCTGCCGCGCGATCTCGCCGCGCGCCTTGTCGATCGTCGGCGCCGTCGACACGGCAAAGCCCTCGGCGGCCACAAGCTCCGCGAGAGCGCTCAGCGTGTTCTCGTTATCGTCAACCAGCAGAGCTGTCGGCACGCCCTACAATCGTAGTCGCTGGCCCCTTCAGCGCAAAGGGGCGCGAAAAACAACCGTGCTCACGCGTTGCTCTCCGCGCCCCAGGCAGAGCCGGCTATGGGACAGCTCGACCGCGGCTGGAAGCAGCCTCGCCAGCGTTACTGTGCCGGGCCGACAAGACGCTCGAGCGCCGCGCGCCACTCCCCGCCGGCCACTGGTACCAGCGGCACGTCGCTGCCGCTCACAAGCCCTTCGGGGCTGACCTTACGGCCATAGAACCGCTCGTTGGCCTTGTCGTCACTGCGCAGCGAGGCCCCTTCGATGCTGGCGCCGGCAAAGAGACCTCTCGCGCGTGAGTAGGCGAGGATCTTGGCGCCCGCCCGCGCGTCGGTGGACGCCTCGGCCGAGCGACCGACGGGGCCGGCGGCCACCGAAGCGTTCACGCCAAGCGTGAACTCGGACTTCAGGAGGTCGTCGACGCCGTCGCGGTTCATCACCACGAGCACGAGGTCGGTCGACTGCACCCCGATCTGCCAGCCCACGCTGCCGCCTGTCATCACCACGAAAGCCGGCGCGCTCCACTGCTTCGTGGTGCGATTCCGTACGCTCATCAGGCCCCTGCCGTGCTCGGCGCCAACGATGAACCCACCCTTCACGAGCGTGGGGATCACCACGACGGCCTCGGCGCGCTCCAGGATGTAGGCTGGGATGCCTTCGTCTGGCGCCTGGGTCAGGGTTCTCAGCACGTCCACGGATTCCGTAATGCGCTTGGCTTCGTCGGACTCGGCCGCGCCGACGGCGGTGGAGGCCACGAGCGCGGCGAGCCCTACTGCGCAGGCTGCGTGGACGAGCCGGGTTCGCCGAGTCGGAGGGATCAACTGTGTCTGCATGGCGGCCATCCTTTCCTCTTATGGGGTCTCCTGCAGACGAAGGAGCAAGGCACGTACCCGAAGGAACGCCGCAGATCCGGCTCGAGAGGGCGTTCTACGGCAGAGCTGTCCGGTGATCTCTACAAAGCCCGTGCAGGTTCTACCGAGCGGCGCCCGGTGGCTGCTTGCTGGGGCTGACGGGCCCGGCTCGCAGGTCCGGACACAGGAAGGGTACGGCCGCGATGCGGTAGTGCTCTTCCCGGATCTCCTGGACCAATCGCAGGCGCAGCCGCAACTCCCCCGCCGTGGAGTCATCCACATCCGCCTCGATTCGAGCCGTGTCCTCCTGCCACGCGATGCGACGGGCGTCCACGCTTTCCCACCGCGCCAGGCGATAGGTCTCGAAACAGGAATCCATCACCAGCGTACCGTCCGCCAGGAAGATGCGGATGGTGCCCAGGGGGGCGGAGGGATCGGTAGCCACCCACAGCTTGCCGACGAATGGCCGGACCTGCTGAGAGTTCGTTTCCCGGCAAGCGGACGCAATCATCCCGGCACAGAGCGTCAGACAGACGGTCAGGAGGATCCGCATCCGGCCCGGCCATTGTAGCGACCATCGGCGCGGGTTGCGATATCGTGCACGTGTGCGCAAGGGCGCGCGTCAGCGGTTCGGCGGCCGGCAAGACTGTGTTCTCTCATAAAGATCCGCGCCTCCGGACCCGAACCCCATCTGAGGGTCCGATGCCATTCGTACGCGTACTCCGACTGACCGCGGTAATGTTGATGCTTCTGGGCACCTCGCCCGCCATCACGGCGCAAGTGGGCACCGGCACGGTGCGCGGCCAGGTGATGGACGAATCGGACGGGGTGGTGCCGGGCGTCACGGTGGAGGTGATCGTCGCCTCCCAGGTGGTCGACACCACCGTGACGAACGCACAGGGCGAGTTCGAGTTTGCCGCCGCTCCGTCCGGCCGCGTGACGCTGCGAATGGCGCTCGACGGCTTCGAGACCGTGACACGGAGCATCCTCGTCGAGGCGGGCGGCGAGACCTGGGTGTCGGGACGTTTGCCCGTGGCCCCCCTGTCGGAGCGCGTCACGGTGGTGGCGCCGGCTCCCAAGCCGGTTGTCTATCCTCCGCTCCCGCCACCCGAGCCGGCGTACGAGATCCGGCCCGTGCCGCCGCTCGACATGGAGGCGGTCTGCGGCCCGGCCAAGCCGCGCGCCGCGGAGACGTCGTCTGGAACGATCGGGTCGCATCACCTCGAGACGGGACGGCTCATCTACCGCCTCGGAGACGAGCTGGCCATCGAACCCGCGAGCGGCGTGCCCCTTTCGATAGGACAGAACCTGGTGGCGCGCCGCTACTTCAAGGCGGCCGGCGCCAGGGGAAGCGACGAGAGGGGCGAACTCACCGCGGGCGTCGTGCAGATCGCGAGAGTCGGTGCCTCGGCGATGACCGCGGTCGTCATCCACGCGTGCGGCGAGCTCCGGCTGGGCGACCTGCTCATGCCCTTTGTCCCCGAACCCATGCCCATCCCCGCGCCCGCCGGGCTGCCCGTCTATCGCCAGGCCGCCCGCATTCTCTTCGGCGACGCCGGACAGCTCATGGGCGCCCCCGGACGCATGATGGTCATCGATCGCGGCCAGACCCACGGCATCCGTCCCGGGCAACGGCTGACCCTCTTCCGGCGTGCCCGCGGTCGCAACGTGGTGGTCGGCGAAGCGATCGTGCTAGTGGTGCGCGAGGACTCCGCCCGTATTCGCGTCGAGCGCGCGAGCGATGCCATCTGGTCTGGCGACTCGGCCGCGCCGCAGGAATCGCGCACGCCGCTGGCGGCGTGGAACGATCTGCCCTGACGCGATTGACCGTACCTCTTCGTCAGTGGCACCCGCTCGGCCGCTCGGTCTAGACCAGTGGTATATTTCTAGCGAGGCTGCGCCTCAGACTAACAAGCGTGCAGGCTCCGCCTCGCTAGAAACCAGTATCACTGGCCCGCGCTCCGCGCGGGCATAGACGTCTTGAACGGTGGCGAAAACTTAACTCACTTACAAGGATTTTGACCGTTCAAGACGTCTAGACGTGAGGCACCTATGGCCCTCAGCGTAAAGGATCCAGAGGCCGACCGGCTGGCCCGGGAAGTCGTCGCCCGGACCGGCGAGACTCTGACCACCGCCATCATCGTGGCATTGCGTGAGCGCCTCGCCAGGTTACGTGGCCGGGGCAGGCGCCGACGACTGCGCGATGAGCTCCGCGAGATCGCACAGCGCTGTGCGCAACTGCCGACGCTCGACGACCGGTCCGACGAAGAGATTCTGGGCTACGACGAACGGGGATTGCCCCGCTGATGGTGCTCGACACCTCGGCACTCGTGGCGCTGCTGCTGGACGAGCCGGAGGCTGAGGAGTTTCGGGCAGCGGTGGAGGAAGACACGACTCGCTTGATCTCGGCGGCCACGCTGCTCGAGACGGCCCTGATCATCGAGTCACGGAAGGGCGAGCCTGGCGGGCGCGAGCTCGATACCCTGATCCTCAAGGCCGAGATCGTGGTGGTCGCCGTCGACGCCGAGCATGTGTCCGAAGCGCGACGGGCGTACCGCCGCTTCGGCAAAGGACGCCACGCCGCGGGCCTCAATTTCGGCGACGTGTTTGCCTATGCACTGGCTCGCACTGCGGGCGAGCCGCTCCTCTTCAAAGGCCACGATTTCGCACAGACCGACATCGGTCGAGTGACATGACTCCCGGTCACGTCAACAGCTCCAGCGCAATCCGCTAGGCCATCCGCCCCTGCGCCGCCAGCAGCGTGTTCTTCATCAGCATCGTGATCGTCAGCGGCCCGACCCCACCGGGCACGGGTGTCATCGCGCCCGCCACGTCCTCGACGCTCGGGTGGACATCGCCCACCAGCATCGTGCCCCTCGCGGCGAAGTTGGCCAACCGCTTGTGCCCGGCCGGATAGAGGGACGCCGCCACCTGCGGGTCGGTGACCTGATTGATGCCCACGTCCACCACAGTGGCGCCTGGCTTCACGAATTCCGCCGTCACGAAGCCGGGGCGGCCGATGGCCGCAACCAGGATGTCGGCCTGCCGGCACGTCGCCGCCAAATCCTGCGTGCGCGAGTGGCAGATCGTGACCGTCGCGTCCTGGTGCAGGAGCAGCAGCGCCATCGGCTTCCCCACGATGTCGCTGCGCCCGAGCACCACGGCCCGCATGCCGGCGATGGTGACGCCCTCGCGGAGGAGCATTTCGATCACGCCGGCCGGCGTACACGCCACCAGCTTGGCGCGATTCTGGGACAGCAGCCCCACGTTCTGGGCGGCAAAGCCGTCCACGTCCTTCTCCACCGCGATGGCATCGAACACGCGCTGCGTGGCGCCCTTGCCGAGCGCCTTGGGCAGGGGCGCTTGGACCAGGATGCCGTCGTGGATCGGACTGCGGTTCAGCCGGTCCACCGTGGCCAGCACTTCGTCGAGCGATGCCGACGCCGGCAGGCGGGCGCAATCGGCGTGGAAGCCCCATTCCTCGGCGGCGTTGAGCTTGTGCTTCACGTAGACGTGCGACGCGGGATCCTCCCCCACGAGCACGATGCCCAACCCCGGCCGCCGCCCGTGCGTCGCGGCGAACGCCGCCGCCGCCGGCTTGATCTCCTCCCGCATGGCATTCGCCACCACCTGCCCGTCCAGCCGCCTCGCCTTCGTCACGCCGCCACCTGCTCTCCGAGCTTCGCGCTCTGGGGCCGGCCGAGCACCACTGCCTCGTGACCAGCCCAAATTGTCTGGCCAACGAGGCCCGACCGTTCTTGTATGTATACCCTGCACCGTCGGCGAAGCCGACGGTGCCGCCGAGGAGGATCAGCCCGACGACGGGCCCTCAGCGGGCCGCAGCCCGACCGGCAAGCCCCAGGCGGCTATGTCCGCGCGCGTACCCGAAGTACAGCACCAGGCCGACGAGCAACCACGCCCCCAGGCGCAGCCAGTTGGTCCATCCCAGGCCGTAGATCATCGCGCCGCACACCAGGATGCCGAGCATCGACACGACCGGCAACGCGGGCACGACGAATCCACGCGGCACGTCGGGACGCCGCACGCGCATGATCCACACGCCCGCACACACCAGCACGAAGGCGAAGAGCGTCCCGATGCTCGTCATCTCGCCCACCACGTCGCCGGGAATGAACCCGGCAAAGAGCCCCGTGAACACCAAGAAAAGGAGGTTGGACTTGAAGGGCGTCTTGTAGCGCGGGTGCACGGCCGAAAAGATCGGGGGCACCAGGCCATCATGGCTCATGGCGTAGAACACGCGCGACTGCCCCAGCAGCATCACCAGGATGACGGACGAGAACCCGGCCAGGATCGCAATGGTGACCATCGTGGCCAGCCACTCGTAACCCACCATATATTTCGTGATCACGAACGCCACCGACGCCTCGCGGCCGGCCGTCCGGAAGTCCTCTACTGTGGCCACGCCGCTCAGGACGTGGGAGAAGAGAACGTAGAGAATCGTGCACACGACCAGCGAACCCAGGATGCCGAACGGCATGTCTTTCTTCGGGTTCTTGGCCTCTTGCGCCGCGGTCGACACGGCGTCGAACCCGATGAAGGCAAAGAACACCACGCCCGCCGCCCCCAGAATGCCCATGATGCCGCCGTAGCTGTGGGTCACACCTTGGGGCGTTACGTAGGTGGTGGCCGCGGGAATCAGCGGCGTGTGGTTGGCCGGGTTGATGAAGCCCCACCCGATCGCGATGACCGCCAGCACGATCGCCACCTTGATGACGACGATGATGCCGTTGACGAACGCCGACTCGCGCGTGCCGCGAATGAGGATCAGCGTCAAGGCGACAAGAATGGCCACCGCCGGCACGTTCATGATGCCCTGGACCCCGTCGAGCGACTCCAACGGGGAATGTCGCCAGGCGTAGGGCACGCTAAGCCCTATGTATTCGAGGATGCGGTTGAAGTACTCGCTCCAGGCGATCGCCACGGTGGCCGCGCCCACGGCGTATTCGAGGACCAGGTCCCAGCCGATCATCCACGCGACGAACTCGCCCATCGTGGCGTAGGAGTAGGTGTAGGCGGATCCCGAAATCGGGATCATGGAGGCAAACTCCGCGTAGCACAGCCCCGCAAACGCGCAGCCAATCGCGGCCACGAGGAACGCGAGCGTGACGGAGGGGCCCGAGCGTTCGGCAATGGCGGCGGCCGTGCGCACGAAGAGGCCGGCGCCGATGATGGCCCCGATCCCCAACGCCACCAGGGACCAGCCGCCCAACGTGCGCTTCAGGGCCTTCTCGCCCGTCGCCGCGGCCTCCGCGACGAGGACGTCGATCGATTTGGTTCGAAACAGGGAATCAGACACACTCGCCCCCCAGGCGCCCGATTCGGCCATGGCCGCGAGCGGCCCTGCGACTATACGCGATGTCGGGCGAGTTGTCGCACGTACTGGCCGGCGCGTGCCTGCGGATCCGCCGTCGCGAGCAGGTCGCCGATCACCGCGACGCTCGTGGCGCCGGCGGCAAGCACCGACGTCGCGGTGTCGAGCGTGATGCCGCCGATGGACACGATTGGACATGCGCCGGCCGCGCGCGCGGCCAACGCCACGAGCTCGAGCCCGACGGCGGCGTACCCGGTGTCCTTGGTGGTCGTGCCGAACACCGGCCCCACCGCCAGGTACGAGATGGGCTCGCGGATCGCCCGTTCGACCTGCGGCAACGTGTGCGTGGAGAAGCCGACGATCGCATCGGGCCCGAGGATGGCGCGAGCCTCGGCCGGCGACAGATCGTCCTGGCCCACGTGCACGCCCGCCGCGCCCGCCAGCCGCGCGACGTCCACCCGATCGTTCACGATCACGGCGGCGGCATGGGGCCGCGCCAGCTCGACGATCCGCTGGCACAGGGTGAGGAACGGGGCCGAGGCCATGTCTTTGGCGCGAACCTGCAGGAACGTGGCCCCGCCGGCCAGATAGGCCGCCGCCAGCGCGGCAGGTTCCCAGCCCGCCCGGGCCGCGACCGTCACGTCGACGATGGCGTGCAGGGGCGGGAACGATCGATCGGACACGGCGGGATGGTTCGTCCTGAAAGGGTCCGGCGCGTAGCCTCGTTAAGCCGTCTCGGCCAGGGAGCCGGCCTTGGGCTTCGGCATGTAGCGGTCCATGAACGCCGTGCTCATGTTCCCGGCCTGGAAGTCGGGATCGTTGAGGATCTTCAGGTGCAGGGGCACCGACGTCCGAATGCCTTCGATGATCGTCATCTCGAGCGCTCGCCGCATCCGCGCGATGGCTTCACGCCGGTCGCGCCCGTGCACGATCAGCTTGGCAATCATCGAGTCGTAGTACGGCGAGATCGTGCACTCGGCATGCGCAAAGGAGTCGAAGCGCACGCCAGGCCCGCCCGGCACGTTGAAGGCATGGATCACGCCAGGCGAGGGCGCGAATGTTTCGGGGTCCTCGGCGTTGATGCGGCACTCGATGGAATGGCCCGAGAACTTGATATCCCCCTGCCGGAACGAGAGCCGCTGCCCCGCGGCAATGCGGATCTGCTCCTTCACGATGTCGATCTGCGTCACCATCTCGGTGACGGGGTGCTCCACCTGGAGGCGGGTGTTCGTCTCCATGTAGTAGAACTTGCCCTCGCCGTCCATCAGGAACTCGAAGGTCCCGGCGTTGGTGTACTGGACCGCCTTGGCCGCATCCACCACCAGCGCGCCCATCTTCTTGCGCACCTTCTCGGAGAGCACCGGGGACGGAGACTCCTCGATGAGCTTCTGGTGCCGGCGCTGGATCGAGCACTCCCGCTCGCCGAGGTGCACCATGTTGCCGTGGTGGTCGCCGAGGATCTGGAACTCGATGTGCCGCGGGTTCTCGAGGTACTTTTCGATGTAGACGTCGCCGTTGCCGAAGGCGGCCTCGGCCTCGCGCTGTGCCGTCCGGAGGGACGTCGCCAGCTCGCCAGGCGCCCGCACGATGCGCATCCCGCGCCCGCCGCCGCCGGCCACGGCCTTGATGATGACGGGGAAGCCGATCTCCTTGGCCACCTTCAAGGCGGCCGCTTCGCCTTCCACCGGCCCGTCGCTGCCCGGCAGCATGGGAAGACCTGCCCGCTTCATCGCCTTGCGGGCCCGCGCCTTGTCGCCGAGAAGCTTGATGACGCTCGGGTCGGGGCCGATGAAACGGATGTGGCACGCCGCGCACACCTCGGCCAGATATGCGCTCTCGGACAAGAACCCGTAACCAGGGTGGATGGCGTCGGCGCCCGTGATCTCGGCAGCGCTGATGATCGCCGGGACATTCAAGTAGCTCTCGGCGCTTCGGGGCGGACCGATGCACACGTCCTCGTCGGCGAACCTGACGTGCAGGGAGTTCTCGTCGGCCTCGGAGTACACGGCCACGGTCTTGATGCCCAGCTCGCGGCACGCGTGGATGATCCGAAGGGCGATCTCGCCTCGGTTCGCGATGAGGATCTTCTTGAACATCACGTCGACGCCTTCCCTACGCGGGCTTCACGGCGAACAGCCGCTCGCCGTACTGCACGGCCTGGCCGTTTTCGACGTACGCCTTCACCAGCTCGCCGTCGCACTCGGCGTTGATTTCGTTCATCAACTTCATGGCCTCGATGAGGCACAACACCTGGCCCTTCCGCACCGCCTGCCCCACCTCGGCGTAGGACTTGGCCCCCGGCTCGGGCGCGCGGTAGAACGTGCCGACGATGGGCGACTTGATGATCGCCAGGTCCACGTCCTCGCTCTCGGCTGTGAGCACCTGCGTCGGTCCCGGCGCGGCTGGCGCGGGGCCGGAGACGGCTGGGGCTGGCGGCGCGTATTGGGGCGGGGGCGCCGCCGGGGCCGCCACCCACTGGGCAGCACCCTGCTTGCGCAGGCGCAGCTTGAAAGAATCGCCTTCGAGCTCGAACTCGCCCAGCTCGTGCTCGCGCATCAGGTCGAGGATTTTCTTGATCTCGTCTAGATCCATGCACTTCCGCTCTGTTGGCCCGCGCCGCACGGCTGGAGCTCGTACGACACGGCCGTGAGCAACTCGGCCCCGCCGGCCGTCACGACGACGTCGTCTTCGATCCGCACGCCGCCCCAACCTGGCAGGTAGGCGCCCGGTTCGATGGTGACCACCATGCCCGCCCGCAGCGGGCTCGACGCGGAATCGCTTGCCGCGCTCGCACGAGCCACCCGCGGCTCCTCGTGCACTTCCAGTCCGAGGCCGTGCCCTGTTCCGTGCCCGAACGCCTCGCCGAGCCCCTCGGCCTCCAGCACGGCCCGCGCGGCCCGATCCACGGCCGACGTCTCGACGCCGGGCTTCACGGCGGCAATGGCCGCCCGTTGGGCCTGGAGAACGGCGGCGTGTACGCGACGCGCCTCCTCGCTCGGCGGCCCCACCGACACGGTTCGCGTGAGGTCCGAGCAGTATCCGTCCAAGACGCCGCCGAAGTCCAGCACCACCAGGTCCCCCGATTCCATGCGCCGCTGCCCCGCTCGATGATGCGGCAGCGCGGCGTTGGGTCCCGATGCCACGATCACGTCGAACGCCGGACGCTCGTAGCCGCCGGCGCGCAGGCTCGATTCGATGACGCCCGCCACCTCACGTTCGGACGCGCCAGGACGCACAGCGGCAAACGCGGCGTCCGCGACGGCGGTCAGTCCTGCCGCGGCCCGGCGGAGGCACCCGACCTCGAACTCGTCCTTCACGGCCCGCGCCCGCTCGATCATTCTCTGCGTCGGCCGCAAACGAGCCGCCGCCGGGCCCAGCCGATCCCGCCAGGCGTCGTGGGTCGCCACGCTGACATGGCGCGCCTCGAACCCGACAGCGCCCTCACCCAACCCGCGGAGGCACTCGACGAGCGCGTCGTCGTAGCTCCCAGGCACCAGCCGCATCTGCAAGCCCGGGCAGGCCTCGGGAGTCAGTTGGCGCGCCCGCACGGCCTCCGCGTAGCGCGCGTCGACCAGCAGCTCCACGCCCCCGTCCGTGACGACGGCAAGTCCCGCGCTTCCAACGTGGTTCACCAGATACCGCAGATTGGGCTGATGCGTCACCACCAGGGCGTCCAGGCCCTGCGCCGCAAGCGACGTCCGCAGGTCGGTCAGCCGACGGGCCAGCACCGGCGCGCTCGGGAGCATCCTCGCAGAATACGCCAGAAACAGAGAACCCCGCCGCGCCTCTCAGCACGGCGGGGTTTCGAATCTACTCGGTAGGCCCTACGGCGTGACCGTCACCTGGCCGGTGCTGACGGCCGTTTGACCGAAGTTGTCCGTGACTCTCAGTTGCACGGTGCGGATCACGTTTGGTGGGGGGGCACCCGGACCGCCGGGATGCGTAAAGGTGTGACGCACAATCTGGTCACTCGTGGTCTCACCGTTCCCATCACCGAAGTTCCATTCGTACTCCACGGTCGCTCCAATCCTGGGAGCCGGGCCAACGAAGGTCACTTCTCCACCGCTCGCGATCGTGATCGTTGCTGGCGTGAACGTCGCCAAGGGCACGTCCGGTCCTGTAATGATCAGCGTCTTCGTGGTCGACGCCACGCCGCCGCGGCTGTCGGTCACCGTCAGCGTCACGGTGAAGGAGGCGGCCGGGTCCGCGCGGCGCGAGTAGGCATGGGTCACCACCATGCCGCTGCCGGGTTCGAAGTCGCCGAAATTCCACTGGTACGAGCAGAGCGCGCCGCACGGTTCGCCCTCGTCCTTCGTCAGCGAGGCGTCGAACGTGATCGTCTGGTTGATGCTGCCGATGACCGGCGAGATGGTGAAGGCTGGCACGGGCGGGTTGTTGATGGGCAGCGTCCCCGCCGGTGGGATGAGCTGCACTTCGATCGTCCGGTAGTTGTCCGTGCTCAGCGCGTCGTGTCCAACTGGCCGGGCCGTGATCTGCAGCCGCGCGGCCGACGCCGGCACGAACGCGGGAGGCGTGGGCGCCGTCACCGTGATCGTGGACTGGCCCTGGGCATTGGTCTTCGTCTGCTGCTCGGACGGTTCCACGAAGGCACCATTCGAGGCCGAGACGGACCACAGCAGAAAGAACTCGGCCGCCGGGTTGCCACCCTGGTCGAGCACCGTGGCAGTGACCCTGGCCACCGACGCTCCGTCCTGCGGCAGGCGGTCCGTGTGCGACTGGACGTTGATCGAGTAGCCGTACTCCGACGGCCCGGCCAGCGCCGGCTCCTTCGTCTTCGCGAGGTTGCAGCCGGTCGAGGCCACGAGGGCCAGGGCCGCGGCGGCACGCGCGGCATGTCTGAACAAGGTAGCAGCGTTGGTCGTCATGTTCCGTCCTACTCAGGGTCCCCGAAATTGCCGAAGGTGACGCCGATCCGGCCGGTCGCGGTCACCTCGTTGCCGGCGCGATCCTGCCCATACAAGGTCACCGTGGCGATGGTCGTGATGAACGTGCTGTTGACGGAGAGCGCCGCCAGCGGTGCCTCCTGCTTGGCCGTGATACGCACCAGGTCGAAGCCGGCCGCGGCCGTCGTCCCCGGCCGGACCGTGAACGTCACGGCCGAATCGAAGGGGTACGGGACGTCGATGCCGGGCGCGTTGCGGCCATCGGCCCGTTCGTAGGTCACCCGGTACCGGCTGAAGGTCACCTCGTTGACGGAGGTCGGCTGCGTCGGCGACGCCGCGGTGCCTGGATCCTTCAACGTCACGTCAACCGAGGCGCGGCCGACGTCTCCGTAGATCGTCGGCACCAGCACCTGCTGGCCGCCTACGTCCTTCTTGACGAGGGTGATGACGTCGGAGCTGAGCGTGCCGCCGAACTTGTCGGGTGACACGCCGGATGCGCCTTCGAGCGCGGTCACCACGGCCTGCATGGGGCCGCGCCCCTCGCGCACGTAACTTCCACATCCGGCACCGAGGACGGCGCAGGCCGTCACGGCAACACAGGTGGCGCGAAACATCGTCGTAGACATCGGATCGAAACTCCTTACAACCGCGCGATCTTCGGCGTGATGAAGATGAGCAGTTCGCGGCTGTCATCCTCGGTGAGGTTGCGCTTGAACAGCCATCCGAGCAGGGGCAGGCGATAGAGCCCAGGCGTCCGGTCCTGCGCCGCCTGCTCGCGGCTGACGTAGATGCCGCCGATCACGGTCGTTTCCCCGTCGCTCACCAGCACCTGGGTGACGGCGCGCTGGGTGTCGATCGGCGGAATGCCGTTCACGGCCCGGCTGAAGTCCGGCGACTCGTTGGCCACCTGAATCCGCATGATCACGGTGTTGGATGCCGTGATCTGGGGCGTGACCTTCAGGGTCAACGCCGCGTCGCGGAACGACACGGTGATGGTGTTGTTCGCGACCGTCTGGATGGGGATCTGAACGCCCTGCGTGATCTCGGCCTCGATGTTGTTCTGCGTCGAGACGCGGGGCGTGGAGAGGATGCGTCCCTGCCCCGACCGCTCGAGCGCCGACAGCGCCACGTCGAGATTCAGCGCGCCGTTGATCGAGCCCAGCGCCAACGAGGCCGTCGAGGGCGCGGCCTGCACGGCCAGGCCGGTGCCCGCCGCACCCGTGACCTGGTTCGGGAACGCCAGCGGCAGGTTGTTGCCCAGGGCCTGCGTCGCCTGGCCGCCGATGCCCCACCTGACGCCCAGGCTCGACGCGAACACGCGGTTGGTCTGCACGATGCGCGCTTCGATCTCGACCTGCGGCTGGGGCACGTCGAGCGACGTGATCAGGCTGTTGGCGCGCTCCAAGCGGTCCGTCAGGTCGTTGATGATGATCGTGTTGGTGCGGGCGTCGGTTTGAATCGACCCGCGCTGCGACAGCGCCGTGGCCGTCAGCAGCGCCTTCAAGTCCTCGGCCCTGGCGTAGCTCAAGGAGCGCGACATGACGCGCAGCTCGCCGGCCAGGGCCTGCTCGTCGGCCAGCTTCCGCTTCTGCACTTCCTCGTCGGCCAGCACCGTCAGCGGCGCGACGCGGACGATGGTGCCGTCCACGACGTAGCCCAGGCGGTTGGCGCGCAGGATGATGTCGAGCGCCTGGTCCCACGGCACATCCCGCAGCGCGACATCGACCGACCCCTGAATAGAGGGATCGATGACCAGGTTCAAGCCGCTGATCTCCGAGAAGGTCCGCAACACCGATCGGAGGTCGGCGCCCTGGAAGTCCAGGCTGACCGGATGCCCCGTGTAGCGCGAGGGCGTGGCCTCGCCAGTCGGCGTCTGGCCAGGAGCAGGGGCCGCGGGGCCCGCCGGCGCCTGCCGCGCCTCGAGAGGGTTGGCGCGTACGGCCACCACGGGAGCAGGCGTCGCCTGCGCCGCCAGAGGTTCCTGCGGCCCGGCCACGATGTTCTCGTCGAACACGAGCGTGACGTTCTGACCGTCGGTCGAGGCCTCCAGCCGATGCTTGACCGACCTGGTCAAGTCCACGGCCACTTCGGTGACCAGCGGCGAATTAGGGCTGAGCCCGATGCGCACTTGCGACACGGGGCCCTGGCCGATGGTCGTGGCTCGCGGCACCGCGGACGACACATTCGCGAACTCCAGCACGACGCGGCGGCCGCCAAGGCCGACCTCGCGGATGGCGCCCGGCGTCAATGGCCCGATCCCGACGATGGTCACCGCCGTGGACTGCCCCACGCGCGAGACACGCACGTCCTGGATGGTCGTCGTCGGACCGGCCAGGCCGATTGCACCGGCGGCCGGGGCCACGTCGGATCGATCGGCCTCGACGATGATGAGATTTCGCGAGCTTCGCACGCGCGGACGACCAGGCTGCGACAGCGCGACACTGATGCGCGCCACGGCCGCCCCGTCGATGGCGGTGGCCGTATCCACACGCACCGACGTGATCGGACTCCGCGGATCCGCCGTGAAGCCGTCGACCGCGCCCGCCGCCACGACGTCGCGCAACTCGACGACGAAGGACCGCGGGTCCGGCTGCGACGTGACATACGGCACCGGGGCGGACGCCTCGATGGTCAAAACGCCGATCCGCGGTTCGACACGCGACGCGACCCGCTTCAGAAACGCCGGCTCGATGCCGGCCGCCGCCGCGCCCAGCGGCGCGCGCACGCCCGCTGCCGTGGCGACCACCGCGACGAGCACCCACACTCGATACAGTCTCATTGCCGACCTTCTTCCGTCTGACGAAGCACCTTGCGGACCTCACGTTGCTTTTCGAGCGACAAGGGGTCGTTCACCTGCTGCAGGATCACCAACGCGTCGGCGGTGATCGAGCGAATGGTTCCGTCGGCGAGCCGCTCGCCGGTTCGAACGATGTAGGTCTTTGAATCGGCGCCCTGCAGGATCGCTACATAGCCGCCCTGGCTGGCCATCGTTCCGCGGAGGGTCACTTCCCCGGCTCCCAGGCCCTTGAGGCCGGGCGCCTTCACGCCGGTGACGGCCGCCACTTCAGTGCCGCGCCGCATCAGGCTGACGAACGGGTCGCGCCGCCCCTCGGGGCGATAGCCCGGGGCAACCGGCGCGGGAGTCGCTGGAGTGGCGGGCGCGGCGGGCGCGGCCTGCCCCGCGGCGGGCGCGGGAGCCGGTGGCGCGGGGGCCTGTGCGCCGGCCAGCGGGGCTAGCCCCACCAGTCCCAGCACCACGAATGAGACGAGACGCAACATCATCGTGATTCCTCGTCGTTCTAAGCCTTGGCCGATTTCGGCTTGACGGCCTTGCCCTTGGGGGCCTTCGGGTCCACCTTGTCGTCGGCCTGGTTGACCAGGACGAAGGCCGTGGCAGTGCACGTCGCGGTGATCGTCGAGCCCGCGGTCTGGTTCTCGCGAGTCGCGACCTGGATGTTGCCGACGTTGATGATGCGAGGGAACCGACTGACCCGCTCGAGGAAGGCGCCCAGGTCGTGGTACGTCCCTTCCACCTGGATCCCAATCGGCCACTCGGCGTGCAGGTCCTTGCGCGTCACCGGTTGTGGCGTGAAGCCCCGGATGGTCAGGTTGGATTCGGTGGCCATGGCCTGCACGCGGCGCAGCAAGTCGGCCACGTCCTGTTCTTCAGGCAGTTGCGTGCGCAGACCCGCGAGCTGGGCTTCGAGGTCGGCCACTTCCTGGCGGAACTCGGGCAGCCGCCGTGCGGTCTTGAGTCCCCGACCGATCTCGGCCTGCACCTTCTTCAACGCCGACTTCCGGCCGTCGATCTCCGCCCTCGTCGGGACGGCATACAGGTACCAGAAGGCCGCCACACACGCGACCGAGAGCACGGCGGAGGCGCCCAACTGGAGGCGCCACGGCAACGAGTTGAGGCTGAGCTTGAGAGCCATCTAGGCGCGACCCCTTCTCTTCACGGCAGGATCGGGTGGAGGCGCGCCGGCGAGCTGGGCACGCACCGTGAACGAGATGAGGTCGGGCGCCTGCGGGCCGCCGCTCCTGGAGGACGTGCCGGCCTCGACCTGACTGTTGACGATTTCGATTGGCTTCTGGAGCAGGGCGTTGCTGCCGAGGTTGCCGACGAAGTCCGACAGCGCGATCAGCGTGGTGCTGCGGCCCTGGAGCGTGACGGCGCCACCGTCCTGGCTCATCTCCGTCAGCCACAACATCTCGGGGAGACTGCGGCTGATGTGGTCGAGCAGCTGCACGGGCACGCTCTGGCCGGCGCGAAGGCTCTCGATCAGCTGCACCCGCTCCTGCAGCTGCTTGCTGCGGTTCTCGAACTCCGTCACCTCGAGCAGCAGCGACTTGAGGCGCGCGGCCTCGCGGTTGGCCTTCACCGTGTCGGCGTCGACCCGGATGGACTCCTGCCGCAGGGACCAGAACCACCAGCCCGTGCCGCCGGCCGCCGCCAGGATCAGCGCCAGGCACACGATTGGCGCCTGCTGACTGAGATTGAACGTGACGGCGGTCTTCGTCTTCTGACGCTCGACCCCGAGTAGATTGATGCGAATCATCGGTCACCTGTCTGGCGAAGCGCGAGGCCCACGGCGACGGCCGCGGTCGACGCGACGAGCGCGGGGTCCACGCCGCCCAGCTTGGCGGCGTCCCACTTCACTTCCTTGAACGGGTCGAAATACTCCACCTGCGCGTGCAGGCGTTCCTGCAGGAGCTCCCTCAGCCCGTCGATCCGGGAGACGCCGCCGCTCAGCACCACCTGATCGATGTGGTCCACCGAGGCGGTGGCCTTGAAGAACTCGAGCGTCTTCTGGATCTCGAGCACGACGTTTTCAGTCACCGCGCGGAGCACCGGCTGCGCGTCCTCCACCGTGGCGCCGTCCACCGGCACACCGCGCTTCAACTGCTCGGCGGCGTCGAAGGACAACCCCAGCTCTTTCTGGACGGCCTCGGTGTAGGCATTGCCGCCGACCGACACGTCCCGGGTAAAGACCGACTGGTCGCCCTGGACCACGTTGATGTTGATCGCGCTGGCCCCGGCGTTGAGCAGGACCACCACCCGGCCGGCCTCGAAGCCGTAGTTGGTCTCGAAGGCGTTCTGGAGCGCGAAGGCGTCGACGTCGACGACCACCGGCGTACGGCCCGCGCGCGTGATGACGCTGGTGTAGTCGCCGATCTTCTCTTTCTTGGCGGCCACGAGCAGCACGTCCATGCTGCCCCGCGACTCGGGACCGGTGCCAGGGTCCAGGACCTGGTAGTCGAGGTTGACGTCCTGGATGTCGAAGGGGATGTACTGCTCGGCTTCCCAATAGATGGAGTCGCGCAGCTCCGCCTCGGTCATGACCGGGAGGGTGATCTTCTTGACGATGACGGTGCTGCCCGAGAGCGACGCGCACACGTCCTTCGTCTTGAACGCCTTGGCGCCGTCGAAGAGGCGCTTGATGGTTGCGACGACGGCGTCGGCGTCGATGATGGCGCCGTCCACGATCGCGTCGGCCGGTACCGGCTCGCTGGCGAACGCCGCCACGCGAAACGTCTTACCGCTGGGCTTCAGCTCCACTGCCTTGATGGCGCTCGACCCGATGTCGAGCCCGACCACGGCCTTTTGTTTCCGGAACACTCGCCGCTCCCTTCGCCCTGCCTACGCCGCTCTGCCCTTGACGCGACCGCGTCCCGAGCCCGAAGCGCTGCACAAGGCTGCTGACGAGTCTGTTATCGGCCGTTCGCCGCGAACCAACACATGAATGACAGTGCACAAACCGGCACTTTTGCCTGGAAAACTCAACAGTTTCGCGAGTCTGGCCCGCGCGAGAGTCTCAGATATGCGGACGGCCCAACCAGATGGCAGAGCCAGCCGAGAGGCCTCGGAAGACAGGCCGAAGACGGCTGTCCAGGCGCCGGCCCGGGCGAGGGGGAAGGCCCCGGCCGGCTTGACTTGGCCCGGAAGTGCCCATACTATTGGCGTTTGCGGTTTTAGGAAGGGGCGCTATCTACTGTGAGAGCGGTGTATTGATGCGAACGGTCGTTGCAAGCGTGAGAACTAGCATTGCCGAGAGGCGGTGGCACGTCATCGACGCCCAGGGACAAGTCCTTGGTCGCGTGGCGACGCTGGCGGCTCGTCTCCTGCAGGGTAAGCACAAGGCGATCTATACGCCCCACATCGACACAGGGGATCACGTCGTCGTGGTCAACGCCGCCACGGTGAAGCTGACCGGCAATAAAGAAAACCAAAAGATGTATCGGCGTCACAGCGGGTACGAAGGTGGGCTGCGGGAAGAACGCGCCGTCGTCGTGCGCAAGCGCCAGCCCATTCGGCTCGTTGAAGAAGCGGTTCGTGGCATGTTGCCCAAGACCAAGATGGGCGACGCCATGTATCGCAAGCTCAAGGTGTACGCGAAGGCGGATCACCCCCACGTCGCACAGCAACCGAAATCCATCGAGGTCGAGTAGCTTTGGCCAGTACTGAAAACTACGCCACCGGTCGTCGCAAGACATCCTCTGCCCGCGTCTTCCTGCGTCCAGGAACCGGCAGCATCACGGTCAACCACCGCGAGTTCCAGAACTTCTTCCCCACCGAGTCGCTGCGCACGCAGGTGAAGCGGCCGCTTTCGGTCACGGAAACGGTCGAGCAATTCGACGTACTGGCCACCGTCAAGGGCGGCGGGGTGAACGGGCAGGCGGGTGCGGTGCGTTTGGGCATTGCCCGCGCGCTCGTCGAGTTCAACGCCGAGTTTCGCAAGCTCCTGAAGAAGGACGGGCTGCTCACGTCGGATTCGCGCGTCAAGGAACGGAAGAAGTACGGGTTGGCTGGCGCGCGCAAGCGGTTCCAGTTCAGCAAGCGTTAGGCGAGGGAGGGAATCTTTGTCCGGTATTGCCACCAGGGAGTTACTCGAAGCGGGGGTGCACTTCGGCCACCAGACCAAGCGCTGGAACCCAAAGATGAAGCCGTTCATCTTCGGGGAGCGGAACGGCATCTACATCATCGATCTGAACAAGACGGCGCAGCGCTTTCGCGCGGCGGAAGAGTTCGTCACCAACCTGGCGGCCGACGGCCGCACGGTGCTCTTCGTCGGCACCAAGCGCCAGGCGCAGGACGTGATTGCCGAGGAAGCGCAGCGGTGCGGGATGTATTTCGTGAACCAGCGTTGGCTCGGCGGCTTGCTGACCAACTTCACGACCATCCAGCGCAGCCTGACGCGTCTCCGCGACCTCGAGGCCATGGTCACCGACGGGCGGTACGAATCGCTGTCCAAGAAGGAGATCGCCCGGGCCGAGAAGGAGAAGCGCAAGCTCCTGAAGAACCTGGAAGGCATCCGGATGATGTCGCGGCTTCCCGACGCGGTGTTCATCGTCGATACGGGCAAGGAGAAAATCGCCGTGGACGAGGCCCGGAAACTGAAGATTCCGGTCATCGGCATCGTCGACACCAACTCCGACCCCGACGAGGTCGACTACGTCATCCCCGGGAACGACGACGCCCTGCGTTCCATCCGGCTGTTCGCGTCCCGCGTGGCCGACGCCATCTCGAGCGGCCGGTCGCAGCGCGAGTCGCGCCTGGCCGAGGAAGCCGCGTCGCAGGCCGAGGAGGCCGCGGCAGCCGATGCCGCCGCGCGGTTGACCCGGGCGGTCCGACCCCAGCGCCGGTCGGAAGCGGCACCCGCGAGCGCCTGACGGGCTCGCACCATCTCGCCGACGGCGAGGCCAGGATCGTGTTTCGGCGCCGGCGCGATGTGCCGGCGCTTTTTGTGTACAGACAGGCACGCCTGCGGCGTGGCCGAGCGAACGACGGAGTTCAGGGACGATGGCAATCACGGCAGAACAGGTGAAGCAGCTCCGCGACAAGACCGGCGCGGGCATGATGGAGTGCAAGGCCGCGCTGACCGAAGCGGGGGGCAACATCGAGGAAGCCATCACGCTCTTGCGCAAGCGCGGTCTGGCGCAGGCAGCCAAGCGCGCCGGGCGGGCCACGGCGCAGGGCACGATCGGCAGCTACATCCACCTCGGCGGTCGGATCGGTGTCCTGATCGAGGTGAACTGCGAATCGGATTTCGTGGCGCGCACCGACGACTTCAACAACCTGGTTCGCGAAGTCGCGATGCACATTGCCGCGGCCGATCCGAAGTGGGTGCGGCGCGAGGACGTGCCGGCGGACGCCATCGAGAAGGAAAAGGCCATCTACCGGGCGCAGATGGAAGGCTCCGGCAAGCCGGCCCCGGTGATCGAGAAGATCGTCGAGGGCAAGCTCGGGAGCTTCTACTCGCAGTTCGTGCTGCTGGATCAGCCGACGATTCGCGACCCCAACGTCAACGTGTCGCAGCTCGTGGCGCAGGCCAGCGCGAAGACCGGCGAGAACATCCAGGTAGGCCGCTTCGTCCGTTTCCGCGTCGGGGAAGGCGAGTAGACGATCGAGTCAGACGTCTCCGGTCTCCGGTCTCCGGTAAGAACCCAGGGGGCTCGTCGGCTATGCGTGAGGCTCGACTGATCGCACTCGTCGGCGCGACGGGCGACCGTCCCGATTGGGAAGACGTTGCCAGGACACTTCTCAATGAAGCGGCCGTCCTGATCGACGACTCGGCGGCTGACTGGCCGTTCCGTCGAACGGTGACGCCCCAGCCCCCGGTCGCCGACGGCACCACGGTCCTGCTGCGCGGCCTGGGGAGGGCCTTTCCGTCCGGGCAAGCCGGATCGACGCGCCTGATCCTGACGCAGTCCACCTACCAGCTCCAACGCTGGCTGGATTGGCTGGACCTGCACCCGAACGTCACGGTCGTGGCGGACCTGTCGACCGCGTCCTCAGATGTCGTGCGCGACGCCCGCGCGCGTCGAGGCCCGTGGGCACGAATCGACGTCGTGGAGGTGAGCCGCGCCGAGAACCGGGACTTCCCGGCAGCTCCCCTGCCTGACCTCGTCAGGGCGTTTCAGCAGACGGATGCCACGATCCGGCTGGACGTATGCCGGCAGGCCGTGGACGCCGCACCCAGGGACGCCGCCATCCTCCTGGCGTGCGCCAGCGCCCTGATGGAGGCGCAGCTCCTCGACGAATCCCTGGCCGCCATCGAACGCGCCTTCGAGGCGGCATCGGATTGGGAGGCCGTGCAGTACGAACTGGGCAAGCTGTGGCTGCGCGCCGACGACACCGCGCGCGCCGCCGCCGCCTTCGCTGAGAGCACGCGGCTGATGCCCAGCTTCGCCGCGGCGCACAGCAACCTGGGCGCGGCCCTCGGCGAACTGGACCGGCCGGTCGAGGCGCTGGAGGCGCTCGAACACGCGGCTCGGCTGGACCCGCACGGGCACACCGTTCACAACAACCTGGGCGCGACGTTCCGGGATCTGGGGAGGTTGAATGAGGCCGAGGCCTCGTTCCGCCGCGTCATCCAGCTGGCGCCGGCGTTCGTCTTCGGCCACTACAACCTGGGCCACGTCTTGTTCCTGCACGGGCGATTCGATGAGGCCAGGAAGGCCTACGAGGACGGACTGGCGATGGACCCGTCGCGGACGCCGCAGCAGCTGGCGCGCCTGGCGTTGGCCTGTGCCGGAGCCGGGGACGGCCCGGGTGCGCGCACACACGCCCGAGAGGCGCTGAACAGCGCCAGCGATGCGCGCCGCCAGGAGATTCAGGCCGAGATGGCCGAGACGGCTGAGGCGCTGAGGGCCCTCCAAGGGCCCTCAGACGCGGTCGCTATGCTGGAACGAGAGCTGGCCCCCCGCGGAACGCGGGGCAAAGAGACACTGCGCTAGCGAGGCGGAGCCTCGCGGGTGTACGGCGCAGCCTCGCTAGCCTACTCCTCGTAGCTGAACCCGCACTGCTCGCAGGTCCAAGTCTTCTCCTGCTTGTACATGTTGCCGCCGCACATGTCGCAGACGCGATACTCGCGGCCGTCCTTGTCGAGGAGCGGCTTCTTGGCGGGAGTGGTGTCGTCCTTCTTCTCGCCCGACCCCGAGTCCGGCGCCGGCTTGGTCTGCGGCTCCTGCGCGTGCGCGGGAAGCGCCTGCGCCAAACCCACGGCCGCGGCAAAGAGCGCCGACCCCTTGAGGAACCCGCGTCGATTCACTCGCCCCGTCGTGTCATGCTCGAACATTGCCTTCGCCTCCGGCGACCGCCTGGTTGGATGAACCCCTCGGACAGAGCGATCTTAGCAGACTTGGCGGCGACTCGACGGTCGGCGCTGGGCGCCACGGCACCGCCACCGCTATAATCGCTGGTCGATGTCTGATTCCGGTTCCACGGGCACGCCCGTCTACAAACGAGTCCTCCTCAAGCTCTCCGGTGAAGCCCTCATGGGCGAACAGCAGTTCGGCGTGGACCCCGGCGTGGTCACCCGCATCGCGCGCGACGTCGGCGAACTGCAGGAACTGGGGATCGAAACGGCGATCGTCATCGGCGGCGGCAACATCTTTCGGGGACTGGCGGCGAGTTCCAAGGGCATGGACCGCGCGACGGCCGACTACATGGGCATGCTGGCCACCGTCATCAACGGCCTGGCCCTGCAGGATGCGCTCGAGCAGCAGAACGTGGTCACGCGCGTTGTCACGGCCATCGAGATGCGGGCCGTGGCCGAACCGTTCATCCGCCGGCGGGCGATCCGCCACCTGGAAAAGCGGCGCGTGGTGATCTTCGCCGCGGGGACGGGAAACCCGTATTTCACGACGGACACGGCGGCGGCGCTCCGGGCCATGGAGATCAAGGCGGACGTCATCCTCAAGGGGACGAAGGTTGACGGCGTCTACTCCGCCGACCCGATGATCGACAAGACGGCAACCAAGTTCGCCACGATCACGTATCTGCAGGTCATCGAGCGGCAGCTCAAAGTGATGGACACCACGGCCATCTCCCTCTGCATGGACAACAAGCTGCCCATCGTCGTGTTCAACCTCCGCCAACCCGGCAGCATTCGGCAGGTGGTCATGGGTGAGCCTGTCGGCACCACCGTGACGGTCTGAGGGACCTATGGACTTCAACGATCTGAAGGGCATGTTCACCGAGATCAACACGCGGATGGCCGCGGCGGTTGATCGCGTGCGTCGCGACATGGCGGGCGTGCGCACGGGGCGCGCGTCGGTCAGCCTGCTGGACCACATCCAGGTAGAGGCCTACGGCTCGAAGATGCCGCTCAACCAGGTGGCGACGCTCTCGATACCGGAGCCGTCGCTCATCGTCGTGCAGCCGTTCGACCCGTCGACCATGGCGGCCATCGAGCGCGGCATCCGCATCTCGGACCTGGGCTTGAACCCCGCCAACGACGGCAAAGTGGTGCGAGTGCCGATTCCGTCGTTGACCGACGACCGGCGTAAGGAGCTATCGCGCCACGTCCACAAGCAGGCCGAGGAAGGCCGCAACGCCGTGCGCCTGGTTCGCCGCGACGCCAACGAGCGGCTGAAGAGGCTGCTCAAGGACCACTCGATCTCGGAAGACGACGAGCGGAAGGGCCTCGACACGGTGCAGAAGGCCACCGACGATCACGTCAAGCAGATCGACGAGCTGCAGAAGAAGAAGGACGCCGAGCTGCTGGGACACTAGGGACGAGCAGCACCGCTGTCGCCAGTCTCCGGTCTCCAGTCGCCGGAGACCCGAATCTTCCCAATCAGTCGCCGAACGAGACGCCGATCGCGCGCGCGGTCTGCAGCAGGTCGTAGTCGAGCGGCACCGTCTTGGTGCGGCCCACCACTTCGCCGATGGGAATCGGCACGATGTCGGGCGGGTTGTTCGCCACCATCTTGCCGAACTGGCCGCGTAGCAGCAGCTCCACCGCCTTGCCGCCGAACCTCGTGGCGAGGGCCCGGTCGAACGCGGTGGGCTCTCCCCCACGCTGCAAGTGTCCGAGGACGACGTAGCGCGTTTCCTTCCCGGTCAGCTTCTCCAGCGCGTCCGCGCACGCCTTGCCCGCACCGCCGAGCCTCTCGGCATGCCCCTGCGAGGCGGCCTCGAGGATCGACCGCTCCCCGTCCCGGGCCTTGGCGCCCTCGGCCACCACAACGATGCTGAACCGCGCGCCGGCTCGATCGCGCGCCATGATGGCGTCGGCCACCTTCTGCGGGTCGTACGGGATCTCCGGGATCAGGATCACGTCTGCCCCGCCGGCCACGCCGCCGTGCAGCGCAATCCAGCCGGCGTTGCGCCCCATCACCTCCAGCACCATCACGCGCCGGTGCGATTCCGCCGTGGTATGCAGACGGTCGATGGCGTCGGTGGCGCAGGCCACGGCCGTGTCGAAGCCGAAACAACTGGTCGTGCCCACGATGTCGTTGTCGATCGTCTTGGGCACGCAGACCAGCGGGATCCCGCGTTTGTAGAACTCGTAGGAGATGGCCAACGTGCCGTCGCCGCCGATGCACACGAGGGCATCCAGCTCCATCTTGTGGAACATCTCGAGGACCCGATCGGCGTAGTTGAACGTCCCCTCGGGCGTCACGATCGGCTCGGCAAACGGATCCCCGCGGTTCACGGTGCCGAGGATGGTACCGCCGAGGCGCAGGATGCCCCGAACGTCCTTGGGAACCAGCGGCCGGGCCATGTCGGAATAGACCAGGCCATCGAAGCTGTTCTCCAGACCGAGCACCGAGACGCCGGCGTTGGTGGCCGCCTTGACCACCGCGCGGATCACGGCATTGAGCCCGGGAGCGTCGCCGCCGCCGGTAAGGACACCGATCTTCTTGAGTGTGGGCATATGCAGGGGATGTCGCTCACTATAATCGGGTTCGCGTAACGATCGCTTGATGCGAATTCGCCGCGCCCATTCGTTGCCCAGGTGTCGAACCGCGTGTTAAGCTGATGCACATCGTTGTCGTGCCCCCGCAACAGCACGGGGCTCCTGCACGCAGCTTCATAGAGTGGGCGGCTAGCTCAGCTGGGAGAGCGCCGCGTTCGCAATGCGGAGGTCAGGAGTTCGATCCTCCTGCCGTCCACCAACTTTCAAAGCCGTCCCGAACGCTGCGTTGCAAACCGTTGCGCATCGGGTCATCCGTCCCCCGACTATCCGACAAAAGACCGCGCTTGCGGCGACTTCACGCGCAGGACAACGGCCAACCCACAGTTCATCAGTCACTTGCGCCGGCACCGAATCTGGCGCTCGATTTGCGACGTAGAAGGGCAACTGTTCCTCCCCGAACACGACGCGACGGGTTGGTCCGGGCGCCACAAGCGATAGGCCAACGGTAGCCTCACCAACCCGCCGCGAACCCCTCTCCCCAGCCGCAAACCGCCTGCTCCCTGGCTGGACCGTTTGCACGAATCGCGACACAATGACGCGATACCCTTGTCGCCTTCCGCTGGCATTTCTCTCGGCCGTGCGCACGCGCTTGCGTCGTTTGTGGCGCAGGAGGTGCACCGGGCCGGCGCTCCAATCGACCAACTGATTCCCCTCGGCAGTCTGCGCCGCTACGCGCCGTCGGTCGATCGGGTGTCGCTCCTGGCGATCGCGCGGCCCGACAGGCACGCCGATGCGCTGAATGCTCTGGCTGGGCTGGTCGGACGCAATTCGGTCCTCAGCCGGGCCGCTCATCGAATCGCGGTCGCCACGGAGCGGGGCCCCGTGGAGATCCTGCTGTCGCCGCCCGAGCACGCCGGGAGCGCCCTGGTGTGGCACACGGGCGCCGGTGAACACGTCGCCCGCCTGGCCGCTCGTGCCTCGACGCGGAGCTTGGAGTTTGCCGGCGCCACGCTGACGCGCGCGGGGCGCCCCGTCGAGTGCGCCACCGAGGACGAGCTGTACCGCCACCTGGGCCTGCCCTTCGTCGCCCCCGAGCTTCGTGAAGGGCAGGACGAGGTAGAGGTCGCTGAGCGCGGCGAGTTGCCCCAACTGGTGGCAACGCTCAACATCCGTGGCGATCTCCACAGCCACACCAACTGGAGCGACGGTCGCGACAGCGTGGAGCAGATGGTGCGGGCGGCGAAGGACCTGGGCTACGACTACTTCGCCATCACGGACCATTCCCAGCGGTCGGCGGCCGCGAGGACGTTGGCCCAGCGCGACGTGGAGCACCAGCGCGCCGAGGTGGAGGCGGCCCGGCTCGCGGTACCTGGCATCCACATCCTGCACGGCGTCGAGGTGGACATCATGCCGGACGGCAGCCTCGACTTCGACGACGCGTTGCTGGCCGGCTTCGACATCGTGCTCGCCTCGCTGCACGACAGCGCCGGACACACCCCCGAAAGGCTCCTGGACCGATACCTGCGCGCCGTCGATCACCCGCTGGTCAGCATCATCACGCACCCCGCCAACCGCACTCCGGCGGGGCATTCCGGCCACAACCTGGACTTCGATCGGCTGTTCGAGGCGGCGGCAGACACGGGCACGGCGCTCGAAGTGGACGGCGGGCCGGGCCACCTGGACCTGGACGGCGCGCTGGCGCGGCGCGCGATCGGACTTGGTGCGACGCTGGTCATCGACAGCGATGCTCACCGGACCGACGCCTTGGCTCGCCAGCTCCAGTTCGGCGTGGGCACGGCGCGAAGGGGGTGGGTGGAGCCCCGGCACGTGCTGAACACGCAAGGGATTGGGGCCGTGCGCGCGTTCGTCCAGCGAAAGCGCGGCGGCATCAGCTAGGCCACCGGCCTTGGGCATTGAGCCTTGGGCCTTGGGCCTTGGGCCTTGATAACCGCCCCGGCCGCCGGCTGCACGTGCTACCGTAGTTTTGCCCAGTCGCCCGCAAGAGAAACACATGCCACGCTTGGCCGTCGCCGTGCTCGTCTGTGCCGCCGCCCTGCCGGGACTGGCCGCTCGCCAACCGGCCCTCCAGGGCGCACCTGCGCAGACACAAACCGCCGACACACCCGACGCGCTGGCGCGCGCGCTCGACACCCGGTACAAGACCGTCCGGGACTTCTCCGCCGATTTCGTCCAGACCTACCGCGGCGGCGCCCTGCGCACGCAGGCGCGGGAACAGGGCAGCGTCACGATCAGAAAGCCCGGCCTGATGCGGTGGGTCTACGAGAAGCCGGAGAAGAAAGAGTTCGTCTCGGACGGCCGGATGATCTACTCCTACTTCCCTGCCGACCGCCAGGTGCTGGTCGGCCGCGTGCCGTCGGACCTCGAGGCCACAACGCCCGCCCTCTTCCTGGCCGGCAAAGCCGACATCGCGCGCGACTTCGTGGCCTCGTTCGCCCCGAGCCCCATCGAGGGCACCACGGGGCTCAAGCTGACGCCGCGGCGTCCCGAAGCCAACGTCGACTATTTCATCGTGGCCACCAGCCGCCCCCGGCTGCAGATTCTGGGGCTGGCCGCTCGAGACGCCCAGGGGGGCGACTCGACGCTGGTGTTCTCGAGCCTGAAGGAAAATCAGGGAATATCCGATAAGGTCTTCGCGTTTCGCATCCCCAAGGGAGTGGACGTGGTCACCAATGGATCGGTCAAATAACCGACAGGCCACGAAGCCTGTGATCTTGGCCGCAATCAGCGGTTTGCGGCCAGTTCTCGCCGTGGTCCTCGTGGCCTGCCTGGGCCTCGCCGGCTGTGTCACCACTGGCGCCTTGCGGGCCGGCCAGCAGGCGGAACGCGTCGAGGACTGGGACCGCGCGGTGGTGGAGTACACGCGGGCCCTTCGGGACCAGCCTGGCAACCGCGACGCGCGCCTGTCCCTCGATCGCGCCAAGCTTCGGGCGTCGCTGGAACACTTCGGCCGCGGCAGGCGCCTGGCCAACGCCGGACGGCTAGAGGAGGCGCTCGTCGAGCTTCAGACCGCTTCCGAGCTCAACCCAGGCAACGGGGAAATCGACCGCGAGCTGATCGGCGTTCGCAGCCAGCTCCGGACCAAGGTGGCCGTCGCGCGCGAGGGCAAGACGCAGCTCGAGACGCTCATCGAGCGCACACGAGATCTGGCGCCCGCCGGCAACGACCTCCCCGCCGACGCCAAGCTGCCGGCGTCGGTCACGTTCCGGGATGCCAGCACCCGCGACGTCTACACCGCGATCGCGCGCTTCGCCAACGTGAACGTGGTCTTCGATCCGCAGTTCCGGGATGCGCCCGTCACCATCGACCTGCGCGACAGCACGCTCGAGAACGCCCTGCAGTCGGTATCCGCCACCACCCGCAACTTCTACCGCGTCACGGCGGCCCGGACGATCACGGTCGTCCCGGACACGCCCGCCAAGCGTCGCGAATACGAAGAAGAGGTGATGCGGATCTTCTACCTCAGCAACGCCGACCTGAAGGAAACACTGGACCTGCTGCGCATCGTCGTGGACCTGCGCCGCGTGGCGTCGGTCACGGCCACCAACGCCATCTCGATCAAGGACACGCCGGAGCGCGTGGCGGCAGCCGGACGGTTGATCGCGGCCATCGACAAGGCGCGCCCCGAAGTGGTCATCGACGTCGAGCTCCTGGAGGTCGATCGCACAAGGCTCCGCGAATACGGGCTCCAGTTGGCGTCGCCGGGATCGCCGGGTATCGACGGCGCGGCGTCGGTCGGCCCCGATCCCCTGACGCTCCGCGATGTCCGCAGCCTCACGCAGTCCAACATCCTCCTCGGCAACCTGCCGAGCCTCTACTTCCGCCTGCTGAAGCAGGACGGCAACACGCGCACGCTGGCCAATCCGCAGCTTCGCACCTCGGAGGGCATCGCGGCCACGGCGCGCTTCGGCGAGCGCGTGCCCGTGCCGGTGACCACCTTCTCCCCCATCGCGACGGGGGGCGTGGCCCAGCAGCCGATCACGTCGTTCAACTACGAGAACATCGGCGTGAACATCGACATCACGCCACGGACGCACCATGACGACGAGGTGACGCTCGCGCTGAAGATCGAGGTCAGCAGCATCTCGGGAACCGGCTTTGGCGGGCTGCCTACGTTCGGCAACCGCTCGATCAACACCGTGATCCGCCTGCGGGACGGCGAAACCAACCTCCTGGCCGGCCTGATCCGCGACGACGAGCGGCGAGTGCTGTCGGGCGTGCCCGGTTTGAGCGACCTGCCCATCGTGGGCCGGCTGTTCGCGCACTCGCGGCGCGAAACGCAGGAGACCGACATCGTGATGACGCTCACGCCGCGCATCGTGCGCGTGCTGGATCTGACCGAGGCGGACCTGCGGCCGTTCCGTGTCGGACGCGACGGCGACGGCGGAGGCGGCGTGATCGACCTGCCCGTCCCTGTGGTGGTGCCGCCCGCCAACCCGATTCCTCAACCCGCGCCCGGCGCTGCGCCGCCTCCCCCCGCAGGACGCCAGGGCGGACCAGCACCCGCCGCGCCCGCGGTGCCGATCGGTCCGCCACCCGTCCGCTAGCGACCGCCCTTCCAGTCGTTCAGCTCAAATTCCTGACGAAGAAGGGCAGGGCATGAAGGCGATTCTCACACTTTCGGTTGTGTGCACTTGCGTCGCGCTTGTTGGCGCACAACAGTCTGGAACGTTCTCGAGCAGCGGGGGGGCCGGACCACTGACTCGGTCTGTGATCGCGACGTGGGCGGGCCAAGGGAGTCCAACCTCCGGCGGCGTGCGCATCGACGTCCTGGTCTTGTGGCGCGGGAAGCCAGGCTGGCCCGAACGGCTGGGGATCTCTGGAATGGGGGCCGGCGGGTCCGAGCACGCGCACATCGTGAAGCGAAGAGGCGAGGATTTCCTCAGGCTGACGGTGGATCCGAAAACGCGGCAGGTTCGGCTCGGAGGACAGGAACTACCGCTCGGAGACGGAAACGTCGTCCTCGTCGATGACGCCGATCTGCCTGGGGCGGCTCACATCGTTGACGTCCTTCGGGTCGATCCGGTAGTCACGGCCGAGCGCAGTGGGCCGACGGCCGAGCCGGTGACTGCGTTGGTCAAAGCGTCCAGCGCGCTCTTCGAGTTCGTTCGATGTGCGGCTGAGTCCGTCGACACGACCGACGCCGAGCGACAACACTGGCTCGCTCTCTGCCGCGAGATGGAGCCACGGCCATGACCGGTCAGTCCGGCGTCGCGATCTTCTCGACCTGCGCGCCCAGGGCCCGCAGCCGATCCACCAGCTGCCCGTAGCCGCGTTCCACCGTCTCGAGGGGCGCGACGCGCGTCTGCCCTTCCGCCGCCAGTCCGGCGGCGATGAGCGACATCCCCGAGCGCAGGTCCCGGGTGTCCAGGCTGCGTCCGCCCCGGAGCTTGGTCGGCCCGGTCACGATGATGCGGTGCGCGTCGGCCAGGAACAGGTCGGCGCCCATGCCGCTCATCTGCTCCAGCGCGAAGAGCCGCAGTTCATACATCCAGTCGTGGACCAGTGTCCGTCCCTCGGCCTGCGTCGCCAGGACGGTCACCAGGCTGACGAGGTCGCTCGGAAACGATGGCCACAGCCCAGTGGCGATACGCCCGGCCGCGCGCAACCGAGAGGATCGCACGTGAAACACGCCGTCCTCCATGCCGCAATCCACGTTCATCCGGTCCAGCACGGCCGCCACTACCTCGATGTCCTCGGCGCGAACGCCTTCGATGGCCATCTCCCCACCGGTAATCGCGCCGACCACCGCCCAGCTCCCCGCCTCGATGTAGTCGCCTCCCAGTTCGTGTCGCGCACCGCGCAGGCGCGACACGCCCTCCACTCGCAAGCTGGACGATCCGATCCCGGACACGCCGGCGCCCATCGCCTGGAGAAAACGGCACAGCTCCACGACGTGGGGCTCGGTGGCCGCATGGCGGATCTCGGTGACGCCATCGGCGCGCGCCGCCGCCAGCAGCGCGGTCTCGGTGCCCGTCACCGACGCTTCGTACAGGTACATCGACGCGCCCTTCAACCCCTCCGGCACTTCCAGGACGTGGTCGGGGCCGGCACCTGGCCTCGCCCCCATCGCCTGCAGGGCCTCCAGGTGCACGCTGATCGAGCGCCGCGCGGGGAAATCGCCGCCGGGCGCGGCCAGGTGAGCCTGGCCGAGACGCGAGAGCAGCGGACCCAGCAGCAGCACCGACCCGCGCAACCGCCCGACCAGCGTGCGGTCGGGCGCGTGGGTGTGCAGGTGTGCCGCTCGAATCTTCAGCGTCGTGGTCCCAATGCCGTCGACCTCGGCACCCAGGTCCATGAGCAGGCGCGCCATCACCTCGACGTCGCCAATTCTGGGAACGTTGGTGAGAACGCACTCCTCTTCCGTCAGCAGGCACGCCGCCAGCAACGGCAGCGCGGAGTTCTTGTTGCCTTCAACCGCCACTCGGCCCTCGAGCTTGTGGCGTCCTTCGATCACGAGTGTGGACATCAGGGCTGTACTTTCCGCAAGTACTCTAGATCGGAGTCGGGGCCAAAGCCGACGAAGACCGGTTCCGGCAGAAGCCACACGCCGCAGGCATCGGCCACACGGCGCTTGACGCTCGCGGCGAACCGGACGACATCGGCCGCACGGGCGCCGCCGCGATTGACGATCGCCAGCGGGTGTTTGTTCGACAGGCCCACGGGGCCGTCTCCGTCGCCGCGCGTCCAACCCGCACGCTCAATGAGCCATGCCGCCGGCACGCGCCACCGGCCGTCGCCCGCGGGGCGGGCAGGAATCGGGCCCGCCGCCAGCTCATCCAGGCTCCGGCGTATCTCGGTGGATACGACGGGGTTCATGAAGAAAGAGCCGACGCTCGTCGCATCCGCGTCGGCGGGATCGAACACCATGCCCTTCGTGCGCCGAATCGCCAAGACGGCTCGTCGAACGTCGGCCGCGCGCGCCGTGCGGACGCGATGGTCGGCCAGCCAGCGCTCGACGTCCGGGTAGGTCACCGTGGGATCGCCCCGCCGGACGCGAAACCGCACGCCGCAAACCACGAACCGGCCCGCGTCGGCGCCCTTGAATCGGCTCTGACGGTACGAGAACCCGCAATCGGCGGCGGCCAGCTCGACCATCTCCCGCTCCACGCGATCGAACGCCTGCACGGCGTCGACGATCGCGGCGACTTCCTGCCCATACGCGCCGACGTTCTGAATCGGCGTGCCGCCGACTGTGCCGGGGATCCCCGAGAGACACTCCACGCCCGTCCAGCCGTCATCCACCAACCGGCCCACCACACTGTCCCAGCCGTCACCCGCGCCGACGTCCACGATGAGCTGGTCCTGCCTGGGCTCGCTGCGCCACGCCGAGATCGCGATTCGGATCACCAGGCCACCGAAGCCGTGGTCCGCGACCACGACGTTGCTGCCGCCGCCGAGCACCCACAACGGGAGGCCGCGGGCCAGGCACCACTCGTCGGCGAATCGCACGTCCTCGACGCGCTCCGCCGTGGCGAACCACGCGGCGTTCCCGCCAACCCCCAACGTGGTCAGCCCAGCCAAGGGCACATCGGTGCGCAGGATCGTGTTGGTCACCTCCCCACCGTCGCGCGAAGCGCGGCCAGGGCCTCGCTTCGCCCACACACGGCGAACCGCACCCAGTCGCCGGGGGCAAGCTGCCCCGCCACTGGCAGGTCGGCGGTGATCACGGTCGCAATGATCGGATAGCCGCCGGTCACCTGTCGATCGGCCATCAGCAGGATGGGCTGGCCGTCGTGCGGCACTTGCAGGCCCCCGATCACCGTCGCGTCCGAGATCATCTCCCCGGCCACGGCGCGCGTCAGGGGCACATCGCCCTGCAATCGATACCCCACGCGATTGGAGTTGGGTGTGACCAAGAACCGTGTTCGCTCCAACTCCGCAAGCGCCGCCGCCGTGAACCACTCGTCGTGCGGCCCTGCCAGCACGCGCAGCCGGACCCCGCTGCTCGTGGCGCTCAGCGCCTGGCGCAGAGTGGAGCGCGGAGGCGACGGCGACGCGGGCGACGGCGTGACCCTCTCGACCGCCAGACGATCGCCCGCGCGAAGGGCGCGTCCCTCGTAGCCGCCAAACCCGGCGCCAAGCTCGGTCGATCGGCTCCCGAGCACCACCGGCACGGAGAGGCCACCGGCCAACGCCACATAGGCGCGCGTGCCCGCTCGTCGCTCGGTAAGGCGAAGCCGCGCGCCGGCCCCAGCCGTCGCCGGCTCGCCAAGCACCATCGGGGCGCCGTCGAGTTCCGCCCCCAGGTCGGCGCCCGACACGACCACCGTGCACTCGCGGTCCAGCCGAAGGTCCAGGCCCGGCAGCGTCGCTTCGAGCACCGCTGCCTCCGGCGCGTTGCCGATGGCCGCATTGGCTGCCGCCAGAGCCAGCGCGTCGAGCGCTCCTCCGACGGGAACACCGGACCCCTGATGGCCCCACCGGCCCGCGTCCTGAACCGTGGTCAAGAGACCCGGTCGAATCACCGTAGCGGCGGGATCCTCTGCTTCCAGGAAAGGCACGGAGGGCGGCACGGGAAACTCATCGGGCCGGTCGTTCGGGTCCAGCGGCACGAACCGCACCCGATCCCCGGACCGCACCACGCATCCGCTCGAGAGATCGAACATCGGAACGTGCGTACGTCCGAGAAGCGCCCACCCCCCCGGGCACGCGCGGGGATACACCCCGGTCAACGAATCGGCGATGCCCACCGACCCACCGGGCACTCGCAGCCGCGGGGTCGCGCGGCGCGGGGCGATGATCGCCTCGGGCACGGGTCCCAGGTACGAGAACCCGGGCATGAAGCCCACCATGAACGCGTGGTACTCGTGATCCGCGTGCGCGTGGACGACGGCGCGCGCATCCATTCCCGAGCGCGCCGCCACCTCCTCGAGATCCGGGCCGTGCTCGCCCCCGTAGGCCACCGGGATCTCAATCAGGCGCCCAGGCTCGACGCGCGGGCTGGCAGCCAAAGCGCCCTCGACGGCCGTCACGACGGCGCTCCGATCCAGGCGCAGCGGATCGTAGTCGACGGCCACCGACCGCAGGGTGGCGCGCACCTCGCGCACGCCAGGCATCCCTCGTTCTCGCAACGCGGCCGCCACGGCACGCACACGCGCATTCACCGCCCGGTCCACGACCGGCTCGAACTCGACGAGCAGCATCGAGTCGCCCGCGTCGCGCACCTGCGGAAGGGTCACGCCGATAGCGCGGTCAGCAGCTTGCGGTGGATGCCGCCAAAGCCGCCATTGGACATCACGGCCACGAGATCGCCCCGCGCGGCCTCGCGGGCAATGGCCTCCACGATGGCGTCCACACCGGGCAATGAGCGGGCATGGCGACCGGCCCCCTCCAGGTCGCGCACCAGTTGCTCCACCGACAACCGTTCCGACTCCGGCAGCGAGGACCTGAAGACCGGCGCCACGACCACCTCGTCGGCGGTTCCGAACGCCGCCGCGAAGTCGTCCTGAAACACGCGCCGGCACGACGACGCGGACCGAGGCTCGAAGACAGCCCAGATCCGCCGCCCCGGATACCCCATCCGCAGCGCCAACAGCGTCTCGTGCACCGCGGTGGGATGGTGCGCGAAATCGTCGAGCACCGTCACGCCCCGCGCCTCGCCCACCAGTTCCAGGCGGCGCTTGATGCCGCGAAAGGACCGCAATCCCTCCCCCAGGACGCGCGCGTCCAGGCCGACGCGCGCGCCGACGGCAATCGCCGCCAACGCGTTGCGCACGTTGTGGACGCCCAGGAGCGGAGAAGTGAACGCGCCGAAGAGAGCGCCTCGGTGCATCACGTCGAAGCCGGTGACGCCGTCGCGATGGGTCACCTGACGGGCCTGCCAGTCGCACCCGTCCGACAGGCCAAAGGTTTCCACCGGTCCCACCACCGCGTCGCGCAGGCCCGCCGCGTGCGCGCTGTCGGCCCCCAGCAGCACCAGCCCGTTCTGCGGCACCAGCCGGACCAGCCGCCGGAACGCCAGCAGCACCTCGTCCAAGTTCGCATAGATGTCCGCGTGGTCGAACTCCACGTTGTTCACGACCGCGACGTCGGGCAGGTACTTGAGGAACTTGGCCGTCTTGTCGAAGTAGGCGCTGTCGTACTCGTCGCCTTCGATCACGAAATGCGGTCCGGCTCCCACGCGGTAGCTGGAACCCGCCGACCCGAAGTTGAGCGCCACGCCGCCGATCAGAACCGTTGGATCCATCTGCCCGTGCGTCAGGAGCCATCCGGTCAGGGAGGTCGTCGTGGTCTTACCGTGCGTGCCGGCAACAACCACCGGCTTGGCGTCCCACAAAAAGAAGTCCCGGATCGCCTCCGGCAGCGAGCAGTAGCGGATGCGGCGTTCGAGCACCGCTTCCAGTTCCGGGTTTCCGCGGGACACGGCGTTGCCGACGACCACGAGATCCAGATCCGCCGTCACGTGATCGGCCGAGTAGCCCGAGAATGCCGTGACGGCCTCCGTCACCAGGAAGTCGCTCATCGGCGGGTAGACGTTCTCGTCGGAGCCCTGCACCACGTGGCCCCGGCTCTTCAGAAGCGCCGCCAGCGTGGCCATGGCCGTGCCGCAGACGCCGATCAAGTGGATACGCTGCACGCGCGTGGCCTCAGGCAACCGGGGACTCCTCCACCACCACCGCAGTCGGGCGGGTGGTCACGCGCACTTCGGCGCCGAGCGGCAGCGTCACAAGTGGACCCTTCGTATGTCCCGACGGAAACCCGCAGAACACGGGACCGGGAAACGTCTCGAGGGCGTGTCGAATGGCGTCAATCGCCGTGGGACCGCCGTCCGGCTCGTCGCACCCCAGCATCTCTCCGAACACCAGCCCTCGGGCCCTGCCGATCACCCCGGCCTGCGCGAGCTGCGTCAGCATGCGGTGGACCCGGTAGGGACGTTCGTTGACGTCCTCGATGAAGAGAATGCACCCTTCTGTCGGCGTAAAGGCATAGGGCGTTCCCAGCGAGCCGACGAGCTGCGTCAAGGTGCCGCCAAGGAGCACGCCACGCGCCTCCCCGTGATGCACCACGGTCGCGTCGTCGCACGCCAGGACGACACCGGTGTCGCCGCGGCTGATCGCCAGCAACGACGCCGCGTCGTAGCCCTCTGGTCCCTTGCTGAGACGCCGCTCCACCATGGGCCCGTGGAGCGCGGTGATACCGGCATGACACGTCAACCACGAGAGGAGCGCCGTCGTGTCGCTGTACCCGACGAACAGCTTCGGGACCGTGGCCACGGCGACTGGACCCAGATGCGGCAGCAACTGCGCACTGCCGTATCCGCCCCGCAGGGCCACGAGCGCGGCAACGGCAGGGTCCGCCCAGGCGGCCAGAAAGTCGCGTGCGCGAACCTCGGCCGACCCGGCCGAAAACAGCACCCGATCCGACACGGCCGGCGTATACACCGGCTCGAAGCCGAGGCGCCGCAACTCCGCCGCGCCGTCTTCCAGTTCCTGGGCCGAGCATCCGCTGCCAGGGGCTACGATGGCCACTCGGTCGCCGGCTCGGAGCGCACGAGGCTTCCGCATCAGGCGTAGCGAGCCATCTCGTCGGCCACGCGCTGGTGCGCGTCGCTACCGAGCGTCTGGCGCAACATCTTCGCCGTCGATACCCCGGCCGGCGCCCCCAGCATGCGCTCCTTGGCCCGGCGCTGGCGTGCCAGCGCGTCCTCGAAGCGCCCGAACGGAATCGTCTTGTTCTCGACGGCGTGCACCAGCGCCTCCAGCAGCGCCCACTGGGCGTCGGGCTTGCCGCTGCACACGAGCAGTCCGTCGCAGCCCGCCGTCACGGCCTGCACACCGGCATCCGGTACCGAGTACGTGGCCGCGATCGCCTGCATTTCCAGGTCGTCACTCAGGATCACGCCGCCAAACCCCAGCTCGTCACGCAGCAAGTCGTAGACGATGGCGCGCGACAGCGTCGCGGGGCGCTCCTCGTCGAAGGACGGCACCAGCACGTGCGCCGTCATGATGAACGCCACCTCGGCCGCCACGGCGGCGCGAAACGGCACGCACTCCACGCGCCGAATGCGGTCGGGAGGATGCTCCACCAGGGGCAGCGCCAGGTGCGAGTCCACCGACGTATCGCCGTGCCCGGGAAAGTGCTTGCCGCACGCCGCCACGCCGTGCTGCTGGAGCCCGCGGATGATGGCGGTGCCAAGCCGCGCCACCATGTCAGCGTCGGCCGAGAGCGCGCGGTCCCCGATGACCGGGTTGCGCTCGTTGGTGTGAACGTCGAGGACCGGCGCGTAGTCGAGCGTGATCCCGACAGCTCGCAGCTCCTCCGCCAGCGCCGTCGCGAACCGCTCGGCCAAGGCTTCATCGCCGCACCGCCCCAGCGTTGCCATCGGCGGCCACGCCGTGAAGGGCTCCTTGAGGCGTGCCACCCGGCCGCCCTCCTGATCGACGCTCACCCAGAGCGGGCGCTCGGGCGACAGCAGTTGGAGATCGTGGGACAGCTCCGAGACCTGTTCGGCGGCCTCGATGTTGCGGCTGAACAAGGTCACGCCGCCCAGCGAGAACTCGCGCGCGAGAGACCGCAGTTCAGGAGTGATCGTCGTGCCGGACATGCTGCCGATCAGCAGTTGTCCGATGTCGCGACGCCATGAGGCCGGCATGGACGTCCATTATAGGTTGCGACCGGGCTCTATAATTACGCCGTGCGCATCGACACGTCGGCACCGACCCGCATCGACCTGGCAGGCGGCACCATCGACATCTGGCCGCTGTACCTCTTCCATCCGGGGGCGCAGACGCTCAACGCCGCGATCAGCATCCGCGCCCGTGCCACCGTGGAGCCGCGCACCGACGCGCGCGTCGTCATTCGCTCGGTCGATACGGGCGTCACCGTGGACGCGGAGAACGCGGCGGCGCTCGCCGGGGAGGAGCGGCTGCGCCTGCTGTCGCTCCTCGTCAACTTCTTCGAGGTGGACGGCATCACGCTGACGACCACCTCCGAGTCGCCGGCCGGGGCGGGCTTGGCCGGATCCTCGGCCCTCAACGTCGCCGTGTGCGCGGCGCTGTCGGAATGGAAGCGCCAGCACCACCCGCCCGAGGCGCTGCTGCAGATCGCCATGAACGTCGAGGCCCAGACGCTCGGAGTCCCCACGGGTCTTCAGGACTATCGGCCCGCCCTCTACGGTGGCATCGCCGCCCTGGAACTGGACGCGGAGGGGATCCATCGAATGCCGCTCGACGTGGACCTGGACGCGTTGGCGCAGCGCATCACCCTGTGTTACACGGGCGAGCCCCACAACTCCGGCACGAACAACTGGGAGATCACCAAGGCGCACATCGATGGCGATCGCCGCGTCTTCGACTGCTTCGAGCGGATTCGCGACACGGCCGCACGGATGCGCGAGGCGCTGGTACGGGGGGACTGGGAGGCCGTGGGCCACGCGATCGACGAGGAATGGGCCAATCGGCGGCGGCTGGCGCCGACCGTCTCGATACCGGTGATCGACGCGCTCATCGCGCAGGGACGCGCGGCGGGCGCCACGGCCGCCAAGGTGTGCGGCGCTGGTGGCGGAGGATGCCTCTTCTGCTACGGCCCCCCGGAGCGTCAGGCCGACATCCAGGCCGCGCTCACCGCCGGCGGCGCGCGGGTGCTGGAGTATCGCTTCGAGCGCCAGGGCCTGCTGCGTGGATAACGGCACCGTGGCGCGAGTGCTGTCCGAGGTGGCGGACCTGCTGGAGATCAAGGGCGAGAACGCCTTCAAGATCCGGGCGTACCGGTCGGCGGCCGACGTCGTGGCCACGACCGCAGACGCGGTGGCACGGATGAACGAGGCGCAGCTGCGCGAGCTGCCGGGCATCGGCAAGGACCTGGCGGCCAGGATTCGAGAGCTGGCCGACACGGGCACCTGCGCGCCCTACGCGTCGCTCCTGGCGGAGTTTCCGCCGACCATCCTGGACCTCCTGCGCCTCCAGGGCGTCGGCCCGAAGACGGTGGCGCTCCTCTATCACTCCCTTGGCGTGGACAGCGTCGAGGCCCTTGCGGCCGCGGCCCGCGCCGGCCGGCTGCGAGAGCTGAAAGGCATGGGGCCGAAGAAAGAGGCGCTGATCCTCAAAGCCATCGAGGAGCGCGCGCAGACCGCGGGACGGCACCTCCTGGCCGACGCGGCCGCGCTGGCGGCCGACATCGTGGCGTCGGTTCTGGCCGCCCACCCCACCGCGTCCATCGTTCCCGTCGGGAGCCTCCGGCGCGGCGCCGAAACCTGCGGCGACATCGACCTGCTGTGCACCGATGCGGACGCGACGGTGATGGACACCTTCGTGGCGCATCCCCGCGTCGAGCGCGTCCTCGGGCACGGCGACACCAAGTCCAGCGTGCGCGTGCGGGGCGGGTATCAGGTGGACCTGCGCGTGGTGCCGCGCGAGAGTCGTGGCGCGGCTCTCCAGTACTTCACCGGGTCGAAGGCCCACAACATCGAGCTCAGGGACCGCGCCCTCCAACGCGGTCTGACGCTCAACGAGTACGGGCTGACCCGCGTCGAGTCGGGCGAGGTCGTGGCCGGTGCCACCGAGGAGGGCATCTACGAAGCGCTCGGCCTGTCCTGGATCGCCCCGGAGTTGCGCGAGCACAAGGGCGAGATTGCCGCGGCCGAAGCCGGAGCCTTGCCGGTGCTGGTCACCGAGGCGGACCTCAAGGGCGATCTCCACATGCACACCACCGCCACCGACGGGCGTGATTCGCTGGAGGCGATGGCCGCCGAGGCCCACCGTCTCGGCTACAAGTACATCGCGATCACCGACCACTCGAAGGCGCTGGCCATGGCCAACGGGCTCGACGAGCGCCGGACGCTCGAGCACGCCGCGCGCGTGCGCGCCCTGAACGGTCGCTTCGAAGGATTGACCCTGCTGGCCGGCATCGAGTGCGACATCCTCGCCGACGGAACCATGGACCTCTCCGCGGACTGCCTGGCCCAGCTGGACATCGTGATCGCCTCCATCCACTCCCACTTCACACAGGACCCCTCGCAGATGACCGACCGCGTGCTACGCGCCGTGGCATGTCCGTACGTCGACGTGCTCGGACACCCGACGGGGCGCCTGCTCCTCAAGCGCCAGCCTCTTTCCTTTGACGTGCCCCGCGTCATCGCGGCGGCGGCCGCTGCCGGCGTGGCCCTCGAGATCAACAGCCAGGTGGACCGGTTGGACCTCAACGACGCCCACGTCCGCCTGGCACGAGAACACGGAGCGCGGTTCGTGATCTCCTCGGACGCCCATGCCACCGGCGCCCTGGGGAACGTGCGCTGGGGCACCCACGTGGCGCGACGTGGATGGCTGACCTCCGCCGACGTCCTCAACACCTACACGGCCGACGCGCTACGCTCCGCGCTCCGGCGCCACGGCCCGGGCGAGGCCCGGGGACACTGAGATGGCCGAACGACCCCTTGGATTCGTGGCGCTGTCGTCTCTCAAGCAGGGACAGCCCTCGACCGCGGAGGCGCTGGCCGAGATCCGGCGCATCTATTTCAAGACGACCGCTCGCACGATCGAGAGCGACCTGGCACATGCGATCGAGCTGCTGAAGGGTCTCGAGAACGAGACCGCGCGCGAAAAGGCCTCGGTCTTCATGGAAGGCCTGGCGGAGTTGCGGAAGGAGTGGGGTTCCAGGAATCAAGGCCCAAGGCCCAAGGCCCAAGGCTCAAAGAAGAAGGCACAAGGCCCAAAGAAATAGCCCGAGCTACTTGTCGAAGACGATTTTCTTGCGCGCGCACACGCGCAGGGCGTCGGGCACGTTGCGGTCCGTCGACAGCATCCGCAGGTCCTTCTCGCTCAGCCGGTTCAGCAGGTTCATCGACAGCGCCACCGGCGTCTTGGGGTTCTTCGTCAGGGACAGCGCCACCGAGTAGTTCTTCAGCCACCCTCGGTTGTTGCAGATCGTGCGGAGCACGTCGTCGGACACGTTGGCCATGCGCGCGATGCTGGCAATCTCGCTGTCCGTCATCTTCGGGCTGCTCAGCACCGCCGACGTCACGATGCGGTTGGGGTCGCGAATCAGAATCCCCCGCTCCTCGCGGGTACCCTTCATCGCCAACGCGATCCGCTTCGCGATGTTCATCGCCGCGATCCGCTGCAACGTGGACGCCTCCCGCTCCGCTTCCACGGGCGACTCGTCCACGGGGGACTCCGGCAAGTCTTCGGTATCGATGAGCGGCACGTCGGGGTTACCGGCGGCCATTGCCGCCGGCTGAATGCCGCGCTCCGCGAAGAACGCGCGGGCCTCTGGCGAGACCTCGGGCCGAGCCAGCACGTCGGCGACCGCCGCCGCGTCCAGTCTGGCCATCGTTCGCTGTGCGGCCGCAGCCACCTCGGCGTCGCTGTCGGCCTGCAGCATGATCAGCAGTTCCATCTGGTCGACGGCACGTGGCGCGAGCCCACCCAGCGCCGCGGCCAGCCGCACGTCCTGGGAAGCTTCGCCACGTTTGAACGATTCCAGGAGGGGCGTGCGCGAGCCAAGGTCCATATCGGACCTCTTATCGGCGTGTGGCGGCGAACGCTGTGGAAAAATCCGCCGCCGTCGCAGCCATGTGATCCGCCGGGCAGCCCGCCCAGAACCCGATGGCCGCCATCCCCGCGGCGCCGGTCCGGCCAATCGCCGCGGCCGACGACGCGTCGATGCCGCCAAGAGCGAGGACGGGCAACGGCGTGCTGGCAACCACTTCGGCCAGCGCGTCGAGTCCAGCGCCAAGCACCCCAGGCTTCGACGGGGTGGCACGCACCGGGCCGAAGGCCAGGTAGTCGACGCCCCCCTGAGCCGACACCTGCCGCGCGCCGTCCACGCTGTGGACCGACCGGCCGATGAGGAAACCCGGCGGCGTCACGGTCCGTATGCCCTGCGCAGGCATCGACGTTTCGCGCAGGTGCACCCCATGCGCCCCCGCGGCCAGCGCCGCGTCCAGCCTGTCGTTCACGAGCACGCGCGCGCGGGTGCCGCGGGACACGGCAAGACACCGGCGCACCAGCGACACCAGCGCCCGGCCCTCGAGGTCGGGCTCCCGTACCTGAATGAGGTGGACGCCCGCCTGCACGGCGGCAGCCACAGAGGCGAGCAACGCGGCTTCGTCGGCCCAGCGCCGCCGCTCCGTGATCAGACACAGCACCGGCCTCATGGCGCCTCTTGCGTCAGTCTGGCGCGGGCTGCGAGATGAACGTCCTCGATGCCGCGGTGCGTTGGCCCCGATTGGCGAAGATCGCCACCAGTTCGGCGATGCCCGCACAGATGTCGATGACGCCGAGGCCGGAAATGGCGCCGCGAAAATAGTTACTGGTGAGCAGCCCGCGCACTTGAGGCACGGCGTCCATGAAGTAGTTACGATCCCAAAAACTCGTCCACGGTGCGACCAGCAGCACGAACCCCGCTTCCACGAACAGCGCCGCCAGCAGCAGCGCCATCACCGAGCCGAGCCGCGTCGGCTGTTCAGACGCGCCAGGCGGTCGGACACGTCTCGATACGCGCCCGCATCGAACTCGAGGTCCGACCAGACGGCCAGGGCCTGATCGTGCTGGCCCACGCGCTCCAGCGCATCCGCCAGGTCGTAGAGCGCGGCCAGTCTGTGATCCCGTACCGGAGCCTGCGCGTGGCGGGCACGCTGCAGCCATTCGACGCCGCGATCGAGCTGGCCCCGCTGAATGAAGATCCGCCCCAGCTGCGCGGCGGCCTGAAACTGCAGGGCGGGCGTACCTGCCGCGGCCTCGAGCTGCGAGATGAGGGACTCCTCCTCGAGGGGCGCCTCCTCGGTGTCGGCCCATTCGGCCGCCGCACCAGCGTCTGCATCCACCGGAGGAAGTGCGGTCGAAGGGACCTCGACCGGAGCAACCTCGACCGGGGCCGGCTCGACGTCAACCGGTTCGACGTGAGGCGGCTCGCTCGGCGGGGGCTCGTCCTCCTCCAACGCCGCCAGAACGTCGATCTCCTCTGATGCCTCTGACGCGGCTGCGATCTCGACCGGCGGCGCCTCATCAACCGGCGCCTCGTCGACGGGCGCGGCCGCCTCCTCGTCCGCGGGGGGGGGCACGCCCAGCAGCGCGAGCAACGCTGGCTCGTCGCCGGCGATGTCGCGCGTGAGAATCGGAACGGCGCGTTCCGGCGCCCCGTGCGCGACGCACGCCTGGGCCGCCGCCCGCCGAATCTCCAGGTCCTCGGTGCGCTGCGCGGCCTCGAGCCACGCGTCGATGGCTTCACCGGGCCGGGACTCTCGCTCGAGAGCCGCCGCGGCGTCCGCGAACAACCGGGCACATTCGCGAGGCGCGTGGCGGTCGGCGGCTCGCGCGGCCACGAGCTTCGTGTCGGCTTTGGCAACGGGAAGTCCGGCCAACCGGATCAGCGTGTCGGCAACGCCCGCATCGTCGTTGCGCGAGCGTTGTCGCTGCAGCAGCCGGTTCCAGTACAGGGTCGCGTCGGCCAGCAGTTCCTGCCCCACTGCGATGTCGGCCAGCTGCGACAACGCCAGCTCGCAGCCGGGATCGACCTTCAGCGCCTTCTTGTAAAGGGCGACGGCCTTCGCGGCAAAACCCTGGGACCGTTCGGACTCGGCCAGCCGCGTGAACTGCTCGATCGCCTTGTCGGGGGCGCCGTCACGGGCGTAGAGATCACCCAGCGTGTTGGCCGCGCCGAGATCACCAGGCTGCTCCTCGACCAGCGCCCGATACTCCGCGATCGCGAGATCCAGTTTCCCCTGGCTGATGAACTCGTCGGCCCTCCGGACGACCTCCGAGCGGTCTAAAGCCATGGCACCAACCGCTCGACGCACCGGCCGTTACGCATCTGAGCCAATCGTATCAAACAGGGATGAGGGCCTGAACGAGCGTCGATGTAGGGACGAGTAGCCGTACGCGGCCACGGCGGCCAGGTGTTCGCGCGTCGCGTAGCCCTTGTGCCGATCGTAGCCGTAGCGTGGATCGTCGGTGTGGTGGCGCGCCATCTCACGATCGCGCGTCACCTTGGCCACGATGGACGCCGCGGCCACGGCGCTGCACTGCCGGTCGGCCTTCGGGACGCCGCGCTGTGCCATCAGCAGCCCGGGGATGTGGAAGGCGTCCACCACCACCATGTCTGGCAGCGGAGCCAGGGCGGCGACGGCGCGACGCATCGCCTCCAACGAGGCGCGGTGAATGTTCACGCGATCGATTTCGACGGGTTCGGCCGACGCCACGGCCCATGCCGCCGCGTCCCGCGTGATGCGGTCGAACAGGCGCTCGCGGGCCGCGGGCGTCATCATCTTCGAGTCGAAGAGACCGGGGATGTGACAGTCGGGGTTCAGCACGACGGCTCCGGCCATGACCGGCCCGGCGAGACATCCCCGCCCAACCTCGTCACAACCGGCAATCCGTTGGAACCCGAGGCGGCGGAGCGCGTTCTCGATGGTCCTGGTGGCGCGCACCTTGGCCATACGAACGCTCCGCCAGTCCTTGCCCCGGCGCTAGGAGCGCTTGACCTCTTTCATGCGAGCAGCCTTGCCCTTCAGATCGCGCAGGAAGTACAGCTTGGCGCGGCGGACGCGGGCCGACCGCACCGGCTCGATCTTCGCGATGATCGGCGAGTGCAGCGGGAAGATACGCTCGACGCCCTGCCCGAACGAGACCTTGCGCACGGTGAACGACGCGCGCAGCCCGCCCCGGTGCATGCCGATCACGATGCCCTCGAAGATCTGGATACGTTCCTTGTCGCCCTCGCGTACCTTGACGTGCACCTTGACAGTGTCGCCCGCCTTCATCTGCGGGCGCTCGGCCAGCTGCGCCTTCTCCACCAAGTCAATCGCGCTCATCGTTCCTCTCCTCTACTCGGCGCCGCGTCACCCGCGGCAACTACCGTGTCTCGTGGCTCCCGGGCCAGCCCCACTCGGCCAACCACCGGCGCTCGTCCGCGTCCAGTTCGGCCCCATCCAGCAGGTCCGGCCGCCGGGCCAGCGTCCGCGCCAGCGCCTCGCGTTTGCGCCAGGCCGCCACGTCCGCGTGATGCCCCGAGAGCAGTACCCCCGGCACGTCACGACCTTCGAACTCGGCCGGCCGCGTGTAGTGGGGATAGTCCAGCAACCCCCGCGAGAACGAATCGGCCTCGACCGACCCTTCGTCCCCGACCACACCCGGCACGTATCGGCTCACGGCGTCCACGACCACCAGCGCCGCCAGCTCACCGCCGCTCAGGACGTAGTCGCCGATCGAGATCTCCTCGGTCGCCACCGCGTCCCGTACCCGCTCGTCGATCCCCTCGTAGCGTCCACACACCAGCGCGACGCGCGACAACGAGGCCAGCCGCCGGGCCTCGGCCTGCGAGAAGCGCCGGCCCTGCGGCGAGAGCAACACCACGGCATCGGGCCGTCCGCCCTCCGCCTCAATCGCCCGTACGGCCCGCACCACCGGCTCGACCTTCATCACCATCCCGGGGCCGCCGCCGTACGGCGCATCGTCCACGCTGCGGTGCCGGTCGGCGGTGAAGTCCCGCAGGTCGTGCACCTTCACCGTCACCAGACCGCGCTCGATGCCCCGGTGCACGACGCCATCGGTCAGTCCCGCCTCGACCATCCGCGGGAACACCGTCACGACGTCGAACCTCATGACGCGCGTCCGGGCTCCGATGCCTCCGTCCCTCGCCCGCGACCCCCTCGACGCCGACTCGCCGAACGTTCCCTCGGCGCGTTCACCTCGAGGAGCCCCTCTACGGGCTCGATTCGAATCAGTCGCGCCGCGACGTCGATGGTCTGGCAGACGCTGTCGGCCAGCGGCACCAGGACCTCGCCTCGCGGCCCCACGACGACCAGCACGCTTGCCCCGGCGCCACCGTCGACTCGTGCCACATCCCCAACCGCTTCCCCGCCGGTCGTCTCGACCCGGCACCCGACGATCTGGTGCACGTAATACGAGCCGGGCGCCAGCGGCATCACCAGGTCCTCCGTGATGCGGAGCTCGGCTCCCACCAGGCGCTCCGCGCCCGGTACGTCGCTCACACCATCGAAACCCACCACCGGCCGGCGACCCGCAAGCAACGCCCGCACCACCGTAAGGGGCTGGAGCACGCCGGACACCCGCGTCCACAGCGTGGATCCCACGGCAAACCGCTCCTCGACGAAGTCGGTTTCCGGATTCAGCACCACGTCGCCCCGCAATCCGTGCGGTCGGGCCACCAGGCCCACGAGCACCATGGCGTCCCACTGAGGATCGGCCACGGCGGCTCTGCCCTAATCGCGGATGTCGAGTTGGGCCCGCGTGCCCGCCTTCTCGGCAGCCAAGGTCACCAACGTGCGCAGCGCCGCCGCCGTTCGACCCTGCCGGCCGATGATCTTGCCCATGTCGCCGGGCGCCGTGTAGAGCTCCACCACCGTGCTCCCGCGGCGCACCTGCTCGGTGACCTCGACGTCTTCCGGGTGATCGACCAGGGCCTTGGCCACGACTTCGACCACGGCGCGCATCGGGCTCCCCGCCGGCGACTCGTCCATCACGGCTCCGCGGGCGTCGCCACCGGCGACATGTCGCGCACCAGGTGCTTGGCCAGCAGCGTGCGCACCGAGTCCGACGGCCGCGCACCCTGCTTGATCCAGTGCTCGACGCGAGACTTGTTGATCTCGACCTGCGCGGGCTTCGACCGCGGGTTGTACGTGCCCACGTTCTCGACGAAGCTGCTGTCGCGCGCCGACCGCGCCTCGGTGACCACCACGCGAAAGAACGGCTTCTTGGACGAGCCCATGCGCCGTAAACGAATTGAAAGCATCTGACGACTCCCTTACCTCTCCCTCAACGAGCCTTGATGAGCCCCCAAGGCCCACCCTTCTTACGCTGCTTCTTCATGCCGGCAAACGCCGCCTGCGGCAGTCCGCCCTGCTGGCCGCCTTGCGGCGACATCGGCCGGCGCATCGCGCCTTTCATGGCACCCAGTCCGCCCTGCCCCATCATCTGGAGCACGCGCTTCATCTCCGTGAACTGCTTCAGCAGCCGGTTCACGTCTTCGGGAGAGGTGCCGCTTCCCTTCGCAATTCGCTTCCGGCGACTGCCGTTGAGCAGCGACTCGTTGCGGCGCTCCGCCGGGGTCATCGAACCGATGATGGCCTCGACACGCCCGAGTTGCTTCTCGTCCGGCTTGTTCTCCGCGAGTTGCTTGACGCTGTTGAGGCCAGGAATCATGCCGAGGACGCTTTCGAGCGGGCCCATCTTGCGGATGGTGCGGAGCTGCTTGCGGAAGTCCTCCAGCGTGAACTGGTTACGGCGAAGCTTCTCCTCCAGTTCCTGGGCTTCGTCCTGACCGATGGCCTGCTCGGCCTTCTCGATGAGCGACAGCACGTCGCCCATCCCGAGCATGCGGGACACGACGCGGTCCGGGTGGAAGATCTCCAGATCCTCGAGGCGTTCGCCGCTGCCGACGAAGGCGATGGGCACGCCCACGACCGACACGACCGACAACGCCGCACCGCCCCGCGCGTCGCCATCGAGCTTCGACAGCACGACGCCCGTGACGCCCATGCGGCGGTTGAACTCGCCCGCGCTCTTGATGGCGTCCTGCCCGGTCATCGCGTCGGCGACATACAGGAGGTCCGACGGCGAGACCGCGGCCTTGATCGCCTGCAGTTCGTCCATCAGCTCGTCGTCGATGTGCAGTCGGCCGGCAGTGTCCACGATGACGGTGTCGAACCCTCTGGCCTTCGCGTCCGCGAGTGCACCCTTGGCGCGCGCCACGGGATCGAGCGTCTCGGCCTCGTAGACAGCCACGCCTGCCTGGGCGGATACCACCGACAGCTGCTGGATGGCCGCGGGCCGGCGCACGTCGGTGGACACGGTCACCGGGTGCTTTCCCTGCTTCGTCAGCCACATCGCCAGCTTGCCGCACGTGGTGGTCTTGCCGGAGCCCTGCAGCCCGAGGAGCAGGATGACGCGGGGCCGGGGCGCATGCTCGACGAGTCCGCCCTTGGTCTCCCCGAAGAGGGCCAGCAACTCGTCGCGGACGATCTTCAGGACCTGCTGCGCCGGCGACAGGCTCTTCAGCACCGCCTGGTCCATCGCCTTGTCGCGCACCCGATCGATGAACGCCTTCACCACCTGGAAGTTGACGTCCGCCTCCAGGAGCGCCAGCCGGATCTCGCGCAGCACATCCTCCACCTGTTCAGGCGTGAGGCGCACCTCCCCCCGGAGCGAGGTGAAGGCACCCTGAATGCGCGTGCTGAGCGATTCGAACATTGGTCGGCAAGCGGCCGCCGGGCTGGACACACCGCTACTGCGGCGCCAAGCCCACCGGGCGCAAACGGTCATGTTATGCCATAATCCGTTTGATTTCAAAGGCTTTGCGGTTCATGCACCCCTTCCGCCTCTCGATAGCCGCCCTGACCGCAGGGGCGATCCTGACAGGCGCCGTGGCCTGGGCGCAGGCCGACCAGGTGCTCACCCAGCCTCCAACGCTCGGGGGCGGTAACCCCGGAGAAAGCTCCGCACGCCTAGCTGCCGGCTACGTGGCGCCTACGGGACCGGCGCCGCGCCTCCCCAATGGCAGAGTGGACTTCAGCGGCGTGTGGGATCACCCCTACGTGCCGGACATGAGCCGCTCCAATCCGGCCAATCCCAGGTCGCAGAGGGGTGCCGGCAACCTGCCCTATTCGGTGGCCGGCCTCCAGAACATCCAGAGCTACGACCCGGCCAAGGACGGCGACTACACCGGCATGTGCATGCCGTTCGGCTTCACGCGGTCGGTCAACGCGCCCTACCCTTTCCAGATCCTGCAGAACGACCGGTACGTGGCGTTTCTGTTCGAGCAGAACAACTGGTTTCACGTGGTGCCGTTCAAGGCGTCACATCCTCGAGAGTTGGAGCCCACGTGGTTCGGCACGTCGATCGCCAAATGGGACGGCGACACGCTCGTCGTTGAAACGGCGGGATTCAATGGCTTCACGCGCCTCGACACCAAGGGGAACCCGCACAGCGACAAGCTTCGGCTGACACAGCGCTTCACCCGGACCGATGCCGGCCACGTCGCCTACGCCGTGACCGTCGACGATCCGGTGTACTACTCGAAGCCGTGGACCAACGAGCGCACGTTTACGCTGACCAAGGGCGGGCTGATCGAGTACTCCTGCGAGGAGAACAACCGCTCGATGTGGGAGGGCCGCATCAAATTATGGGTACCTCCCACGTCCGAGCAACCCCGGCTGTACAAGCCGGACGCGGCCCAGCCGAAAGACTCGAAACCGTGATGGCTCTCCGCGCGGAGCGTCGTGGCGTCATCGGTTGGCTGGTTCTTGCAGGTGTCCTCGCGACGACGCCCGCCTTCGCGCAGCCCGTCCCGAGCGGTCCAACGCCACGCCTTCCGAACGGCCGGCCCGATTTCTCCGGAGTGTGGGTCAATCCGTACGTCCCGGACATGACCCGGAGCAACCCGAACGGTCCGAGGCCTCAGAAAGGTGCGGGCGACTTGCCGTTCACCGACGCAGGTCTGGCCAACATCACGGCCTACCATCCCGAGGACGGCGACTACACGGGCATGTGCATGCCCTTCGGGCTCACACGGTCGATGAACTCGCCGTACCCGTTTCAGATCCTCCAGAGCGACAGCAACATCTCGTTCCTCGTCGAGATCAACACCTGGTTCCACATCGTGCCGTTCCAGAATGCCCATCCGGTCAATCTCGAGCCGACGTGGTTCGGTTCCTCGGCCGCCAACTGGGATGGCGACACTCTCGTCATCGAGACCGTCGGGTTCAACGGGTTCACGCGGCTCGACACCCGTGGACACCCACATAGCGACAAACTGAAGCTGACACAGCGCTTCACGCGAGTGGACGCCGGCCACATCTCGTACGTCATCACGATCGACGACCCGGTCTACTACACGAAACCGTGGTCCAACGAGCGGACGTTCACGCTGTCAACCGGTGACCTCCTGGAATATTCCTGCGAAGAGAACAACCGTTCGCTGTGGGAAGGCCGGATCAAGATCTGGGTCCCGCCGACGTCGTCGCCGCCCCGCCAGTTCAAGGGCAACTAGACCGGCGACTGGAGACCGGCGACCGTAGACTGAAGACTGAAGACCGGAGCCCGGCAACCGGAGACCGGAAGACCGCAGACAGGAGTCCCCTCGTGCCCGAACCCCTTCCCATCGTCGCCACTATCGGTATCCCTGTCGCCAAGCGCCACATCTTCTTGTGCGCCGAGCAGACCAAGCCCAAGTGCTGCGACTTCGAGCGCGGCGTGGCCGCGTGGGACTTCCTGAAGCGCCGGCTCAAGGAGCTCGGGCTGTCGGAGCAAGGGGGCGTGCTGCGCAGCAAGGCGAACTGCCTGCGTATCTGCGAGGCTGGACCAGTGGCCGTGGTCTACCCTGAAGGAGCGTGGTATGGGGCGTGCGACCCGCCTGCCCTGGAGCGCATCATCCAGGAGCACCTGATCGGCGGGCACGTCGTCGAAGACCTGCTCATCGCCGAGCGTCGCCTCGAGCCTTAGGTCGACGCGCGGTCCAACCACTTCTCCACGACCGGCGCCCGGCCTTACACGGACTTCAGGTTGTGTCCGAGCTTGTCCTTCTTGGTGGTGAGGTAACGACGCGTGTGGTCGGTGACCGGGATCTCGAGCGGCACCGCAGCCGAGACTGACAGGCCGTAGCCCTGCAGGCCCACGAACTTGCGTGGGTTGTTCGTCAGCAGGCGCATGGTCTTGACGCCGAGGTCGCTGAGGATCTGCGCGCCGATGCCGTAGTCGCGCTGGTCGGCCTTGAAACCCAACCGCTCGTTGGCCTCCACGGTATCCAGCCCCTGATCCTGCAACGCGTAGGCGCGGACCTTGTTGACCAGGCCGATGCCACGCCCTTCCTGGTTGAGATACAGCAGGATGCCGCGACCCTCCTGCGCGATGCGGCCCAGCGCCGCGTCGAGCTGCGGGCCACAGTCGCAGCGCGCGGACCCGAACACGTCGCCCGTGAGGCACTTGGAGTGCACGCGGACCAGCACGTCCTTGCCGTCGCCCAGGTCGCCGCAGACCAGGGCCACGTGCGTTTCGCCGTCCACGTTGTTCTCGTAGGCGACCAGCTCGAACTCCCCGTGCTCGGTCGGCAGCTTCGCCGTGGCGGCGCGCTTCACCAGCCGCTCCGTTCTCATGCGGTACTGGATCAGATCGGCGATGGTGATGACGAGCAGGCCGTGCTTGCGCGCGAACCTGGTCAGTTCGGGCACGCGGGCCATGGATCCGTCGTCGTTCATGATCTCGCAGATGACGCCCGCCGGCTCCAAGCCCGCGATGCGCGCCAGATCCACCGCCGCCTCGGTGTGGCCGGACCGCACCAGCACCCCGCCGCTGCGGGCGCGCAGCGGAAACACGTGACCGGGCCGCACCAGATCGCGCGGCGTGGACTTCGAGTCGATCGCGGTCCGCACGGTGGCGGCGCGGTCGGCCGCGGAGATGCCGGTGGAGGTGCCCTCGCGCGCGTCCACCGAAACGCACATCGCCGTATCGCGACGCGACGAGTTGGCGGACACCTCGAGCGGAATCTCCAACTGATCCAGGCGCTCGGGCGTCATTGCCAGGCAGACGAGCCCGCGCCCGAACTTCGCCATGAAGTTGATCGTCTCGGGGGTGACCTTCGACGCAGCCATCGTGAGGTCGCCCTCGTTTTCCCGATCCTCGTCGTCGACGACCACGATCAGCCGGCCCGCCCGCACCGCGGCCAGGGCATCCTCGATGGACGCAAACGGCCCCTTGCGCCGCGCTCCCTTGGCCACCCGCATCACGCCTGACTTCGCCATTGATCCCTGAATCCTTCCAACGCCCGAGCCACGTACTTGCCCACCATATCGCACTCGAGGTTCACGCGGTCCCCGACGCGCAGGGACGACAAATTCGTATGCTCCCACGTGAACGGAATGATCATGACGTCGAAACGAGTGGGCTCGAGGCGCGCCACGGTCAGGCTGACCCCGCTCAGGGCCACCGACCCCTTCCGCACGACCAGGTGCGCCAGTTCCGGGGGGAGCTGGATGCCGACCCAATGCGAGTCCCCTTCCCGCTCCACGCGGTCGACGACAACCGTGGCGTCCACGTGGCCCTGCACGAGGTGCCCTCCCAGACGCGTGTCCATCCGGGCGGCGCGCTCGAGGTTGACGGACCGGCCCGTCTCCAGTGCCCCCAAGGTCGTGATCCGAGCCGTCTCGGGGCCGATGTCGGCGCGGATGGCGTCGGCCGCCACCTCGGCAACCGTCAAGCACACCCCGTCCACGGCCACGCTCTCGCCCAGTTGCAGTTCCGCGGCCATCGCCGTACGGACCCGCACGGACCACCCCGCGGGGGTTGTTTCGAACGCAGCGACCGAGCCGACGCCTTCAACGAGACCTGTGAACATCGCCTTCAATCAACACGTCGGGGCCCAGTAGGTCCACCCGCCGATCCTCGAGGGACAGCATGACGGGGCCGCGGCCCCCGAACAGTGGCACGCCGGCCGGACCGAGCCATACCGGCGCGATGTACAACTGCACCGCGTCCACCACGTTCTCGTCCCACAGGGCAGCATGCACCTCGGCGCCCCCCTCCACCTCGATGCTGTGGATGTCCATCGTCGGCAGCCGCTCGAGCGCGGCCCTCAGGCCCCGTCCCGCCACTGCGACGACGGTCGCCCCGGCGTCTCGAAGTCGCGTCGATCGATCGGTGGCCGTCCGCACCGTGTCCTCAGTGGTCATTACTATCACGGGCCCCGCCGAGAGCGTGGAGAAGAGCTTCGCCGTGGGCGGCGTCCGCAGCCGCCGGTCGAACACCACGCGCGCCAACGACCGATCGCGGTACACGTCGCGCGCCGTCAACAGCGGATCGTCGACGAGCACCGTTCCCGAACCCACGGCCACGGCGTCCACGAGCGCCCGCCCGTACTGGACGTGAAGGTTGGCCGGCGTGGACGTCAACGCCGTGCGCTCACCTTCGGCGGCGGCAATCCGGCCGTCGAGGCTGGTGGCCGCCTTCACCGTCACCCACGGTCTGCCCTTCTCGATCACGGTCAGGAACCCGCGGTTCAAGCGTCTGGCCGCCACGGCCTCGACGCCCAGCTGCACGTCGATGCCGTTCGCGCGCAGCATGGCCACGCCGCGGCCGTTCACCCAGGGAGCCGGATCCTGCATCGCCACGACCACGCGGCGGATCCCAGCGTTGATGATGCGTTGCGTGCAAGGACCGGTGCGGCCGGTGTGCGCGCACGGCTCCAAGGTGCAGTACAACGTGGCGCCCCGAGCCAGGGGACCCGCCTCGTCCAGCGCGTGGACTTCGGCATGAGCCTCCCCCGCGCGCTCGTGTGCGCCCTGGCCGACCACGACCCCCTCGTCGGTGACGACGCAGGCGCCGACGAGCGGATTGGGCGCCGTGCGGCCCAACCCGCGCTTGGCGTGCTCGAGCGCCCGCCGCATCCACCGCGCGTCGTCTACCACTTCTCTTGGAACAGCGCGTCCACATACTCGTCGGACGAGAACGGAATCAGATCGTCGATGCCCTCGCCGACGCCCACGTAGAGAATCGGCAATTTCAGATCGTGGGCGATCGCAACGGCCACGCCGCCCTTGGCCGTGCCGTCCAGCTTCGTGAGGACCACGCCCGTCACGCCCGCGACCGTGGTGAACTCCTTGGCCTGCTGCAACCCGTTCTGGCCCACCGTGGCGTCGAGCACCAGCAGCACCTCGTGCGGCGCGCCCTCGGCCGCGCGCGCGGCCACACGCCGGATCTTGTCGAGCTCGTGCATCAGGTTGACGCGGTTGTGCAGTCGGCCCGCCGTGTCGACGAGAATCGGGTCGCACCCCAGCGATCGCCCCGTCTGAATCGCGTCGAAGACCACGGCCGCCGGGTCGGAGCCATCCTTCGCGCGCACGATGTCCACGCCGGCGCGTGTCGCCCAGATCTGGAGCTGCTCGACGGCCGCCGCTCGAAACGTGTCGGCCGCGCAGACCAGCGGTCGCTGACCGGACGCCTTCAACAGGTTGGCCAGCTTGCCCACCGTGGTGGTCTTGCCCGTCCCGTTGACGCCGACGATGAGGATCACGCGCGGGTGGAGGCCGTCGGCCGAGGGCGGGGCTGTCCCCGCGAACACGGCCCGGATCTCGCCCTTCACCAGGTCCCGCAGGCTCTCGCCGCGGCGGGAGCGGCCGCGCACGGCCGTGACGATGCGTTCGGTCGCAGCCACGCCCACATCAGCGGACAGGAGCAGCTCCTCGAGCGCTTCGACGGTTTCCACCTCCACCGGCCGACTGCGCTGGTCTTCGGTGTCGGCCTGCTGCACCAACTCGTCGAACCTGCCGAGGAGTTGCTGTGTGGTGCGGCTCAAGCCCTGCCGGAGCCGGTCGAGAAAGCCCACTATGTCGATCCCTCTCTGCGTCGGTGCGTTCGTGGCGCCATCGCCCTACTCGGCCTCATCGCGCTGCGGCCGCACCATCAGCTCGAACAGCGCGGTGCGCGGATCTTTCGTTCCTGCCAGCAGCTCCGCCACCTGCGAGGCAATCGGCAGCTCCGTTCCGTGACGAGCCGCCAGCGCCAGCGCCGCGTTCGATGTTCGCACCCCTTCGGCCACCATCCGCGTGCCGTCCAGGATCTCCTGCAGCGGCCGCCCCCTGGCCAGTTCCACACCCACGCGCCGGTTGCGACTCGGCCCGCTGGTGCAGGTCAATACCAGATCGCCCAGCCCGGCCAAGCCTGCCAGCGTCTCCCGCTGTGCCCCGGCGGCACACGCCAGCCGCGACATCTCCGCGAGGCCGCGGGTGATCAGCCCGGCCTGGGCGTTGTGGCCGAGCCCCAGCCCCTCCACCAGCCCCGCGGCGATGGCGATCACGTTCTTGAGCGCCCCCCCCATCTCCACGCCGACGACGTCCGCGGTGCCGTACAGGCGCACGTACGGGGCCCGGAACTCCTCCTGCACCACGTCGACCACGCCGGCGTCGCGCGACGCCACCGCCATCGCGGTCGGCAGCTCCCTGGCCAGCTCCGAGGCAAAGCTCGGCCCCGACAGCACGGCCACTCGGACCGCCGCGCCCAGTTCCTGCTCGATCACCTCCGACATGCGATCGAGCGTTCCCTGTTCCAGGCCTTTCGTCGCGCTGACGACCACGGCGTCGCTGGGCACGCTGGTCTGGGCGCGCCGCAGGATGTCGCGCATGCCGTGCGAGGGTACGGCCACCACGACGAACCTCGTGCCGTGCAGCGCTTCCTCGAGGTCGGCCGTCGGGCGTACCCCCGCGGGAAAATGCACGTCGGGCAGGTACACCGGGTTCGCACGCCGCGCGGCCATGTCCGCGACCAGCGCCTGGTCGCGCGCCCACAGCTCCACGTCGTGCCCGGCGCGGGCCAGGTGCACGGCCAGCGCCGTGCCCCACCCACCGGCTCCAAGAACGGCTACACGACGAATGGAGTCCTCCTTCGGTCAATGTTACGTGCGCCCAAGCGTGGCTCCGTGCCCCTCCGCAACCTGCCGATGTTCGAGCGGTGGCGCCACACGACGAGCGCTGCCGTCAGGCACGCACCCAGCGTCACCCATCCACCGCCGCCCGCCAGTCGTGTCGCCATCGGCAGCACGATCGCCGCGGCCAACGATCCGACCGAGACATAGCGTGTCATCGCCACGAAGCAACCAAACACCATCACGCACCAGACGACGGCCGCGGGTTCGATGAGCGCGAACGCCCCGGCAACCGTCGCCACTCCCTTGCCGCCGTGAAAGCCGGCCCACACCGGCCAGACGTGCCCGGCGACGACCGCGACGGCGCACGCCGCCAACGCATAGGGCTCGTCGACGACGACACGCGCCAGGAGCACCGCCAGAGACCCCTTGCCGGCATCCAGCACCAGCACCAGCAGCGCGATCGTGCGGCCGGTGGCCCGCCAGACATTGGTGGCCCCGATGTTGCCGCTGCCGGTGGCGCGCAGGTCGATTCCCTGCGCGCGCACCAGCCACAGGCCGAAGGGCAACGAGCCTACGGCGTAGGCGACGAGCATCAAGACGAGCAGGATGATCACGACTTCGATCCGGGAGGCGACGCGCAGCTAGACGTCTTGAACGGTCGGAATCCTAGCTAGCGAACAGAAGCATGGCTAGCTAGTGTAGTCAGAAGCCGACGCACCATGTCGAGCCCGGCCTGTGAGGCCTGGAACTTGACGAGCTCTCGCTCCCCATGAAATCGGAACAGCCGGGCCCGCGTGCCCCCGGCGGCGGCGACCGCCACAGCCACGGTGCCGACGGGCTTGTCGGCCGTGCCCCCGTCCGGGCCCGCGATGCCGGTGATGCCCACCCCAATCCCGGCCCCCGCCAGCGCCCGCACGCCCTCGGCCATCGCTCGAGCCACCGGTTCGCTGACGGCGCCGTGCGCAGCGATGAGATCGGCCGGGACGCCGAGCACGCGGACCTTCGTCTCGTTGGCGTAGGCCACGACGGCTTCCTGCACGTAACGGGAACTGCCTGGAACATCCGTGAGCCGGGACGTCATGAGCCCGCCCGTGCACGATTCCGCCGCGGCCACGGTCAGGCCATGTGCCGCCAGAAGGCCCCCCACCACTTCTTCCAGCCGGCGACCGTCCACGCTGAACACATCATCGCCGAAAGTGGCCAGCACCTGGCCGATGGCGACCGTCAGGCAGGCCCGCGCCGACTCCGCCACCCGGTGGCGGGTCGACAGGTGCAGCTCGATCTGTCCCAGCGCAGCCAGAATCGTCGCCGAGATGGCGGGATCCTGCGCGGCCCATTCCGCGTAGAGGGGCTGCAGCAACTGGTCCACCTGCGACTCGATGCGGCCGGTCATCTTGACCACGGCGCGCCCGACGCTAGAGCCATCGGTTCGCGCGCGAAGCCGATCGTCGACGAGGGCGGTGAACATCGGCCGCAGCTCGCGCGGCGGCCCCGGCAGCAAGACCACCACGCGACCTTCGACATCCAGCCACAAGCCGGGCGCGCTTCCGTTCGCGTTCGCGATCACGAAGGCACCGCCCGGGACCATGGCCTGGCGGCGATTGTTCTCGGGCATGGTGCCCGGGTAGCCGCGCGCCGCATAGCGAGCCCGTAGGTGTTCGGTCAGCGCCGCGTCCTCCGCCAGCGGCCGGTCGAACACCGCGGCCACGACGTCGCGGGTGACATCATCGTCGGTCGGGCCGAGGCCCCCGCACACCACCAGCAGATCCACCGGCGCGAACATCGAGCGCAGGACGTGGGCGCAGGCCACGCGGTCGTCGCCAACAACGGCCTTTCCGACGACGTCGATGCCGATGCCGTTCAGGTGCTCTGTCAAGTAGAGGGAGTTCGTGTCGAGCCGCGTGGTGCCCAGCAGTTCGCTGCCCACCGCGACGATAGCGGCTCGCGTCAGCGTACCGGGAGGAGCCTGGTCGCTCACGTCAGCCAACCCAACGGCGCCAGGGCAATGAGGAGTCGCATCAGCAGATGCCCGTAGACAGCGGCCATCGCGTCGTCGGCCATCACGCCCAACCCGCCGTGGAGGCCTTCGAGCCTGGCCGCGGGCCACGGCTTCACCACGTCGAGGACGCGGAAGACGAGAAACCCGACCAGCGCGCCCATCACCGTCACCGGGAGCCAACACAGCGTGATGAGCATCCCCAGGACCTCATCGATCACCACAGGGCCCGGATCGGTACGCTGCCACTGGCGCTCGGCCACCGACGCAGCCCATACGCCAACGGCAAAGGTCACCACGATCGCCGCAAGCTCGGCCCACGGCCCCCAGGGTCGCAGCACGTAGAAGAGCGCCAGCCCCACGACCGAGCCTGCCGTCCCCGGCGCTACGGGCACGTAGCCCACGTAGCCGCACGTGGCCACGAACACACCGAGCTTCTGCATGTGGGGAGAGCGTCCGACCGTCAGGACACCGGCACGACGCGGGTGTGCGCCACGCGGTCGTGCAGGCCCCGGCGAGCGGGATCGGACAAGGCCATGAGGAACGGAGTGCCCAACGCGACCAGCGACGCCACGCCGACCACCGCGCGTTGCACGACCTGCCACGGGTCCAGGGGATGGTCGTCGTCCGCAACGACCTTGATGCCGACCGCCATCTTGCCGATGGTCTGGCCCCCCGCGAACGTGAACGCGCTGAGGTAGGCCAGCTTCAAGCCGACCAGGAAGGTCAGCAGTGGCACGGCGGGCACGACTCGCCAGTCGGCCAGCGTGAGAGACGTCAGCCGCAACGTGAAGTAGATGACGATGCCGTCGATGGCCAGCAACAACCCGTGATCGATCAGGGCAGCCACCACGCGGGGCCCAAGCGTCGTGAACTCGGTCGGGCTGTCCGCGCCCAGCTCCGTCGCCTGGATGTCCGCCGCTCCCTGGGCGTACTCGTCGCGCCGCGGCCGCGGATCCAGGAGTTGCCGCACCGGCGTGAAATCAATCGCAGGCTCCGACCCGAACTCGAACACGGCATCACGCATCGAAGATTCGCCCGGCACCGGGGGCCCGAGCCGCATGCGCTGGGCGTCGGGCGTCTTTCGCACCGCGACAGGTGGGCGAGGCGCCGTCACGCGCACCAACGGCTCGTCATCGATTTCGTCGTTGCGAAAGAGCGGCAGCGCTGGCGCCGTATCGGGATCGCGCGGCGCTGTCGGTCGAAGCAGGAGGTCGAAGGGCTCGAGGGCGTCCCCACCGGGCGTATCCGTCTCGGCGATGTCGCTTTCGTCATCGGCATCACGCATGAGCGCGAACTCGTACCCGCAGTTCTTGCAGCGATCGCCCGTCTCGAAGCCGATGTACGAACACTTCGGGCACTTCATGGCTGCCTCCCGGGCGCGCTCGACGATGGCCCACCGTCGGCCGCCAACGCTTGACGCTGCCAATCGGCCCGCAGTTCGTCGGCCGCCGGACGAGCCAGATCCGCGACGTCGATCTGGGCCAGCGTGTCGATGGCCTCCGCAACCCTGCCGTCCGCGTGCAGCCGGCGCGCGCGCTGCACGGCCAACTCTCCGATGCCCACGACGGGCAACGGATCGACGTGCGGTGGCGCAGTGACCACGCGCTCGCCCCACTCGACCACGGTGATCGCGACCATGCGGCCGAGGACGAGCACCGTCGCCACCACCAAGAAGATCGCCACCGCGGTCGAAAGCGACCCCTGCGGCAGGGCCGGCTGGGCAGCCGGCCCGTGGGACGGTCGCAGCGGCGACGACGCGCTCGGAGCATTGGTTGCCGCCACGCGGTTGAGCCGCTCCAGGAGCAGGGTGGCCGTGTCGCCCCCCCCGCCACGGGCAACGGCCTCGGTCAGCAGGCGCCGCGCGCCCCGCCAGTCTCCGGCCTCGTAGGCGGCTCGCCCCGAGTCCACCAGCTCTTCCGACTCGCGCTGGCGCTCGGCCAGCGCGCCGCGTGCCCGGTCGATATAGGCGCGGGCGGGGCCATGGCGCCTCTCGAGGAACGCCACGCGCGTCCAGACGTCGATCGCCTGCTCGTACTGTCCCGCGAAATAGAGGTCGAGCCCCGCCAGGAGGAGCTGCTCGATACGGGAGGAGCGGTCGCGGTCATCGACCTCGACCGGCGATCCCTCAGGCGGAGTTGCTGCTCGCTGAGGCTCAGACATTGGCTTGGGCGCAACCGAAGGCCAGCCGCGACGTTGCGATTATCGAGCAATCCGGCCGACGGGTCAACGACATGCGCCCGCCCGCGTCTCGGACTTGAGCGCCGTGACCGTTGTGGTACAAGCTCGGTTGATGAGGCAGCGTCCGTGATCGCCACTGCTCCGCGCGTGGGTCGGCTCGTCCCAACGGCCGTGAACTCCATCCTGGCCGACGTTCGACGCGTGCAGGCCAGCGGCCAGTCCGTCGTCTCCTTGATGCGTGGAGAGCCCGACCTGCCGACGCCGCCCCACATCACCGAGGCCGCCGTCACGGCGCTTCGCGCGGGGCGGACGGGATATCCCGACAACCGCGGCGAGATCGGGTTCCGGCAGGCCGTGGCCGAGAAGCTCCAACGGGAAGACCAGGGGCGCTACGACCCGGCAACCGAGATCCTGGCCACGACGGGCGCCACCCTGGGCCTCTACTGCGCGCTGACCGCCGTGCTTGCCGATGGCGACGAGGTGCTGGTCCCCGACCCGGTGTACGACGCGTATCGCTCGCCGATCGCCCTGGCCGGGGGCACGCCGCGTCCCGTCCGTGCTCCGATCGTCGATGGCCGCTTCACGCTGACGGTCGACGCGCTCGAGCACGCCGTGACGCCCGCCACGCGGGCGCTTCTCCTGAATACGCCGTGGAACCCGGTGGGCACGGTGTTCACGCGCGCGGAGATGGACGCCATCGCGTCCTTCGTCGTGCGGCGGGATCTGACGCTCATCAGCGACGAGATCTACGAAACCATCGTCTTCGACGGCCACACGCACGTCTCTCCCGCTGGGCTCTCCAGCGAGGTGCGCGCCCGGACCATCGTGGTCAACAGCTTGTCGAAGACCTACGCGATGCCCGGCTGGCGCGTTGGCTACTGCGCGGCGCCGGCCGCGACCATCAACGCGATGTTCCTCGTGCTCCAGCAGTCGAGCCGCGGACCCGCGACGTTCGTGCAGGACGCCGCGGCTGCGGCCTTGACGGGGCCGCAGGACGCGGTCGCCGCGATGCGCGACGAGTACACCGCCCGGCGGGCGCAGGTGATGACTGCCCTCGAGGGCATCCTGAAGTCGCGTGTGCTGGCGCCCGAGGGCGGGTTCTTCGCGATGGTCGACGTCCGCGAGACCGGCATTCCGTCCAACACCATCCGCCTCCGGCTCCTCGAAGAGCACGGCGTGGTGGTGGCCCACGGGGCGGCCTATGGGGAGGGCGGCGAAGGTACCTTGCGCGTGTCGTTCGCCAGCGGCGGCGACAACCTCGCCCGCGGCCTGGAACGCCTCCGAACGGGCCTCGCGGCGCTGTGAGCCTGCTGCAGGTACAGCCGCGAGCCCCGCTGCCGAAGGGACATGCACGTCTGGTCGATGTCCGCGCCCTTCGCGCCGCGCTCCAGCGCGAGACCACGGCAGAGCTTCGGTTCGACACCGTGTCGCGGGCGCTCTACTCCACCGACGCCAGCGTCTACCGCATCGAGCCGCTGGGCGTCGTGCTGCCGCGCACGCAGGACGACCTGGTCGCCATCGTCCGCATCTGTGCACGGTTTTCGTGCCCGTTGACGATGCGGGGCGGCGGCACCTCGCAGAGCGGCCAGACGATCGGCGACGGGATCATCGTCGACACATCCAAGCACCTCAACGGGGTGCTGGAGGTGAACGTCCAAGAGCGCTGGGCGCGCGTGGAGCCGGGCATCGTGCTCGACGAGCTGAACACGGCGCTGCGGCCGCACGGGCTCCGCTTCGCGCCGGACGTGTCTACGGCCAGCCGCGCCACGGTCGGCGGCATGATGGCCAACAACTCCAGCGGCGCGCGGTCGGTGTTGTACGGCAAGACCATCGATCACGTGCTCGAGCAAGACGTCGTGCTGGCCGATGGGTCCCTGGCGCACTTCGGGCCCGTGTCCGACGCAGACGCGGCGGCGCGCGCTGAATGGCCGACCCGAGAAGGCGACTGCTACCGCGTCGTGCGCGACGTCGCGCGGGATCTGCGAGACGAGATCGACCGTCGCTATCCCAAGGTGCTGCGCCGCGTCGGCGGCTACAACCTGGACGAGTTCGTGGACCCGGCCAAGCCGTTCAACCTCGCCAAGATGCTCGTCGGATCCGAGGGCACGCTGGCCGTGGTGCTGAGCGCGAAGGTCAACCTGGTGGCCCTGCCTCGTGCCAAGGCCGTGCTCGCCATCCAGTTTCGCCATCTCCTCGAGTCCCTGGAAGCCACGCCGGTAATCTTGCGCCACGGTCCCTCGGCCGTCGAAGTGATGGACAAGTCCATCCTCGACTACACGCGTCAGAGCGCCGCGCTCGAGGCCATCCGGCGCAGCTTCATCGAGGGTGACCCGGGGGCGCTCCTGTGCGTCGAGTTCTACGGCGATCGCGCCGAGGACCTTCCCCCGCGGATGCAGGCGGTCGAGGACGACCTGCGTGCCCGCGGCTATGGCTACCACTTTCACCACGCCACCGACCTGGCGGCGCAGGCCCGCATCTGGAGCCTGCGTGAAGCCGGCCTCGGCCTCTCGATGGCCATGAAGGAGGACGCCAAGTCCATCTCGTTCGTCGAGGACACGGCCGTGCCCCCCGAACGCCTGCGGGACTACATCGAGCGGTTCCTCGATCTGGTGCACCGGCACGGCACCACCGCGGGCGTGTACGCCCATGCCTCGGTGGGCTGCTTGCACGTGCGCCCCGTGATCAATTTGAAGTCCGAGGCCGGCGTGCGCCAGTTCCAGGCCATCGCCGAGGACAGCGCTGCGCTGGTGTTGGAGTTCGGAGGCGCCCTATCCGGAGAGCACGGCGACGGGCTGGTGCGGAGCCCCTTCATGCGCCAGATGTTCGGGCCCGAGATCTACGACGCCTTCCGGACCGTCAAGCGCACGTTCGATCCCGACGGCATCCTGAACCCCGGCAAGATCGTGGACGCGGGACCAATCACCGACAACCTGCGGTTCGGCGCCGGCTACGTGACCCCGCGCCCGGCCACCTACTTCGACTATTCGGACTACGGCGGCATGGGTGGCGCCGTGGACATGTGCAGCGGCGTGGGCGCGTGCCGGAAGACGCTGGAGGGCACGATGTGCCCCTCCTACATGGCCACGCGCGAGGAACAGCACTCCACGCGCGGCCGCGCGAACGTCCTGCGCCTGGCCATGTCGGGCCGTCTGGGCGAAGCCGGGCTGGGCGATGACGCCGTGTACGAGACGCTCGACCTGTGCCTCGAGTGCCGGGCGTGCAAGGCCGAGTGCCCGGTGGGCGTGGACGTGGCGCGGTTCAAGAGCGAGTTCCTGGCCGACTACTGGAGCCGGCACGGCACGGCCCTCCACGCTCGCGCCCTCGGCAACGCGCGCAGCATGGCGCA
>Ga0307505_10000256_pt1 | contig 63593 bp, 54 predicted proteins | sample 23_S_MG_FD_202183 | JGI IMG/M metagenome (GOLD analysis project Ga0307505, IMG submission 202183) | Soil microbial communities from Populus trichocarpa stands in riparian zone in the Pacific Northwest, United States - 23_S | ecosystem: Environmental > Terrestrial > Soil > Riparian zone > Trees... | reverse complement strand
GGAGCCTACCCACCGCTATGGAGTGCGCCGAACCGCAACGCCGTAAGAAACGGCAAATACGGAGCGGGGCAATTCCCGTGACGTGCGGAACGGCACGCCGGGACCCTGCGGCTTGGGCCGCCGCAGCACGGGTGCGTTACGCCCGCTCTCCGCAGCCACCGCTCCCGACCCGCACATGGTAACGCGTGGCCACGCGCCCCTCATTGGGTCGAGACGCAGCGAACTTAATGGCGCTGGAGAGGGTGGGGAAACGGGATCACGCGATTGTGAATAAAAGCCTAGAAGGGCTGTGCTGCCGCTAAATATCCAGCTCTTTCGCGTAAGGCGCCTTCTCGGAGATGAACTGGAAGCGCGCCTCGGGCTTGTTGCCCATGAGGCGGTCGACGGCCTTGGCCGTCGCGGCCTTCTGCGCGTCTTTCACCGTCACGCGCAACAGCGTGCGCGTCTTGCGGTTCATCGTGTCCTTGAGCTGCGAGGGCAGCATTTCGCCGAGACCCTTGAAGCGATTCACCTCGATGTTCTTCTTGCCCTTGAATTCGGTCTTCAGAAGCTCTTCCTTGTGCTTGTCGTCGCGCGCGTAAACCGTCGTGCCGCCGTAAGTGAGTTTGTAGAGTGGCGGCACCGCCAGATAGAGGTGGTTGTTCTCGATCAGCTTCGGCGTTTCGCGATAGAAGAAGGTGATGAGGAGCGATGCGATATGCGCGCCGTCCACATCGGCGTCGCACATCACGATCACCTTGTCGTAGCGCAACGCCTCGTCGCGATAATGCACCCCCGTGCCGCAGCCGAGCGCCTGCAGAAGGTCCGAGAGCTGCTGGTTCTGTGTGACCTTGTCGCGGCCCGCGCTCGCGACGTTCAGAATCTTGCCGCGTAAGGGAAGGACGGCCTGCGTCTGCCGGTCGCGCGCCTGCTTGGCGGAGCCGCCGGCGCTGTCGCCTTCGACGAGGAAGAGTTCCGAACCGGCTGCGGCACTTGCCGAGCAGTCCGCGAGCTTGCCGGGGAGGCGCAGCTTCCGCACCGCGGATTTGCGGGCGATGTCCTTTTCCTGCCGGCGGCGCAGGCGCTCTTCGGCGCGGTCCACCACCCAGTCGAGCAATTTGTTGGCTTCCAGCGTATTGCCCGCGAGCCAGTGCTCGAAGGCGTCGCCGACGACGGAGTCAGCCAGCCGCGCCGCTTCGGAGTTGGCGAGGCGGTCTTTTGTCTGACCCTGGAATTCCGGGTCGCGGATGAAGACCGAGAGCATGATCGCAGCACCCACCACCGCGTCTTCCGCGGTGATGACCGCCGCTCGCTTGTTGCCGATACGCTCGCCATGCGCCTTCAGCCCGCGCACCAGCGCCGAGCGCAGGCCGTTCTCATGCGTGCCGCCCTCGGGCGTCGGTATCGTGTTGCAGTAGGAATTGAAAAAGCCGTCGTGATCGGCGGTCCAGGCGATCGCCCATTCGGCCTTGCCGAGCCCCTTCTTTTCGGCGGAGCCGAAGAAGGGCTCGGCATTGACGAGCGTCTGGCCTTCGATTTCCTGCGTCAGGTAATCGCGCAAGCCGTTTTCGAAATGGAAAGTGGCTTCCTCGGGGACGTCGGTACCTTTGGTGAGCGACTTGTCGCAGGTCCAGCGGATTTCGACGCCGCCGAAGAGATAGGCCTTCGCCTTTGTCATGCGGAAGACGCGCGGCGCCTTGAAGCTCGCACCTTCGCTGAAGATCTGCGGGTCTGGGCGGAGGCGTATGCGCGTACCGCGCCGCTTCACGCCCTTCTGGACAAGCTTGACCGGGCCCTGCGGCGTGCCGCGCTTGTAGACCTGCTTGTAGAGTTCGCCGCCGCGCGCGACCTCGACTTCAAGCACTTCCGAGAGCGCGTTTGCGACCGAAACGCCGACGCCATGCAGACCGCCGGAGGTCTCATAGACTTCGTGGTGGAATTTGCCGCCCGCGTGCAGCGTCGTCATGATCACTTCGAGCGCGGATTTCTTCTTGAATTTCGGATGGGCCTCGACGGGAATGCCGCGGCCGTTGTCCAGGACGGAAATAAAGCCGTCCGCTTCCATGTCGACTTCGATGAAGGTGGCGTGACCCGCGATCGCCTCGTCCATCGCGTTGTCGATGACTTCCGCGAAAAGGTGATGCAGCGCGCGCTCGTCGGTGCCGCCGACATACATGCCGGGGCGGCGGCGCACGGGCTCAAGGCCCTCGAGCACTTCAATATGGTGCGCGCCATATTCGCCGCCGCGCTTCGGCGCCTTGGTGGATTTCTCGCTCGCCTTCGCGCCCTTGGGCGCCGCGAACAGATCGTCCTGCTTTGCTTTGCCGGCAGGCTTCGTCTTGCTCGCGGCGCGCACCGGGGCCTTGGACTTCTTGACCGACTTGCTGGAATTTTTGGCGGCGGAACGGCGAGGGGACATGAGCTCTTTTCACTGGCGAATCAGTTTGTTGGGATCATGGCACGGCGACTCCGAATTCGTCATTGCGGGACCGGAGTCGGCCGGGGGCGGAAGGATGGGTCAGGCTTTACAAATGGTGATATTCGACCGGGTGTCGAGTCGTCCGGGGGACAGGATGATGGTCGGAGGCATGAACCGCTTGCGGCAGATCGTGCAGGCCGCTCCGCAGGCCGGCGCGCCCTTTCCTGCATGGATCGAGCGGCTGACGACGCTCGGCATCGTCTCGCGCGATCCCCTGATCGTTCGTCGCCAGCGCTTTACGAATATGTTCGTGTTCGCATCGGCGGCGAATATCGTCGCGCATATCGGCTTCTATGCATTCTACGACCTGTCGGGCCTTCTGCCGCTGATCCTGCTCAACGCGGCCTTTGCAGCGGCGATGCTCGCCGTGCCGGTCCTGCACCGGTGGGGCGCGAACGCGGCCGCGAACGCGATCGTCATCCTTTCGATCGTCGCGATCCTCTCCGCGCTTCTGCTGCTGGGCCGCGAAAGCCAGCTCTATGTATATCTCGCGCTGGCCGGCACGATCTTGGTCCTGTTCGGCGTCGAATATCCGCGGGCGTATCTTCCATGGTTTGCCGTGGCGGCCGTGAGTCTCGTTGTATCGCTGCCATTCACGCCGGACCATGGATTGCTCGCGGCGAGCGATCCCCGCCTGCAGCGGGTGGTGTCGTTTCAGGCCATGATCAACGTGGCTGTCGTCAATACGCTGATCATCTATTTCGTGCTGTCGACTCTGCGCCGGACGGAGCTCGCGCTTGAGGATCAATATGCCCGCGCCGCCGCACTGACGTCCTCGCTCTTGCCGGACTCGGTCGTGGAGCGCCTGACGGCGGCGCCCGGCCGGCGCATCGCCGATCGCATCGATGGATTGAGCGTGTTGTTCGCCGATCTCGCGGGCTTCACCAATGCCGCCCGCGCGTTGCCGCCGGAGGAGGTCGTCGAATATCTGGACGATCTGGTCCGCTCGCTCGACGCCCTGTGCGCGGAACACGGCGTGGAGAAAATCAAGACCATCGGCGACTGCTACATGGCGGTCGGCGGCCTTGCGGGAGATCGCGCAGGAGGCGCGCGTGCGGTTGGCCGCTTTGCCCTTGCCCTGCTGGCCGTGCAGCAGGAGCGACCGCCGCTCGGCACGGAACAGCTCGCATTCCGCATCGGCCTGCATCACGGCGGCGCCACCGCCGGCATCATCGGCGATACGCGCTTCACCTACGACGTATGGGGCGACGCGGTGAACGTCGCGGCCCGTATGGAGTCGCATGGCGTGCCGGGCCGCATCCATGTCAGCGAGGCGTTCCGCGAGGCCGCCGGCGACGCCTTCGTTTATGAGGAGCGCGGCGAGATCGACATCAAGAGCATCGGCCGTACGCGGACCTATTTGCTCGCGGGTACGGCGCGCGGCGTCAGGTAACGCCGTCGATATTCGTGAAGTAGTGGTCGATATCGAACGTGTCGAGAAAGCGGTACCCTTGGCGGGCGAAGACCGCCTTCAGTTCCTCGATATGGGGCGAGTACAGCTCGATCTGAAGATAGCAGGCGTTCTCGCGCAGCACGCGCTCCATGCCGCGCAGCGCGTGAAACTCGTAGCCTTCGACGTCGATCTTGATCAGAAGTTTTTCGCCGGCGAACGCGAACTCGTCGTCGAGCCGGCGCACGTCGACCGTCACGGTGTCAGGCCCAGCCGGCATCTCGAGCTGCTCGATCCATGACTCGCCGCGATTGACCTCGGTCGATTGCGTGAGGGTTGCCGAACTCTTCGCTTCCCCGAGCGCATAAGGCAGCACGCGGATTTTTCCGCCGAGACCGTTCAGCGCGATATTGGTGTTGAGCAACTCGCGCGTGCCGGGATCTGGCTCGAACGCGAGCGCCTCCGGCACGAGCGCGCGGTCGGTGAGCAGGATGCTGTAGAATCCGGTGTTCGCGCCGATATCGAGGAAGCGGTTGAAGCCTTGCGTGCGGCAGAGCGCGCCGAGCCGGTTGAGCTGCACCGGGTCCCAGATCGAGTCCCAGCCGATGTGGCGGTCGATCATGTCTTCATTGCCGATATAGAAACGCGCGCCCTGCGCGCCGACAATGAAGTGAGAGATGCCGAGCTTCGGCAGCATCTCGCAATAAAGACGGCGCAGCCGCTGTTCGACTGCGCCGATCGGGTGACGGAAAATCTGCTCGGCCATTGCGGCGTGAAGGGCGATCAGGCCGCCCGCGTGCCGGTGAAGGGGAAGCTGCCGAACATCATCGTGGCGGCCTTGCCCGAAATCTTGTCGCCGTCCACTTCCGCCGTGAAGTCGAGGTCCATCGGCATCGGGTCGGAGATCGACACCTTCCAGGCAAGCTGGTTGCCATCCGCCGTGCCGTCGGCGATCTCCGTCGAGTTCGAGCCCTCGGACTGCGTGCCCTTGAGCGCGCCGCCTTCCGTTTTCAGGGTCAGCGTCGTGTTGCGCGTGCCCATGGGAGTCTCAATTGCGATATTCCAGGTGCCGTCGGCGGCCATCGGCTCGCTCCTTCTCGATTTCAGCCGCAGCCTAACGCGGGCGGTGAGTCCCGGCAATCGTTTGGCAATTCTGATATATTTCGTCTGCGAGGTGGTTATGAGCAAGGGTCCGATGCGGCCGACCGACAATGCCTTCACCGGCGAACGCCTTGGCGGCGCGCAGGAGCCGACATTCTCGGGCGCGCTCTCCTTCATGCGGCGGCGCTATTCGCGCGATGCGAAGGGCGCGGACGTCGTCGTGTGGGGCGTACCCTTTGATGCCGCGACGTCAAACCGGCCTGGCGCCCGGTTTGGCCCGCAGGCGATCCGCCGCGCCTCGTCGATCCTCGACGGCGACCCGCAATATCCGTTTGGCTTCGATCCCTATGAGCGGCTCAACGTGATCGACTGGGGAGACTGCGGGATCGACCACGGCCGCAACGACCTCGTGCCGGGCATCGTCGAGTCACAGGCAGCCGCGATCATCGGGGCAGGGCCGCTGCTGCTCACCCTCGGCGGCGATCACTCGGTCACATATTCGTTGCTCAAGGCGCATGCGGCCAAATATGGCCCGCTCGCGCTCGTGCAGTTCGACGCCCACCAGGACACATGGCATGCGGTGGCCGACGATCCCAAGCGGATCGATCACGGCGCCTTCGTCGCGCGCGCGGTCAAGGAAGACCTGATCGACGCCAGCCATTCAATCCAGATCGGCATCCGCACGCATGCGCCGGATGAATGCGGCATCGAGATTGTGTTCGGCCACGAGCTTGAGACCGGCCGGGTGCAGACCGTGATCGATCGCACCCTTCGCCGCGTCGGAAACCGCCGCGCCTATCTCACCTTCGACATCGACTGCCTCGACCCGGCCTTCGCGCCCGGCACCGGCACGCCGGTTTCGGGCGGGCTCACGTCGCGCGAGGCGATGACAATCCTGCGCGCGCTCGGGCCAGTCGATTTTGTCGGCTTCGACGTGATGGAGGTCGCGCCGCCCTACGACCACGCCGACATCACGGCGGTCGCGGGCGCCACCATGGCCATGACCATGATCGGCCTGGTGGCGGCGAAGCGGCGCAAGTAGCGGGCGAGGAACCGGCTGCTTTCGTCGCGGGTTCATTTCCTGTATGCAACGCGCCGCAATGGAGGCGACCATGGCAGAGGCCAAGAAGGCCAAGAGCGCGGGCAAGAGTTCCACCGGCGAGACTGCGTCGGTCGGCATCCTCGGCGCGTCGGGCTACACCGGCGCTGAGCTGGTGCGCCTGCTGCTGCGCCACCCGAAAGTTTCCATTAAGGCGCTGACCGGCGACCGCCGTGCGGGCCAGCCGATGTCCGCCGTGTTCGGACATTTCGCCGGCTTCGATCTCCCGAAGCTCGTGACGATCGAGGAGATGGACGCAAGCAGCCTCGATCTCGTCTTCTGCGCGCTGCCGCACGGCACGACGCAGGTCGTGATCAAGAACCTGATGGAGAAGCACGAGAACCTGAAGATCGTCGATCTCTCGGCGGACTTTCGGCTCTCCGACGCCGCGGCCTATGAGAAGTGGTACGGCCACCCGCATCAGGCGGTCGAGCTTCAGCCTCAGGCGGTTTACGGCCTCGTCGAGATTTATCGCGACGAGATCAAGGCGGCGCGCCTCGTTGCCAATCCTGGCTGCTTCACCACGACGTCGATCCTCGCCATCGTCCCGCTCATCGAAGCGGGCGCGATCAACCCGGATGAGATCTTCATCGACTCCAAGACCGGCATGACCGGCGCGGGCCGCTCGCCGAAAGAAACGATGCTGTTCTCGGAAGTTTCCGAAGGCATCCACGCTTACGGCGTCGGCCACCACCGGCACATGGCCGAACTCGACCAGGAATTTTCGCTCGCCGCCAAGCGCGCAGTGACGGCAACCTTCACGCCGCATCTCGCGCCGATGAATCGCGGCATCTACGCGACGCATTATGTGCGGGCGGAAGGCAAGACGACGGTAGAGCAGATCCATCGCGTGCTCGCGGATTTCTACGCGAGCGAATACTTCGTGCGCGTCCTGCCGCTCGGGGAGGTACCGCAGTCCCGTCACGTTCGCGGCTCCAACTTCGCGCAGATCGGCGTCATCGCCGACCGCGTGCCGGGCCGCGCCATCGTGATTTCGACGACCGACAACCTCGTCAAAGGCGCGTCGGGTCAGGCCGTTCAGAACATGAACCTGATGCTCGGCTTCCCCGAGCCGACGGGGCTGGAACAGCTCGCCCTGTTTCCTTAACGCCGGACGCCGGTACCAACCCGGTTCGCCCGCTACGTTCAATTAAGGATGCGATGCCATCATCCGGAAACACGCGCGTTTCCGGGACCCGCGCGTTGATGTTCGGCTAGGCGCGGTGCGTGAATTTTAGAGAGTTTCGCCCGCCGCCTTTAAGAACTCCGTTGTATCGAAGTGGCTTCTTTGAGGGTGAGAACCCGAGCCGGCGGACAGGGGAATGAGCGGCGAGATCAGCAAGAGCGACGTCTTCTGGGTTGAGAAGGGGAGCGCGGGTGAAGCCGTGTTCAACCTCGACGAGGCGTTGGCTGCTGAGCGCATCGAATTCTGGTACCAGCCGAAAATCGATCTCCATAAGAAGCGGCTGATGGGCGTTGAAGCCTTCGCGCGTTTCTGTGCGCCGGACGGCCACGTCGTCTCCGCCGGCGAGATGATCAAGCACGCATCGGCCGAAAGCATCGTGAAGCTGACCGAGAGCGCGCTCATCAGCGCGCTCAAGACCAGCGTCAACCTGTGCGAGATCGGCGTCGATGTGCGGCTCGCGGTCAATGTCAGCGTCGCGGCGCTGCGTCAGATTCCGATCGCCGAACTCGTGCGCAAATACCGGCCGCAGGGCGGCAAGTCGCTGAGCCTCGTGTTCGACATCTCCGAGAGCCAGGTGATCGACTATATCGACGTGATCGGCGAAATTTCCGGCCAGATGCGCCGCTGCGGCTTCTCGGTCGCGGTGGACGATTTCGGCGCGTCGGTCCTCGATGCGCTTGGCCGCCGCGAAGTGTGGGACCGATCCATCGAGCGCACCTTCGAGGCCATCGGCAAGCTGCGTAACCTCGAGATATCGGAAATGAAGCTCGACCGCGACCTCGTACGCGATTGTCACCATGACGAGCGCAAACGCGAGATCTGCGAGCACATCATCAAGCTGACGCACAGCTTCGGCGCGAGCGCCGTCGGCGTTGGCATCGAGGGGCAGGAAGAGCTGAAGACGTTGCAGGACCTCGGCTGCGACGTCGGGCAGGGCTACCTGTTCGGCCGCCCGATGTCGGAGGAGCGTTTCCTGATGCTGCTCTGGGATCGCGGCGTGCGCGGGCAGAAGAAGTCGGCCGCGGCGTAACCTACGACCGCACCCTCACATAACGTCCCGGCGCGTCCTCGATCGCTTTGAGCTTGCCGTTGCCCGGCTGCCGCGCGGGTACGCGCCGATTGTCCTGCTGCTCGATCCAGTCGGCCCAATCGAGCCACCACGAGCCCGCGTGCTCCTTCGCCTTCGCGAGCCAGTCTTCGAGCGATCCGGTCGCGTCGCCGCCGGTCCAGTATTGGTATTTCTGCTTGCCGGGATGATTGACGACGCCCGCAATGTGGCCTGAGCCCGCCATCACGAAACGCACCGGCCCGCCGAAAAACTGCGAGCCGAGGAAGACGGAGACCGCCGGCGCGATATGGTCCTCGCGTGTGGCAAGGTTATAGACCGGCACCTTGACCTTCTTCAGATCGATCTTGATGCCCGCGACCTCCATCTCGCCGCGCGACAGCTTGTTGTCGAGATAGCAGTTGCGCAGATAGAACGAGTGGTTCGCCGCCGGCAGCCGCGTCGAGTCCGAATTCCAGTAGAGCAGATCGAACGGGAAGGGCGCCTTGCCGCGCATGTAATTGTTCACAACGTAAGGCCAGATGAGATCGTTCGAGCGCAGCATGTTGAAGGCGGTCGCCATCATGCCCGCGTCGAGATAGCCGATCTCTTCCATCTTCCGCTCAAGCTGCTTGAGCTGGTCCTCATCCACGAACACCTTGAGGTCGCCCGCGTCACGGAAGTCCACCTGTGTCGCGAGGAAGGTCGCCGACTGCACGCGGTCGTAGCCGTGCGCCGAGAGCCAGCCGAGGGTGGTCGCGAGCAGCGTGCCGCCGACGCAATAGCCGACGAGATGCGCTTTCGGCTCGCCGGTGACGGTGACGACTTGATCGAGGGCGGTGAGCACGCCCTCGCGCATGTAGTGCTCGAAACTTTTCGCGGCGAGCGCGGCGTCGGGGTTGACCCATGAGATGACGAACACCGAAAGCCCGCGGTCGACCGCCCACTTGATGTAGGATTTCTCCGGCGCGAGATCGAGCACATAGAATTTGTTGATCCACGGCGGCACGATCAGCAGCGGCACCGCGAGCACGTCGGGGGTCCCCGGCGCATAGTGCAGAAGCTGAAACAGGTCGTTCTCGAAAATCACCTTGCCCGGCGTGGTCGCGAGATTTTTGCCGACCTCGAATTTTGTCGGATCGGTCTGGCGAATTTTCAATGAGCCGCCGCCCGCCGCGATGTCCTCCGCGAGCATCGTCGCGCCGCGCACGAGGTTCTCGCCGTTCGACTCGAACGTTTCGCGGATGAGCTGCGGGTTGGTCAGCACATAGTTCGATGGCGAGACCGCATTCGCGATCTGCTTCACATAGAAGTCGGCCTTATGCCGCGTATGCGGATCGAGCCCGTCGGCCTCGCGCACCATGCGCTGCGCCCAATCGGTGGTGACGAGATAGCTTTGCTTGAGCGCATCGAAGAACGGATTGGCGCTCCAGTCGGGATCGGCGAAGCGCGCGTCTTTCGGCTCGGCCTTCGCAACCGGCGCGACGTCTTCACCCGAAAGCCGCTTCACGGAGTTCGACCAGACCTCGATATAGGCCTTCATCAGGCTCGTCTGCGCTTCAAGCGAGCGCTGCGGATTGGCGAGCCAGAATTCCGCGACCTGACCGAGCGTCTTCACCGCGTCGGCGATCTGCTCGGCGATCTCGTCGGTGAGCTGGCCGTCCTCGCGCGGCTTCAGATACGCGGAGAGCGCGCGGCTGCCTTCCTCGACCAGCCGGGCGAGGTTCTTGGCAAATGCCTCAGGATCGGCCGGGCCAACCTTGCCGGGACCGGTTTCTGAAGGGCCGTGCATCGGATCTCCAGCGCGGACAGTAGCTCGCATTCGCCTGATATCGTACCTGAACCGTGCTTCCGCCATATTAAGGCGCGATGGATTCAGGGTCAGAACGCAACCGGAGCAATCACTTGCGGCGATTTGACGAGCGTGCGCTGCAACAAGTTAACAGGCGGAAACCCTGGCTCGCCGCCGCGGCCGGCGTGTTCATGCTCGCCGGCTGCGCCAACGAGGGCATCTGGCCGAAGGAAGAGCTGCCCGCGGCGCCGCCGGGTCCCCCGCTGCCGACCCCGAGCTTCCAGTCCCGCGACAAGGCCAGCGACGAGGAGCGCGGGATGCTGACCGAATACGAGCGCCAACAGCTCGAGGAGCGCCTGACCAAGCTCTCCAAGGATCGCGAGAAGGGCGTCGCCAAGCGCATCGACAGCCCGAGGAAATAGGCGGAATCGGCCCCTCTACCGCCACGGTTTTCGGTGCTATGGAAGCCGCGAAACGCGGGGGATTCCGCACGATTCCCGTCCAGGACCTGAGACCATGCCCGAATTTCACCGCATCAAGCGCCTTCCGCCCTACGTCTTCGAGAGCGTGAACCGCGTGAAGGCGGCCGCCCGCAACAAGGGCGTGGACGTGATCGATCTCGGCATGGGCAACCCGGACCTGCCGACGCCGGCGCATATCGTCGAGAAGCTGAAAGAGACGATCGGCAAGCCGCGCACCGACCGCTACTCGGCGTCAAAGGGCATCGCCGGCCTTCGCCGCGCGCAGGCCGGCTACTACGGCCGCCGCTTTGGCGTGAAGCTCAATCCCGACACGCAGGTGGTCGCTACGCTCGGCTCCAAGGAAGGCTTCGCCAACATGGCGCAGGCCATCACCGCGCCGGGCGACCTCGTGCTGGTCCCAAACCCGTCCTATCCCATCCACGCCTTCGGCTTCCTGATGGCGGAAGGCACGATCCGTTCGTTGCCGTGCGAGCCAGGGCCGGAATTTTTCCACGCGCTCGAGCGCGCGGTGATCCATTCGACGCCGAAGCCGATCGCGCTCGTGCTTTGCTATCCGTCGAACCCGACCGCGGTCGTCGCCGATCTCGAGTTCTATCGCGACGTGGTGGCGTTTGCGAAGAAGCACGACCTCATCGTGCTCTCCGATGTCGCTTACGCAGAAATCTATTTCGACGACGTGCCGCCGCCGTCGATCCTGCAAATTCCCGGCGCGGTCGATGTCGCGGTCGAATTTACCTCGATGTCGAAGACCTATTCCATGCCGGGCTGGCGCATGGGCTTCGCCGTCGGCAACGAGCGGCTGATCGCGGCACTCACGCGCGTCAAATCCTATCTCGATTACGGCGCCTTCACGCCGATCCAGGTGGCGGCGACCGCGGCGTTGAACGGTCCCGACGATTGCATCGTGGAAATGCGCGCGACCTATAAGAAGCGCCGCGACGCGATGGTCGAGAGCTTCGCGCGCGCCGGTTGGGAAATTCCGGCGCCGCGCGCCTCGATGTTCGCCTGGGCGCCGATTCCCGAGCGATTCAAGGAACTCGGCAGCGTGAAGTTCGCCGAACTGCTGATCGAGAAGGCGGAGGTCGCGGTGTCGCCGGGCATCGGCTTCGGCGAGCATGGCGACGGTTTCGTGCGCCTCGCGCTCGTCGAGAACGAGCAGCGCATCCGTCAGGCGGCGCGCAACATCAAGCGCTTCTTCGACAACGCCGACAAGCTGTTGCACAACGTCATTCCCCTCAAAGCGCGCGGCTGACGCGCGGCTCTCCGGTAGCTTCATGGTTGCGCCGCTCAGGGTGGGTCTTGCCGGTTTGGGCACTGTCGGTTCGGCCGTCGCACGCATGCTCGTGGAGTCGCGCGAGCAACTGGCCGAGCGCGCCGGACGGCCGATCGAGCTTGTGGCCTTCGCCGCGAAAGACCCGCCGCGCGATCCCAAGGTCGATGTCTCGAAGCTGAAGAAGTTCGACAGCGCTTCCGCGCTTGCAACCGACTCCGGCATCGACGTCTTCGTCGAGCTGATGGGCGGCGAGGGCGATCCCGCGAAGTCTGCGGTTGAAGCTGCGCTCGGCGCGGGCCGCGCGGTAGTGACGGCGAACAAGGCGTTGATTGCCAAGCACGGCAATGCGCTGGCGAAGCTCGCCGAACAATCCGGCGCATCGTTTGCGTTCGAGGCGGCGGTTGCCGGCGGCATTCCGGTGGTGAAGACGCTGCGCGAAGGGCTGGGTGGCGCGAAGGTCAGCCGCGTCTATGGCATTCTGAACGGCACCTGCAATTACATCCTCACCAAGATGTTGACCGAGCAGCGCTCCTTCGCCGACTGCCTGAAGGAAGCGCAGCGCCTTGGCTACGCGGAAGCCGATCCGACCTTCGACATTGGCGGCTTCGACACCGCGCACAAGATCGCGATCCTCACGAGCCTCGCCTTCGGCACCGAGATCGACGTGGATGCGGTCCATATCGAGGGCATCGAAACCATCACGCTCGCCGACCTGCAGGCCGCGAGCGAGCTTGGCTACAAGATCAAGCTCCTTGGCGTCGCCTCGCGCACGGATGCCGGTATCGAGCAGCGCGTTCACCCCACCATGGTTCCAAAGGGCTCCGTGATCGGCGGCGTGGATGGCGTGCTGAATGCCGTCGCGATCGATTCCGACGCCATGGGCCTCGTGCTCGTCGGCCCCGGTGCCGGCGGCCCGGCCACCTCGGCTTCGGTCGTGGCCGATCTCGTCGACCTTGCCTGTGGCCGTACATCGCCCGCGCTTGGCCGCGCGGCGGCGAAGCTCGCCAAGCCCAAACAGGCGCCGATCCAGCGCCACGAGGGCGGCTATTACATTCGCCTCGCGGCCCTGGACCGGCCCGGCACCATGGCCGCGATTGCGAAAGCCATGGCCACCGAGAACATTTCGCTCGAGTCCATCGTGCAGCGCCACGAGACCGCACGCCCGCATGGGGGCGACGATCCGAAGAGTGCGGCGGGCCCGGCGACTGTTATTCTCATCACCTACGCAACCAACGAAGACGCGGTGCGCCGCGCGCTCTCGGTCATCGAGCGCGAGGGCGTCGTGGCCGAAGCGCCGCAACTGATCCGCATCGAAAAAAGCTGAAGGGGGAACGTCCGATGCCGTCGATCGAGGTTCAAGCCGGCCTGATGATCGAGCGCGTATTGTCGCTCGAGATCGTGCGCGTCACGGAACGCGCGGCGGTGTCGGCGGCGCGCCTGCGCGGCCGCGGCAACGAGAAGGCCGCGGACCAGGCGGCGGTCGACGCCATGCGCCGCGAACTGAACAACCTGCCGATCGATGGAACGGTGGTGATCGGCGAGGGCGAGCGCGACGAGGCGCCGATGCTGTTCATCGGCGAGACGGTCGGCAACAAGAAAGGCCCGAAGGTCGATATCGCGGTCGATCCGCTGGAGGGCACGACGCTCTGCGCCAAGGACATGCCGGGCGCGATTGCCGTCATGGCGATGGCCGAAGGCGGCACGTTGCTCAATGCACCCGACGTCTACATGGAGAAAATCGCGATTGGGCCGGGTTATCCGGCGGGTACCGTCGATCTCGATGCCTCGGTCGAGGACAACATCCGTTCGCTTGCGAAGGCCAAGGGCGTGAAGCCGGAAGAAATCACCGCGCTCATTCTCGACCGCCCGCGTCATGCCGACATGATCGCGGCCGTGCGAAAGCTCGGCGCGGCGGTCCATCTCATTACCGATGGCGACGTGGCGGGCGTCATTCACACCACCGACCCGAAGAACACCGGCATCGACATCTATATGGGCATCGGCGGCGCACCCGAGGGCGTGCTGGCGGCGGCCGCACTCCGCTGTATCGGCGGCCAGATGCAGGGCCGCCTCGTGCTCGACACCGACGAGAAGCGCGCCCGCGCCGCCAAGATGGGGGTCAAGGACCCGAAGAAGAAATACGACATGAGGGACATGGTGCGCGGCGACTGCCTCGTGGCGGCGACCGGCGTGACCACGGGCTCCATGCTGCGCGGCGTGCGTTTCGAGAAGGACCGCATCTTTACGCACACGGTCGTCATGCGCTCGGTCACCGGCACCGTGCGCTGGATCGAGGCCGAGCACCGGCAGCTTGAGAAGTTTCATCTGGATTAGTCCGTCGTCCCGGCCAAGCCGAGCGAAGCGAGGCGCGAGCCGGGACCGTTCCGAGTTCATCCGATGACGATCCCGGGTCTCGCTTCGCTCGCCCGAGATGACGAGAATAAATAATGGTCGGGATCAACATCAAACCCGTCAGTCGCGGTGAACGCCCCGCGTGGGAGCCGCTCTGGCAGGGTTACCTTCGCTTCTACGAATCCTCGCAGACGCCGGACGCGACCGACGTGCTCTGGCAGCGGCTGCACGATCCGAAAGAGCCGATGCATGTGCTCGGCGCCTATCGCGACGGCAAGCTGATCGGCATCACGCATTACATCTTCCACCGCTCCTGCTGGACCACGGGCGACTATTGCTACTTGCAGGATCTCTTCGTCGCGCCGGACGTGCGCGGCGGCGGCGCAGGCAGGGCGCTGATCGAGGCGGTCTATGACGCCGCGAAGAAAGCCGGCGCAAACCGCGTGCATTGGCTGACGCGCGAGGAGAACGGGCAGGCGCGGGTGCTCTACGACAAGGTCGCCGATCGCTCGGGATTCATCCAGTACCGCAAGCTACTCTGAAGGCCTGCAGCTCACCGGCTGCGCGCGATTTTGCCGACGACGGCGAAGCCGAGCTTCGAGTAAGGCGCCGGACGCAGCACAAGTGCGTCCGCGGGGTCCATGTCCTCGAAGGTCAGCCCGGCGATGTTCGGTGCGTGGGAGACAATCAGAAGCGTGCCGTTGCCACGCCACCCCGAGATTACTTCGCGCACGGGCCGCAGCAGCGCCTCATCCTTCTCGAAATTCCCGATCAGACGCTCCACGAGCGTCACATGCATCTTCTTCTCATTCAGGGGCGGCCACGTCTCGGGAGTCATGCCGCTAACAAGGCCGGCGGTCTCCTGCGTCCGGCAGTATTGTGAGGAGATCACCTTCGCGAACTTGACACCGCGCTCCCGCAGCAAGCGTCCGAGATAGCGCGTCTCCTCGCGGCCCTTGTCGCCGAGATTGCGTTGCGTTGCGCAGTCGATCGGGTCCACCTGCTCGTCGTCGTGGCCGACGGTCGAGCCGTGGCGCATGAGGAGAACATGACCGCCGGTGGAAAGCGCCCGCAACGCCTCCTCGCGGTGATCGTGCTCGGCGACCACCGTGCGACCGAACCCGATGCCGCCGAGCGCAAGCGATGAGACGATAAAGAGCAAGATCGACCAGATGCGCGAAAGCTGCGCGGCGACGATTCCCAGACTGATGGCGAGGAGCGTTGCCCAGTGCGCCTCGTGCAGGACCCACGAAAGGAAATTGTGCCGCTCGACGATGACTGCTTCGAGCGCTTCGATTGTGAAGAACATCAGACCGATGAAGGCGAATGTGATGGCCTCGCGCTGCGTGGCCAGCCGAAAGCTGAAAATCTCAGCCGGCATCTTCCATTGGGAGAATTTCGGCAGGAACGCTGGCGTGTGCTCGGCCCAGGCGCGGAAAGCCTCGCCGTGAGTTTCAAGCAGCAGTTTCTCCCGCGAGAGCGTCAGGCGCTCGTAATAGAGAAAGGCGACGACCGCCGCCAGAGTCGCGAAGACCGCGCTCTTGAACAGCAAGACGCCGGACAGAAGGATCAGGAAGTTCGCGATATAGACCGGGTGCCGGACGACCGAGTAGAATCCCGTCACGTCGAGCCGTGCCGCCGACGCCTTGCTCTCGATGTCCGCGCCTTGCCCGTATCCCGCGATGGTGGCGCGAATGGCGAGCCCCGCGAAGGCGATGGACAGGCAGAAGAAATCCCACAGTTCCTCGCCCCACGGTCCGAAAGACTGGGTCATCCAGCCCGAATTCAGAAAGGCGATGATCGCGAACGGCGCGAGCAGCGCACCGAGCCGGATGCGCCACTGCCGCGGAGATGCACCTTGGCGTTCGAGCGATTTTTGAAACATTGAGGGGCCGGTTGGTTACGCGGGGCGGAAGGAACTCACGATGAGCCGGATTGTATGACCGGACTTTGACAACGCAATTACCGCCAGCAGGGAATCGCCATTCCGGGCGGTCATGCCGCGGTCGGCCCCCCGCGGCGAACGGTGGGAAGCCGCCGCGCTCCCCACGTCAATGCGGTATGCTTCGGCCGCGAATTCGATTGACCAAGATTCGAAAATGAGCGCGCTGCCCGCCCTGCATCACAGCGAGCGCCCTTTCCTCGGGGTCGCGAAATCCGTCACCGGCCGCGTCTGGCGCGACCGGCTGGACGCGCGCATGAGTGCGCTCGCGCTCGCCATAGGCCAGCGCCACGACCTGCCGGAGCTGCTGTGCCGCGTGCTGGCCGCGCGCGGCGTCGAACTGGAAGCCGTCGAAGGCTTCCTCGATCCGACCGTAAAGCGGCTCATTCAGGACCCCTACACACTCACCGATATGGAGGCGGCGACCAAGCGCCTCGCTGACGGGGTGGAGCGTAGCGAGCAGATCGCAATCATCGGGGACTACGATGTGGACGGCGCGACATCGACCGCGCTCATGGTGCGCATCCTGCGCGCGGCGGGGCTCGATCCGTTTTTCCATATTCCCGACCGGCAGTTCGAGGGCTATGGCCCGAATGTGGACGCCGTGCGCAACATCGCGGCGCGCGGCGCGAAACTCCTGATCACGCTCGACTGCGGCACGACGAGCGAGGAAGCGCTGGCCGAGGCGAGGAAGCTCGGCCTCGATACACTGGTCTACGATCACCATCAGGCCGGCCTACACCTGCCGCCCGCGACCGCGCTCGTAAATCCGAACCGCGAGGACGATCTCTCGCAGCTCGGACATCTCGCGGCAGTCGGCGTCACCTTCATGGGTGTGGTTGCGCTGGTTCGCGAACTGCGGAGCCGCAATTTCTGGAATGTGTTGCGGGCCGAGCCCGACCTTCTTGGCTTGCTCGATCTCGTGGCGCTCGGCACCGTGGCCGACGTCGTGCCGCTGAAGGGATTGAACCGCGCCTTTGTCGGTAAAGGGCTGATCGCCATGCGCGCGCGCGAAAATCTTGGCCTGCGCGCGCTCATGGATGTGAGCCGCATGAGCGGCCCGCCGACACCGTTCCATCTCGGCTTCCTGCTCGGGCCGCGCATCAACGCGGGCGGCCGTATCGGCGATGCGACGCTCGGTACGAAATTGCTGGTGACGGACGATCCGGCGGAAGCGAACGCGATTGCCGCGCGTCTCAATCAGTTGAACGAGGAACGGCGCAACATCGAGAAGGACACGCTCGAAGCGGCCGAGGCCGAAGCCTTCGCTTCGATGGGCGTCGAGGAAAAGGGCGCCATCGTCATGGCCTCGGGCGAAGGCTGGCATCCGGGCGTCGTCGGTCTTGTCGCCGCGCGGCTGAAGGAACGCTTCCAGCGTCCCGCACTCGCGATTGCATTTCTCGGCCAGACCGGCACGGGCTCCGGCCGCTCGATCCCCGGCGTCGACCTCGGCCGCGCCGTGCGCACGGCGGTGGAGCAGGGGCTGTTGGAGAAAGGCGGCGGCCACGCGATGGCCGCGGGCCTCACCGTGTCGCGCTCGCGCCTCGGCGATCTCCGCGCCTACCTCGAAGAGCAGTTGCGCGATGCGGTGGAGACGGCTCGCGCGGCCGATCATCTCGCGCTCGACGGTGCGCTCACGGCCGCCGCCGCGAATGCGGAACTTTGCACGGTCATCGACCGCGCAGGTCCGTTCGGAGCGGGCAACCCGGAGCCGGTCTTCGCGCTCGCCGCGCACAATGTGACCTATGCGGATGTGGTGGGCGGCGTGCATGTGCGGTTGCGGCTGCGCGCGGGTGACGGCAGCCAGATCGGCGCTATCGCCTTCCGGGCTATGGGCCGCCCGCTCGGCGACGCGCTGCTTTCGGCACGGGGACAGCCGATGCATGTCGCGGGGACGCTCACGCGCGACTCATGGCAGGGGCAGGAAAGGATCGAATTGCGGGTGCTGGACGCCGCCCCGGCCGATCCTCTGGCGGCGCGCTAGCTAGCGCGTCCGCCGGAATGTGCTGAACTGAAAACCAGCTGACCTCGTTCTCGCCCTTGGTTGAATAGACCGTCTCCCAATGCTGACGGCGATCCGGTTGGTTCATCGCTGAAATATTGCGCAGATCATTCGCGGCTATTGCTTGCCTCCCTCGGACTCCTGTCAAGGGAGCGCCGTCCTCCGGGGTCGATACCGCCAAGCCGATCCTCTGGCCGCCCGATAGCGGGTGTCTGAAATGCGGCAGGCCGGGAACTATTCCCCGGCCGAGGAATTAGGTTCGCACGATGGTGCGTCCCGGCGCCGCTTCCGGAGCGAACCCGAGGACTGAGGGGTGGCGTGGCAGCATCGCCGGCGACAGGGGGACCCCGTCTATGAACGAAACACGTGCGGCTCGCGAGGCGACCAGCCTTGCCCAGCTGCTCGATTCACTCCCCCTCGCCGTCTACATGACGAACGCCGACGGCGTGCTCACTTATTTCAATCGAGCCGCCGCCGATCTTGCCGGCCGCGAGCCGGTGATCGGGAGCGACCTTTGGTGCGTCGGCCATAAACTGTATGCCGCCGACGGTACGCCGATCGAGCACTCGGAATGTCCGATGGCCGTCGCCCTGCGCGAGCGGCGGCCGGTGCGGGGTGTCGAAATCATTGCCGAGCGCCCCGATGGCACGCGTATTCCTATTCTGCCTTTTCCGACTCCGATCACCGATGCGGCCGGCAACTTTGCGGGCGCCGTGAACGTGCTCATGGATATTTCGGAGCTGAAGCAGACGCAGCGGTCGTTGCTACGCCGCGCCGACACGCAGACAGCGATGCATCGTTTCGCCGATCGGGTCTATCGGTCGACTCTGGTCGCCAGTGCTTACGAAGCGGCGCTTGACGTTATTGCCGAAGTCCTGAACTGCAATCGCGCCTCCATCCTCGTATTCGACGGTGATGGTGTGGCACGGTTCGTTGCATGGCGCGGACTCTCCGACGGGTACCGCCAGGCAGTCGAAGGTCATTGCCCCTGGAAGCCGGGTGAGAAGAATCCTGAGCCGATCTTCATCGAGGACTTTGATGCGACGGACGAGCCCAACGACCTGAAGGCAACCATCAAGGCGGAGCATATTCGCGGTGTTGCGTTTGTCCCGCTGGTCGGTGCCGGCGGAACGATCGGCAAATTCATGCTGTATTTTGACGATCCGCATGCCTTCACAAAGGAGGAAATGGAACTATCCGTGCTGATCGCCCGCCATCTCGGCTTCAGCCTGAATCGCTGGCAAGCGGATAACCTTCGGCAGGCGGCCGACGAAATGCGCGGGAAAATTGCCGCCATCGTCGAGTCCTCCGGCGACGCCATCATCAGTAAAGATCTGAACGGACGCATCACGAGCTGGAACAAGGCGGCCGAACGTCTGTTTGGCTATCTCGCCGAGGAAGCGGTCGGCAAATCGATCACCATGCTGATCCCCGAAGGTCATCTCGATGAAGAGACGCATATCATCGGCCGCGTCCGCCGCGGCGAGCGCGTGGAGCATTACGAGACCGTGCGGCAGCGCAAGGACGGCAGCCTGATCGACCTGTCGTTGACCGTTTCGCCCATCAAGAATTCGAGCGGGCAGGTGGTCGGCGCGTCGAAAATCGCGCGCGACATCAGCGATCGCCGCCGCGCCGACGAGCATAAAACGCTCCTGATCCACGAGCTCAATCACCGGGTGAAGAACACGCTCGCAACGGTTCAGTCGCTCGCCATGCAAAGCTTGCGTGACGGGAAGGCCAGTGGCCGGGACGATTTCGAAGCACGCCTGATCGCGCTTTCTCGCGCTCACGACATCCTCACCGATGAGAACTGGCAGGGCGCCTGGCTCGAGGATGTGGTGCGTCAGGCCGTGGCACCCTTCGGCGACCGCCGCGTCGTCGCCGAGGGACCGTCTGTCCGTTTGTCGCCGAAGCAGTCGCTTGCGATCTCCATGGTCCTGCATGAGCTGGCAACGAACGCTACGAAATATGGTGCGCTCTCAGGCGATGCCGGAAAGGTCGAAATCGTCTGGTCGGTGATGAACGGTAACGAGCCCGCCCGGCTGCAGCTTTCCTGGACCGAAACGGGCGGCCCCGCTGTGGCAACGCCGAAGACGCAGGGCTTCGGCTCGCGCATGATCGCCCGCAGTCTCGCGAACGAATTGGCAGGCACCGCGGAGCTCGAATTCAAACCCGAGGGCGCCGTCTGCACCATCAGCACGCCGATCGGCTGGGGCACGGTCGGTCTAGGCTCGATCGTTCATCCGCGAACGCGCATGAACAGCCTCTGAGCGGAACCAATAGGCCGCGACACCGTTATCCGGCCGAGCTGCCCGCGCTCGGGCCGCGCAATCACTCCAACGAATAATCGCTCCGCCTTGCAAGCGCAGGCGGGAGGAAGGACTTGCCATGTTCAAAGCCATTCTGGCCGCGTCGGCCATCACGCTCGCAACGGTTTCGGTCGGAGCAGCCGCGCCACTCGCGACGGCGGGCACGACCATCGACAACGGCGCGCAGTCGCTTGTCGTCGACGTGCAGAACCGTCATCGCGACCGTCATCGCCACCGTTCGGACCGCCATCGTGACCGTCATCACCACGCTCATCGGCACCACAACCGTTATCACGGCTGGCACCGTTATTCGGCCCGCCCGTGGAACTGGCAGACGCGCGGTTGCGTCGCGGTCGGCCCGGTCTGGGTCTGCCCGTAAACTGATCGGATAAATCGAATGAAAGCGGCGGGCGCGATTGTCGCGTCCGCCGTTTTATGTCGCCCGCGAATCCGCTACCATACCGGCGCGGGGCGCGGGCATTTCGAGGAGGGCAGTCATGGAAGACGCTCAAGTCGGTTGGATCGCGGCCATCATCATCGGCGGCTTGGCCGGCTGGTTCGCCAGCATGTTCATGAAATCCGACACCGGGATCTTCATGAATATCGTGCTCGGTATTATCGGTGCGGCAGTGGCGAGCTTTCTGCTCGGATTGCTCGGCGTCGGTTTCGGTGGCTGGATCGGCTATCTCGTCGCCGGCTTTGTTGGCGCCTGCATCCTGATCGCAGGCGCGAGGGCCGTGCGCGGCACGGCGTGAAGATTTCAACGTCAAAATAAAAAGCGCGCGCGGAGCTAACCGCGCGCGCTGTTTTGTTTTCGATCAGACCTCGCGGCCGAGCTTCCGGTCGAGCGAGTACGGTCCGCCGCCCCGCATCAGGATCGCGAGATTGATGATCCCCCAGAACAGCGGATATTCCCATCCGCCGCGGCTCCACGTGTATCCAAGCGGCAGATGCGACCAGACGATCACGGCGAATTCGATCACGAGCAGCAGCGCGATCGGCCGTGTGAACAGGCCGAGCATGAGCAGGATCGCGCCTGCCGTCTCCAGGAAAAATACGACGTAGGCAAGCAGCAGCGCGGGTTCGATGCCGCGCTTGGCAAGGCTGTTCGCGGCGAAGGCCTGCACGCCCACATTCATCAGCTTCGGCCACCCGTGCGTGAGCAGGAACGCGCCGGCCGCGATGCGGATCAGCGGCCACGACAGCACGGATGTTTTTTCGTAGATCGATGAAAGGCTTGGTACGTAGAGCGCCGGTTCTGCGCCCGTGTCCCGATACGTCATTGGTTTCCCCCTCGTTGGTCGGAGGGGCATACTAAAGTCGAACACGCTCTATGTCTGCCGCTGTGTCCGAAACCTGCTCAAAAAAGTTTGAGGGGAAATGGAGGAGGGCGGTGCTGGCGAGGGCGCTGGCGCTCTCTAGCGAAGCGCTACCGAATCAAGAACCGTCCAATGCACAAGGCGTTCCCTGAGCGGTGGAACTTTTTCTGTTCGCTACTCGGTGTAGCGCTCAGCCCGTTCCTGACGTGCCCGGGCCCGAGTAGCGGAATGTCCTCGCGGCGGCCCGTTGTGTAGCGCAGGAGGTCGAACGCGAGCCGCGCCTTGGTGCCGAGCGGGTGACGTTCCTTATATTTTTAAATTTCGTCAGGCGTTGCCGTGTGATGGCCTTGCTGATGCGGGCTATCCGACCGCCTTTGGCTGAATGCGCAGCGCACCGTAGAGGCCGCTGACCAAGACGCGGCCGTGAAAGTCGATTTGGGGCTGCGAATAGAAGCTGTTGAAGCGTGCGCCACCCAGAATGTAGTGGAACGCGCTCTTGCCGGTATCCCAGTCAATTGCTTCGAGAGTCCACTGGTTGTCGCGCGCGCCGCTAAGATAGACCATCTTGGAGCCAGTGGAGACCATGGGCACGCAGTTCGGCGACGTTACCTCCGTATTCACCCAAACGGACTTGAGCGTCTTCGTCTTCGGGTCCCACTCGAACTTCTGGCCACCGTGGGGTGCGAACTCCTTGAGGTAGCTGAGGTAGCCTATGAAGAGCACTTTGGCTTGCGCGTCATCGAGAATGTCCTTCGGGACGTTCTTCGCTTCGTTGTTGACCACGAACATGCCGTAGCCGGAGCACGCGATGGACTGCTCGGACTGCGCGGCTTTCAGATTTGGATCACCGAAGTTCGCAGACTGCTGTCCGGCGATCCGCCGCGACGGTGCGTTGACAATCTGTTTCCAGCCCGGCGGTATCTCGTCGCGCCAATAGGCGACGACGTTCATCAGCACATCGCCGTCGGTGAGGACGACAAGCTTGTCCGGCTCGCTACCAAAGCCAATCAGCGTCGGCGTGGATCCAGTGCCCCTGCCGAGCGAATTGCTGTACCGCTCGCTCCAGGCGCCGTCCTTGGGATCGACCGAAAGGGCAGAGCCGGTCCACACGATCTTGTGCAGATGCTGGTTGGAGGCGATGTAGATGCCGCCCTTCTCATCGACCGCGAAGCCGTTGCGGACCCAAAAGACGCCTTTCGGCAAGTTCGGAATCTCCTCCGTCGCATGCGGCAGCCGAACCGACTTTACGTCCGAGAAATCCCGTGAGAGCGACACCGCGAAACCGTCCGTCGTCGCCAGAATGACGCGGCCGTCGAACGTCATATTCATGCCCATGAAGCTGCCGGTGATCTCCTTGGGCTGGTCCCATTGCCTCTTCATCGCGATGCCCGAGAGGCGGTCGCCGGGCGTCGCGTCACCATAGACGCGGATGAAGCCCTTGCCCGCGACGACGAACTGGTTGTCGACGTCGAGCATTGTGTAGACGCCGTCGACCGGAGGAATCCCGGACTTCTTTGCGGCTTCGAGCTTCTCTTGAAAGCTGGCGTTCGAGTCGAAAATCCTGATGAATTCCTCGTGCGCAAGCCCGTCGAAATGGTCCTCGCCCGGCATGCGCAGCTTCGCGATGATGTCGAACGTGTCGTAGTCGAACTTCGTCATGTACTGGCTACCGTTGGTCCAGATGACGCGCTTGCCGTCCTTGTATGGACCGGACACCAGATAGAGCAGGTTCCACATTCCGAGATCATGGTATCGCATTTCGTCGAGCCCCAGTTGGCGTGTCTTACCAATGGGACCCTGATCGACCGTCGAGTCGGTCTGCGCGGAGTTGGCGTGCACCATCGAATAGTTGGAATTGGCCAGGAATGGATTGCGCGGCGGCGGCTGGGGGCGTTGCACTGCCTGCGCGAATGAATACGACGCGAACATCGGAGCAATAGCTGTGCTTGCTAATAGGGCAACAGTCTCTCTGCGATTGGGCTGCATGATCGTCCTCGTGTCGCTTCCTAAAGGGAGTCAGCGATGTGGGGGCAGCCTCACGTGTTCACGACGCGGTTGATATCGGGACATACCCTCGAAGCGATCAGGGTTTCCCTGCATTTCAAAGCGCAGAGGAAATCGGGATTCATCCGATTGATTGCAGCCGATGTCCGCCTTGGGTCATTCGCGACCGGGTCAAGCCTTGATCGCCGAATCCGAAGCGGGGGGCGAGCAACGCCGCCCCCCGTGTCAAACTCTTACGGAATTACAACGGCAGTCGGCTGTGTGAAGACGCCGGCCCATGGCAGGGAACGGATAAACTTCGGCATGTCATATCGCGCACCGTAACGTTCTTGCGATATCAGGTCCGGGTGATTGAAGTGAGCGCGTAGACCTATCATGCCGATATGTTCGGTCGTTTTCACCTTGTTGTCGCCGGCAGTGGGCTCGAACCAGTCCACTTCTTTGCGAAAGCCGGCATATTCCGCATACCAGGACCATGGCGTGTTTGCGATGCGATGCTCGTATGTGGCGCCCCAATTAAGGACCTTGCCGCTTTGGCTGAGAAACGGCAGCACATCGTATTTGAGACTGGCGTAACCGATCTCGCCTTCGAGTTTGTCGATCGGCGTCAAATAATAGCGAACGATACCGCGCACGAACCGGAAACTATCGGCGCCGTTATTGACGGTCATGCCGTCAAGGCCCGATCCAGCCGGAAATGTGAACTCCGGGCCGCTGATACGCATTCCGTATCCGCCCTGACCGTACAGGGTAAGATTGCCCAAATAGCTTTGTCCTTCGAGACCTAACAGCCCGAAGGCGTTACTGCCGGTCAACACGGACCCCGGCGCGAAGAAGCTGTCGGCGCCGATCACAGCAGCAAGAACGCCGGCTGAATATCTTTCCGGGTCAGCTATCGAGAAATGGCCGCCAATGATTCCGTGCAGGCGCCCGCCGCGGCTCGCATTGGCGCCGAAAACCATAAGATCGAACCCGGTTGTGCCTTCCGCTTCGACGTCGAGCTGCACGAGCGCACCCGGCATGGTCCAGATGTTCACTCGGCCATGTCCGCCAAACACGTGCAGCGTGTCCTTGAATGTCGCAAAGGGATCGAACGGTGAGAGCGCTCCCTCCAACTCTGCCGAACTCCATCCGGCATAGAGTCCGAGATATCCGCTTACCGTGGGGATTGAGGGTCTGATTGGGGCTTTAAGGAGCGGCGGCGCGTCTGCGGCCACGCTGGCGCTGCTCCACAACAACGAAGCGACGAGGCAGAACTTGATCGTGTCTTTCGAGATCATGGGAGTTCTCCTTGGTTACGACGCTCTTGGGGATCGGGGGCGCGAATGCCCAAATTAAACCGCAAGTTGAGTCGAGCGTCGGGCTAAGGAGCGGTATCCACATACGATGCCGCGCGGGTGCGGCTACTGCATCACAATTTCTACGCGCTCCAACTGCTGATTGGGCGCGAAGGTGCTTCGTTGTCTGACTGCGTTATCGATTAGAACGCGCCGCGAGCCCGCGTGCCCGATGCAGTTTTTCGAAATGCGCCACCGACCGCGGTCGGCTCCTTGTATCCGCCTCCGACTGATCAGCGTGAGAGAGCCGCCGTAATTGGCATCTCCGGTATATCGGGAGCGCCGCATGCGGTCAGTTGCAACAAATGCGACGCCATGAATTTGTCGAGGGCGTTAAGGCATCCAGACCGCCCTTCGGCCTTTTCCTTGCCAGTGGCGGCAGCCGTTGGACACAACAGACGCAGCGCGTGAAATGATTCAGTTGCCTGATTGATATTTGGCGCTCCCTAGCGGAATCGAACCGCTCTCTCCACCGTGAAAGGGTGGCGTCCTAACCGATAGACGAAGGGAGCAAAGCGCGGGTTCATATAAAGCGATTTGCCGGGGGCGGCAAGGAAGCGGGGCTGCGAAATCCGCAGGAATGGCGGGCCTTTGCGCCCTGCCGGCAGCGGTCGGTTCCCCGCGGCTCACCCCCTCGCGGCCGAAGGCTGCAGCAGCGCCCGGCCGATCACCTCCTGCAATTGTCGCTTATGATAGGGCTTGCCAAGTAGCGGTACGTCGGCCTCGGCGCTCTCGCGCGCCTTGATGAAATGCTCGGAATAGCCCGACGTGAACACAGCGCGCAGTCCGGGCATTTCCTTGCGGGCCTCGCGCAGAAGGTCTGCCCCCGACATGCCGCGCGGCAGGATCATGTCGGTGAACATAAGGTCGATCGTCCGGCCGGACTGGAGGATGGCGAGGGCCGCCTTGGCATCCTCCGCCTCCAGCGTTTCGAAGCCGAGGCTTTGCAACATCTGACAGGCGACGTTGCGCACGGCGATGCTGTCTTCGACGACGAGGATGGTCCCGCTGCTGGGCAAGTCAGCGGCGGTGTTTTCGCTTGCTCCGGCGTCCGTATCGGCCGCGGTGCCGTGCGGGAAATATAGCTTAACGCTCGTCCCAACGCCGACTTCGCTGTAGATTTTCACATGCCCGCGCGACTGCTTCATAAAGCCGTAAATCATACTCAGGCCAAGTCCGGTTCCCTGTCCCACGTCCTTGGTGGTGAAGAACGGCTCGAACGCCCGTTCAATCACGTCCGGCGGCATTCCCTTGCCCGAGTCCGTGACCGATAGGCACACATAGTCGCCAGCCTCCACTTCGGCGTGACGCGCCGCATAGTGTTCGTCCAGATGGACATTCGCGGTCTCAATGATCAGTTCGCCGCCGCGCGGCATGGCATCGCGAGCATTGATTGACAGGTTGAGAAGCGCGTCCTCCACCTGGGCCGGATCGGCCACAGCCGTCCACAGACTGTCGGCGAGCACGCAGCGGATCGTTATGTCTTCGCGGAGCACGCGGTGCAGCGCGACGGTTGTGTGGTTCACTATTTCGTTCAGGTTGAGGCTGCGCGCCTGCAAAGCCTGCTTTCGTGCGAACGCAAGCATCCGTTGTGTTAACTGAGCGCCTCGATCGGCCGTGTCGCGGATCTTGTAGGCCATGTCGCGGATGCGTGGCTCTGACGTCGTCTCAGCAATGATCTCCGACATGCCGGAGATGACGGTCAGCAGATTGTTGAAGTCATGCGCGACGCCGCCAGTGAGCCGGCCAATCGACTCCATCTTCTGTGAATGGCGCAACTGCGCTTCGAGTTCTAGCCGCTCGGTCATGTCGCGGCCGATGAAGAAGTGCAACTGCTCGTCTGGCAGCCATACGCCGGTCCAGTTAAGCGGCACCGGACGGCCCTCCTTGTGCACGTATCGGCAGTCGAAATTCGTCATCGCAAGGCCGCGCCGTGCGCGCTGCATTTCATCTCGTGTCTTGTCAAGATCCTCGTCGAAGATGAATTCGTGGCCGATCCGGCCGAGCATTTCCTCCGGCTCGTAGCCAATGATCGCTGCTGAACTCGGACTGACGCGCAGGAATTCGCCCTTGCGGTCGACGACGAGCAGGAGATCCAGCGAAGTGTCGAAAAGCCGCTGATTGACGGCGTGCATATTGACGGGCGAGGCGCCCCGTGTGCGGGCGGAGGACTTCGACCCGCTGCCTTTGGCTTCGCGGGTAAAACCGCCCTCGCTCGGCCGGTCCTGCATCCGAATCTCCCGCTTCGCTGCGAGAACCGTTGACTATCATGTTAGGCGCTTGTTTACGAATGGCCGCGCCCACGTGAAGTCCCGCAAATTTGTGACAGGGTTTTCTCTTCCTGAAAGCCATTATGGAAAGGAGCCCCAAAATGCGTCTCGGCACAGCGTGCCAATAAACCTTTGATGAACCATCGGTTGCTAGTTCTTCCAGCCGAAGTCCAGAAGCCGGTATGGAGTGAATTGCCATGCATTCGGCTACCGCAACGATCGCACGTGCCCAGCCCGCCAGTCCTCGCGCATTTGTCGTGGAAGACGACGCGGGAATTCGCGACTTCATGGTCAGCATTCTGGAAGGCGACGGGTTCGCGTGCAGCGAATTCAGCAGCATGTCGGAAATGGAAGTTGCTCTGGCACAGAGCCGGCCCGATCTGATCGTGCTCGACTTGTCGCTCAACGGATCAGATGCGGTCGAAACTCTTCGCAGCCTTTCCAAGGCGCGCTTCGCCGGCAAGATTCTGCTCGTCAGCGGGCACAGCGAAGTCACGATTGGCGAGGTGCAGAAGATCGGCGAGCGCTACCAGCTGGGAATGCTGGAGCCGCTCCGCAAGCCGTTTCGGGTAGAAGCGCTGAGGCAGCGGTTGGCAGAGGTGAGGGAACGATCCGAAGACGCACCGTCCGCCGACCTTGAGGCCGCCCTTCAGAACAACTGGCTTGAACTCTGGTATCAGCCGAAGATCGACCTTAGCTCGATGCTGATTTGCGGCGCCGAGGCACTGATCCGTCTGCGGCACCCGGAACGCGGGATGCTCCAACCGGGTGAATTTCTTCCGGCGCCGGGCGACCCGCTCTATCAGCCCTTGACCGACTTCGTCGTTCGTCGCGCGCTGGCCGATTGGTCAGAGCTGGCGTCAATGCACATTACGAACCGGCTGGCGATCAATGTTCCCGCGTCAATTCTTCAGAGGCCCGATTTCGTCGACAGCGTGCGCAGGCATTTGCCGCAAGACGAGAAGTTTCCCGGCCTGATCGTCGAGATTACAGAGTGCGAGGCAATCGACGACATCGATCTGGCGCGGGAGACTGCTGTGCAGCTTCGGCTCTACAACGTGCACGTGGCGATCGATGACTTCGGCGCCGGCCACTCGACGCTCGCCCGCCTCAACGAATTGCCATTCAGCGAACTCAAACTCGACCGGAAATTCGTGACCGGTTGCTCCACCGATGCGACGAAGCACTCACTGTGCCGGAACGTGGCTGAACTCGCGCATCGCTCCAACATCGTGGCTGTCGCCGAGGGGGTCGAAACCAAGGCCGACCTCAATGCCCTGATCGAGATGGGCTACGATGTGGCGCAGGGCTTCATTTTCGCGAAACCCATGCCGCGCGCGGATTTCCGCGACACGGTACTGGCGCACGCAGCGAGCGCTGGCTGACGGCCCCTGGGCGGGGCTGACGCCGCTTGTCGGCTTCACCCGCGGGTATAAGATCGCGGCCTCAATCCTTGGGGGAGGCCAGTACCATGCGTATGCGTGCAGTATCGAAGGCGCTCCTGGCAGCGGGCGCCTGCGCACTTATCATCGCGCTCGCGCCGGCGATGTCGGAAGCACAGACCAAGTCGAAGGCCAAGGCCAAGATCACCGTGCCGGAAAACGGCTGTTTGATCGCAGGCGCCGCGCTCAATCACGGCGAGACCTGTGCCGCGCCCTGTAGCGCGGAACAGTGGTGCCCGGTGAACTGGTGCGTGATGGGCAAGCTCGAGCAGACCGTGTTCAACTGCTACGAGCCGAGCGGTCTCTGCCAGCCGAAGTGCTGACGAAGCGCGACGTGCAGTCCTCATCTTGAGGAGACCCGCTCTCATCCTTCGAGACGCCTTCGCCGGCTTCGCCCGCGAAGGCTCCTCAGGATGAGGTGGCGGGCCGTCTCGAAGAATGAGGACGCGCGTCACCACTTCCCGATATTGGGCGCGGACTTCCACGGCTCCTGCGGCGGCAGCGGCTCGCCTTTTTGCAAGAGCTCGACCGACTGATTGTCGGGCGAGCGGATGAACGCCATGTTGCCGTCGCGCGGCGGGCGGTTGATGACGATGCCTGCCTTCTGCAAGCGCGCGCAGGTCTCGTAGATGTCGTCGACTTCGAAGGCGAGGTGGCCGTAGGCGCGCGACTCGCCGAGCGCTTCCGGGTCCCAGTTGTAGGTGAGTTCGAGCAGCGGCGCCGAGCGTCCTGCCTGCTTGCTCTCCTCCACGAGCCCGTTGTCAGCCGACGCTGCGAGAAAGACGAGCGTGAAGCGCGCCTGATCGTTCACGATGCGCCGCACTTCCTTCATGCCGAGCTTGTTGCAATAGAAGTCGAGCGACTGGTCGAGATTGCTGACCCGCAGCATGGTATGCAGATATCTCATTGAAACCTCGTTCGATGGCGGCGTCGCCTGTTCTAGCGAACCCCGTCATGCCGCGCCAAGGGCAGGACACGCATGACCGAAGACACCGCGCGCCGCTTCCTCGGAACCTGGAAGCTGATCTCGGCGATGCGTGAAGAGCACCCTTCCGGCGTCAAGGTTGAGCAGTTCGGCCCCGGAGCGGCTGGCTTCCTGAATTACAGCCCTGACGGCCGCATGCTGGCGTTACTCGTGCGCGGCGACCGCCAACGCCCGAGCGGCTTTCCGGTCTCGAACGAGGAGGCGGCCGGCCTGTTCCGGGGGCTCGTGAGTTACGGCGGACGCTGGGCGGTGAAGGGCGACGAAGTATTCCACTATGTCGATATCTCCGCGAACGAGATCTGGACCGGCACCGAGCAGCAGCGTTTCTACCGCTTTGACGGCGACCGGCTTTCGTTGTCGACTCCGGTCAACGCCGATCCCATCGACGGAAAAATGAGCGTTCGCAGCATGTTGTGGGAGCGGGTGAAATGACTTCGCGAATGACCGGACTCAAATTCTGAGCTTCGCATGATGCTCGCCTTGAATCGCAGTGCAGCAATCGAGCGCTTGGCCGAGTTGCTGGCACAGTCGCTGCGCGGCGTTGCCTTTACCGGCGCGGGGATATCGACCGAGTCCGGCATCCCGGATTTCCGCTCGCCGGGCGGGCTCTGGACCAAGAACCAGCCCATCCAGTTCAACGACTTCGTCGCGAGCCAGGAAGCGCGGGACGAAGCCTGGCGGCGGAAATTCGCGATGGAGGACAAGTTTCAGGCGGCAAGGCCCGGCCGCGGCCATCGCGCGCTCGCGGCTCTGATCGCGCGCAACAAACTGTCGGCGGTCATTACCCAGAATATCGACAATCTGCACCAGTTGTCGGGGATTCCGGCGGGCAAGGTGATCGAGCTGCACGGCAACGGCAGCTATGCCATCTGTCTCGACTGCCACACCCGCTACGAGCTCGACTGGGTGCGCGAGCGCTTCGATCAGGCGGGCGGTGTTGCGCCGTGTTGCACTGCATGTAGTGGCCCGGTGAAATCGGCCACTATTTCCTTTGGACAATCCATGCCGGAAGCGCCGATGCGGCGGGCAGAAGAGGAAACGTTCGCGTCCGATCTGTTCCTCGCCATCGGTTCCTCGCTCGTGGTGTGGCCGGCGGCCGGATTTCCGTTGCGCGCCAAGCGGAACGGCGCAAGGCTTGTCATTATCAATCGCGAACCGACCGAGTTCGACGGCATGGCCGATCTCGTCGTGCGCGAGGATATCGGCGACGTGCTGGCTCCATTTATCGAGTGATGCAGGTCAACCGCAGTTCGCGGAATTATCCACGCTTGTCCACTGCTGTCTCAATTTGAGCCAAATTCAACTAGGCGGCTCCGGCAGCGATGATATTCTTATCTCAACGATTCGGTGCCCGGTAGTCGGGCATCCAAAGAACAGCGACGTATCGGCGTCCTTTGGGCGAGCAATATGGTGTCGGACCGGCTGGGACCTAAGCTCGCTTTTGGCGACGCTGAGGCAAGACTGGAAGACCTCGGCGAGGAGGCGCCCGTACGTCTCGTTGAAGTGACGGGCTTCATCAAGTGGTTCGACGTCTCCAAGGGCTACGGGTTCATTATCCCCGATAACGGAATGGCCGACGTGCTCCTGCACGTCACCTGCCTCCGCCGCGACGGTTTCCAGACCGCCTACGAAGGCGCGCGCATCGTCTGCGAAGCGGTCGAACGCCCGAAGGGCTATCAGGCCTTCCGCATTCTCTCGATGGACGAGTCCACCGCCGTGCATCCGTCGCAGATGCCGCCGGCGCGTACACATGTTGCGGTAACGCCGACGAGCGGTCTCGAGCGCGCATGGGTGAAGTGGTTCAACCGGCTGCGCGGCTTCGGCTTCCTCACGCGCGGCGACGGCACGCCTGACATTTTCGTGCATATGGAAACGCTGCGCCGCTACGGCCTGACCGAGCTGCGTCCGGGTCAGTTCGTGCTCGTGCGCTATGGCCCCGGTCCGAAAGGCCTGATGGCCGCGGAGATCCGCCCCGACAACGGCGGCAATAGCCCTTCCTCGCACTGAAGAATGCGCATCAGGTTCCCATGGAACTTGCGCGCGAGTTCCCTGTGCGCACGTCTATCCGTCGCACTTAGGGATGATTGACAGACAACCCTTAGAGACGGTCCCCTGTGGTCGGCTCGGAATCGCGCCGCGAGCCGGGGGCGGGGGTTGGCGCGGGGAACTGCGCGGGTTTGACTCTCACGCATCCGAATTGGCGCAAGGCGCTTGCCTTGTGCTTCGCCTTGGTGGGCGCGGGCACGATTGTGCCGGCAGCGCAGGCGGATCAGTCGTTCCTGTTGCTCAAGCTTGATGGCGCCTACGTAAAGTGGGGCAAGCCTGTGCTCGGCACCGGCGCAAAGGTCCGTTATGCACTACTTGCCGAGCGCCGCGAATTTTCCGGCGCGCGCAATTGCGGCGACATGACTTCACTCGAGCCGGCGCTGCAGCGTGAAGGTATCGCGTCCGAGCAGTTGCGCGCCGAGACGGCCGCAGCCTTCGCCATGTGGCAGCGCGCGGCAAACATTGAATTCGAAGCGGTCGACAATCCCGATCAGGCCGACATCGTGATCGGCGCGCAGTCGATCCCGGCCGGACGCGCATTTGCAAACGTCACGTACCGTAAGGACGAGCAGGGCGTGACGCGGCGCATCGATAAGGCACTCGTCTGTCTCAATCCGAGGCAGCCCTGGAAGGTCGGCTTCGGCGGCAACGCGAACGCCTATGACCTCCGCTATACGATCGCGCATGAGATCGGCCACGCCATTGGGCTCAATCACCCCGGCCCGAGCGGTCAGTTGATGGGCTTCAAATACGCCGAGGCCTTCCGCGGTCTCCAGACCGGCGATCTCGGCGGCGCGGTGGCGCTCTACGGCAGCCGCGACGGTTCGACGGCCGCGAGCATGCCGCCCGCTCGAACCACCCAGCCTGCCGGCATGGGGCTGCGCTAAGGGCGGGATGCGCTAGACTGCACGCATGAAAGTCTTCCGCTCCCTGACAGTTTTAGTTTTCGCGCTTATCGTCTTCGCGTCAGCCTCCGCGCAAAACCTCGAGCGCGTCGAGATCGTCACCAGGAGCGGCGTGCATGTCTTCGACGTCGAAATGGCCGTGACTTCCGAGCAGCGTTCAACCGGCCTCATGCACCGCAAGGAGCTGCCGCGCGGCCGCGGCATGTTGTTCGATTTTGAGGGCGACGGCCCGATCGCCATGTGGATGAAGAACACCTACGTTTCGCTCGATATGATCTTCATCCGCTCCGACGGCATCATTGCGCGCATTGCCGAGAACACGACGCCTTTGTCCGAGCAGACGATCCCTTCCGGTGCGCCCGTGAAGGCGGTTCTTGAAGTCGTCGCAGGCACCGCCAAGCGCCTTGGCATCGCGCCCGGCGACCGGGTCGCCCATCGGCTTTTCAAGAAGCGGTAACGGCGCCTCTTCTGTCCATATCCCTCTGAATGTATTGCGCGGCATCACGGGCCGGTTATGCTCGCGCCATCCAAGCCGGCGAAGCCGGTGCAAAATCTGGAACCGATTGGGGAGCGACATGAAGAAGGTGGCGTATGCGGCGCTGGCCGCGGGTGTGTTGATGAGCGTTTCGGCGGTTCCGGCTCTCGCGCAAGGTTTCAGCGCAGTGACCCTGATCTGGCACTCGTCGATCGTGGGCCATTGCGAGGGCCGCGAGTTGACCGCAGCCGAAGCGCAAGGCACGGTGATCGGCTGGAGCTCCATGTGGCAGGCCATGCGTGACTGCGAAGCCAACAAGGCCAAGCGTGCCGCCGCGGCGGCAGCGAAGCCCGCGACGACGGCAGCCAAGAAGAAGTAAGGGCAAACGGCCGGGACGGGGCCTTTGCTTGCCCGACTCCGGCCCCCATGATAGCCAAATCGAAATCCGGGCCCGATTTCCGGGGTTCGGAGCAGGCGGGGCGTAGCGCAGCCCGGTAGCGCATCTGCTTTGGGAGCAGAGGGTCGCAGGTTCAAATCCTGCCGCCCCGACCATCCGCCTTCGCTTCGCTACGGCGTGACCGGTGCCAGATGATTTTTTAGCGAAGGCGGATGTCACGCCGAAGCCTTGGCGGAGGCGGACTTCAGTGAAGTATGTCTATATCTTGCGCAGCGAGATCAGCGGGGAGCGCCACTATGTCGGCTGCACGATCGATTTGAAAAAGCGGGTCTCGGAGCATAACAGCGGGCAATCCGCACACACCCGCAAATTTGCGCCATGGATGCTGCTGAATTACATCGCGTTTACCGATCATGCCAAGGCTGATAAATTTGAGGCCTATCTAAAGTCCGGCTCAGGCCGAGCGTTCACAAAACGGCACTTCTGAGAACAATCATGACGGCACGCATCTACAAGCCGGCCCGCACGGCCATGCAGTCGGGACAGGCGAATACCAAGGAGTGGCTCCTGGTCTATGAGCCGGAAGTGCCGCGCAAGATCGAGCCGCTCATGGGCTGGACATCGTCGAGCGACATGAAGAGCCAGTTGCGCCTGCGCTTCGCGACACAGGAAGAAGCGGTCGCTTACGCGGACCGTCAGGGCATTCGTTATCGCGTGTACGAGCCGAAGGAACCGGCGCGGCGCAAGATCGCCTATGCCGACAATTTCAGCTTCAGACGCGTTGGCCAGTGGACTCACTAGCCGCCGGCGTCGTGGGCTCCGGTTTGGCCCCGTAGCTCAGTGGATAGAGCAGCCGCCTTCTAAGCGGCAGGTCAGAGGTTCGAATCCTCTCGGGGTCGCCATCTCAAACCTGGTCCAGCATCTGTTTATCGCGAAAATTTGGCGGGTGTTCCGCTGACTTCTACGCCGGAAGAGGACGTAGTGCATGGGGCTGCGTGAGTGGCTCGGGATTTCACCGCCGTCCAAGCGGCGCGTTGCGAAGCATCTGCTTCTGACGCGCTATAATATCGAATTTCACTGGAAGTATCCCGACGGCAAGACCGGCCTCGATCCCGCATATCTCATGCCGCGCGGCGAGTTGTTTCGTCGCTTCAGCGTTCCATCGGTGCAATCACAGACGAGCAAGGATTTCGATTGGCTTGTATTGTTTCATCCGGACACTCCGCCCGTGCACTATGAGTTTCTTGAAGGCACGGCAACCGTGATCCTGGCGCGCAACTTGAGGGAAGCGACCGCGATCATCACGCGCGATCATCTCCGCCCCGGTTGCATCCTTTCAACGCGCATGGACAATGACGACTGCATTGCGCCTGACTTCATCGCGGCGACGAGGAAAACCGCAAATCAGGAACTTGAAAAGCGCTCCTATTGGAGCCGGGATTTTGTTGTCACTCCTCAGAGGGGCGCGGTCGCGTCCCTAAACGACCGGGTATGGCGGCCGCAGTTCCGGCGATCGCCTTCATATATCTCACTGTTGTGGAACGATCGGCCGGGGAAGTCATGGCGCTCGCCGCTTCATGTCCATCACGGCAACCATCGCTATCGGCTTGTTCGAGTCGAACACAAGGGGCCACTCTGGCTATCGGTCGTACACGGCCAGAACCTGCGGCGCCGGTGGAAGCCCGATCCAGCGGACAAAGATTTGGCGACAGCCGCCCTGTATTTTCCGTCGCTTAAGGCGATTTAGGGCAAGCGCTGGGCGCTTCCCCGCGCCTTGCCGGTGCGGCGCCGAAGGTTCCGGCAAAAGCCTGGAACCGCTTCTTCATCTGGCGGTTTGTTCCGTGACGACAAAGGAGAGCGGCAATGAACACACAGAACCGGAATCTTGCCGGCGCGGGCGAAGCGATCGAGCGGACCAAGGACTCGTTCGGCAACGCCGTGTCGGAGGCCGAAGACACGGCGCGCGACACCCTGTCGAAGACGTCTGAAAGCGCGCAGCAGATGTACGACGAAGCCCGCGATACGCTGTCGCGGTTCTCGAGCGATACCTATGATTTCGTCGGCGAGACGGTGCGCGCGGGCGAGGACTATGCGCGCCGAAAACCCATTCAGGCGCTCACGATCGCGGCCATGGCAGGCGCTTTCGTGGGGTTCTGTTTCGCGGTACGCACGGCGCCGCGTTCGTCCGGCTGGCACTTCTTCGACCGCTGAACGGCGCGGAGCGGCTTCAGGCGTGGCCGGCGGCGGCTTCCGCCCCGGCCGCGCTGCAGCCCAGAATCTCGCGCAATTTCTGCCGCTCGATCGGCTTTTGCAGCACGACCTTTTCGCTGAAGCGCTTGTCGATACTGTCGCGCGCGTAGCCCGTCACGAACACAAACGGAACCTTCTGGTTGTCGAGGATATCGGCGACCGGATAGATTTTCTCCCCGGCAAGGTTCACGTCGAGGATTGCGGCTTTCGACTCCGCAACCCGCGCCGCCGCCATCGCGGTCGACAGCGTGCCGTGCGGGCCGTTCACGCGCAGGCCAAGCTCCGTCAGCATGTCGGTCAGCATCATCGCGACGAGCGGCTCGTCCTCGACGAGAAAGACCTCGTCGCCAGGACTGAGTTGGAGCGGCGCCGACGGGTCTGAGCCATTGCCCGGCTTTTCGCGCGGCCGGTGCGCGCGCTCGGCCTTGAGATCGTGCGGCACGGTCATGGTGCAATGGAGGCCGGTGGGCTGCCAGTCGAAGACCACCTTGCCGCCGAGCTGATGCTCGATACCGGCATTGACGACGCGCGTACCGTACCCCTGTTTCTCCGGCTTTGAGACGGCGGGACCGTCAGACTCCTGCCAGTCGAGCACGATGCCGCGCGGCTCGACCGTCCAGCGCAGCGACACGCGCCCCTGGTCGGAGGACCATGCGCCGTATTTGGCGGAGTTCGTCGCGAGTTCGTGCAGCGCGAGTGCCAGCGTCTGCGCCGTCGAAGGCTGAAGCAGGATCGGCCGGCCTTCGCTCGATGCGCGCGACGCATCCTCGGAGCGATAGGGTGCAAATTCTTCATCCACCAGCTTGCCGAGATCGGCGCCTTCCCAGCGTGAACGGGAAAGAAGCTTGTGCGCGTTGGACAGCGCGCGAATACGGCCATCGACTGCGCCGAGATAGGTCTCGACGGTGCCGGCGCGCGTCAGCCGCATGATCGACTGGATGACGGCGACGACGTTGCGCGCGCGGTGGTCGACTTCCTCCGCCAGCAACGACTGGCGCTCCTCGGCGTGCTTGCGGTCGGTGATGTCGATGGTGACGCCGCTGATCCGCACGATGTAGCCATCAGCGTCACGGCTTGCGGCGGCCACGCCGATGCACCAGCGCAGCTCTCCATCCGGCCGATGCACGCGGAATTCTGTGCGCTCGGTCTGTGTTTCCGTTTCGAGCGCTCGCAAAGCGTCCGTCAGCTTGTCCAGGTCGTCGCGGTGGATCAGCGATCGTACATTCTGCGGCGTGGGCGAGAACTGGTGCGGCTCAAGACCGAAAATCTGATACTGGCCCTGGTCCCAGGTGAGCGCCTTCTGATGGGCATTCCATTCCCAGGTGCCCATCTGGCCGGCGGCGAGCGCGAGGCTGCGAAGCTGTTCGGTCTGCTTGAGCTGGGATGCGGTGCTGGCGAGCGCGACCGTGCGCTCGGTCACGCGCGCCTCAAGATCGCGGTTGAGTTGCGCGAGCTGCTTGGTCTTGCGGTACAGGTCCACGAAGACCTTGACCTTGGCCCGCAGCACCTCGGGAATGACCGGCACCGGCACATAGTCCACGGCGCCCATCTCGTAGCCGCGTAAACGGTCCACATCGGTGAGCAGAACCGCGGAGATGAAAATGATCGCCGTCTCGCGGAAACGCGGATGCTCGCGGATCATCGCCGCGAGTTCGAAGCCATCCGTTTCGGGCATATAGACGTCGACCAGGACGACCGCGATTTCGCGCTTGAGCAGATGCTCAAGCGCCTCGCGTGCGCCGTTCGCGGAGATCAGATTTGCGTCGAGGTCCCGCAAAATTGCTTCATACGTCAGCAACTTGGCAGGCTGGTCGTCGACCAGAAGGATATTGATCTTCTCGTCCGTCATTGCGCCTGCCGGTTACCGATGCAGCCAGTTGCGGAGGGCCGACAACAACTGCTCGGTGTTGACCGGCTTGGCGAGGTAGTCCGACGCGCCCGCCTCGAGGCACTTCTCGCGATCTCCTTTCATCGCTTTGGCGGTGAGCGCAATGATCGGCAGGCGGCGGTGCTCGGGGTTCGAACGGATCACTTCCATCGCCTGATATCCGTCCATGCCCGGCATCATGATGTCCATGAGGACGATCGCGATGTTCGGATTGGTCTCGATCATCTGGATCGCTTCATTGCCGGTGGTGGCCGCAAGAACCCGCATGCCGCGCCGCTCCAATACGCTCGAGAGAGCGAAGACATTGCGCGCGTCGTCGTCAACAAGAAGGACCGTGCGCCCCATGAGCTTTTCGTCGGAGTCGCGCAGACGCTCCAGCATCTGCCGCTTTTGCGCCGGCAGGTCGTCAACGACCCGGTGCAGGAAGAGGGCGGTCTCATCGAGCAGCCGCTCCGGCGACTCCACGCCTTTCACGACGACACTGCGGGCCATGGCATGAAGCTGCGCGTCCTCCTCCGGCGACAACTCGCGCCCCGTGAAGACCACGACCGGAATATCGGACAGGCGCGGATCGGAGCCGATTTCCTTCAGGACATCGAATCCGGTCATGTCCGGCAGCCGAAGGTCGAGCACGACGCAATCATAGGGCTCGTCGCGCAACTCCGCGAGGCAGTCTGCGCCGGTGCCGACGGTCTGGATCTCGATGTCGTCGTGATGCAGGAGCTCGCGGATGCTCATTTGCTCTGCTGAGTTGTCCTCGACAATGAGGAGCCGCTTCTTCGGGCGGCCGAGATAGTTGCGGATCTTGTCGAAAGCCCCCTCGAGGTCCTGGGTCGTGCTTGGCTTGGTCAGGAACGAATAGGCGCCGCGCGCGAAGCCGTGCTGGCGGTCGGCGTCGGCGGTCAGGATTTGCACCGGGATATGCCGGGTCGACGGGTTCTGCTTGAGAAGGCTCAACACGTTCCACCCGATGGTGTCGGGCAGGAACACGTCGAGCGAGATCGCGGTCGGCTGATACTGCTGCACGAGCTCAAGCGCGTCGCCGCCGCGCTGCGCGATCAGAACCTTGAATCCCTTGTCGCGCGCGAGGTCCGCGAGAATGCGCGCATAGTGCGCATCGTCCTCTACGATCAGGAGCGTCGGGTCGCCCGGCTGGATGTCAAAGCGGTCGTCCGGGATTGGCTCGATGACCTTCTCCGCCGCATGGTCGAGATTGTGGAGCTGGATCGGCGGCGAGGACATCGTCGTGGGCTGACGGACAGGCGAGGCCTGGCCTGCAAACTTCACTGGCAGATATAGCGTGAAGGTGCTGCCTTCGCCCGGAGCGCTCTTCAGCGTGAGTTCGCCGCCGAGGAGGTTCGCGAGTTCGCGGCAGATCGCGAGGCCGAGACCGGTGCCGCCATATTTGCGGCTGGTGCTGGCGTCGGCCTGCTGGAAGGCCTCGAAAATGATCTTCTGTTTTTCGGTGGGAATGCCGATGCCCGTGTCGGTCACCTCGAAGGCGACGACGGCTGCCGCCGAATTCAGGACCTCGTGCTGCGCGCTCCATCCGGCGATTGCCGGCGCAACATTGAGCTGCACACCGCCATGCTCGGTGAACTTGAAGGCATTCGACATCAGGTTTTTCAGCACCTGTTGAAGGCGCTTGGAGTCGGTGAGGATGTTGCGCCCGAGTTTCGGATCGATACGCACGTTGAAATCGAGCTGACGCCGGTCCGCCTCGTGGCGGAACTGACGCGACACCGCGTCGATGAGAGACGGCACTTGAATGTCCTCGACCTCGACCGAAACTGTGCCGGATTCGATCTTCGACAGATCGAGAATGTCCGTGATGAGGTGGAGGAGGTCGGTGCCCGCGCCGTTGATCGTGCGCGCGAATTCGACCTGCTTGGGGACGAGATTGCTGTCTGCATTGTCCGCGAGCTGCTGGCTGAGGATCAGGATGCTGTTCAGCGGCGTGCGCAGCTCATGCGACATGTTCGCAAGGAACTCGGACTTGTACTTGGAGGTCAGCGCCAGCTCGCCCGCCTTCTCTTCGACGGCGCGGCGAGCCTGTTCGATCTCCACGTTTTTGCGCTCGACGTCGACGTTTCGTTCGGCGAGCTGCTGGGCTTTCTGCTCGAGCTGATCGTTGGTCTGCTGCAGTTCGCGCTGCTGCGTCTGCAATTCACCGGCGAGCTTCTGGGACTGGGTGAGCAGGCCTTCGGTCTGCATGGTCGCTTCAATACTGTTGAGCACGGTGCCGAAGCTGTCGGTGAGCTGCTCGAGGAAGGCGATCTGGAGCGGGTTGAAGTTGCCCAGCGAGGCAAGTTCGATCACGGCCTTGAGCTGGCTTTCGAATAGCACCGGCAGCACTACGACGTTCTGCGGAATGGACTTGAACGAGGCGGAGCCGATCGGCACCGCGCCTTCCTTGAGGTCGGCAATCAGCATCCGGCGCTTGTCGGCGGCGCACTGGCCGATCAGGCCTTCGCCGATCTCCAGCATTTGCGGGTGACCATCCGCTCCCTGATCGGCATAGGCCGCCACGAGCCTCAGGGAGTCCTCCGAATTGTCGAGCCGGTAAATGACGCCCATCTGTGCATTTACGAGCGGGGTCAATTCGGTCAGCAGCAACTGGCCGACGGTTGAGAGATCGCGCTGGCCCTGCAACATGTTTGTGAACTTGGCGAGGTTTGTCTTCAGCCAGTCCTGCTCCATGTTGCGCTCAGTCGTGAGGCGCAGGTTGTCGATCATCGTATTGATGTTGTCTTTGAGCTCGGCGACTTCGCCGCGCGCATCGACCTGAATCGATCGCGTGAGATCGCCCTTGGTCACGGCGGTGGCAACCTCGGCGATGGCGCGCACCTGCGTGGTGAGGTTAGCGGCCAGGAGGTTCACGTTGCCGGTGAGATCCTTCCACGTACCTGAGGCGCCCGGCACGTTGGCCTGACCGCCGAGGCGGCCTTCGACGCCCACCTCGCGCGCGACCGTCGTCACCTGATCGGCGAAGGTGGCGAGCGTCTCGGTCATGTTGTTGATGGTTTCGGCCAGTGCTGCAACCTCGCCCTTTGATTGCACCGTCAGTTCCTGCTTGAGGTCGCCGTTCGCGACGGCGGTCACGACCTTGACGATGCCGCGCACCTGTTCGGTGAGGTTCGCGGCCATGACGTTCACGGTGTCGGTCAAGTCTTTCCAGGTGCCGGCGACGCCCGGCACCTGCGCCTGACCGCCAAGCTTGCCCTCGGTGCCGACTTCGCGCGCGACGCGCGTCACTTCCGAGGCGAAGGCGTTCAGCTGGTCGACCATCGTGTTGATCGTGTTCTTGAGTTCGAGAATTTCGCCCTTCACGTCCACGGTAATCTTGCGCGAAAGGTCGCCGCGCGCGACGGCCGTGGTCACTTCGGCGATGTTGCGGACCTGCGTGGTGAGGTTCGCGCCAAGCAAATTCACGTTGTCGGTCAAGTCTTTCCAGGTTCCCGCGACGCCCGGCACATGCGCTTGCGCGCCGAGCTTGCCTTCGGTGCCGACCTCGCGCGCGACGCGCGTCACCTCGGCCGCGAAGGAGCGGAGCTGCTCCACCATGGTGTTGACCGTATCTTTCAGCAGCAGCAATTCGCCGCGCACGTCGACGGTGATCTTCTTCGAGAGGTCGCCGTTGGCGATGGCGGTCGCGACTTCGGCGATGTTGCGAACCTGTCCGGTCAGGTTGCTGGCCATCAGGTTCACGTTATCGGTCAAATCCTTCCATGTGCCGGCGACCCCCGGCACTTCGGCCTGGCCGCCGAGCTTGCCTTCGGTGCCGACTTCGCGAGCCACGCGCGTCACTTCCCACGCGAAGGCGTTCAACTGGTCCACCATCGTATTGATGGTGTCTTTCAGCTCGAGAATTTCGCCGCGCACGTCGACGGTGATCTTGCGCGAAAGGTCGCCGCGCGCGACGGCCGTGGTCACTTCGGCGATGGAGCGCACCTGGTCGGTGAGGTTGCTCGCCATCGAGTTGACGTTGTCGGTGAGGTCTTTCCAGGTGCCGGCGACGCCGGGGACGATCGCCTGGCCGCCGAGCTTGCCCTCGGTGCCGACCTCGCGCGCGACGCGCGTGACTTCCGATGCGAAAGCGCGCAACTGGTCCACCATGACGTTGATGGCTTCCTTGAGCTGCGCGATCTCGCCGCGCGAATCGACGGTGATCTTTTTCGACAGGTCGCCGTTGGCGACGGCGATGGTCACGTCCGAAATGTTGCGCACCTGCGCGGTCAGGTTGCCCGCCATCAGGTTGACGTTCTCGGTGAGGTCTTTCCAGACGCCCGTCACATCGCGCACCTTGGCCTGGCCGCCGAGCTTGCCTTCGGTACCGACCTCGCGCGCGACGCGCGTCACTTCCGACGTGAACACGCTCAACTGCTCGATCATCTTGTTGACGATGTTGGCCGAGCGCAGGAATTCGCCCTTGAGCGGGCGGCCGTCGACCTCAAGACGAACGGTTTGCAGCAAGTCGCCTTGCGCGACCGCGCCGACCGCGCGGGTCACTTCCGCTGTCGGCCACAGGAGATCGTCGATCAGGGAGTTGACCGAAGTCTCCATCTCGCTCCACGCGCCGTGACCGAGCGCGAATTTCACGCGCTGACGGGTTTTGCCTTCGCGGCCGACGACTTGCCCGACGCGCTCAAGCTGCTGCGCCATCTGCTCGTTGGTGGCGACGATGTCGTTGAAGGTGTCGGCGATCTTGCCGAGGATTCCGTCGTGGTCGGACGACATGCGGACGGAGAAATCGCCCGACTTCATGGCTTGTAGGGACTGGAGGAGGGCGCTTAGGCCAGCCGGGGAAATTTCGGCTCCGCTCGCGATGGCGGGGGGCGGTGCGCGCCGAACCCCGTTTGCCTGTTTTTTGGTGGACTTCGTCGGCTGCATGACCTTTCCCCCGCAAATGCGACAAGGGTGCCCTGCCGCAGTAGGACAGCGCCAACCGGCCCCTGCAAGCCGCGGGTGGCCGACTTGTGCGCTGCACTTAATCAGTTCGGAAAATTGACCCTCTCCCGGCGCGCTCTTTTCCGGACATAGCGCTGCCAGAAGCGAAAATGGCCGACCGGCCAGAAGGTTCCCGCCATTCAAAAATTATTTTCTGGGATGGCTGCGGCGTGAGGGTTACGGGCTCAGTAGGTTTCGACGTGAAACCGGCCTGCCTCCCGCATCCGGCCCCGGCAATCGGCCCAATTCAGGCCATTTCCGCCGCAGATTTCGGCGAAGGCCTGCTCGACCCCTTGCTCCATACCCCGCAAGCCGCAGACATAGACGTGGGTCGTATCCTTCTTGAGGAGCCCGGCGAGGTCGGCCCCCCGCCGGCGCATCCGGTCCTGCACGTACTCCTTCGGCTGACCCGGCAGGCGGGAAAACACGAGCTCCTGGTCAAGCAGGGTCTTCGGCACCTTCTGGAGCGGGCCGAAATAGGGAAGCTCTTGCGGCGCGCGCGCGCCAAAGAAGAGCCAGAGCTTGCCCCTGGCGTGCGGCATGGCCCGCCGCCGCCGCTCGGTCATGGCGCGGAAGGGGGCCGAACCTGTTCCTGTGCAGATCATGACAATGTCGGCGTCGGAGTCGTCCGGCATCAGGAAGGTCGAACCGAAGGGGCCCGCGAGCTGCACCTTGTCGCCCTGCTTGAGATCGCAGACGTAGTTCGATGCAAGGCCCCGGAAGACGCTGCCGCCGGGCCGGGTCTCGACCACACGCTTCACAGTCAACGCAAGATTGTTCGTATTCGGCCGCTCGCCATCGCGTGCGCTCGAAACCGAGAAGAGCCGCATCTTGTGCGGTCGGCCGTTCTCGTCATTGCCCGGCAGCACGATGCCGATGCTCTGGCCTTCCAGCACAGGAAAGGCGGTCGCGCCGAGATCGAGGATGATGTGGCGGATGTCGGCGCTCGCGTTCTCGGCGGTGAGCCGGAAATTGCCCGCGACGGTCGCTTCGGCTGGCTGCTTGCGGCCGAACAAATTGATGCGCGGCTTGCTCGCAGACGCAGGCGCCTTCATGCGGCCGCCTGCGCCCTTGTGCGCGTCGTCGAGGAGCGCTGCAACCTCGTCGTCGATCGACTCGACGGGTGCCGGAGCAGAAGCCAGAGCGGCGGACGTCGTCTCGGCTTCGTCTGCCGACGTCATATCGTCCGGCAGGTCAGTCCATGAGAACTGATCGTCGAGCGAGTAGGGCGCTGCCACCGCGACGAAGTGATTGATCGAGCCCGTCGGGCAGGGCGAGACGCAATCCATACAGAAATTGCACTTGGTTGCGTCCACCACATAGTTGTTGGAGTCGTGCGTCACCGCGCCGACGGGGCAGGTCGCCTCGCAGGTGTTGCAGCGGATGCAGACCGCCGGATCGATCAGGTGCTGCTTGACGAGCGCGGTCATTTTCCCCCTCCCGTCATGCCCGGCACAAGGCCGGGCATGACGCAGTCGTCACTCCGCGATCTTCACATACTCGAAGTCGCCCGGCTTGTTGTCGATGCCGGTCTTGGGCGGCGCGATCCAGCTCGCGAACTTGCCCGTCTCGAATTCCGGTTTCATCAGGCTCTCGATGAACTCCCGGTCGGAGTCGTTCGGCAGATAATCGTCTTTTTTCTTGTCCCACGCATCGTCGCTCAGGACATGGCCGTCGAGATCGGCCTTCGCCTTCGAGAACTCGCCGATCTGGCGGTGGAAGGCGACGTGCGGGAGCTTGAGCTGAAACTGGATGCCGAATTTCTCCGGTACGCGGTTCCAGCGGCCGACGCCCGCAGCGCAATCCGCCACATAGTCGTCGCGCAGCCGCATGTTGAGCGCGGATAGCGCAGGCACGTCTTCATCCACGATCTTGCCATCCTTGAAGCGCGACACCGGATAGGTGCTGCCTTCAAGCTGGTGATCGTCCTCCAGTTTGTCTTCGCGGAAGCGGCCCTTGATGCCGGAGTGAAAGGCGTTGGCGGCGTTGGTCGAAATCTCGTTGCCGAAGAGATCAAGGGTCAGGGAGAAGTGGAGGTTCAGTTTCTTCTGCAGCGTCGGCAGGTCGATTACGCCGAGCTTGCGCACGGCTTGAATGTCGTTCGGATCGGAAATGCCGGCCTGTTTCATCGCATCGCAGGTGCGCTCCACCACGCGGCCGACGCCGGTCTCGCCCACGAACATGTGGTGCGCTTCCTCGGTCAGCATGAAGCGGCAGGTGCGCGACAGCGGGTCGAAGCCCGATTGCGCGAGCGCCTCCAACTGCATCTTGCCGTCGCGGTCGGTGAAGAAGGTGAACATAAAGAAGGAGAGCCAGTCCGGCGTCTCCTCGTTGAAGGCGCCGAGCATGCGCGGCGTGTCTGCGTCGCCCGACCGGCGCTGCAAGAGGGCTTCCGCCTCTTCGCGCCCGTCGGCGCCGAAGTATTTCTGGAGCAGATAAACCATCGCCCACAGGTGGCGGCCTTCCTCGACATTCACCTGGAAGAGATTGCGCATGTCATAGAGCGACGGCGCGGTCTTGCCGAGATATCGTTGTTGCTCGACTGACGCTGGCTCCGTGTCGCCCTGAATGACGATCAGGCGCCGCAGGAGCGCGCGATACTCGCCTGGCACTTCCTGCCACGCGGCCTCGCCCTTGTGTGTGCCGAAGGGGATTTTGCGGTCCGGGACCTCGGGCGCGAGCAAAATGCCCCACTTGTAGTCGGGCATCTTTACATAATCGAACTTGGCCCAGCCCTTCGGGTCGACGCTCACCGCTGTCCGCAAGTAGACGAGAGACTGCTGAAAGCCCTCCGGCCCCATGTCGTTCCACCAGTCGATGTAGCCGGGGTGCCACTTTTCGAGCGCGGCTTTCACGCGCTGGTCGGAATTGAGCCCGACATTATTCGGGATCAGCCCGTCGTAGTCGACGTTCTCTATATTCATGGTCACACCCTTTCCCGGTCGAAGGTCGGCGTAACGCCCGAGCCGTAGAGCTTGAGCGCCCCCTGTTCGCCGACGGAGTTCGGCCGCTGGAAGATCCAGTTCTGCCAGGCAGTCAGGCGGCCGAAGATTTTCGTTTCCATTGTCTCGGGGCCTGCGAAGCGCACGTTTGCTTCGAGGCCCGTGAGCGCGTCGGGCGAGAAGCTCACGCGCTCCTCGATCATGACGCGCAACTCGTCGTCCCAGTCGAAATTCTCGTAGGCCACGGTGATGAGCCCGAGTTCGGAGGCCTCTTCGCCTTCTAGGGGGGCGCCGATCTTTTCTTTGGCGCGGGTGACGCTGTCGGGCTCGCCGAGGAACCGCGTCTCGAGTCGCGTCAGGCCGTTGCCCATGGGGTAAAGGCCAAAATTGGACTCGCCCAGCACGATGGCGGCCGGCGGACGGTTGTCGCCGTCGCGCCGCCCGATCAGCATCAACGCGCGATCCGACGCGAACAGCAACTCCGCGAGCGTGCCCGCGAAGCACGAGCCCGGCTCCACGAGAGCGATCAGGCTCTTCGCGGTTACGTCAATGCGTTTGAGCGTGCGTTTGAGATAGTGCCGCACCTCGCGCATAAGCCAGTGCGACTGGTTCGCAGCGACGAAGCGATCGTAGTCGAGGACGGCCTTCGCCTCGCCCTCGGTGCGGAACAGGATCAGGCCGACGGCCGCTTCGTTGAAGCGCAGTTGCAGGATCGCATCTTCGAGTTCGCGCGCGAGCAGCAGCGGCCAGAACTGGTCGCCCTGCGCCTGCGCTGCTTCAGCGGAGGAGGGGGGCGGCGCCGAGCCCGGACCTTTCACGATGATGGTCGCAAGGCCGCGCTCGCGTTCGACTTCCACACGCACGGTCGAGTAGTTGATCGCGCTGTCGGTGATTTCGCGCGTCAGGGGATTGAATTTGACGCCCTTGGCGTCCGCCGGGCGATCGGAACGCGAAGCAATCTCTTTCGCACGCGCCTTCACCGCCTCGTCCCATTTCGACTTCACCACCGTCTCGTCGATCAGCCGCCAGTCCACCGCCTTCTTGCCGCGCTGGCCTTCTTCGGTCGCGCAGAACATGTCGGCGAGGTCGCGCCGCACTTTGCGCTTGTCGGTCACGCGCGTGATGCCGCCAGTGCCCGGCAGAACGGCGAGGAGAGGCGTCTCTGGCAGCGACACCGCCGAGCGGCGGTCGTCGACGAGCATGATCCAGTCGGTGGCGAGCGCAAGTTCATAGCCGCCGCCTGCCGCCGTGCCGTTCACGGCTGTCATGTAAACTTGCTTGGAGTTCTCGCTCGCATCCTCAATGGAGAGCCGCGTCTCGTTTGTGAACTTGCAGAAATTGACCTTGTGGCCGTGCGTCGCTTTGCCGAGCATGCGGATGTTGGCGCCAGCACAGAACACGTTTTCCTTGCCGGACTTGACGACAACCGCGCGCACATCGGGATGCTCGAAGCGCAGGCGCTGGACTGCGTCGTTGAGTTCGATGTCGACGGAGAGGTCGTAGGAGTTGAGCTTCAGCTCATAGTCGGTGGAGAGGCCACCCGCGGGATCGACGTCCATGATCAGCGAGGCGATCTCGCCGTCGGTCTCGATCCGCCAGTGCCGGTAACGGTCGGGGCTGGTCTGGCACTCAATGCGGCCGATCTTCTGCTCGCCCATCGCGGTTTCCGCCCGTTTGGCGGGCATTTCCCGCCGGCATGAATTATTGTGCATTACATTAATTCCAGATCGGCGGCGGCTCAAGCGGAATCTGCAATAAAATGCATGTCCCTTCAGGCGGCCGGTTGCAGGCCCTCGTGAAGCGCCAGCACCCTGTGGACAAACTCGGCAATCGCTTCGAGCGTTTCTGCCGGACGATCGATCTGCGGCGAGTGTCCGCACTGCTCGAAGATCGCCGTCTCCACCGGACAATAGGCATCGGTTTCCGCGAGCCGCACCTGCGCGAGCGTGCCGTATTGGTCGTCCTTGCCCTGCACCACGAGCATCGGCACGCGCACATGTGCGACCGCGTCGTCGATGCGCCATGAACGGAAGCCCGGATCGAGCCAGGCGCCGTTCCAGCCGCGGAATGCGACATCGACATTGTCGCCATGATGGCGCGCGAGTCGTTCACGCAGGTCGCCGGTCTCGTAGGCAACTTTCGCTGCCGCGATGCTCTTGATCGAAATGTCCTCGACAAAGAAATGCGGCGCGAGCAGCACAAGCCCGCGTACACGAAAATCCTGCGTGCCGCCGGCATAGATCGCTGCGACGGATGCGCCGTCGCTATGCCCGACGAGCACAGTCTTGCGCACGCCCGCTTGATCAAGCACCTGTGGCAGGACGTCGAGCGCCTCGCGTTCCATATAGTCGAGCGGGCGTGGCAGCTTCACCGGATCGGATTTGCCGTAACCCAGGCGCGAATAGACCAGCACTCCATAGCCGGTTCGTTGCGCGAGCTTTTCGGGAAAATCGCGCCACATGGAGACACAGCCGAGTCCTTCGTGCAGCAGCACGAGCGTCGGCGCGCACTCGGGCGAGGGGCCGTGCCACACGGCCTCGATGCGTTGGCCATCCACTTTGATGTCGAGACTCATCTCACGGCTGCCTTGCCGGAGCCCTTGGATTTTTCCGCGGCACTTTCCTCGCGCAGCTTGAAGCGCTGGATCTTGCCGGTCGCGGTCTTCGGCAGTTCTTCACGGAATTCGATCCAGCGCGGATATTTCCACAGGCCGGCCGACGCTTTCACATGCTCTTTCAGCGACTCCAGCAGCTTCGCGTCTCCGGTCACGCCGGGCTTCAGCACAATGTAGGCCTTCGGCTTCACAAGCTTGTCGTCGTCCTCTTCGCCGATGACGGCGGCCTCAAGGACCGCTTCATGGGAGGCGAGGGCCGCTTCGACCTCGAACGGCGACACCCAGTTGCCGCTCACCTTGAACATGTCGTCGGTGCGTCCACAGTACTGGTAATAACCCTCTGAATCCTTGATGTATTTGTCGCCCGTATAGGTCCACTCGCCGGCAAAGGTGCGGCGGCTCTTGGCGCGCTGGTTCCAGTAGCCGTCGGCCGCCGACGGCCCGCGCACGACGAGTTCGCCGATCTCGCCGGTGCCGACCTCGTTGCCATGCTCGTCGATAATTTTGGCGTCATAGCCCGGCACCGGCTTGCCCGAGGTACCGTAGCGCACATCACCGGGCCGGTTGCTGACAAAGATGTGCAGCATCTCTGTCGAGCCGATACCGTCGAGGATGTCGACGCCGACCACTTCCTTCCAGCGCTGACCCAGATTGGCAGGCAGCGCTTCGCCTGCTGACACGCACCAGCGTAGTCGTTGAGAGCCCGCGCCCTTGGCGATGTCCTTGTTCGCTAGCATGGCCGCGAACAGCGTTGGCACGCCGTAGAAAATCGTCGGCTGCTCGCGTTGCATGAGCGCAAAGATGGCGTCGGGGGCAGGACGATCGGACAAGAGAATTGCGCTCGCGCCGACCGACATCGGAAACGACATGGCGTTGCCCAGTCCGTAGGCGAAGAAAATCTTCGCCGCCGAATAGACGACATCGTCCTCGCGGATGCCGAGAACGTCCTGGCCGTAGAGCTTCGCGGTTGCGATCAGACTCGAATGAACGTGCTTCGCGCCCTTCGGCTGGCCGGTGGAGCCGGACGAGTAGAGCCAGAAGGCGATCTCGTCGGAAATGGTCGGCGCGATCCATGGATCGGTGTTGCCGCGCTCGAGCACTTCCTCGAAGGAAAGTATGGGAAGGCCTGCGATTTGCTTCGGCGTTAATGCGTCGCCGCCTGCAACGATCACCTGCTTGATGCACGGAAGTCTTGGAAGCACGGGCTCGATCGATTTCAGGAGCGGCGCTGAAACGAAAATCGCTTCGGCGCGGCTGTCGTCGAGCATGTAAAGATACTGCTCGGGTGCGAGCAGCGTGTTGAGCGGGATGCAGACGACACCGCCACGCAGCGAGCCCCAGAACGCGACCGGGTAATCGACGGTGTCGAGCAGCAGGAGCGCGACGCGGCTTTCCTGCTTGAGCCCGAGCGCATGCAGACCGTGCGCGAAACGCTGGCTCTGGGTCAAGAGCTCGCCATAGCTCAGGCTGCGACGGCCGTCGGAGAAAGCGGTCTTGCCGCTGCGGCCCGCTGCGATGTTGGCGTCCACGAAATCGGTGGCGGCGTTGTAGGGCCGCCGGTCGGCGAAATCCTGCACCGAAACCATGTTTTGCTCCCGTCCCGCCGCCGATTGCCGTTTCTCGTTGGGAGCATTATGACTATGCATTATAGTGCAAGGCAAGCGTGGGCCAATGAAAGATAACGCGAAGGACGCCGAAGACCCGTTTCTCCGCCGCCTGGGGGAGAAGGTGCGCACGATGCGCAGCCGGCGCGGCATGTCCCGCAAGGTGCTGGCGCGCCATTCCGATGTGTCCGAGCGCTACCTCGCGCAACTTGAAGCGGGCGAAGGCAATTGCTCGATCCAGCTTCTGCGCCGCATCGCCGACGCCATGAGTGTACCGGTCGCCGACCTCGTCGACGATCGCCCGGAGCGTCCGCTTGAAGCGATGCTGCTCGAACAATTCCTCGGCCGTCTGTCGCCGTCCGAAATCGGCGAAGCGCGAGAACTTCTGATCGGCCGCTTTGGAGGTCCTTCCACCGCGATGCGGCGCGACCGTGTCGCACTCATCGGCCTGCGTGGCGGCGGCAAGTCCACGATCGGCGCGTTGCTCGCACAGCGTTTGGATGTGCCCTTCGTCGAGCTCGACCGCGTGATCGAACAGAAGAGCGGCATGCCGCTTGGCGAGATGATCGAGATGTTCGGGCAGGAAACCTTCCGCCGCGCCGAACGCGCGGCACTGGAGTCCGTGCTGCAAGACAATCCGCGTCTCGTCGTGGCGACAGGCGGCGGGCTCGTGACCGAACCCGCGACCTACGAACTCCTCCTCACATCTTGCATGACCGTCTGGGTGCGCGCCGATCCCGACGCGCATATGCAGCGCGTGATTGCGCAGGGCGATCTTCGCCCGATGGCCGATAATGCGCGCGCGATGGACGACCTCGTATCGATCCTGAAAAGCCGCGAGCCGCTCTATGCCAAGGCCGACGTCGTGCTCGACACAGCAGGCAAAGCTCCGGCGCGCAGTGCCGAAGAACTGGCGACGACACTCGGCACGCAAGAGAAGCCGCGCCGCAAGTTGGCCTGATCAGACGCCCAGATACCGGTGCTGAATGTCGGGAGCGGCGGCCAGCTCCGCCGAGGTGCCCGTCCACACAATGCGCCCGCGCTCGATCATGTAGTGGCGGTCGGCGATCTTCGTGAGCGCCGCAACGTTCTTGTCGATCACGAGTACCGATTGCCCCTGCGCTTTGAGCTTCACGAGGCAGCGCCAGATCTCGCGGCGGATCAGCGGCGCCAAACCTTCTGTCGCTTCGTCGAGAATGAGGAGGCGCGGATTGGTCATCAGTGCGCGGCCGACCGCGAGCATCTGCTGCTCGCCGCCCGAGAGCTGGTTGCCCATGCTGTTCTGCCGGTCGGCGAGGCGGGGGAAAAGCTCATAGATGGCTGCAAGCGACCAGTGGACACCGCCGGGTGAACGATCCGCGGCGGTGGCGACAAGATTCTCGCGCACGGAGAGGTTGGGAAAGATCTGCCGTCCTTCCGGCACGAGGCCGACGCCGAGCTGCGCCACCCGATACGCGGCCAGCCTGCGTGTCTCCTTGCCGTCGAAGCGGATCGAGCCGCTCGCCGCCGGGGTCATGCCCATGATCGAGCGCACCGTCGTCGTCTTGCCCATGCCGTTCCGGCCCATGAGCGTGACCATCTCGCCGGGCGCGATCTGGAGCGACACGCCGAACAGCACCTGGCTGCGGCCGTATTTCGTTTCGATGTTCTCGACCGAAAGGAGCGGAGCGTCAGCCATCGACGAACTCCTCGTCCTGCTCGCCGAGATAAGCGTCGCGCACTTCCGCATTGGCGCGGATCGAGGTCGGATCGCCCGACGCGATCACCCGGCCATAGACCAGCACCGTGACGCGGTCGGCGAGCGCGAAGACGGCTTCCATGTCGTGTTCGACCAGCAGGATCGGATACTCGCGCTTCAGTTCGCGCAGCATCGCGACCATGCGCGACGACTCTTCCGGCCCGAGGCCCGCCATCGGCTCGTCGAGCAGCAGAAGCCGCGGGCGGTTCGCGATCGCCATCGCCAGCTCAAGCTGGCGATGCTCGCCGTGGCTCATATTGGCGACGGTGACGCCCGCGCGGTGCTCGAGCCCGACGCGCTTGAGCGCCGCAAATGCGGGCTCGATCAGCGCCGGTTCCTCGCGGGCATCCTTCCAGAAATGAAACGAGTGTCCGAGATTTGGCTGCACCGCGAGCACCACGTTCGTGAGCGCCTTGAAGTCCAGAAACAGCGACGTGATCTGGAACGATCGGGCAAGGCCGAGCGCCGCGCGCGCATGCGCGGCCTGCGCCGTGATGTCCTGGCCGTCGAAATAAATGTGCCCGGAGTCGGGCGTGAGCTCACCGGCGAGTTGGCCGATCAGCGTGGTCTTGCCCGCGCCGTTCGGCCCGATGATCGCGTGCAGTTCGCCCGGCCGAACGTCGAGATTGATGTTGTCCGACGCCACGACGCCACCGAAGCGCTTGCTGACACCTTCAACTTTGAGGAGCGTGTCAGCCACGGTGCCGCCCCGACAATATGCCGTCGATGCCGCCACGCGCGAACAGCACGACAAGCAGCAGCATTGGGCCGAGGATCAGCGCCCAGTATTCCCGGGCTGCCGCCATCGATTGACCTGTGAGCGTCCCGCCGACGACGCTGATAATACTCGGCAAGGTCTCCTCGAGCACCAAAAGCGCCACTGCGCCCAGCACCGGCCCGATCACCGAGCCCATGCCGCCCAGAACCGCCATGACAATAAGGTCGCCCGAACGCGTCCAGTGCATGGTGGCGGGGCTGATGAAGTCGGCCTGATTGGCGAGCAGCACACCGGCCAGTCCGCACAACATGCCTGCGATCACAAAACAGGTCAGGCGATAGCGATAGGTTGGAAAGCCGATCGAGCGCATGCGCCGGTCATTCGAACGCGCCCCCTGGATCACCATGCCGAAGCGGGAGTTGACGATGCGCCAGACGAGATAAATGGCGCCCAACAAGACCGCGAAACAGACGTAATAGAAGACGACGCGGTTCGAGAGGTCGATTACCCCCGCAAACTGACTGCGCGTATAGATCGTCAGGCCGTCGTCGCCGCCATATCTGTCGAGGCTGACCGCGACGTAATAGATCATCTGCGCGAAGGCGAGCGTGATCATGATGAAATAGACACCGCGCGTGCGCAGCGAGAGCGCGCCGGTGATCAGTGCGAAGAGGGCACATACGGCAAGCGCCAGCGGCCACTGAATAAAGCCGGAGGTGATTTTTTCAGTCGCCAGAATTCCGAAAACATAGCCGCCGATGCCGAGATAGGCCGCGTGACCGAAACTCACCATGCCGCCGAAGCCCATGATGAGATTGAGACTCACCGCGGCGATGGCGAGGATCACGATGCGCGTGAACAGCGTCATCAGGAACATGTTGCCGCTCATCGTCGAATAGACCGGCACCAGCGCCAGGAAGATCAGCAGCGCCGCGACCGCGACATTGCGGATGGTGAGGAACCTCATCGGCCAGCCGCTGGAAACAGACCTTGCGGTCGCCAGACCAGCACCGCCGCCATCACCAGATAGATCAGCATGGACGACAGCGCGGGCGCCGCTGTGGAGGCCGCCTGATTGGACAGAAACAGCTTCAACACTTCAGGCAGGAATGAGCGGCCGACCGTATCGATCAGGCCGACAATGATTGCCGCGACGAAAGCGCCGCGGATCGAGCCGATGCCGCCGATGATGATGACGACGAATGCGAGAATGAGGATGTTCTCGCCCATACCGATCTGCACCGTCAGGATCGGCGCCTGCATCATGCCCGCGAGACCTGCGAGCGCCGCACCGATGCCGAACACGAACGTGTAGAGCAGTTTGATATTGATCCCGAGGGCGCTGATCATTTCACGGTTGGAGGCGCCGGCGCGGATCAGCATGCCGATGCGGGTGCGCATCACCATAAAGTAAAGAAGCGCTGCAACCGCCAGCGCCACCGCGATGATCATCAGGCGATAGCTCGGATAAAACACGCCGGGGATAATCTCGACCGGCCGCAACAGCCAGTCGGGCAGGGGCACACGCAGACCGGCCGGGCCCCAGATCAGACGCACCATCTCATTGGAGAACAGGATTAACCCGAACGTGCCGAGCACATGATCGAGATGATCGCGCCCGTATAGCCGGCGTAGCGCGATCACCTCGACCAGCATGCCGACCAGCAGCGTGGCGAAGAGCGCGAGAAAGATCGCAAGGATGAAATTGCCGGTCAGCGCGGTGAACGTCGCCGCAAAGTAAGCACCCAGCATGTACAGCGAGCCGTGCGCCAGATTGACGAGGTCCATGATGCCAAAGACGAGCGTCAGCCCCGCCGCCAGCAAGAACAGCAGCAGGCCAAGCTGGATGCCGTTCAGGCATTGCTCGATGAATAGAAGCACCGCAGCCCCCGTCGCGATTTGCCCGGCCGGTTACGCGGGCAAACAGTAATCGCCGGAACGGGGTTCTCCGTCCCGGCGATTCAAATTTTAAGACACCGTTGCTGCCCGTACGAAGTGAAACATCACTTCATCTGGCACTTCGCGACGTGGACGTTCGCGACGTTTTCCACGGCGGTCGCGACCGTCTTGATTCCGAAGCTGTCGCCTTCCTTCACCACTTCCTGCATGTAGAAGTTCTGGATCGGGAAGTGGTTGCGGTCGAACTTGAAGCCGCCGCGGACGGATTTGAAGTTTGCCTTTTCGAGTTCGGTGCGCACCGCGTCCTTGTTGGACAGGTTGCCCTTGACGCCTGCGACAGCCGAAGCGATCAGGTTGGCCGCGTCATAGCTCTGCGCGCCGTAGAACGACGGCTCGGCTTTGTGCTTGGCCTTGAAGTCCGCGACGAACTTCTTGTTGGCGTCGTTTGGCAAGTCGGCGCCCCATTGCAGCGCGCCGATCACACCGAGGGCGGCGTCCTTCATCAGCGGCAAGCTGAGTGAGTCGACGACGAACGTGGTGTAAAGTGGAATTTTGCCCTGCAGGCCCGCCGCCTTGTACTGGTTCAGGAACTGCACGCCGGCCGCACCCGGATAGAAGGTGTAGACCGCATCGGGGTTGGCGGCGCGGATCTTGGAGAGCTCGGCCGAGAAGTCGAGCTGGTCGGGCCACTTCGTGTAGTCTTCGCCGACGATCTTGCCTTTGAAGGTTTCCTTCATGCCGCCGAGGTTCTGGCGACCGGCGGCGTAGTTCGGTCCGATCAGGTAAACCGACTTGACGCCCTTCTTGTTCATGTACTCGCCGACCGCACGAGGGTTCTGGTCGTTGGTCCATGACGTCGAGAAGACGAAGGGCGAGCACTGTTCGCCTGCGAACTGCTCCGCACCGGCATTTGCGACGATGAGGAAGGTTTTGGAGTCGACGACGGGCTTGGCGGAAGCCAAGAGAACATTCGACCAGATGTAGCCGGCGACGAAATCGACCTTGTCGGACTCAATCAGCTTCTGCGTCTTCTGCAGGCCGACATCGGGCTTCTGCGCGTCGTCTTCGTAAATGACCTCGATCGCCTGACCGCCCATCTTGCGGCCCATGTGGTCGAGCGCGAGCTCGAACGAATTGCGCATGTCGTTGCCGATCACCGCGGTCGGACCGCTGAACGTGCTGACGAAGCCGATCTTGACCGGCTTGCCCTGCGTGGTGGCCGGACCTGCCGACAGAGCGAGCGCGGCGCCGGCCGCGACGACCGCCGTTGCAGCGAGCAAGCGGCGGCGGGTTGTTTGATGCATTGTCTTTCCTCCCTGAGACCGCCGGGGCGGCCATTGAACCATTGGGCCTTTGCCGGCTGGTTGTTTGCCGACGTTATTGTTGTCCGCTCCCGTTGGCCACCGAGTTGCGGCAACAGGCGCGGGATACGCTGCGGTGAAGTATAGTACAGGTCGCTGGCCGGGCAAGCGATTTGCAGTTTATCGAAGGAGAACCTGTTGCGACTGCTCACTCATTCGGCGATGGAATTGAATCCGGAAACAACGGTCGCCTTACCGGCCAGGAAATATATTTCCGCTGGTCCGATAGGTCGAAATGCTCGGCGAGGTTACTAGAGTGCTGGACATGAAAGACGCTCAATCAGAAATCGTCGCGCTCGTCGGCTTCGGCGAAGCGGGACAGCATATCGGCGGCGCTCTTGCGGCGGCGGGGTTGCGTGTCCGCGCCTACGACATTCGTCACAACGAACCGGCGCTGGTCGAGGCGGCGAAGCGAAGTGGCGTCGAGTTCGTTGGCTCGCTGTCCGTCGTCGAAGGCGCGACGCTTGTCTTTTCGCTGGTGACGGCGTCGTCGGCCATCGATGCGGCGCGGGCCGCTGCGAAGCACTTGAAGCCCGGCCAGACCTATATCGACTTCAATTCGGTGTCGCCCGCCACCAAACGCGCGGTCGCGGATGCCATTGCGCGGTCGGGCGCGCGCTTTGTGGAAGCCGCCATCATGGCCCCGGTGCCGGGGCCAAATGAGAAGGTGCCGCTGCTCCTGTCTGCGCCTGGAGCGGAAGAAGTTGCCGCACGCCTCGCCAAGATTGGCATGAAGGCCGAGATCGCAGGCGACCGGATCGGCGATGCGTCGCTTTCCAAAATGCTACGCTCGATTTTTATCAAGGGCATCGAGGCGCTGATGTTGGAGAGCCTCGTCGCCGCGCGGCATGTCGGCATCGAAGAGCGCATCCTCGACTCCGTGCAGAAGACCTTGCCCGGCATCAACTGGCGCGAACTGTCCGCCTACAATCTCGAGCGCACCGCGACGCACGGCAAACGGCGCACTGCGGAAATGTTTGAGTCCGCGGCGACGGTGCGCGAACTCGGCCTCGATCCTTTCGTGACCGAAGGCATCGCTCGGCGAATTGAGTGGTCCTACGCGAAGCTCAAGGATGCCCAATGGGCCAAGGGCAGGCCCGAGACCTATGAAGAAGTGCTCGACGTCCTGGAATCCGCATTGCGCGCGGAGAAGAAGCAGGACGCCGCCGAATGAATGCCGTCGATCTGAAATGGCAGACCCGGCGCAAGCCGAGCTTCAAGCTGCCCTCCGGTGCCTGCGACGCGCATTGCCATGTGTTCGGGCCGGGTAACGTTTTCCCGTATGCACCGAACCGGCGCTACACGCCGGACGATGCGCCGAAGGAGACGCTCGCCGAGCTTCACAAGTTTCTCGGCATTTCGCGCGCCGTGATCGTGCAAGCGAGCTGCCACGGCGCCGACAATCGCGCGATGCTCGACGCCCTGAAACATTCGCCGTCAAATCTGCGCGGGGTGGCGATTGCGGACGCGAACACGCCGGACGACGAATACAAGACATTGCATGCGGCGGGCGTGCGCGGCGTGCGCTTCAATTTCGTCAAGCATCTCGGCGGTGCGCCGGACATGGACGTGTTCTGGCCGGTGCTGCGCAAGGTCGAGCCGCTCGGCTGGCATGTCGTGCTGCACATGGATGCGAAGGACATCGAGTCCCTGACGCCGCTGATCAGGCAACTGCCGATCCCGTTTGTGATTGATCACATGGGTCGGGTTGAATCTGCGAAGGGTACGGAACAGCCGCCCTTCCGCGCGCTGCTTGATCTGGTCTCGATGCCGAATTGCTGGATCAAGGTGAGCGGCTCCGAGCGGATTTCGTTTCCGCCTTATGACGCGGCGATCCCGTTCGCCCGCGCGCTGGTCGAAGCCGCGCCGGACCGATGCCTGTGGGGAACGGACTTTCCGCATCCGAATCCCACACACGAGGCGGATGAAGCCGATCTTGTCGATCTCATCCCGAAATTCGCGCCGGACCCGGCACTGCAAAAGAAGCTGCTCGTCGACAACCCGGCGCGGCTCTACGCGTTCTGATCTATACTAGTGAGCATGGCTTTGCCCGCGTTTCGCGCCCCCTACGCGGAAGACGACACGGCCGTCGCCAACCGCATTTGGGACGCCGGTTCCTTTGATACTGCCGCGGAGGCGCGCATCAATGAGCGTGCGGCTGACCTTGTTCGCGCCATGCGCGAAGGCCGTGGCGGCTTCAGCGGTGTAGAAGAACTGCTGCGCGAATACTCGCTGACGACCAAAGAAGGGCTCGCCCTCATGGTGCTGGCGGAGGCGCTCTTGCGCGTGCCGGACGCCGCGACGGCCGACCGGCTGATTGAAGACAAGCTGTCGTATGGCGACTTCATCCATCACGAGCCGAAGTCCGATGCCTTTGCAGTGAACGCTTCAGCCTGGGCGCTCGGCATTGCCGCCCGCGTGGTGGATGTCGATGAGAAGCTCGAAGGCGTGTTCGGCCAGATGGCAAAACGCCTCGGTGCGCCCGCCGTGCGCCTCGCGACGCGGCAGGCCATGCGTGTGCTCGGCAATCATTTCGTGCTCGGCCAGACGATCGACGAGGCGCTCGACCGCGCGAAGGAGGCGGACCCCCGCTTTCGGTTCTCATTTGACATGCTGGGCGAGGGCGCTCGCACGGCGGGAGACGCGGCGCGATATTTCGAGTCTTACGCTGACGCCATTGAAAGCATCGGCAAGAGCGCGGGGGAGCGTCCGCTGCCGGACCGGCCCGGCATTTCCGTGAAGCTCTCGGCCCTGCATCCGCGTTACGAGGCCTTGAGCCGCGAGCGTGTGATGCGCGAACTCGTCCCGCTCGTGATCGATCTCGCGCGCAGGGCCAAATCGTTCGATCTCAATTTCACCGTCGATGCGGAGGAAGCCGACCGTCTCGAATTGTCGCTCGACGTGATCGGCGCGGCGGCGTCCGATGCCGCGCTCACGGACTGGGATGGCTTCGGGATTGCGATCCAGGCTTACCAGAAGCGTGCGGAAGCAGTAATTGACTGGGTCAATGATCTGTCACGTAGCCTGAAGCGCCGAATGATGGTCCGGCTCGTCAAAGGCGCTTACTGGGACACGGAGATCAAGCGCGCGCAGGAGCGCGGGCTTGCGGGCTATCCGGTCTTCACCCGCAAGGCGATGACGGACCTCAACTACATAGCCTGTGCGAAGAAGCTGCTCTCCTCGCGCGAGCGGATTTTCCCGCAATTCGCTACGCACAATGCGCTCACCGTCGCCGAGATCGTCGAATGCGCGGGCGGCACCGAGGGCTACGAGTTTCAGCGTCTGCACGGCATGGGCGAGGCGCTCTATCACCGGCTGCTCGAAACGGAGCGCACGGCCGCCTGCCGCGTCTATGCGCCGGTCGGCGGCCACAAGAACCTGCTCGCCTATCTCGTACGGCGGCTGCTCGAGAACGGTGCAAACTCGTCATTTATCTCGGAAGCAGCGGACCCCGGTGTGCCGATTGAGCGTGTGCTCGAACGTCCGCATCAAATCGTTGGCCGCGCGGAAGCCGCAGCGCACTCGAAATTGCCGTTACCGCGCGATCTTTTCGTCCCGGTACGCATGAACTCGCGCGGTATCGAATTCGGCGACCGCGCTGCGCTGGATGGGCTGCTGAATGAAATCAAAGCGGGCAGCACAGCGCCATTCACGGCGAAGCCAATTGTCAATGGAACGAGCCTCGACGGAACCGCGCGCGAGGCGACGAGCCCGATGGGCCGCGAGGCAGGTCTGTGGCCTGTGGTTGATGCCTCACCCGAGATAGCGAACCGCGCGGTGAACGCAGCACTGGCCGGGTTTCCCGCGTGGTCGTCGAAGTCGGCCCTCGACCGCGCCGTAATCCTCGACCGCGCCGCCGAGCTGCTCGAAGCGCGGCGCGGACGGTTCATTCACCTGTTGCAGCTCGAAGGCGGCAAGACGGTCGACGACGCCGTCGCGGAGTTGCGCGAAGCGGTCGATTTTTGCCGCTACTACGCCGCCGAGGCACGGCGGTTGATGATGGAGCCGGCGCCGTTGCGGGGTCCGACGGGCGAGAGCAATCGTCTCGCATTGCGCGGACGCGGGGTGTTCGTGGCGATCTCTCCGTGGAATTTCCCGCTCGCGATTTTTCTCGGTCAGGTCACAGCCGCACTTGCCGCGGGCAATGCCGTCGTTGCCAAGCCCGCCGAGCAGACGCCAGTGATCGCCTCCGAAGCCGCTCGTCTTTTGCACGAGGCGGGGGTGCCAACGGCGGCGCTGCATTTTGTGCCCGGCGACGGCAAAATCGGCGCGGCACTTGTCGCGCATCCGAAAATTGCGGGCGTCGTGTTCACCGGCTCGACCGAAGTGGCGCAGGCGATCAACCGCAGCCTAGCCGCGAAAGACGGCCCCATCGTCCCGCTGATCGCCGAAACCGGCGGCATCAATGCGATGATCGTCGATGCGACGGCCTTGCCCGAGCAGGTGTCGGACGATGTGGTGACGTCGGCCTTCCGCTCAGCGGGTCAGCGCTGCTCGGCCCTTCGTCTTCTTTGCGTTCAGGAGGACGTCGTCGACGAGATGATAGAAATGATCGCCGGAGCCGCGCGCGAGCTGAAGATCAGCGATCCGCGTGACTGGTCGGTTCATGTCGGGCCGGTGATTGACGTGGAGGCCAAACAAAAGCTGTCGGCGTATATCGACAAGATGAAGCGCGAGGCGCGTGTGCTTTATGCCGGCGCGGGACTGCCGGGAAACCTGCTCGCGCCGCATATGTTCGAGATCGAAAACGCATCGGACCTTCGCGAAGAAGTGTTCGGTCCGGTGCTGCATGTCGTCCGTTACCGGGAAGACGAACTGGACAAGCTGCTCGCGGCAATCGAAGCGAACGGTTACGGCCTGACCCTCGGCATCCATTCGCGCATCGAGGAAACGGTCGAGCGCGTCGTCGCGCGGCTCTCGACCGGCAATGTCTACATCAACCGGAACATGATCGGCGCGGTTGTCGGGGTGCAACCATTCGGTGGTCGCGGGTTGTCGGGGACCGGGCCGAAAGCAGGAGGCCCACATTACCTTCCACGCTTCACGACGGAACAAACGATCACCAACAACACGGCTGCTGCCGGCGGCAACGCGGCGCTGTTCGCGCTCGATGAGGAGTGATTGTTATGCACCCCAACAATCGCCGAAACCTTATGCGGCGCAGGTTATTCAGGCCAACTTGACCGTTTTATCTGGACGGACGCTGCAAATCCGTCTGACAATGGCAGGGAACAGAGGTGGCGTATGAGCGGTGAGGCGATCCTCGAAACCGAGGATCTGACCAAGGAGTTCGCGGGCTTTGTGGCCGTGAGTGGCGTTTCGCTCCGGGTCGAGCGCGGTTCCACCCATGCGCTGATCGGCCCGAACGGCGCCGGCAAGACGACCTGCTTCAATCTGCTCACCAAGTTCCTTGCGCCGACGCGCGGACGCATTCTTTATAGAGGCCAAGACATCACGCCGCTCGCTCCAGCCGACATCGCCCGTCTCGGACTCGCGCGCTCGTTCCAGATTTCTGCGGTCTTTCCACATCTGACGGTGCTGGAAAATGTTCGCATCGCGCTCCAGCGCAAGCGTGGCGGCTCGTTCGATTTCTGGCGGTCGAAGCGCGTGCTGGATGAATTCAATGACCGCGCGCTAAAACTCGTCGCCGATGTCGGCCTGCGCGACTTCGCGGAATGGACCGCGGTCGAATTGCCATACGGCCGCAAGCGTGCGCTCGAATTGGCAACCACCATCGCGCTCGATCCGGAGATGCTGCTGCTCGATGAGCCGACGGCCGGTATGGGTCACGAAGACATCGACCGCATTGCCGATTTGATCAAGTCGGTAGCCGCCGACCGTACGGTATTGATGGTCGAGCACAATCTGAGTGTGGTCGCCAAACTCTGCGACAAGATCACGGTGCTGACGCGCGGACGCATCCTAGCCGAAGGCGATTACGAAACCGTGTCGAATAATCCGGAAGTGCGTGAGGCCTATATGGGTGTCGGTCATGCTTGATCGCACCGCGCCGCTGCTCGCCGTCGACAGGCTCGAAGCTTGGTACGGTGAGTCGCACATTCTGCATGGCGCGGCATTTGACGTGAGCGAGGGCGAGGTCGTCACGCTTCTCGGCCGTAACGGCGCGGGAAAGACCACGACGCTCAAGTCGGTGATGGGCATTGTCGGAAAGCGTAGCGGGTCGGTGGCCTTCGCCGGCCGGGAACTGATCCGCATGGCGTCGAACGATATTGCGCGGCTCGGGGTCGCCTTCTGTCCGGAAGAGCGCGGAATTTTCGCGAGTCTGAACGTGGAAGAGAATTTGCTGCTGCCGCCGGTCGTGCGGGCGGGCGGCTTGCCGCTCGACCGCATCTTCGAACTCTTTCCCAATCTCAAGGAGCGTCTCGGTTCGAGTCAGGGCACGAAGCTATCGGGCGGGGAACAGCAAATGCTCGCTATCGCGCGCATCCTGCGTACAGGGGCGCGGCTGTTGCTGCTCGATGAACCGACCGAAGGCCTCGCGCCCGTCATCATTCAGCAGATCGGCAAGACGATCCGCACCTTGAAAGAGCGGGGCTTCACGATCCTGCTGGTCGAGCAGAATTTCCGCTTCGCGTCGACGGTTGCGGATCGCTACTACGTCATGGAGCATGGCCGGATTATCGACAAATTCGCGAACAGCGAGCTGAACGCCAACCTCGACAAGCTGCACGACTACCTCGGGGTTTAACGAAACTCACGCCGCAGAACTTTGGACTAGAAGGAGGAGCAAGGATGAAAAGATTGACTGCTTTCGCGTTCGTGGCCACGCTTGCCGCCGGCCCCGCATACGCGCAATTCAGCGATGGCGTCATCAAGATCGGCGTCATGAACGACATGGCCGGCACCTATGCCGACCTCGCCGGTCCCGGCTCGGTTATCGCCGCCCGCATGGCGGTTGAAGATTTCGGCGCCGAAAAGAAAGGCATGAAGGTCGAGATCGTCAGCGCCGACCACCAGAACAAGCCGGACGTCGGCTCGAACGTCGTCCGCACCTGGTTCGACGTAGACAAGGTCGACGTCGTGGTCGACGTGCCGACTTCTTCGGTGGCGCTTGCCGTCAATCAGGTCACCAAGGAAAAGAACAAGGTGTTCCTGGTATCTGGCGCGGCGGCGTCCGATCTCACCGGCGCGCAGTGCTCGCCGAACACGGTGCACTGGACCTACGACACATGGGCGCTTGCGAACGGCACCGGGACCGCGATCGCGAAGACCGGCGGCGACAGCTGGTTCTTCCTGACCGCCGACTACGCCTTCGGCCACGCGCTTGAGCGTGACACGGCGGCCGTCGTCGAGAAGAATGGCGGCAAGGTTGTCGGCCGCGTGCGTCATCCGTTCCCGGCCACCGACTTCTCGTCGTTCCTGCTGCAGGCGCAGACGTCGAAGGCGAAGATCATCGGTCTCGCCAACGCGGGCGCCGACACGACAAACGCCATCAAACAGGCGTCGGAGTTTGGCATTGTCGCCGGCGGCCAGAACCTCGCCGGCCTGCTCGTCTTCCTCACCGACGTTCACGGCCTTGGCCTCAAGACGGCGCAGGGCCTGATCTTCACCGAAGCCTGGTACTGGGACATGAACGACGCCAACCGCGAATTCGCAAAGAAGTTCGCGGCCGCGAACAAGGGCGTGCATCCGAGCATGGTCCATGCCGGCGTCTATTCGTCCGTCACGCACTACCTGAAGGCGCTGGAAGCGTTGAAGAGCGACGCCGACGGCGCGAAGGTCGTCGAGAAGATGAAGGAGCTGCCGACCGAAGATAAGCTCTTTGGCAAGGGCTCCATCCGTCAGGACGGCCGCAAGATCCATCCCATGTATCTCTTCGAGGTGAAGAAGCCGGAAGAGTCGAAGTATCCGTGGGACTACTACAAGGTCCGCGCGACCATTCCGGCCGACCAGGCCTTCCGTCCGCTCGCGGACGGCAAGTGTCCGCTCGTGAAGGGCTGAGCGTAGCCGCGATCAACAGGAGGGGCGGGCGTCAGTCCGCCCCTCATATACAGATGCCC
>Ga0307505_10000255_pt1 | contig 63981 bp, 60 predicted proteins | sample 23_S_MG_FD_202183 | JGI IMG/M metagenome (GOLD analysis project Ga0307505, IMG submission 202183) | Soil microbial communities from Populus trichocarpa stands in riparian zone in the Pacific Northwest, United States - 23_S | ecosystem: Environmental > Terrestrial > Soil > Riparian zone > Trees... | reverse complement strand
TGACAGCTTGCATGCGCAAGTTGTTGGTTACTCTTAATGCAATGTTCCGAAACCAAACCTCCTGGCAGCCGTCTCGGTTCGTCCCAGGAGCCTAACTTGAAAGACAGTTGCTATGCCCCTTGTGCGGGCTTAGCCCGAAGGTTGTGGGCCAGAGGCCATACCAGGGGCAGAGCCCTCTTCTTTTCACTTGAGTTGCGGCGAGGCCGAGCCTCGCCTCACATCCGGCGGCAGAGCCGTGCTCGAAAAAACTTTGAAGGCCCTATCTGGCTTCAACTCGATCATTCACACCTGGCTTCAGCCAGGTGCTAAGAGTGCTCGAAAAAATTGGAAACCGTTTAAACGGTTTCCAGTTTGGGGCGAATCGTAGCAACACTTAACTGAAGCCAGGTGAGACTAAAACGGTACCTGCCGGAAAGCGTCATTAACCCCCTGCCACAAATTGTCAGAGCTTTTGCTGTTTCTCTTCCTCCACGCAAAATTTCGATCAAAAAAGATCGCTTTTTTGCGCTTTCGGGCGAATTGGCGATTGGCACACCGGTTGTTTTAGAGCACCCCGACACTTCGCGCTCTGCGCGGCTCACAGTGACGAAAGCCGTTGGCGCGAGAATAAAAACTAGGAACCCCCTAATCTTTTAAGGAGCACCAAACTCGAATGAACACCAAACGCCAGCAAGGCTTTTCGTTGATCGAACTACTCATCGTCGTCGCGATCATCGGCATCATCGCCGCCATCGCGATCCCCAACCTGCTCGCTTCGAAGCGCGCCGCTAACGAAGGCTCCGCGCAATCATCCCTCCGCACCGTCCACAGCTCTGAAGCCGTGTATCAGTCGACCGCCGGCGATGGCGACTACGGCGACTTGGCGGCTCTCCTCGGTCAGAACCTCGTTGACAGCGTTCTCGGCGGCGGCGCCAAGAGCGGTTACACGTTCGCAGCGACTGCCGACAACGCTGCTAATCCGGTGAACTTCTACGCGACAGCCCGTCCGTCGAACACCGCAGCTATCACCCGTACTGGCAATCGCAGCTTCTCAATCGCAGAAGACGGCGTTCTCCGCGGCAAGGTTGCGGATGTTGGTCCGGCGACCCACGCGGAAGCCGTTACCACCGCGACGTGGCCAGCCTTGGGTAACTAATCCTGACAACACTCACCGGCAGTCGATTGACTGCTGATCAGCAAGAGGGTGGATGCTCTGCTCCACCCTCTTTTCTTTTTTGGACCAACAGCAGCATCCTGGACCATGACACATTACGACACGCGCTGCTGCCGCTTTTTGTCAACTACTACCGCAAAACGCATTTAATGCCCGTGTTATGCGTGTGGCACATACTTTGTTAACCAGAACAAATGAAACGCTCGCGGCCGTGCGGAATTCTGACGCGAGCCAAGGAAACCTCGACAAATGAAGACAGATCGCCAACAAGGCTTCTCACTGATAGAGCTTCTGATTGTTGTTGCGATTATCGGCATCATTGCCGCCATCGCGATCCCCAGCCTCCTTGCGTCAAGACGCGCAGCTAACGAAGGCGCAGCGCAGTCGGCCCTACGCACCATCCACAGCGCCCAGATTACCTACCAGGCAACCGGCGGAAATGGCGCCTACGCCGCGAACATTGGCGTTCTACTGGGACAGAGGCTGGTCGATCCGGTACTCGGTACCGGCGCCAAGAGTGGCTACGACTTTGCGATCGTCGACCAGAGCGGAACTCACGCCACGGCAGTCTTTGGCGTTTATGCGTTTCCGAGTGTTACCACAGGTGTTTCGCAAACAGGTACGCGCGTCTTCGCATTGACGGAAGTTGGCATTCTCCGCGGCGAGACCGATCTCGGTGCGTTACCCGCGACCAGAGCAGACATCAACGCTCTTCCACCGCTTACTAACTAGGTCGAAATCAAAGGTTTGAACGTGAGCTCTCGCGTACTCGAAAGTCACGAGACAAAAAGCTGGTCCATCAACGCCTCACCAGAGGCGAAACGCATCGCGCTGGTCGTTGCAATTTCACTGGCAGCAGTCGTTCCCGTTTTAGTCTTCGGCGTTCCCGCAAACCGCGACCTCTCGAATCACTTTCGTTTTGCCCTTCCCTTCTACGACGCAATCGCCGCCGGCAACTTCTACCCGAGCTGGCTCGCCGAATCGAACGGCGGTTATGGCGATCCCAGCTTTCGCTTTTATCCCCCCGCGCTCTACTACCTGCTTGCTTTCTTCCGCTTCGCAACCGGCGAGTGGTACGCCGCGACACTACTCACCTTTGCCACTGTGTCGATCGCCGGAGGCCTGGGAATCTACTTCTGGGCCAAATCGGTTCTCACTTCCTCACAAGCGATGTGGGCGAGCTTCATCTACGCCTTCGCGCCTTATCATCTGAATCAGCTCTATCAAGCTACGATGCTGGCCGAATGGGCCGGCAGCGCCGTCCTGCCATTTGTCTTTGCGTTTGTGGAACGGGTCTGTGCGCGCGGTAAACGAAGCGACGTTGCCGGTCTCGCGGCCTGCTACGCGCTGCTGGTGCTCACGCATCTTCCGTTGACTGTCATCGCTTCGCTGGCATTGCCGGTTTACGCGCTCGTACGCATGGAACGTGGACGCAGAGTGCAAACGCTCGCAAAGCTAACCGGTGCCGGAGCGCTCGGTTTGTGCGCCAGCTCAATCTACTGGGTAACGATGGTCTCCGAGATGCGCTGGATCGGCATCAATGAGATCGAGCACGACGCCTCGGCTGATTATCGTTTTAACTTTCTGCTTTCAACGCTCTCGCCTGACAACCTGAACGTCTGGTGGATGAACATTCTGTCGCTGATGACGTTGCTGCTGGCAGCGCCGCTGGTCCTTTTCGTGCGGCGTCATGTTTGGCGCGATCGTCCGGAGTTGCGGCCAGTCGTTGTGCTAACGGCGTTTGCGTTGTTCATGGCGACGCCGTTAAGTCGTCCAATCTGGGATCTGCTCGCACCGTTGCAACAAACACAGTTTCCCTGGCGCTGGATGGCAGTGATCACGATCGGTGTGGCCGTGTTCACAACTGCTGCGCTACCGCTCTTGAACCAATCTGCGCAAAACGGACCCCGCATCAAGCAACTGGTAATCCTCGGAGCGATGGGTGTCGCGGTTGCGTTTAGTCTTTCGCACATCGTCCGCGAAGCGCATTTTCTCTCTCCCCATGATTTCGACAAAACACTCAGCGACGTGCGCGGCTCTGCGAGCGTGAACTACTGGTTTCCGATCTGGGCCAGCTCAAAAACGAAATCAATGCCCGTTGCAGTCGAGGCCGGCGACCGCGCAGTAACAGTGCAATCGTGGACGCCGGAAAACAGACAATTTACTGTGGCGACTGGCAATCCGGTCGAAGCACGAGTCAAGACGTTTTATTACCCACACTGGATCGCTACGAGCGGGCAACAACCACTTCACACGCGGCCCGCCGATAACGGCACTCTGTTGATCTCCCTGCCGCCTGATGCCGTGTCGGTTGATCTCGCATTTCAGGAACCGCGCCGCAGCCGCGTCTCATCTTTCGCGAGCTTCGCCGGAGCCGTGTTTATCGGATTTCTCGCAGTGCCGTTTCCGAGGAGACAACGACGATGAGTACCGCAAATGCAATGTGGCAGGCGCGGCTCGAGCTATCCGAACGCCGCCAACAGGAGCACTACGACGAGATCTCCGCCGATTACGAAGCGCATTACAGCGACGAGTGGAGCCTTGAATACCGGCGCCGGTTCATTTACGAACCGATGCTTGAAGGTCTGAATCTCTCCGGCATGAACGTCCTCGACGCGATGTGCGGCAGCGGGCAAACGACCGAGTACCTGTTGGCTCGCGGCGCGAACGTCACCGGACTCGACATCTCAAACGAAGTGATCGAAACGTTTCAAGCACGCTGGAACAACGCGACCGCAGTAAAACGTTCGTTACTGGATTCCGGTCTTCCCGACAACGCTTTCGATTGCGTCGTGATCGTCGGCGGCCTGCATCATATTCACCCGCACGTGAAACGGGCCGTGACAGAACTGCATCGCGTTCTGAAACCCGGCGGCTATCTCTGTTTCATGGAACCTCACAGTAATTCGTTTCCCGACCTCGTGCGACGCGTTTGGTATCGCTTCGATCATTTCTTTTCCGACAATGAAGCGTCGATCGACGTCGAACGGCTGCGGCAGGATTTTCAGTCGCAGTTTGAACTGAAACAAGTGAAACATCTCGGAAACGTCGCGTTCCTGCTCGTGCTGAACTCGCTGATCTTTCGTCTCCCTCACAGCGTGAAGAAACTCGTGTCGCCGTTTCTGCTACGCGTGGAGCCGCTCTTGAACAGAGTGCAAACCAAACTCACTTCATGCTTCGTCGTCACGCAGTGGCGAAAACTCTAGTAGTGTCGTATTTCGGAGCGCGGGCGGCTCGCCCGCAGAAATCATGCGATGCACGTCTCAACGCTGCGGGCGAGCCGCCCGCGCTCCGAAATAGGGCACTCGCAACAATATTTTATCTCTGTGCACAGCCGTGCAATTTGTGATTAACTCGTGACCGTGGGCGGAAACCGAAACGTATGGCGCATAACCGCGATCGCCCGTAACGCTTTTCGCGAAGCAGTGCGCGATCGTGTGCTCTACAACCTGGTCCTGTTTGTGCTGCTGTTAACCGCCGCCGCGATCTTCATCGGCGAACTGTCCGGTGGACAAGAGCGCAAGATCATCGTCGATCTCGGACTCAGCGCGATGCTGTTGTTCGGCGTGTTCATTGCGATCTTCGTGGGCGTGGGCCTGGTCTACAAAGAGATCGAACGCCGGACGATCTACGCGATCTTTTCCAAGCCAGTCGGCCGCGGCGAGTTTCTCGTCGGTAAGTATCTCGGCTTGTGTTTGACGTTGCTGGTGAACGTGGTCGTGATGGGATTGGGTATTTCCCTCGCGCTGATTTACGTGAGCCGTGGTTGGGATCCACTCATCGTCAATCTCTGGCCCGCGGTGCTGTTGATTTACCTGGAATTGATGATCCTGACGGGCGTTGCCCTGCTCTTCTCGTCGTTCTCTTCTCCAGCACTCTCCGCGCTGTTGACGTTCTTCGTCTTTATCATTGGCCACTTCAGCGCCGATCTGAAGTCTCTTTCGGTATCGCTGGGAAGTACCGGCGCGCGCTGGCTGTTCACCGGGCTTTATTACCTGCTTCCCAACCTTTCTAACTACAGCTACATCACTCCGACTGCTCACGGACATTCACCCAGCCCGGGTTTTGTGGCTGCGGTTGGGGTTTATGCGGTGGTGTACATCACGATCATCCTCGCTGTCGCAACGCTGGTTTTCAGCCGGCGAAACTTCAAATAGAGCTGAATGAACGACCGGGCCAAAACTCTCAGCCTCGCATGTGTCGTGGTGATCGGAATGATTGCAGCGGTGATGCTATCGCGCTTTATCGACGCGCGGCGGCCCGCGGTCGATGCAAACACCGCCGCTGATGAGAGTCTTTACCTGAACGCCAAAACCGCGAAAAGAATTAGTCTCGGCTTCAACGGTTTGGCCGCCGACTGGTACTGGATGCGTTCACTTCAATACGTCGGCCGCAAGATTATGAACTTCGATGAGAGTATTCCCCTGGACGATCTGAATCAGCTCAATCTGAAACTGCTGGCGCCGTTGCTCGAGAACGCAACTACACTCGATCCCGAGTTTCTCGATCCTTATGAATACGCAGCGGTAGTTTTGCCCGCCATCGACGTGAAGGAAGCGATTCGACTCACGCGCAAAGGTATCGACGCGAATCCAAACTCGTGGCGGCTCCATCAACACCTCGCTTACATCTACTGGCAACAACAGGATTACGCGGCAGCAGCAGAGACTTATGGACGCGGAGCACAGTTGCCCGGCGCACCGTACTGGATGGAAGCCATGAAAGCGCGCATGGCGGCGGAAGGTGGCAGCCGCACGACCGCGCGTGAGATCTACAAGCGCATGTTTGAGCAGTCAACGGATGAACAAGTGAAAGACATGGCTCGCAAGCGGTTGCTGCAACTCGATTCTTTCGACCAACGCGATCTGCTACGCAGACTGTTCGCTACTTACAACATGCATAACGGTCGTTGTCCTGCTGATTGGCAGGAGATGGGGCCAGCGTTGCGCGCCGTTCGCGCTCCGCTCAATGGGTCCGGTGCTCCGCTCGATCCGGCAGGCTCGCCCTACGTGTTACAGCCAGGCAAGTGCGAAGTTGAGCTCGATTCCAGGTCGGAGATACCCTTTAAGTAGAAAACCATCCACAGATTACACAGACTCTGCGTAATCTGTGGATGGCTTGAGTAATGATATGCCTGCCGTTGAGATTACAAATCTAACCAAAGACTACGAAGTCGGCTTTTGGCGCAAGCGCAAAGTGCGCGCACTCGATGACCTCTCGCTTTCGATCGACGAAGGGCAAATCTTCGGCTTTCTCGGCGCGAACGGCGCCGGAAAAACGACGACGCTAAAGCTGCTGATGCGTTTGATCTTTCCCACTTCCGGCAGCGCTAGGATTCTGGGCCACGATATTCAGGACGTGCGCATGCACCGGCGCATCGGCTACCTGCCCGAGAATCCTTACTTCTATGATTACCTGACTGCCCGCGAACTACTCGAATACTGCGCGGAACTGTTTGGCTTCCCCGCCGCCGAACGGCGCAAACGCGCCGCCGATCTGCTCGCGCGCGTCAAGCTCGACGACAAACGTTGGGACACGCAGTTGCGGAAGTTTTCGAAAGGAATGCTCCAGCGTGTGGGTCTGGCCCAGTCGCTGGTAAACGATCCGGAGATCGTTTTTCTCGACGAACCGATGAGCGGGCTCGATCCCGTCGGACGCAGAGAAGTGCGCGACCTGATCGCGTCGCTACGCGGCGACGGAAAAACAGTCTTCATGTGTTCGCACATTCTTTCCGACATCGAAGTGCTTTGCGATCGTGTTGCTATTCTCAAACGCGGCCGGTTGGCCCAGGTTGGTGCTCTTGACGAACTGCGGCAGCGTCCTGACGATCCGCATCAAATGGAAGTGCTCGCTACGGGCACGGATGCCGCAACGTTGAAACAGTATCTACCAAACGGCGCGATCACTCCGACGCCGAGCGGTCTGCGAATCGAGATTGCCGCCGAGAATGAGATTGAAGATGTGCTGGCGGCCCTGCGAAAAGCGGGTGGTAAGGTCGTTTCAGTTCAGCCGATCAAACAATCGTTGGAAGAACTGTTCTTGGAATAGCTACTCCTTAAACTTCACCGCGACGACTTCCATCTTGATGTTCGCGCGGTCGTCGGTATCCTTCATTCCTTCCAACATCATCGTCACCGGCATTGTCTTGCTTGGCGCGAGCTCGGCCTGACGTGTTGGAATAATGATTACCGTTCGCTCCTTCACTGGCTGGTTACCGTGGTCCACTACAGCGCCTCTGACTTCCAGGCCAACCAGAGTTTTGTTGCTCAGGTTGCGCACCGTCGTCGATAAACTCATGACGGTATCGCCGAGCGCGCGCTTCGCTTCAGTTGCTTCCGGATCGTCGAGCACGATCTGCGTTTTGTACTGCGCGAACTCCGGTGAGCCCGCGCGAATCGCGCCCTCGAGTCGCGGTTCGCCACCATCGGACGATCCACCAGCTTGCATGAGCAGGTAAAAGAAGAGTGCAATGACCACCGCCGCAGCCACAGCTATGACGATGATTACCGTTTTACGCGACTCGGGTTCTTCGAGACGGCGATCCTGAGCTGCCATAATGAGACGAATTCTACTTGCCTAGCTCGTGCACAATCAAATTTTCGAGCTCGCTAAAGTCAATCGGCTTGGTAATGTAGCTGTTGCAGCCTGCTTCGAGCGCTTCGGCGAGAAAGTCGGAAGTGTCGTGGGCGGAAACAGCAATGATCGGAGTTTTCTTGCATTTTGGCAGCTTGCGAATCAGGCGCGTGGCCGCCAGACCGTCGATCATCGGCAGGCTCAGGTCCATCAGAATTAGACCAGGCGACTCCGCTTCAGCCACCCTGACCGCCTCTTCCCCGTTCGTGGCTTCCACCACCCGATAACCGCTCATCTCCAACAAACGCCTCATCATAAAGCGGTTGTCTTCCGTGTCTTCAACCAGTAATACCGTCACTTCCTCACCCTGCGTTGTCATTCGTTTCGGCGCTCCCGCGCACAGGCTCAAATCGGTCCCGAGGCCACCTGACTCCTTCCAAGTTGTTGATTCTACTGTATCACTAGAATACGCGCGCCTTTTTTGTTAACATCCCGCATCGAAACGCAACACCCAAGGATCTACGGCCAGCGTTCAATTCGTACACTCGGGCTGGTTGTGAGCTTCCCTCCCCCGGTGGCCCCCAAAAGAAAGAGTTTGTGTTGAGCGACACGTCCGATGAAGGTGTCAATGTCGAAAATGGAAGACAGTGAGACGCTTCAAGACCTCGGGCGAGCTTCAATTCAAATCGTTCATGATCTCAAGAACCAGCTTAATGGTCTCAAACTCTATGCCACGTTCCTGCGGCGCCGGATCGAGAAGAGCGAACGCCCCGACGACGAGCGGGAGACGATTGCGAAGTTGATGGCGGGATTAGACCGGGCGGCGAGTGATTTGGCCACGATCGTCGAATACGGGCGGAAGATTGAGCTGAAAAAGCAGCCGGGGTTTGAAGTGCAGAAGGTTTTACGCACCGTTTGTTCGACTTTTGCAGGTCCTGGTGGGGAGATTGTGGTGGATTCGGGGTCGGATTCAGTTCAGGGTAGTTTCGATCCCTTGAAACTTACTGACGCGTTCAAGTGGATCTCTGCCGCGGCAATAAAGAACCGCGGTTCGAACGAAGACGGATTGGGAGCGGAACCGATTTCAGTAAAAGTAGCGGCGGTTGATAACAAAGACGCAATCATTGAATGGTCTGGTTTACGCAAAATCGATCACGATCCGTTTCACTCGTTTGTCGGCAGTGAAGAGATCAGACTGGCGTTGGCAGCAAAAATTATCGAGGCCCATGGCGGGTCGGCGAAACTCGCGGAAGATCGGTTTGTGGTCCAACTTCCGCTTTCAGAATAATCCCCGACTAATAGTAATTCTTTTGAAGGAGCGAAATTGATGAGCCCTCAAGGCGCGGCGACTTCCAGAGAGGAGATTAAGGTGGAAAATAAAGAGGTGCGGATTCTTGTTGTGGACGACGAGCCAACGATGGCGGATTCTCTGCGGCAGAATTTTGTAGAAGAAGGTTATTCGGTAGATACCGCAGCTACCGGCGCGACGGCCATCGAACTCTTCGATCAGGGTGGACATCATCTGGCGATCTGCGATTTGCAATTACCGGACATGGACGGGCTTGAAGTGTTGCGCCACATGAAAGACGCGCGGCCGACAACGGAAGTGATCGTCGTTACGGGTTATGGCTCGGTGCAGAAGGCTGTCGAAGCGACGAAGGCCGGCGCCTTTTTCTTCGTCGAAAAGCCGTTTGATTTTGAAGAGCTGCAACTGCTGGTCGACAAGGCACTCGAACGCCGCGAGCTCGTTGCCGAGACTACAAACATGCGACGGCAACTTTCAACACGTGCCGAGTACTTCAACATCATCGGCTCGTCAAAGCCGATGCAGCAGATTTATGAAACGATCGAGTCAGTGGCGAAGTCAGACGCGAATGTGCTGATTGTTGGCGAGTCAGGAACGGGCAAGGAGTTAATCGCCAATGCGATTCACTATCAGTCGCTGCGTTCGAAGAAACCGTTCATCAAAGTAAACTGCGCCGCGTTGCCAAAGGAACTAATCGAATCCGAGCTGTTTGGTCATACGAAAGGTGCGTTCACCGGCGCGCACGCGGACAAAGAAGGCTTGGTCCAACACGCCGCGGGCGGCTCGCTGATGCTCGACGAAATCGCCGAGATGCCGGTCGAATTGCAACCGAAGCTCCTGCGCGTGTTGCAGGAAAGAAGCTATCGCAAGATCGGCTCGGAAAAGACTTACGCCGTCGACTTCCGGCTCGTGTGTTCCACCAATCGTCCGCCGGCAGACGCGATTCGCGATGGACTGCTACGCGACGACCTCTTCTATCGCATCTCGACCATCACCATTCACGTGCCACCGCTACGCGAGCGCAATGAAGATATTCAACTTTTGACTGAGCATTTCCTCCACATGTATGCTCAAAAATACGAACGCCCGATCACGGGTGTTTCGCAGGCCGCGTATCAACGTTTGTTTAGTCATGCCTGGCCGGGCAACGTGCGCGAGTTGCAGAACGTGATCGAGCGGGCGGTGTTGTTGGCGAAGGACAAGCAGATCGAACCGATCGATCTACCTTTCGATAATGGCACGGTACCGGAAGGCACGTCAGCCAACGTTCAGTGGGACGTTCCACCAAACATGACGCTGGAAGACATCGAGCGGCTCGTGATCGAGCGCACGCTCCAGCGCACGGGTGGGAACAAGCAAGCGGCCGCAAATCTGTTGGGCATCTACCGGCCGCGCCTGTACAGCAAGATCAGAAAATACAATATCGATGTTCCGTCGTTGGTGTCAGCGTAAGCAAAGCAATCCACAGATTACACAGACTTTTTCTGCGTAATCTGTGGATTGCCTTTACTCGTCGCCTGAATGTCTACCCGCTTATCCCTCTCGTCCCCTAGCATCCGCCTGCGCGGACTCGACGCGCTGCGCGGGATGGCTGCTATGGCGATCGTTTTCTATCACGCGACCGATCAAAACCAGGCGGCTCTACCAAACAACCTGCTCTACTATCCGGCGCGGTTGGTCCAGTTAGCGACTTCACAGGCGTACATCAGTGTCTTTCTGTTCTTTGTGATTTCCGGTTTCTGTATTCACTTGCAATGGGCGCGCGCTCGCGCCGCCGGTGAAGAGCCGAACATTAAATTTGGCGCGTTCTGGAAACGGCGCTTCCGGCGGTTGTATCCGCCGTACATCCTCGCGCTCGCGCTTTATCTGTTGCTCACGGCATTGACCGTTGGTATCGACGTGACGCGCTTCTTCGTCTACGACATCGGCATACACTTGCTGATGCTTCACAACCTCGACTCGCATACGGCCTATTCCATCAACGGCATCTTCTGGACACTCGCGATCGAGGAGCAACTCTATCTCGCTTACTTTTTGTTGCTGTTCTTGCGCGTTCGCTGGGGTTGGACCGTAACGCTGGCGGTATGTCTGCTGGCGCGAGCGGGTTGGATGGTGTTTAGTCATGTCGTGTGGCTCAAAACTGGTTTCGGTCTTCCCGTGCCCGAATCCGCGGCGGCGCACTGGTTTACGTGGGCACTCGGCGCGATCGCTGTCGAAGCGATGTTTGGTTTGGTGAAACTTCCGAATTGGACGCGCGACCTGCGCGTGGCGACACTGCTAATTATTCCGGCGTCGTTCATCTCCGCGTACTTGCCGGTGATTCCGAAAGAGACGCCGCTGCACGACGTGGGCTGGTTTTTGATTCATCCGTTGTGGGGAATGGGATTCTTCGTCGTCGTCAACCGCATCGTGGTCGCCGAACAGAGTTGGATACGCCAATTCAAGCTGCCGTCGTTGATCTCGATCTTTGCCACGCTCGGCATCTTTTCGTATTCGATTTATCTGACACACGAGCTGATGATCATGCAGTCGTGGCGCTGGATTAACCCTTCGCACCTGCAACTCGTAAACGTCTTTCTCGTCGTCGTACCGGCAACAATCATCTTCGCGTTTGTCTTCTTCTGGTTTTGTGAGAAACCGTTCATGGCACGCCGTAGTATGACAACAGCGCCCCCGACAAGAATATTCGCCGGTTCGATCAGTTCCGTCCATACACTCGTTAAGGAGGGTTTTCCGTCACGTGCGTTTCTTACCACTCTTCGCACTCGTTTCTACGCTCGTTTACGCCGCGTCTCTGGTACAGCAGAACCCGACACCGAACCAGCAACAGCAGCAGGCGCCGTTGGCCCAGCCACCCGCCTCGCCAACACCTACGCCGATAGTATTGCCGTCGCCGACAGTCAAAATTGACGCGTATCGCACGTCGGCCGGACGCATCGTCGGAGCGGCGCTAACGAAAAACAAGGCCTACGAAAGGCTCCAGTATCTGACCGATCATATCGGCCATCGCTTGAGTGGTTCGAAAAATCTCGAGCGCGCGATCGCCTGGGCTGTTAGTCGTATGAAGGAAGATGGACTCGACAACGTGCGCGCCGAGAAAGTGATGGTGCCGCATTGGGTACGCGGTCAGGAGAGTCTTGAAGTAATAGCGTCCCTCGAAAAGTTTCCGCTACTGGGACTTGGCAACAGTGTCGGAACACCGGTTGAAGGCATCACTGCCGACACCGTCGTCGTGCGCAACTTCGCCGAACTCGACGCACTTGGCGAAAAAGTACGCGGGAAGATCGTGGTCTACAACGCGGCCTTCACAAACTACGGCGCGACCGTGCAATACCGTTTGAATGGCGCTTCACGCGCTGCGCGCTATGGAGCCGTGGCGGCTCTCGTGAGATCGATCACGCCCACCAGTTTGCAAACGCCGCACACGGGTGCGATGAATTACGATCCGCAACAACCGAAGATCCCCGTGGCCGCGATTACTATCGAGACTGCCGAACTGCTTCAGCGACGATACGACACCGGCGACCCACTCATGCTTCGCTTGAAAATGGAAGCGAAGTTCCTTCCCGACGCGGAATCGGCGAACGTGATTGCCGAGCTGAAAGGCACCGAACGGCCTGACGAGATCGTCCTGATCGGCGGCCACTACGACTCGTGGGACGTGGGCCAGGGCGCGCACGATGATGGCGGCAGTTGTATCGCCGCGTGGGAAGCGATCAGATTATTGAAAGAGCTTGGCTTGCGGCCGCGGCGCACAATTCGTGTCGTGCTCTACACCAACGAAGAAAACGGCTTGCGTGGCGGGAACGCCTATCGCGACGCACATCGCGACGAGCTAGCGAAGCACATCATTGCAATCGAGTCTGACTCGGGAATCTATCGTCCTGAAGGATTCGGTCTCGCTGCGACGGCGCCGCCGCTCGTTCGCGCAAACATGATTGAGATCGCCAAGCTGCTGATGGGCATTGACTCCCATCGAATCGGGGCCACCGGTGGCGGCGCGGATATTGGTCCGATCATGCGTGAGGGTGTGATAGGCGCAAATCTCGACGTCGAGGGTTCGCGTTACTTCGACATCCATCACACAGAGTCTGATACGCTGGACAAGATCGATCCGCGCGATCTTTCGCTCTGTGTCGCAACGATGGCTGTGATGGCTTATACGATCGCGGATATGCCCGGACCGCTAAACGGTTCGGCAAACTGATCCACAGATTACGCAGATTTTTTATGACTCAAGACCGTCTGCGTAATCTGTGGATGGCTATTGTCAGTCTAATTCGTAGGTAGCAACGCTGGTGGGCGTCTCGAAACAGCGAACCTTGTAAATCTGCACGCGGTCGTCGCTGACGCGCGACGACACGCGCTCCAGCACGTACTTCGCGAGGTTCTCAGCGGACGGCTGTAGCTCGTCAAACGGCGGCAACTCGTTGATGTTTCGGTGGTCGAGATACGTCACAACCTCGTCCGCCGCTGCTTTCAACTCCACAAAATCAACCAGCAACCCAACGTTATCCAGCTCGCGGCCGCGCGCGTAGATCTCGATCTTGTAGTTGTGGCCGTGCAGGTTCTCACACTTCCCGCGATAGCCGCGCAGTTGATGCGCGCTCGAGAAGTTGCGCTCGATCATTACTTCGAATTTTCCAGGCATGATTAATCCGTAACTAAAATACTCGATAGGTCGTCGATGCGCGAAGTGACGCGGCAGGGCGGCAGGCTTTGCAGAAACGTGCGGCCGTAGCCTTTGGTGCGCAAACGCGGATCGAGCACCGCCAGCACGCCGCGATCCGTCGTACTGCGAATCAACCTGCCGAGGCCCTGTTTCAGCGCGATGATCGCCTGCGGCACGCTGTACTGATAAAAACTCGAGCCGCCGGTGTCTTCAATGTACCGCTGCCGCGCGGCCACGAGCGGATCGCTCGGCACTGCAAACGGTAACTTGTCGATGATCACGCACGACAACTGCTGCCCGCGGACATCCACACCCTGCCAGAAACTCGACGTTGCAAACAATACCGCGTTTGGCGTCTCGCGAAACTGTTTCAGCAACTGTCCTTTCGCAGCGCTGCCCTGGACCAGGCACGGATAATCGATCTCGGCCCACACGTTTTCAAACAACGACTGCATGCCCGCGAAGCTGGTCGACAAAACAAACGCGCGGCCCTCGGTGGCGTGCAGAATCTTCGTCACTTCCTCGGCCGCCGCTCGGGACCATTCATTTGACCGGGGATCGGGCATCTTGGGCGGCAAGTAAAGAATCGCCTGGCTTTCGTAATCAAAACTCGTCTCGGCGATGAGATCGTCAGCCGTGTCGAGGCCGAGTCGATCGCGGATGAAGTTGAAGTTGCCGCCGCTGGAAAGCGTTGCTGACGTGAGCACGACTGTCGGGACTTCTTCAAACAACTTGTCTTGCAGTAGGCCCGCAACGTCGATCGGCGAAGCACGCAGGAACACGCCACGGTTGCGACGCTCCAGCCAGTAAACAAACTTCTTGTCCGCGCCGGTCACGATAAACTGGAGCTCGAAACGAATCTGGCGCGCGCGCCGGATCAGGGCTTCGACTTCGGGCGGCTTATCCGGCATCGCGTCGAGCGTGCTCTCGACGCGTGCAATTGCACCGTCAACGAACATGTAAAGCTCGCCGAGTTGGGTTGATTCAAACTCACCGCTCGCATTTTTCCGCGCAAACGTTCCCGGAATAATCGGATAACGGCCTTCCTCGCCGCGTCCGTCACGAAATCCCATCCAGAAGTTGTCGGCAAATCGCGAGAGGCGCGCGAGACTGTTGTTCAACTCGCGATCGGTGTCGGCGTCTTCGATAATCAGCATGCCGAGATCGCGGATCAGATCTTCGATCTGGTAGTTCGAAACCTGCGAGCCGAAGTATTCCGACGCCACGTCTTCGATGAGGTGCGCTTCGTCGAGGATGACTGCCGTGTAATCAGGCAGCACTGAGCCGTAGTTGTTGTCGCGCAGATTCAGATCGGCAAAGAAGAGATGATGATTGACGACGATGATGTCGGCTTCCTGTGCGCGGTCGCGCATGCGGGTGATGAAGCACGGATCGAAGTCGGGACACTTCTGTCCGAGACACGATTCGGAACGGGCGTCGATGTGGCGCCAGAATGAAAGTGACTCGGGAAGGTTTGCGAGCTCGGCGCGGTCGCCGGTTTCGCTTTCTTTGGACCAGTCGCAGACGTCTTCAAAATAACTGACGTCTTCGAGTCCCTCGAACACTGGTGCGGACTGCGCGCGCGCGAGGCGATTGAGGCAGAGATAATTATTCCGCCCCTTCATGTAGGTAGCCTTGAATGGTTTCGGTAGGACGCTCTGGAGAAAGGGAATATCTTTCTCCATCAACTGTTCCTGGAGATTCTTCGTGCCGGTGGAAATAATCACGCGCCCACGCCCGCCGAGCGCCGCTGCAACCGCGGGGACAAGATAAGCGAGCGTCTTACCGGTTCCGGTCCCAGCCTCAACGATGAGATGCCTCTGCTCCTCAAACGCCCTCATCACGGCGCGCGCCATCTCGACCTGCCCCGGCCGATACTCATACTCCGGGTGCGCCCCCGCAATTAACCCCTCAGGCCCAAAAACTTCGAGCATATTCGTATTCGCTCGTAACTACTGCTCCAGCAGCCGAACAAGTCCGGCCTGGTCGAAATGATGATCGGTCGTCAATGCATCAGATACGCGACGTTCGGTCATAACTACAAAGCTGACGGCATCGCACAGGGACCAAGCTTTGTCGCTACGTTGCAAAAGGAGTTGCATAGCTTTTTCATGCAACTCGCGCGAAACCCAAACCACTTCAATTTCAGAACCTGAACTGATTGCTTCCACAAACCGCAGCGCGGCGGTGAATGGAGCGCGTCTTGCGATTGCTAAAGCAACAAACTCTGCCAGCACATAATTGTGCGTCAACCGAATGGTAGTCGACTCGTACTTTTCTATAGCAGAAGGGTGTCGATGTTCTCTCGCGTCGAAGAGACACATCAAGCCAGAGGTGTCAATAAACATTCACTACTTTGCCTCGTGAGGGCTCGTGATTTCGCGAGCGAGGTCGTTATCTATGCGGTCGTTGTCGGCTGAGTGAGGATCTCCGCTGTCCCAGGTTCCAAACAACGAGTGGACGGATGACGTTCCGTTAATCGGCACACCTGCATTCCTTCGCGCCAGGGACTCTGCAAACTCCAGAACTTCTTGCTGCAGTTCCTCGGGCAATTGGCTAAGTACCCTCTCTATTTTTTCCTTGTCGACAGCCATCCAAAACTCCCTAAACAGAATACATCCCGATTACCGGTAAGAAAAGTGTCACCTATCAAACCACTGCGCTGCGCTTCATTCGCTTCGGGTACAGCGGGAAGCGGGCGGTTAGATCGAGGACGTCGCGGCGGACTTTGGTGCGGACGTCTTCGGATTCAGGGGCTTGGATAACTTCGGCTATTAGCCGGCCGATCTCGCGCATCTCCTGCTCTTTCATGCCGCGCGTCGTGACGGCGGGCGTGCCGATGCGCAGGCCCGAAGCTACGAATGGTTTGTTCTGATCGAACGGGATCGTGTTTTTGTTCACCGTGATTGTGGCTGCTTCCAAAGCCTTTTCAGCGTCCTTGCCGGTGATTCCTTTGCCGTCCATCCAAACGTCCACCAACATCAGATGATTGTCGGTGCCACCGGAAACGAGCCGTAATCCCTGTTCCTGAAGCTCACTCGCAAGCGCCTGCGCGTTTTTCAGAACCTGGCGTTGATACTCTTTGAAGTCGTCGCGCAAGGCTTCCCCTAAAGCGACGGCCTTTGCGGCGATGATGTGTACGAGTGGTCCACCCTGCACACCTGGAAACAGTTTGCGATCGATCTCTTTAGCGTGCTCTTCCTTGCAGAGAATCAATCCGCCGCGTGGACCACGCAGCGTCTTGTGCGTCGTCGTCGTGACGTAATCCGCATGCGGCACGGGCGACGGATGAAGCCCGGCGGCAACCGGCCCCGCGATGTGCGCGATGTCCGCAAACATGCGCGCGCCAACGCTGCGCGCGATCTCACCGATGCGTTCGAAGTTAATGGTGCGCGGATACGCCGATGCGCCACACACCAGCAGCTTCGGGCGGTGCTCTTCCGCGATCCGCTGCAGTTCGTCGTAATCGATCTGCTCCGTCTCACGCGAAACGCCGTAGTCAGCAACTTTGTAACTGATGCCCGAGAAGTTCATCGGATGCCCATGCGTGAGGTGCCCGCCGTGCGAAAGATTCATTCCGAGAATCTGATCGCCATACTGGATCGCCGCGAGATACACCGACATGTTCGCTTGCGCACCGCTGTGCGGCTGCACGTTGGCATGGTCGGCGCCAAACAACTCCTTCGCCCGATCGATCGCCGTTTGCTCGACCACGTCGGTCCACTCACAGCCGCCGTAATATCTCTTGCCCGGATAACCTTCGGCGTACTTGTTCGTAAACACCGAACCGGCAGCTTCAAGCACGGCTTCACTGACGAAGTTTTCCGAAGCAATCAGTTCCAAACCATTCGCCTGGCGAGCCACTTCGTTATCAATCGCGCCGGCAATCACCGGATCGACGTCGGCAAGCGGCAAATTTCGAGAGTCAGTCATTAGTTGCTTTGCTCCACTTCAGAGATCTTTGCCACGCGTGCGGCGTGACGGCCACCTTCAAAATCAGTCGTGAACCATGCGCGTACGATCCTGGGAATATCGTCGATGGGCGTGGTGCGTGCGCCGATCGCGAGCACGTTCGCATCGTTGTGTTGACGCGCAAGCCGTGCCGTTTCTTCAGACCAGGCGACCGCAGCGCGCACACCGTGAACTTTGTTTGCGGTGATCGCCATCCCGGTGCCGGAACCGCAGACAAGTAAGCCCTGCTCGACGTGTCCATGCGCGACCTGCTCGGCGACTTTGCGCGCGTAGTCAGGGTAGTCGACAGACTCCTCAGAAGCGGTACCCAGGTCATCAAATTCGACACCGAGGTCCGTCAGCACCGTCTTCAACCGCTCTTTCTCCGCATAGCCGGCGTGATCGCTGGCGAGAGCAATTCTCATCGTCGCTTTAACCTTCTTGAAGGAGTGTAAAAGAAGAAACTGGATGGTAACTCACTCGCACCGCCCCCGCAAATTTAGCCACAAAAAAGCACAAGAGGCACAAAAATGCATGCACGAACCCCTTGTGCCTTTTGTGCTTCTTTGTGGCACTCATTTGCTTAACTCACAGCGGCTAAGCGAGAATGCACGGTCTATGCGCTGGTCAAGATTCTTCATACCCACACTCCGTGAAGACCCGGCAGACGCCGAGGTCGTTTCCCATAAACTCCTGCTGCGCGCAGGCATCGTCCGCCAACTTGCCGCCGGCATCTACTCTTATTTGCCGTTGGGTCAACGTGTCGCGGTCAAGGTGATGCAGATTCTGCGCGAAGAGATGAACGCTGTCGGCGGTCAGGAATTCTACCTGCCCGCTTTGCATCCTGCCGAGCTTTGGAAAGAATCCGGACGTTGGGACGCCATCGGCGACGAGATGTTTCGCCTCAAGGATCGCAAGGGCGCGGACATGTGCCTCGGCATGACGCACGAAGAGATCTTCACCAGCATCGCGCGCCACGAGATTCGTTCGTACAAACAACTACCGCAGGTCTGGTACCAGATTCAAATCAAGTTTCGCGACGAAGCGCGGCCGAAGTCCGGCCTGATGCGCATACGCTCGTTCATCATGAAAGACGCGTACACGTTTGACGTCGATCGCGCCGGACTCGACAAAGCGTTCATCGATCAACGCGAAGCTTACAAAAACATCTTCACGCGTTGCGGGCTCAATTTCCTGATCGTGGAAGCGTCATCCGGCTCGATGGGCGGTTCGGAATCGAACGAGTTCATGGCGCCCTCTAACGCCGGTGAAGACCTGATCGTTCGCTGCGAAAACTGCGGCTACGCTGCGAACCTCGAGAAGGCAATGTCGCGTCTCGCGCCAATCAACGACGACGCTGGTTCAGACGCGCCCGAAGAGTTTCCCACGCCGGGCGTCCGCACGATCGAAGATCTGACCACTTTCCCCGGCGGCGCTGAAGCATCGCGACAGATCAAGTCGCTCGTCTTCGTAGCTACCATCGACGGCGAACCACGTCCGGTGCTCGTGCTGCTCCGCGGCGATCATCAGCTACACGAACAGAAGCTGGCGGACAGTTTGCGCTCCACCGCAGTGCGGCCGGCGCAAGCGAACGAAATTCATGAAATCCTCGGTGCACACGCCGGAAGTCTCGGTCCTGTTGGAGCCCGGCAAAAATATCCCGGCTTGTTCATCATTGCCGACAACGCGTTGAAAGACCGGCGGAACATGACGACCGGGGCCAACAAAGACGAGCATCATTACCGTGGTGTCGCCGTGGAGAGGGATTTCCAAGCCGATCTTTGGGCGGATCTGCGGACGGTCGAATCAGGCGAAGGATGCCCGCGCTGCGAAACCGGCACGCTCGAAGTCTTCAAAGGCATGGAGATCGGTCACATCTTCAAACTCGGAACCAAATACTCCGCATCGATGGGCGCAACCGTGCTGAACGAAGAAGGCAAGGAAGTGCCGATCGTCATGGGCAGCTACGGCATCGGCGTCGAGCGGATCATCACCGCCGCCGTCGAACAAAGTCACGACGAAAAGGGAATCATCTGGCCGAGGACGATCGCGCCGTTTGATGTCGTCGTCACAATCACCAACATCAAACAGGACAATCTGCGCGAAGCAGGTGAGAAGCTGTATCACGACCTTCAACGCGTCGGCCTCGACGTGTTGCTGGACGACAGAGACGAACGCGCGGGCGTGAAATTCAATGATGCGGATCTGATCGGTATTCCTTACCGGATCACGGTTGGGAAAAAAGCCGCAGACGGCGTCGTCGAGCTCTTCGATCGCCGCACAAAACAGAGCGAGGATGTTAAAATCTCCGAGGTCATTGCGCAGGTGCAACGGCTGGCGTTATCGAGTTCCTGAGAGCAGCAATGAAATTAGTCTGGCTCCTACTAGCCTTAATCATCCCCGTCAAAGTCGGAGCAGCGCAGGACATTCTTCCGGAACTCGTCCGCCGGATTAAACCCTCGGCAGTCGCCATCGAGACATTCGACGCGAAAGGCGAGAAGCTCTCGCGCGGCAGCGGCTTTTTCATCGAGAACGATCGCATCGTGACGAACCGTCACGTGATCGAAGGCGCGCTTCGCGCTGAAGTGCATTCGTCAAACGGAACTGTCTATCCGGTTAAGGGTGTTTTGGCGGTAGACGCGGAAGGCGACATCGCGCTCCTCAAGATCGACACGCCCACACCCGCAATCCGTGCATTGCCACTCGACAAAACTTCGCCGCAGGAAGGCGAGAGCGTTGTCGTCATCGGCAATCCGCTTGGTTTGGAAGGAAGTGTGACCAACGGAATCGTCTCGGCGGTGCGCGACATTCCCACCTTCGGACGCATCATTCAGATCACGGCCGCGATCTCGTCGGGGTCGAGCGGCAGTCCCGTTGTAAACATGCAGGGACAGGTTATTGGCATCGCGACGCTTCAAATCACCGGCGGTCAAAGCGTCAACTTCGCGATTCCTTCCGAACGCATTTCGCAACTGCAAGTCGCTGCGATGACGTCGCTGGCGGACCTCGTCGCAACTACCGGCCGCAACAAGCGCGCGAAAGCAGTGCAGCTCTTCCGCGATGGTTTGAGCTTTCTTTCCAAAGACGACTGCGAAAAGGCGCTGCCTTATTTTGAGAGAGCCGTCGAATCAGACAGCAGTTACGCCGACGCCTGGGCGCAGGCGGGTTTTTGCAACGAGAAACTCGGCAAGCACGCCGAAGCGTTGGAAGCGTCGAAAAAGGCGGTCAGTTTGCGGCCGTCGGCTGAGTCGTATTTCAACATCGGGCTCGCGAGTTTTTATCTGAAGCAATACAAGGATGCGGCGGAAGCTTATCGCGCCGCGATCAAGCTCGATCCGTACAACGCAGCGGATGCTTACTACGCGCTCGGGCTCGTCTATCGCGATTGGGGCAAGTCCGACGAAGAGATTCAGTCTTACAAACAGGCGATTCGTCTTCGTCCCGATTACACAGTTGCGTACGAACGGCTCGGCTCGCGTTATTTGAAGTCGAAGAAGTTCAACGAAGCGATCGAGATTTATCGTCAGCTTTCAACTTTGAAACCCGGCGACGCTTATGCTCCGAACAGCATGGGCGAGGCTTTTGTCGAACTGAATCGTCTCAACGACGCGATGGAATCGTTTCGACAATCGATTCGTTTGAAACCGGATTACGGCAAGGCCTACTACAATCTCGGCAAGTGTCTGCTGGCAATGGGCAACCGCGACGCGGCGCTCGAGCAGTACACGATCCTCACAAACATCGATCCCGACTGGGCCGAGAAGCTCAACGCGATCATCAACCCGTAAAACCATCCACAGATTACGCAGACTATTCCCTGCTTAGGACAGTTTTCTCTGTGTAATCTGTGGATGGCTTTAGTTCGTTACTTCGCCAACGATGGCCGTGAGTGCGTTGTCCTGTAAATTCTTGTTACGCGGGAGTTGGCCGTGCAGGTCGCAGCCGAAGACTGCGTAACGCGAGAGTGTGAAACCGGTGATCGGGTCGCGTGTTTGGGTCAGGTGTTCGCCGAGCAACGATGCGCGGGTGACGCGCCCGTCGCCGGGCGCATACATCGCTGCGGTTAACTGTTTTTTCGACATTTTCACGCCCGCGGCCGTGCGATACTCACGCGGCCGAAGCAGCGTTACCCAACGGTTTCGCTTTTGATCGCGGAGAATCACCGGCGCACTCAACGTCTCTTCGCAGTCGCCGCCAATCGCCAGCAGAACAACCGGTGAATCAGCGTTTTTGACTGCGTCCAGCGCTTCGTGAAAGCGGCGCGCACGTTTCAGAGTGTTTGCGAGATAGACGTCGAGATCTTCTATGTTGCCCTTGTAGTCGCGCCTGAACTCCGCAGAATTGAGCGCGCCCCAACCGTAGCGCTTCCAAACCTCTACGCTGTAAAGATCGAGATCCATCGGTTGCAGGTTCTCATCGAGAAACTTCGACGACTCCTGGTGCGGCATCAGTTGATACACCGACGGCGTTCGCGCCGCGTCTTCGGACGTCAACTTGTTTAGCAACGGTACGCGGCGCCGCAAACCTTCGGTAATCGAGTAGCCCTCGACCATCGTCGCAAACGCATCCGACGAACCTTCGTTCGGCGTGCCGATCATAACGATCTTGCTGATGTGCGCCGCGCCGAGCCACGTAGGGCGAATGGCAACGTCGTCCGGCGGCAAATCGGCATCGCCGTACATCGCCGCATAGCGCGCGATCAGTCCGCCCATCGAGTGCGCAATGATGTTGAACTTGAGATCCGGACGTTGCAGCCGTTGCTTCAAACGCTGTATGCGTTGGACCAGATCGCGAGCGTTGGCGACGTTGTCGCGGCGCCAGTCGTAAGCAAAAACATAGAACGTGTCGCGGTCTCCCTCGGCGCCGGGATTATCCCAATCAGCTTCGCGATAACCGGCGTAGTGCCGCAACGCTTCGAGCAGGTCGCGATAAACGTAAACCTCGGGCAGGATCTTCGCGAAGCGCACCGTTTCGAGAATTTTTCCTGGAACGAGCTCGTCGCGATTGGTTTCGAGGTCCGGATTGATTGGCAAGCCTTCGTTGGAAGTGCGAAAGGCTGAGGGCCAGATGGTTTGACCGGTCTTGGAGTTGATCAGTTCGCTTCCGAGAATGCCCGGAATCACGATCACCGGCCGTTTACCGGTGCGGGTGCGCGCGGAAGCGAAGATGTGCTCGAGATTTGGAGTGCGGCGCGCGGAAATGCAGCCCGTCGAAACGAGCGACAACACCACCAGCGCCAGCAGCAGGTTGCGGGATTTCACTTGAAGCGACAAGGGGCGGATGAGACGCAAAGTGAAACTCGAAACAAATAGGATCGAAAGACTTTGATTATTCAGTTGGCGGTTCCCAGCGCCGGTTGATCAAGCTGGCCACGAAGCCGGCGCCGAAGCCGTTGTCGATATTCACCACCGTGACGTTAGAGGCGCACGAGTTCAACATACCCAGCAGAGCAGCCACGCCTCCAAAGGATGCGCCGTAACCGACACTGGTTGGCACGGCGACGACAGGAACGCCAACTAAACCGCCGACCACCGAAGGCAACGCGCCTTCCATTCCCGCAGCCACAATCACGACACGCGAGCGTTGTAACAGATTGCGCTCCGCCAGGACGCGATGAATTCCGGCCACACCGGCGTCCCAGATACGTGAAACCGTGTTGCCCATCGTTTCGGCAGTTAGGGCAGCCTCTTCGGCGACCGGGATGTCGCTGGTACCGGCCGTGACGACCGCGATTGGACCAAGACCGAGATCGGTTTTGTCACGGCGAATGCGTATCAAGTGCGCTGATTCGTGCCACTCGGCGTCGGTCACGACGTTGCGGACTTCGCCGAACGTGCCTTCGTCGGTGCGCGTGACAAGGATGTTTGGCGAGCGCTCTGCCAGGCGCTCGACGATGCCGACTATCTGCGCGCGCGTCTTGCCGCCGCCGAACACGACCTCCGGAAAGCCGAGGCGATGGGCACGGGAGTGATCGACGCGGGCGAAGCCGATGTCTTCGAAATGGAGGTTCTTAATGCGTTCGAGGGCTTCATTACTTTCGAGTTCGCCACGCTTGTGCGCCTCCAGCAATCGTGCCAGTTCCTTCAAATCCATAATTGTCGCACCAAGGCTGCATTCTAGCACTGAACTTCGCCGATACCGTCCGCGTTTGCGATAACAGCGAGGGCGCAAGTAAGATTCAGGCAATGCTCGGTGCAAACAAAGATTGACCCGCCGTGTCGACTGTCATCAAAAACACCCGTTTGACGCTCGAGATGATCAAGATCGAGCACACGCTATTTGCGCTGCCGTTTGCCTTTCTCGGCGCACTGCTCGCGGCTAACGGTTTGCCCACGCTCCGGCAGGTTCTCTGGATCATTGTTGCAATGGTCGGCGCACGCTCGGCGGCAATGGCTTTTAACCGCATCGCCGACAGAAACATCGACGCTCGCAACCCGCGTACGGCCACGAGAGCCTTACCGGCCGGCATGCTCTCGGTCGGGTTTGTTTGGGTGTTTACGATCGTTTCGGCGGCTGTTTTCCTGCTGGCGGCGGCGATGCTCAACCGGCTAACGCTGTTGCTGGCGCCCGTGGCACTGGCGAGCGTCCTGCTTTACTCTTTCACCAAGCGCTGGACGCAGTTTTCGCACATCGTACTCGGTTGGTGTCTTTCAATCGCGCCGACCGGCGCGTGGATCGCGGTGCGCGGCGAGATTGGAAGCCCGGTGCCTTTGTTGCTATCGCTAGTCGTCCTGCTGTGGACCGCCGGATTCGATATTCTTTACGCGTGCCAGGACTTTGATTTCGATCGGCGCGAGAGTTTGCGATCGATTCCCGCGCGCTTTGGAATCCCGCGCGCACTGTGGATTGCCCGCGCGCTACACGCCACAGCTTTTCTGGCGCTGGTATTCCTGTATGTTCTAACCGGTCTCGGACCGGTAGCCTTCGCCGGAGTGCTCGCGACCGGCGCTTTGCTGGTTTATCAACACCGTCTCGTCCGCGCTGACGATCTCGGACGGCTGAACGCCGCGTTCTTTACAACCAACGCTTTCGTCAGCGTTATTCTGCTGGTGACGTTTGGCAGCGCGGTGTTCCTGCATCGATAGAAAGTAACGAAATGACTTTTTCACACGACCATAAACTCAACGATATCGCCGATCGCGCGTTCGCCGGCGAACGCCTGTCACTTGCCGACGGCGTTGTGCTTTACGAAACCAGCGATCTGCCGGCGCTCGGCAACCTCGCAGACACGATCAGACGCCGCCGCCATGGACGCACGACTTATTTCAACGTCAACCGGCACCTGAACCCGACCAACATCTGCTACGCCGACTGCAAGTTTTGCGGCTTCTTCCGCACGCCGCGGCAACCGGACGCTTACACGCACAACATCGACGACAGTTTGAAAGTCGCAGCTCAGGCAGTTTCTGAAGGCGCCACGGAGCTGCACATCACCGGCGGCCTGAACACAAAACTTCCGTTCAGTTATTTCACCGATCTGCTGTCGTCGCTGAAGCACCAATACCCACAACTGCACCTGAAGGCGTTCACGATGGTCGAATTCGATCACTTCGCCCACTTCTACAAAATGCCCGACGAAGAAGTGATTCAAAAACTGATCGAAGCCGGCCTGGATTCATGTCCCGGCGGCGGCGCGGAGATCTTTCGCGAACCGACACGCTCGATGATCTGCGCGCACAAGTGCGACGCCGATCGCTGGATGGAGCTACAGGGAAAAGTCCACGCCGCCGGTCTGAAAACGAATGCGACCATGCTCTACGGCCACATCGAGTCGATCGAGGATCGCGTGGACCATCTGATCCGCCTACGCGAACAACAGGAAAAATCCGGCGGTTTTCAGTGCTTTATCCCGCTAGCTTTTTATCCGCCCGACACGCAGTTGTCGCACCTGCCCGGCCCGTCAGGCGTCGATTCGCTGAAGACGATGGCCGTCTCGCGCCTGTTACTCGACAACTTCGATCACCTCAAAGCTTACTGGGTAATGCTCGGCAAACGTCTCGCCCAAGTCGCGCTGCACTACGGCGCAAACGACATCGACGGCACGATCACCGAAGGCGGCGAACTAACCACGAGTTATTCAGTCGAAGCCAACAACGAAGTCCGAATGACTAAAACGGAGCTCATCGGACTAATAGAAGATGCAGGATTTGAGGCGGTCGAACGCGACACGGTTTACAACCGCATCGACCGTAACAATGTTTCACTGGTCTAATAGAAAGCAAAGATGATTACTGACACCGAACGCACCACCATCACATTGGCCCACTCGCCCGATTCCGACGACGCATTCATGTTTTACGGTCTGGCGACGAACAAGCTCGACACCGGCGGGCTGCATTTTGAACACTTACTAAAAGACATCCAGACGCTAAACGAAGAAGCGATGCGCGGCACTTACGACGTCACGGCCATCAGCTTTCATGCGTATGCTTACATCGCCGACAAATACGCGTTACTGCCGCACGGCGCTTCAATTGGCGATAATTACGGCCCGATCGTCGTGTCGCGCCAGCAGTTGACGCCTGACGACATCCCTCGTCTTAAAATCGCCATTCCGGGCAAGCTGACCAGCGCTTTTCTGGCGCTGCGGATATTCAATTCCGATTTTGAATACGAGGTCGTGCCGTTCGACAAAATCATCGACGCGGTGCAAAGCGGCCGGTGCGACGCCGGGCTCCTGATTCACGAGGGACAGCTCTTCTACGAGTCGAAGGGACTCCACAAAGTGCTGGATTTGGGCGAGTGGTGGCACAGCCGCCACGGCCTGCCGCTGCCGATGGGCGGGAACGTCATCCGCCGCGACCTCGGCGAGGATTTAGTCAAACAAGTCTCGCGCTTATTGCGGCAGAGTATCAACTATTCCCTGACCCACCGCGACGACGCGCTTCAGTACGCCTTGCAGTTTGCCCGCGACATGGAGCCGGAGCTGGCCGACCGGTTTGTAAGCATGTGGGTCAACGACCTGACGCTGGACTACACCGAGCGCGGGCGAGAAGCTGTACGCCTATTGTTGCAGGAAGGCTACGAAAGGGGCGTGATCCCCAACCGAGTCGAAGTAGAATTTGTCTCTGAAGTTTAAGATTTAACCCTAAGCTGGGGTGTGCGCGGTGGTTTTTTAAGCTACCCCGCCCAGAAGGGGCAGCTAACCACCGCGCACATCATCGGCACCAGACCACGTAAAACCAAGCTCCTCCCAAAGCCTGGTTTATCGCTTAACTCCGTGTAAGCAACGCCGCCGCTCGGCGTCACGTCTGCGCTCCCGCGCCGTAAAGCTCCACGGTGCTAAGACGAGTGCCTGTTGCCGACATGAGGACCTTGAGAAACTTTTTTAATTTCAAACTAGCTGAGCCGCGAATCTTCGAGGTCTTTCGGGCTCCATTTTTTTCGTCACTATGTCCGTTGAGTGGACTATAACTTATTCTAGTATTGGCACCTTACACTAGATGCAGGAAACTTTGCAACAGGAAAATGGCTTTGGGGGTCCCGGCCCGGGGCGGCCCGCCGGAGCCCCCAAAGGCGAATACTTGCCCGGCTGGCAACAGGACTATTTCGTTCCAGCATCTGAAACCCCGGACCACCCAAGAAGGGCATCACTCCCAGTTAGGATATGCAGCAGGAGATGAACGTGCGACGACCCATTTTCTCTTTCGCGAATACATTGCTGACCGTAATGGCGTTTGCCGTTGTTTGTGCGGGCGGCGTTATGGGCCAAACAAGTGCGGCTGCGCCGGACACGGCCAACTCCGACAAGATCATTCAGGCTTTCGTTGGCAAGGAAGTAGAGTTTCGCCGCGCTCTCAATAACTACTCGTTCAAGCGCGACGCGCTCATTCAAAGCCTCGGCATGGGCGGGCAAGTGATGGGCGAGTATCACCGGGTCTCAAATTTCACTTTCGACGATCAGGGAAACCGGTTTGAAAAGATCACCTTCTTTCCGATGCCCTCGATGCCGGAAGTAACCTCGGAAGACATCGACGATCTGGGAGGCATTTCGCCCTTCGCTCTCGAACCCTCCAAGCTAGACAGATATACGATCCGCTACGTTGGTAAAGAGAAGATCGACGAGCTGAACCTTTATATCTTCGACGTCCAGCCGAAAGTCATACCCGACCCGAAGAAGACCAAAGAGCGGTTGTTTGTCGGACGCGTTTGGGTCGACGACCAGGATCTACAGATCGTGAAGACAAAGGGAAAGGGTGTTCCCGAAACCAAAAACAACAAGTATCCGATTGTTGAAACATATCGCGAGCAGATCGACGGCCGTTACTGGTTTCCGACCTATTCGTACGCGGATGAAGAGCTGGTTTTCGACAACGGCAGCACGCTGCACGTACGCCTGAAAGTTCGTTACACCGACTTCGCCCCCGCACGCGCAACACTCAAAGTCACGGAAATCGGCGAAGACGAAACGCCGAGCGGAACAGCCAAGCCTGTTGAATTCGGAGTGCTCAACGAGAAAGCCGTGTCGCTGCCGAAGCCGGTTTACACGGAAGAAGCGAAGCGAGTCAAAGCACGCGGGAAAGTTACGGTGCGTGTCGTAGTCGACGAGAGTGGCAAGGTGACTTCAGCAAAGGCTGTCGATGGACCACTGCCCTTGCGTGAGGCGGCCGAAGCAGCAGCGAAGCAAGCAGTTTTCAAACCATTCAGTGAAGGCGGCATCGTGGTCAAAGCCACGGGTGTCTTAACCTACGACTTCCAGTAGGCCTAGCTCTTTAGCAATCGAGCCACGGACGTTAGCTATCAACTTGTTGATGTCTTCGTCCGTGGCTAAGTCTTTTGTCGGAACAGGCGGCATCATCACCATCTCAATTGTTCCCGACTTCGCTTCGCCAGTTCCCTTGCCCATCAATTCATCTGAATACTTGAGCGCTACCGGCACAACCGGCACACTGGCTTGTCGCGCCATGTAGAAAGCGCCTTTTTTGAACGGGAGCAACTCGCCAGGTTTCGCGCGCGTGCCTTCGACAAAAACGGCAAACGAAATACCCGAGCGAATACGTTCGGCGGCTGCTTCCGTGGTGCGAATCGCACTCTCGCGATTACTTCGATCGATCGCCATCACGTTGACAAAACCCATCCCGACGCCAAGCACCGGGACTTTCAACAGCTCTTTTTTCGCGAGCAATCCGATCCTGCGCCCGGTGAAAAGAAACATCGTCGCGGTGTCGAGATACGAGCGGTGATTCGCAACGAAGACGTAAGGCTGCTTCGGATCCAGCAGTTCCAACCCGCGAACGTTCACGCGCACTCCACTGAACTGCAACCAAAGCCGCGCTCCAAGACTCGCCCACGGATAGACCAGATCATGTTTATTCAAGAGCCACGCAATGATCAGAATTGGCGGCCCTATCACGCCCAGCAGTGTGCCTGCCAAAAACAGCGACCACCAATAATGCAATCGCCGCATAAAACTGCGCGGCCTCGTTATGCTAGACTCCTCGGCCATAGTTTCGTCGATTGCGGTTGTCTCATCCATCAGTGTTCGTAAAGGAAATCGGAATGATTACCCAACGATCTGCCGCGGCCGCCGTGGCCCTCTTGCTGTGTCTTGCCGCATCGTCTTTCGCGCAAAGCCAGGATTACCGAAGACCACCACTGCAATCCACCGCGTCGATCCCGTCGCCAAAGTCGGTACTCGGCTTTACACCCGGAGACGATCGCACTATCGCCGGCTGGTCGCAGATCACCGACTACTTCGAGCGTCTCGATCGCGCTTCGGATCGCGTCCTGGTCCAAACGTTGGGCCAATCGACTTTGAAGCGCCCATTGATCGTGGCCATCATCAGCACGCGAGAGAATATACTGGCGCTCCCAAAATACAAAGACATCCAGCGTCAGCTTGCCGATCCACGGTTGGTCATTCAAAGAGGTCAACGCGAACGTCTCATTGCCGACGGCAAAGTAGTCGTCACTATCTCCTGCTCGATTCACTCAACGGAGATCGTCGCGTCGCAAATGTCGATGCAGCTCGCGTATGAACTGGCAAACGCCACGGATCCCGCAACACGCGAAATTCTCCAAAACACTATCCTGCTTTTAATCCCTTCGCCGAATCCGGACGGTATCGACATCGTCGCCAATTGGTATCGCAAAACTCTCGGCACCGCATACGAAGGCAAAGAACCACCCGAACTCTATCACCACTACGCCGGGCACGACGACAATCGCGACTGGTTCATGTTGAATCTCAAAGAGACGCAACTGGTCACGCGCCTGCTGTGGCACGAGTGGTTTCCGCAGATCGTTTACGACGTACATCAGCAAGGCTCGAACGGCTCGCGGTTCTTCATTCCACCTTTTTACGATCCACCGAACCCAAACATCTCGCCCGTGTTGCTGCGGCAGGTCGGTTTAATGGGGCACAAAGTCGCTGCCGATCTGACTGCCGGCGGCTTCAAAGGTATTTTGACTAACGCGCTTTACGACACCTGGTGGCACGGCGGTTTTCGGACTGCGCCTTACTATCACAACTCGATCGGAATACTCTCCGAAGCAGCCAGCGCGCGATTGATGACACCGGCGACAGTCACTACCGAACAACTGGCTCGCTCCTCGACGCGCGGCATGCGCAACGCAACCGAAGCACTCACGAACTTTCCCGATCCGTGGCTCGCAGGCACGTGGCGCCCGCGCGACATCATGGACATGGAGATGATCGCTTCGCGCGCGATACTTTCGATGGCCGCAAAGTATCGCGAGACTTACCTGCAAAACTTTTACGAACTCGGACTAAAGAACGTCGGGCGGCCGGCGAGACCGGATCATCCGATGGCTTACTTGATTCCTGCGGGACAAGCACGCGATGAAGCAGTCGCAAAGCTAATTGCGACTCTGCTGGGCCAGGGCATTGAAGTCTACCGGCTCGATCGCGAGCTGCACGTCACGTTTGGGTCACAAATAATTCAGCGCACAAACGCAGCCAGCGAGCGGCTCGGCGCCTATCGCACGATCATTGCAAACACCATGACGCAGGAAGTGCCGCTTGGCAGTTACATCGTCTTTCTGAACCAACCACAGTTCACGAACATCGCCGCCCTCTTCGAACCGCAGATCTATCCCAATCGGCTGACCCCGCAAGGGGAAGCGGAACGGCCATACGACGTCGCCGGCTGGACGCTACCCTTGCAGATGGGTGTCGATGCACCGGCAGTAACCGCGATCCGTGAATCGGGAAACGAAATACGGTTATCGCGTGTCACAGACGCTAACCAGGTCAGAAGCGATCTGGCCTTGCCACTCGCGAAAGGCGATGAATCCCCGATCAGAAATCCGGTGAAACAACCGGTCCGCGTCGGTATCTACAAAGGCTCGACCAGCAACATGGACGAAGGCTGGACGCGTTACATCTTCGACACGTTCAATGTTCCGTATTCATCCGCGCGCGACGCCGACATCCGGCAAGGCGGGCTGCACGCAAAGTTCGACGTGCTGCTCTTTCCCTCGCAACGCAGCACCGAGATCGTCGCCGGCAACGCGGCCGGTTCGCTCCCCGTTGAATTCACAGGCGGCATCACGGACCGCGGCGTTGATAATTTGAAGGAGTTTGTCTCAAACGGCGGTACGCTCGTCTGTTTCGACGCGTCGTGTGAGCTGGCGATCAAGCAGTTCAATCTGCCCGTGCGCAACGTACTCGAGGGCGTCCGGTCGTCGGAATTCTATTGTCCGGGCTCGATCGTGACGCTGGACGTCGATAACAAGACCCCGTTCGCATTTAATTTACCAACCAAACTGCCTGCTTACTTCATCAATAGTTCGGCGTTTACGACCACCGGCGGCGACGGCGTTCGCGTCATTGCCCGGTACGCGAAAGAAAACGTCTTGCTTTCGGGCTGGCTGCTCGGCGAGGATAAGCTGCGTGGCCAGATCGCGCTGGCTGAAGTTCCACAGGGCAAAGGACGAATCGTGCTGTTTGCGTTTCGGCCCCAGCATCGTGGCCAGGCATGGTCGACGTTGCCGCTGATTTGGAATGTGTTATCGACGGCTGCCGCAAGCAGCTCTGAAGAGTAGGACTTTCACCATCAAAGAGCCCCATAACAGCTTGCTCCGCAAGCGGTCAGGAGCTATTCTTTGAAGCGGTTTTTTTCTCCCCCGCGCGCGTCTCTCTCCAAAATTGCGCCCCAAAGCACCATCAGGAGCTTCCTATGAAAAAGCTGTCTGTTTGCTTATTGCTCCTTTCCCTGCTTTCGACTTCGATCGGCGCCTTTGGACAGGGCCGGCCGAGGCGTGTGGGGAATCCAACAACCGTGCCGCAGACCTCTGCGCCGGAACGGCAATCCACCGGGCCGGAGTCGCAAACCAACGCGCCCGCGCCACCCACTAGACCACCGGTTCTCGGCGGCGCAAACTACCCGAACAATCGCAAGCCCGAGTCGCAACAGGATCAAAAACCAACCGGTCCGGAAGAAGTTGACGCCGGCGACGTCATCCGCGTGAACACCACGCTGATCACGATTCCGGTCAGCGTGATGGACCGCGACGGGCGCTACGTGCCGAATCTGCTCAAGGACGACTTTCGCATCTGGGAAGATGGCACTGAACAGGACGTCGCGTTTTTTCAGTCAGTCGACAAGCCGTTCTCGGTGGTGCTGATGCTCGACACGAGCCCGTCAACGCAGTTTCGTCTCGAAGACATTCAGGACGCGGCGATCACGTTTGTTAGTCAACTCCGGCCGGACGACCGGGTGATGGTTGTTTCGTTCAACGACGAAATCAAGGTGCTGAGCGAGTTCACGACCGATCGCTCGAAGCTCCAGCGCGCCATTCAAAGAGCGAGAACTGACGACGGTACGCGACTGTACGACGCAGTCGACATGGTGATGAACCAGCACTTGTCCCGCATTCAGGGACGCAAAGCGATCGTGCTTTTCACCGACGGCGTCGACACTACGAGCCGCCGTGCTGATTACCAGAGCAACGTGTTGGACGCGCAGGAGCTCGACGCGTTGATCTATCCGGTGCAGTACGACACGCAGCGCGACATGAACGTCGGCAATTTCCCGTCGGGTGGTCAGATCGATGTTTGGGGAACTATTCTCGGCGGCATTTTCGGCGGTGGACGCGGTGGCATGGGGGGAGGCCGTCCTCCTCGCGGCCGTGGCACGGCGCGTGGCGATTACGAACTTGGCCATCAGTATCTTCAGGAGCTGGCGAACACGACCGGCGGACGCGAGTATCGCGCGGACACGTTGCAGAACATGTCGTTTGCTTTTGCAAACGTAGCGGAAGAATTGCGGCGGCAGTACAGCATCGGTTACTACCCGAAGCGTCCACTACAGGCGGGACAACGGCGGATGATTAGAGTGCGCGCCAAACAGCCAAATCTCGCGGTTCGCTCGCGCGAGAGCTACGTCTTCAATCCGTCAGGCACGTCGGTGGTAAATAACGATCAGCAGCAACCGAATGCACCGGTGCTAAAGCGAAACTCGTTTTGAACCACAGATTACACAGATTCTAAATCTGTGTTGTTTGTGGCAACAACACGGTCAGAATTGCGCCGCCATTTTCATCTCGATTACCGGCTAACACCGTGCCGCCATGAAGCTCCACCAGGTGCCGCACGATCGCCAGCCCCAATCCCAGTCCACCGTGTTTGCGTGTGCTCGATCCGTCTGCCTGGCTAAACCGCTCGAAGATGCGCGGCAGAAAATCCGGCGGCACACCCGGACCTGAATCTTCAATCCTGACCTCTGCCAGCGAATCCTGCTGTCCCAGATAGACGTCAACCACACCACGCGCCGGCGTAAACTTCACCGCATTAGCCAACAGGTTCCAAAACACCTGCTGCAATCTCTCGACGTCCGCTTTAACGATCACACCCGGCGCCTCAAAGTGCGTTCGTATCTCGATCTCCTTCGCTTCCGCGGCGGGCCTGATGGCATCAATAGCAGCGTGGATCACCAACAACAGATCGACGGGCTGCGTGTTGATCCGCAACTTGCCGGTAACGATCCGCGACACGTCGAGCAGGTCTTCGACGATCTGTTTCTGCATCATCGCGTTTCGTTCGATGATCTCGATCGCGTGCGCCGCGCCTTCGGGATCGAGTTGGCCACCACGTAACAGCCGCGACCAACCCACGACCGCATTCAGCGGTGTCCGCAGTTCGTGAGAAACAGTCGCGAGAAACTCTTCCTTCAACCGGCTCGCTTCCTCAGCCTCTTCGCGCGCGTGACGTTCGCGCCGCAACAGTTCTCCGCGCTCGATCTCAGCGTGAACGGCCGGTGTGACGTCCATCGTCACACCACGCATCCCGATTGGACCACTTTCATCACAAACGACCATCGACTGCGCTTCGACCCAAACCTCGTATCCGTCCTTATGCATCCAGCGAAAACGACTGCTGCCGCCCTTACCCGAAGCAAAGATCGCTGCCGCTTCAGCCGCCGCACGCTCACGGTCCTCGGGGTGAACAATCTGTAACCAGAAATTCGGTGTCGACAACCATTCGTCGCGGCTGTAGCCGAGCATCTTTTCGACGTGCGTGCTGACAAAGTCGATTTGCTGATTGGCTGCGTCGGGTTTTCCCCATGCTTCCCACACGACACCAGGAACATTCTCGACGACGTCCGCGATACGCTGCTGGTGAATTTCCAACTCCGAACCGAGCTTGTCTTTGGCGGCTTCAGCCCTGCGCCGTTCATGCGTAACCGCGCCAACGAGCAGTGTCATCAACGAGGTCGTGCCCACAAACGAAATCAGCAGCAACAACGAAACATTCGGGTTTGGTTGCGCGAATGGACCATAACCCTGCTTCGCTCCCCATACCGCCAACGCCGCCATGACCACGATCGCCGCCGTCACAATCCGCTGGTCAAACTTCAACGCAGCCCACAGCAAACAAGGAAGACACAAGTAAGCAAGCGGATATGTCTTAACGGGTCCCGGAAACCAACCGCCGAAAACGATCAGCACAACTATGAAAAGCAGGACGAAAAGCGACGCAAGCTCGGGAATATCACCGGAACTCAACTTCCCGGCTTTGCTCCACGAGAGCAGCAACGAACCAATGATGAGCGCGCCAAAACCGTCACCCATCCACCACGTCAACCAGAGGGAGGTAAAGCCACTCCATTGAGCCGTGCCTCCCAAACACAAACTCAAACTCCCAATCGTCGCGCTAACGAGTGGCGCCATCACGGCCGCGCAAACCACGAAGCTCATTACATCGCCCACCGAATCGAGCGATCGTTGCCAACGCACCACTCGCAACAACAACCAGTACGCAACCAACGCCTGGAGCGTGTTGCCCACTGCGATGCCGATCGCGGAAGCAACAGGAATATCCGTCAACAAGTTTGCGGCGAGCGCGCCGAGCAGGATGCCAGGCCAGAGTTGTGGTCCAAAGATCAGTAACGAAGCGATCGCAATTCCGGCAGGCGGCCAAACAGGCGTGACGTTTGAGTGCAGTGAGGCGAGTGAAAGACCGAGCTCGGCGGCAGCAAAATAGACGATGGCCAGAAACAGGTTTAGGCCGATCAGGGGACGAGGTTTCAGTTTCATTGAAAGGCCTGCCGCACAACCCGAACGGCGAGAGTCTAAATCCGAGCTGGCTGCAAAGCAAAGATTGTGAGAAGAAGGAAAGAAAAAAGCGCGGCGGTTTAGCCGTCCGCCGCGCCAACTATACCCACAGGAGGAAAGGGGTATTCAACGCGGAGAGTATAGTCGAATCGCCCTGATCTGGCAATGTGCGGTATCGTACCAAACCGGGGAAATATTGCTAAACAGACACCAAAAAATGTCAAACCACTACTATTTGCCACTGCTATTGAAAGAGCCTCTGACACCATCTTCACACCAGATTCTATTGTGTTAAGATTCCGCCCATCTCCTACGACTGACAAGCAGCGGAACGAGCCTTTTAGCTTTCCTACGACTTCTTATGCCTGATGACAACTCGGAAAATCGCGGCGGTGATCTCGTAGTAGTTGGTTCCTCCGCGGGGGGCGTCGGCGCGCTCTCAACGCTGGTCAGCACATTGAACGAGAACTTTCCCGCCCCCATCGTATTAGCGCAGCACCTCGACCCACAGCGTCCAAGCCACCTCGGGTCCATTCTCGAGCGGCGCAGCCATCTTCCGATCGTAGTGGTGGGCGAGCATTCTCCGACGCCCCTTGAAAGTGGAAAGATCTACGTTGTTCCGGCCAACCGCCACGTGAAGATCCACGACGGCCACGTCCTTCTGGAAGGAGACCATGACGACAGGCCGAAACCTTCAGTGGATCTGCTGTTGTCGAGCGCGGCCGAGTCTTACGGCGAACATCTGATCGCAGTAATCCTCACGGGCGCCGGATCAGACGGAGCTGCTGGCGCGGTGGAAGTGAAGAACGCAGGCGGTGTAGTGATTATTCAGAACCCGCAGACTGCTGCTTATCCGTCGATGCCTCTTTCGCTGCCGCCGACGGCAGTCGATCACGTGGTAGAGATGGAACTGATCGGACCATTGCTCTTCGACATTCTGCGAGGCGTCGATCTGCCGGTCTTAGAAAAAGCTGAAGACCCAGCCGACCACCCCCTGCGCAACTTACTTGCCCACGTAAGCGCCCAAACAAATATCGACTTTGGAAACTACAAGTCTTCTACGATTATGCGGCGCGTTGGCCGACGCATGGCCGTAACGCACAACACAAGCATTCGCGACTATGCCGACTACCTCCAGCGGTATCCCGACGAGATAAAAGAGTTGGTGCGAGCGTTTCTGATAAAAGTGACCGGCTTCTTTCGCGACCCGGAGGCGTTTGAATTTATCAAGTTGACCATCATTCCTGAACTGGTTGAACGAGGTAGAGGAAAGGGCCGGATCTTGCGACTCTGGTCCGCCGGTTGCGCTACTGGTGAGGAAGCCTACTCGCTGGCGCTGCTTTTGGCGGATCATCTGGGATCCGAGTTTGCGGAGTGGAGCATAAAAATCTTTGCCACCGATCTGGCAGCGGATGCCATCAACTTTGCCCGCCGGGGCCTTTTTCCCGCGAACGTTCTCGATGACCTGCCCGACGATTATCGAGAACGTTATTTTGAACGGGTAGAGCATGGCTATCGGATTGTGAAGTCTCTTCGTCAGGTAGCTATTTTTGGCCAGCAGGACATCAGCCGCGGGGTCCCCTTCCCGCACATCGATCTGGTTGCCTGTCGCAATCTGCTCATCTACCTAAAACCCGAACTGCAACAGATCGTGCTCGATCTTTTTGCTTACTCGTTACACCAATCACAGGGGTATCTGTTTCTCGGTAAAGCTGAAACTACCCGGCCGACGAAGGCAAGCTTTGAATTAGTAAACAAGAAGTGGAAGATCTATCGTTGTCTGGGTGGGCCACTTGCCATTCCTCTTCACGATCCATCAGCTCTGACGAGCCACGTAACCGCTGCGGCACGCGAGACTAGGCGACGACAGATTGTCGCGCCCCAAATGCCAGGCTCACTCGATATGACTCAAGCAGAAACAGAAATCACCCAGCTTCGCCGCCTTAACGAGACGATACTCCGCTATACGAACGTGGCCGTGGTGATCATCGATCGCCTGTATCGCATCATGACGATCAACGCCCAGGCCAGAAGGCTGCTCGGCATACACGATATGGCCTACGATCAGGACTTTCTTCATACCGTCAGAGGATTGCCCTATCAGGAAGTGCGGCGAGCCATCGATACGGCGTTCCGCGAACACGCGACGATCACCGTTAGCGAGTTGGAGCTTGATGACGCGATCGAAGGCACAGGCCGTTTCGTAAGCCTCACGATAACGATCATGCAGGTTGAGCCAAATGCTCCCGAACTCGCGGTCCTGACAGTTATCGATGCGACTGAACAGGTGCAAGGGAAACGCCGGCTCGAGACGGTGCAGCGTGAGCAATCCGAACTCGTAGGCGAACTAAGCGCTTCCAACAAGCGTTTCAGCGCGATGAATAAGGAGTTGCAGGACGCCAATGAAGAACTGCAAGCCGCCAACGAAGAGTTGATGCTGACCCAGGAAGAGTTGCAGGCGACGAACGAAGAATTCGAAGCGACCAACGAGGAGTTGCAAGCAACTAACGAAGAGCTTGAAACCAACAACGAAGAGCTTCAAGCGACCAACGAAGAGTTGCAAACCACCAACGACGAACTCACTGCGCGAACGCTCGAGCTACAGGAACTAATGAAGCAGTATCGCCTGGACCAATTACAACTCGCCCACTTGCTCGAACGCTTTCCGCATTTCGTCATGGTCCTTCGTGGCGACGATTTGACGATTCAGACACTTAGTCCCAGCTATCAGCAACTGCTCGGAGAACGCAAGCCGGCGGGCCTTCCTGTCAGCGATGTCTTTTCCGGAAATGACCTGGACCAGTTCAACAAGCTACTCAGAAAAGCGGTGCGTGAAAAGCAAAGTGTCCGAACGCCGCCAATCAACGCCATAATCCCGGGTGCCGACGACTCTCCCTTCATCCATACGATCGTGCCGATCCTCGACGAGGCCGGCACTAATATTGACCGTTTATTTATCTACAGCGACAAGGCAGAAGAGTGAGGACGTCGGGGCGGGGTAAATTTGAAGTCGCCGCTCATGACTTCATAACACTCACATACCACACGCTCTAATACTTCGCGGTCCGTGATGTGAAGTTGTCCGCGACGATATTCAATCGCATGCATGGCTTGCAAGGTACCTGCAGCGACTGTAATGCCTGCACGGCGAGCGCCGAGCCGGCTGGCGATCACTTCCTGAGTCAGCCGTAAGTTTCCGTCGCCGATGCGATCGTGAAGCATCAACAACCAGCAACACAACCGGTCCATTACCGTGTGCCTGGTGTTACACACACAACGTTGAGAGATCTGCGTGATCGTAGATCGATAAAATCTCAGCAGGCTCTTGAGTGCAACTTCGTTCTTGAGGAGAAGTCGATCCAGAAACTTCGCTTCAAGCTGGAGAGCACTACCGCCGGTGAGGACCCACAGCCACTGTCTCGATGTTCCGCTGCCCAGGATCGCGGAAATACCGACCAAGCCTTCCGGACCAACCATGCAGGTTTCCATCGTGGTGCCGTCTTCCATGATCGCGAGACTGGAAACTACAGAATCAATCGGAAAGTAAACAAAATCGATCGTATCGCCCTGTTCGTAGAGAACCTGGTTCCGCTCGAGTGAAACGACCCGGAAGTGCGGTGAGAGATACTCGCCGGCGTCAGGAGTGGCTAGACATTGTGCAAGCAGCTTGTTCCCGGCAACAAGACTCGAGGAGAGGTCATTTTCTGCTATCAGCAGCTCATATTTCTTATTCATTGCAATACTCCAAGCGTGTCGGACCGCGAATTACCCATTTGGAGTTTGGATATACACACCTGATGATAACGGGGATTCTACGCCCTATGTCCGGGCGCGTACAGTGACATGACAGTCAAATTTTATATTCGAAACTGTCCGCCAGCGTACTGACAGTATCGAACATCGGGTCTAAAGTCTCACAAACAATAAGCGGGTGGCCGAGGCATCGTATTCTTTCCCATACCTTGAGAAGCATAGGGTGCCTCGGCCTTAACTTCTCTCGCAGTCTTTTTATCAACAGGCACAAACAAGTTTTCATGGTCGCACCGGCCAATTCCCCCCGGGCAACCATCCCCCTATGCAAAATGAAAAACCTCGTCGCATTCTCTACATAGAGGACCACGAGGACACACGCGAATTTGTTACTCTCCTACTTGCCCAGAAGAGTTACGAAGTGACAACCGGATCCACAATCGAAAGCGGCGTAGCTCTCGCCGGTGGCGGGGATTTCGATCTGTACTTGCTTGATTCCTGGCTACCGGACGGTTCAGGGTTAGAACTCTGTAAACAGATCAGACAGTTTGATAAAACAACACCTATCCTGTTTTACTCCGCCGCCGCTTACGTGGCTGACTCGGACCTGGCACTAAAGTCTGGTGCGCAGGCCTATCTCGTCAAGCCGAGTCAGCCATCGGATCTGTGTAACCTCGTAACGGAACTCATCGAGCACTCAGGACAAACTGGGCGCCGCGTGACGTCTTGCTTCACTTGCGGGCCAGATCGTGCGCCACAATAATCCAGCGAGCCAAAGCACCACAGCCGTGGCGATTGTCAGCACCAGCCAGAAGCTCCAGTAAGACGTGAACGTTCGCTCCCAGCCGGGTTGGACGGCGTGTGCGAGATTTACGTTGAGCTCCGGCGCGGTGAAGAGACGCGAGATCAACTGCATCACTACAGACCAGCCAAATGCGTAGAGCCAGGAGTTTCGATCCATGCGATATGTCTTGAGTGCGATCGCGGCTACTGCGATACCGCCGACGTGAGCAAGCGTCGAAGTCAGAAACACACCCCACGCGAGCACCACGTAAATAAACCACACGATGAGTCCGGGGATCGTCCAGATCGCCGCAATGCGGACGAGTAGTGGTTTTTCGAAAAACAGACCCAGCGCGAGGACGAGGTTGCCGATGTTGCACATCCAGCACATGTGTCCGAGTTGACTGATGCGCCAGTAGTGAACGCCCTGCGCGAGAAAAAAGAAGAGCGGCAACAAGCCGAGGAGACGCATTCGAGTTCGGGGGGAGAGATTCATCGGGTTCTATCGTCGCCTACGCTCGCAAAAAAACCAAGCGTCGTCTTGACAAGCCGTGGCTGTGAACAGAGACTGTCTCCCGTAACATGAGTTCTCTGGAAGACCTCCTCAACAAGTCGATACCCGAGCTGAACAAGCGTTTCGTTGAGCGCCGCCGTCCGGTACCTAAAGGTTTACTTGAAGCGCTGGACGTCGATCCGCGCCAGGGTGCGCAACAACTCGCGAAACGCATTCGCGATCGCTATCGCGAGAATCGTGCGGAAGGACAACGGCTCCACTTCCTGCTGCGTTTCGAGATCGAACTGTGGTCGCAGGGATTCGGCATGGTCGCTGGCGTTGACGAAGCAGGCATGGCGCCGCTCGCAGGTCCGGTCGTCGCCGGCGCTGTCATCCTGCCGCAGAATTACAAGCTGCGTGGCCTGAACGACTCAAAGAAGATTCTCGATCCTGAGAAACGAGATGAACTCGCGCAACAGATCAAGCAGGACGCCATCTGTTGGTCAGTCGGAATCGCTCAAGTTGAAGAAATAGATAAGATCAACATCTATCACGCGGGACTGCTCGCGATGCAACGTGCCGTTGAAGGTTTGAATGCGAAGCCGGATTTCATTCTTGTCGACGCGCGCAGAATTCCCCATTGCGAGACACCGCAGCGCGGCATCATTCGCGGCGACGCGTTGTCAGCCAGCATCGCGGCCGCTTCGATCATCGCGAAGACCACGCGCGACGCGCACATGCTCGAGCTCGATCGGATGTATTCCGGTTACGGGCTCGCGTCGCACAAAGGTTATCCCACACCCGAACATTGCCAGGCCCTCAAGTCTCTCGGCGCACTCCCCATTCATCGCCGGAGCTTCGCGCGCGTTCGCCAGGCGCTCGGACTCGATCCGGTTCAGACCGATCTTTTCCCCACCGCCCCCGTTGAAGAATTTTTTGTAGTTGAAGAATCACTTTAAGGGTGCGATGGCTTCATCACTAACCGAATACAAACGCAAGCGGAAGTTTGACAAGACACCTGAGCCCGGTCCGAAGAAGAAGCGCACGCGCACCGGGCACATGTTTGTAATCCAGAAACATCGCGCGACGGCGTTGCACTACGACTTCCGTTTGGAGGTCGACGGTGTGCTGAAGTCGTGGGCGGTGCCGAAAGGTCCGTCACTCGATCCGAGCGTGAAACGGCTCGCGATGCAGGTGGAAGATCATCCGGTGGACTATGCGAAGTTTGAAGGCGTGATTCCGGAAGGCGAGTACGGCGGCGGGACGGTGATGGTTTGGGATTACGGCACGTACAAACCCGAAGGCGATCTCACTCCGGAGGAAGCCTTGAAGAAGGGCGATTTCAAGTTCACGTTGGATGGCGAGAAGTTGAAAGGCTCGTGGGTGCTGGTGCGCACGCGCAATCGGCAGTGGCTGCTGATCAAGCATCGCGATTACTACACGACGACAGAAGATGTGACCGAGCTCGCGCCGGTTTCGATTCTGAGCCGCCGTTCGCTGGCGGAGATTGCTGAAGATGAAGGTGGCGACGTTAAGAAAGCCAAGACCGGCGATCCGAAAGCTATTCCGCGTCGAACGGGTGTGAAGCGGCGCAAGAAGGGCGCGAAGGCGAAGGTTTGGCACAGCAACCGCGCTTCGTAGTTTTCATCCGAGCAATCCTCGATACGATAGCTCTCCATCTACAACCCTCGCTGCTGAAGTGAACGGATGCTCTTCCGTCTTCTTCTCGTCAAGAATGTGAATTACCTCGTGCCCTTCCGCTTTCAAGTAATCAGCGATCAGGCTGCGATGACAACGCCACCAAACCGCCTCTGCGCACATCACGGCGACTCGCTTCGTTGACGCGAGTTCAAGTAATTCTCTAACTCCGTTCTTAAACTGCTCGGTCTCCATGTGATCCGCATACCCGCGAAACTGCTCGTTGCGCCACGCGGTGTTATGCGAATCGGGACGCGGAGCGCGGCGTCCGCCCAACCGTGGTTCGTGTTTGTATTCAATCCCAGCTTCCTGCAACGACTCGGCCAACGCCTCTCTATTGAACTGCGGGTAACGTCGCGAACCAGGAAACGTTCGCACATCAACTAATACTTCAATGCCATGCGCGGTTAGTATCTGACCAAACTCTTCACCGCTCCGTGTTGAATGTCCTACTGTCCAAATCTTCATAATGCTCTTCAACTGTAGGCTTGCCGACCGTTGAGGTAATACATCACGAACCATCCACAGATTACACAGAGTCTGCGTAATCTGTGGATGGCTTTCTTAAAGATAAGCTTCAAGTCGGAAGCGCCCTTTCGACGATACGATCGGCGCCCAAAGATCGCCAAGCCGCCGCACACGTGCCGGCACGTTGTCGATCCTGAAGTCTTCCATCTTTATTCCGCGCTCGAGTTCTTTCCACTTGACCGGCGTCGACACCGTCGGCTGTTCTTTCGGCCGCACTGAATAAACTGACGCCAGCGTTCGTCCCCACGCGTTCTGATTGTAATCAACCAGCACCCGGTTCTTCGGCCGCTTTGACACCTGATAGACCGCCGTCAACAACTTCGGCGCCTGCGAGGCCACCGCAAACGCAAACTCTTTCGCAAACGTCCACACCTGCTTCTGCGTTGGGCCGCGTTTGATCGGAACGTAGATGTGAATCCCTTTCGAACCCGTGGTCTTCACGAGGCTCGGTATCTTGATCGAATCAAGCGCCACCTTCAGAAACAGCGCTGCCTCACAAACTTTTTCAAACGAAGCACCCGGCGTCGGATCGAGATCGAAGTGCAGATAATCAGGGCGATCTACGTCGTCACACTTCGCGTACCACTGGTTCAAGTCGATGCAGCCGAGATTGATCACCCACATCAACGACGCCACATCCTGAATCATCGGGAAGTTGATGATGTTGGTTGATTCGTGCTCGATGTGACAGATGTCAATCCACGATGGACGCGGCGAAGGCGCGCGCTTCATGAAAAAGAAATCGCCCGCTGCGCCGTTTGGATAACGCTTCATCACCATCGCGCGGTCTGTGAGGTGAGGGAGCAGCCACGGCGCGACGTCGAGGTAATACTGAATCAAATCTCGCTTGGAAACGCCCAGCTTTGGCCAGAAGAGCTTGTTGAGATTCGTGAGCTTCACGACGCGGTCGTCGAAGTCCACGTCGAGCGTGTTCCCGGTTTTGGGCAGCTTGATCGAGGGAACCTTGCGGCGTTTAGTTGGAGTCGAGCTTCGCTCAACGACAGCCGGATGATATTCCCGCGTCGGAATGTTCGGCTTGGGCATTAGTTAAAGTTTAACTTGAAGAGAGATTTCTTCAATCTCTTTCTCAACTGCCTTCAAGCCGTTGAGCAGGACGTTGCGGTAAGCGGGGTTTGTGGCGCGTTCGAGTTGCTGGAGCAATCGGGATTTGGAAAGCTGTAGCGAGCCGAGACGTTCTTTGAGTTGTCGTTGTTCGGGTGAAGCCTCAGCTTGGGGAGATTGTTTCTGGCGCGACTCCCCTTCCTCGATCTGATCCGCAACCGCCTTGCTTTCCCAACCACGAGCCATAACTCGACCACCCGTTTGCGTTAAATCACGGTCCCATCCGGAACGACCGCGTTCTTCGGCACGATGATGATGCCGTCGCGAATGTAATAGGAACCGTTTGGTCCATCCGCGGCTGTTGTGCCGGCTTCGTTCAGCAACCGCGCGTTGTTGCCGATGCGCGCGTTCTTGTCGATGATCGCGCGCTTGATGATAGTTCCCTCACCTATGCCGACGCGCGGCAAATTCCTGCCGTGATCCCGGCGCATGTCTTCAATCGTTTGATAGAAATCCGCGCCCATCATGAACGACGCTTCCATCTGCACGCCCTTCGAGATGCGGCTGCGCAATCCGATCACCGAGGTCGTGATCTTCGCGCCGTTGATGATGCAGCCGTCGCTGACTATCGAATCGTTGATCTCCGTGTCTTCGATCTTCGACGGCGGCAAGTAGCGCGCGCGCGTGAACACCGGAGCTTCAGCGTCGAACAGGTTGAACTTTGGAATCTTTGACGTCAGATCGAGATTCGCGCGATAGAATGCGCCGATCGTTCCGATGTCTTCCCAGTAGCCGTCAAACATGAACGCCTGCACGGGACCGGAACGAATCGCCGCTGGAATCACTTCCTTGCCGAAATCCATCCAACTCGGATCGTCGCTAAGCAATTGCTCCAAACGGTCGTACTTGAAAACGTAAATTCCCATCGACGCGAGATAGGGCCGGCGCTTCGCTTCGTTCGCATCGAGACCGAGTGTTGTGGTGTCGACCTGCATCGAGAGCAGATCGTCGCCTTTCGGCTTCTCTTTGAACTCGACGATGCGTCCCTGTTCATCTGTCTTCAACAAGCCAAACTCGCTCGCCGAACGCGCTTCACACGGAATCACTGAAACAGTCACGTCAGCATTCGACTCGTGATGGCGTTGGAGAAACTTACGATAGTCCATGTGATAGAGATGATCGCCGGAAAGGATCAGCAACGTGTCGATGCCCCAGTCTCTTATGTGCGGCAACACTTGTCGCACCGCGTCGGCAGTGCCCTGAAACCACTGCGGGCTTTCAGGTGTTTGCTCCGCCGCGAGTATCTCGACAAAGCCGTTTGAGAATTGCGAGAAGCGATACGTTTGCGCGATGTGGCGATTGAGTGAAGCGGAGTTGTACTGCGTCAACACAAACGTGCGCAGGATGTCGGAGTTGATGCAGTTGGAAAGCGCGATGTCGACGAGGCGATACTTACCGCCAAGCGGAACGGCGGGTTTCGAGCGTTGTTGTGTGAGCGGGAAGAGGCGATTGCCGGCGCCGCCGCCGAGAATAACTGCTAACAGTTTTGTACTCGCAGGCATGAGTTGATATGTGCAATGGGAAAAACTCTTGAACTTAGTGCTTTGTACTTCGTGCTTTGCTCTTTGCAAAGATCAAAGTGCCAAGTACAAAGAACAGTTTGTTAGTACGCTAACGATCTCGAGGTCGTCGGTTTCGCGCCCGCGGCTTCCTGCGCGATCTTAACTCCCACACTCGCACCGATGCGCGTTGCTCCTGCTTCCACCATCTTGCGCGCGTCTTCGAGTCCTTTCACACCACCCGAAGCCTTGACACCTAACTCCGATCCGACCGTGCGTCGCATCAATGCGATATCAGCAACGGTCGCGCCGCCTTTCGAAAATCCCGTCGACGTTTTCACAAAATCCGCGCCCGCTTTCTTCGCCGCGAGACACGCGCGCACCTTCTCGTCGTCAGTCAACAACGCGGTTTCGATAATCACTTTGCAAATCGCGTCGTACTCGTGCGCGACTTCCACCACCGAGCGGATGTCGTGTTCGACGAGACAATCATCACCGCTCTTCAACGCGCCGACATTGATTACCATGTCGAGCTCGCGTGCGCCGTCGAGCAGCGCACGTCGGGCTTCGTAGGCTTTGACATCAGGCAGCGTAGCGCCGAGCGGAAATCCGATGACCGTACAAACCGGCACGCCGCTGCCGCGCAGATTACACGCCGCGACACGCACCCACGTCGGATTCACGCACACAGACGCAAACCGGTAGCTCGCAGCTTCCTGACAAAGCTTCTTGATGTCGTCGTCCGTCGCTTCGGGTTTTAGGAGGGTGTGATCTATCAGGCCGGCCCATTCTCTCGCCGTCGCCGTCTCCCCCAGCACGAGCCCGATGCGCGCGGCGCCCGCGTCCACAATCCGGTGCATCCGCTCGGGACAGCGATGAAAACACTCAGACGTACAACCGCACATCGCGGCCTGTTCGCCGCCATCACCATTCAACCGCGCCACAATCGCGTCGGTAATCTGTTCGATTAATCTTTCGTAATCGCCGTTATTGGAGTAGGCCATGGGACGGGAAACATTCTACCAACTAGCGCTGATACTGTCGCTGGACGGCGTCGATCTTGGCGACGCGTTTGCGGTGACGATCTTCGGTGAGCTCGGTTGTGAGCCAGGCCGAGACGATTTCACGCATCTCGGTGCTCGAGATGGTTTTGCTGCCGAGTGTGAGGACGTTGGCGCCATTGTGCTCGCGTGAGTTGCGCGCCACTGCGACGGAGTAACAGGCTGCGGCGCGAACGCCGGGCACCTTGTTAGCCGTCATCGCACTGCCGACACCCGCGCCGTCGATGACGATGCCTAAATCCGAAGAGCCATTTGCGACAGCGCGCGCGACGGCGTGCGCAAAATCCGGATAGTCGACAGCTTCTTCCGAGTCGGTGCCGAAGTCCTGCACTTTGTGACCGAGTTGGACCAGCAGCCCTTTCAGCTCTTCCTTCATCTTGAACCCGCCGTGATCCGCACCGACAGCAATCAGCTTTGACGCTTTCGATCCGCGCCGCGAATTGCGCCGCACGAGCTGAATGTTTCGCTCTTTGACGATGTCCGCGGCAAGCGGCGTGAGACGCGCGTCTTCGCCGATGCGCAACACCGCGCCCTGGTCCAAGCCGCGCACGTCGTCTTCGGTGATCACGTTCTTCGACGACTCGTCGCGCGTCACAGCACCGGCTTGTGTTTCCGTCTCCGGGATCGTGTTGACGAAACGCGTGGGCGTGCTTTCCGGCGCGGGCCCGGCTTTTTCAATCACGTCGCGCACCAACGCACGGATTCGATCGCGAGTTGAGTCGTTTTCCATTAAACAGTTGTTCTCAGATCGAGCAGCCGTCCTGACGCGCCGATCAGTTTTCCGGTTCTGAACGTGAAATCAACGCGGCCTACGTTGATCCCGCTTTTGCCAACCTGGAAGATCAACGTCTTCGCACCGCAAGGCTGCGTCTGTTCGACCGGACGCTGCATAAACAGGTGACTGTGCCCGCTGGCGATAAAGTCGATGCCATCGACTTGCGACGCCACCACCGTGTCGCTCACGCTATTTGCTCGTGGTCTTTCGGAGTAGCCGAGATGTGACATGCAAACCACCAGCGCGCAACGCTCTTGCTCGCGCAACTTCTTCACCACATCGCGCGCCGCTTGTACGGGATCGATATACGTAACGCCTTTGAAGTTCGCGGGCGTGATCAACGCCACCGGGCTGATTCCCAAACCAAATAAGCCGACGCGAATGCCGCCCACTGTCTTCACTACATAAGGTTTGACGCGGTCTTCGAGCACCGTGCCTTTCACATCGTAGTTCGCCGACACGATGTCGAAGTTCGCAAACTTCAATGCCTTCGCGAGGTCTTCGACGCCGTTGTCAAACTCGTGATTGCCCAGCGTGCCGACGTCGTAACCAATTGCCGACATCGCTTTGTATTCGACTTCGCCTTTGTAGAAATTGAAGTAAGGCGTGCCTTGCAGCACGTCACCGGCGTCTACCAGCAGCGTGTTGGGATTCTCTTTGCGAATGCGTTTGACGAGTGTGGCTCGGCGCGCGACGCCTCCCTTCCCTGCGTTGCGGTCGTTGGGTGGAAGCGGATCGATCTGCGAGTGCGTATCGTTCGTGTGCAAGATCGTGATAACGGTTTCGTCGGCGCTGAAAGCGAAACTGCGCGGCAGTGTGACGAGTGCGGCGCCGAAGACTGCGGAGCCGGTCAGGAATCTGCGACGGTTGATCATCGTGGCTCCTCCGGCGCTGTCTTTGGGCCTGGTCCAACTTGCACGTAACGATTGTCCGTCCGATGCGTAAGCGGTCGTCCCGCGGCCGTTTCGCTTTTTACGTACTCCATAATCGATTCGCGCAGTGTGATGTCGAGCGGTGTCGTGCTCTTTGCTTCGTGAAGGATCGCGTACGAGCCGCTGCGGAGGTTTATCAGGTAGTCGATCGTGACGATTGTGTAGATTTTGGCTGGATCGATCTCGTGTTCGCGGCCGTTCTCATCGACGAGTTTGCCGCTTATGAGCTCGGGCCGGTTCTGATCGTTCCACTTGAATTGCAGCCGCGCGCCGGATTGTGCGTCGCGCACGAGCGCTGGTAAGACTTTTAACAAGTCAGCGCCTGTCAGGTCCACCGCGACGAGAGCGTTTTCAAACGGCAACAGCTCGAAGACGTCAGTCGCGCGCAGTTCACCGGCTGCGATGTCGTTCTTCCGCAAACCGCCCGCGTTCATGATGGTGAGCGTGATCGGCTTGTTGAGTTTTGTTTTCGCGTACGCTCTGATTCCGTCGGTGACGAAGTTGCCCAAAGAGCCCGCGCCGACAGGTTCTTTTTTCAACGGCTGTTCGAGTCTGCCGATAACCACGTTGAGTGCTCGCACCTTGCCGCTGTACGGCGCGAGCATCTTTTCGACCGCATCGTCGTCGGGAATGCTGGCATCAACGACGGTCTGTGAACTACGAACGCCGGTCTTCGCCGGCGCGCTGGCGCCGGGCTTTGGCGAGGGCGTCGCTTCACACGGTTGAATTGCAGGCGACTGTGCGCTTGATGTGCCACTGAACGAAGCAAGCGCGAGAATTAGAAACAGAATACGCATTAGATTGTTAGGGCGATGACGCATTGACCTTAAGGAAGAGCTTGCATAGTATGTCGCACCACGCGTCACACAGGCAAACGTCTTGCTTTAAATCCCAGCAGTTTGAGAAGGAGAAACGAGTTGGCTACTTCTTCAGCGCATATTACTTCTGAGTTCAGCAATCCTAATCTCGATGTCTTACTTTCTGAGGAACAGATTCGCACGCGTATCGCGGATTTGGGCGCGCAAATCACACGCGAGTACGCGGGACTCAATCCTTTGTTGATTGGCGTCTTGAAAGGCGCCTGTTTTTTTCTAAGCGATCTGATGCGCGCGATCGACACGCGGCTGAGTCTCGAGTTCATGGCAATTTCGAGTTACGGTTCTTCGACGCGAACGTCGGGCGAAGTCCGCATCATGAAAGATCTCGACGTGCCGATTGAAGGACGTCACATACTCGTCGTCGAAGACATTGTCGATACGGGTCTCACGCTTTCATATCTGCTGGCCAACTTGTACGCGCGCGGCGCGGCGAGTGTGAAGCTGGCGGCGCTGCTCGACAAGTATGAGCGGCGGCAGAAGGACGTGAAGATCGATTATTTAGGCTTTCAGATCCCGGACGAGTTTGTGGTTGGTTATGGTTTGGACTTTGCGGAACGTTATCGCAACTTGCCGTTCATCGCCGTGCTGAAAAACCCGGAGGCTTAAATTCTCATGAAACTTGCGCTGCTCGCTTTGGTACTGTTCGTTGCAGTACCGGTTCACGAAAAGCATCGTCAGCAACCTGACTGGTCGAAGGTCGAAATCAAGACGACGAAGATCGCGGGGAACGTTTACCTGCTCGAAGGCGCTGGCGGAAACATCGGCGTGTCGGTTGGACCAGACGGTATTTTGATCGTCGACGACCAGTTTGCGCCGCTGGCGGACAAGATTCGCGCGTCGCTGAAAACATTAGGCCAGGGCAAGCTGCGCTTTATTCTCAACACACACTGGCACGGCGATCACACGGGCGGAAACGTCGCGTTTGGACCAGAAGCGACGATCGTTGCGCACGACAATGTGCGCAAACGTATGTCTACTGAGCAGCGCTCCGAGTTTTTTAAATCGACTACTCCGCCTTCTCCGAAAGAAGCGCTCCCGGTGATCACGTTCGACCAGTCGTTAACGGTTCACTTCAACGGTGAAGAAATACGCGCGATTCATTTCCCGAACGGCCACACTGACGGCGACAGTGTCATTTTCTTCACCACATCAAACGTGGTCCACCTCGGGGATGATTTCTTCGCGGGGCGTTTTCCTTTTGTCGATATTGACGGCGGCGGGAGTGTCGAAGGACTGACGAAGAACATCGGCGAATTGACGACCAAAATCCCTGCCGATGCGAAACTGATTCCCGGCCACGGTCCAATCTCAACCCTCGACGACCTGAAGGCCTATCACCGCATGCTTGTCGAAACGACGGGGATCGTTCGCCAAAAGATAGAGGCCAAGAAAACCCTGGCCCAAATCAAAAGCGAAGGCCTCCCAGCCGAATGGAATTCCTGGGGCGCCGGCTTCATCAAAACCGATCAATGGCTCGAACTCGTCTACCGCAGTTTGACGGCGAAGAAGTAACGTGAACTAGCGGTTGTACCAGTAGTCAGGACGGCGGCGATGGTGGGCCAACGCAACTATTTCGATGGCTTCTCCTCTCATGCGGAAGACCAGGTCGAAAGGAAATCGTGGAAACACTATGCGTCTCGTAGAGCCAACGATGATCGGCCATGTTCTTGGTGATTGAGCCGCTAGCCTCACGACGTGAGTCAGTTCCTGAACGAAGGCACGCGCAGCCAGACGGCTGCGTTCTCGATACCACGCCAACACTTCAAAAATATCGGCCTCGGCTTCCGAATGAAGAATTATTTGGCGGTTCATTCCGTACGACGAAGAAGCTCAGCCCGAACTGTTTCCCAAGGCACTGTTTTCGCAGTACCGGAATCCAATTCTGCTACGCGGCGCTCTATCTCTTTGCGCCATGCTTCCTCGGCGTCAGGATCGATTTCTGACTCAAGACTTTCAATTAATAAGCCCGCGAGGGTGGCTCGTTCTTTTTCGGAAAGGGTTGAGGCCTTTGCGAATAGTTCTGTGACGTGAGTACTCATGCAGGCAATTTAGCACAACCGCCTTTGCGAGCGACACTATTCCCGCTGCAAGTCTCCGAGAAAACTCTCGCCGGCCGCTAAACGTAGGCCGAAGTTGGCGGCGATGGTTTGGCCGATGTCGGAGAGGGAGGAGCGGGTGCCGAGGTTGATGCCGGGGCGGGCGAATTTGCCGAAGACGAGGAGTGGGGCGTATTCGCGCGTGTGATCGGAACCAGGGAAAGTGGGATCGTTTCCGTGGTCGGCTGTGATCATCATCAAGTCGTCGTCGCGCATGGCGGATTCGATTTCAGGTAAACGCGAATCGAAGTGTTCCAGAGCTTTCGCGTAGCCTTCCGTGTCGCGACGGTGTCCGTAGAGCATGTCGAAGTCGACGAGGTTCGAAAAGATTAAGCCGCGCGTCGGATCGCCAAGCGCCTTGATAGTTTGATCGATCGACTGCTCGTTGTTCTTCGCAGTCAGATCGCGAGTCACACCGATCGAGTCGTAGATCGACGCAATCTTTCCGATACAAACCACGTCCAGATCCGCGTCAGCCAACGCCGGCAGCAAATTCTCGCGCGGCGGCGGCACCGCATAGTCGTGACGATTCTCCGTGCGATAGAACGCGCCTGGCTGGCCCAAAAACGGCCGCGCAATCACACGTCCCACTTTGTGCTCACCATCGAGTATCCGACGCGCGACCTCACACATCTCGTAAAGACGTTCGAGCGAAATCACTTCTTCGTGCGCGGCGATCTGAAAAACAGAATCGGCGGACGTGTAGACGATCGGTTTACGCGTGTTGACGTGCTCTTCGCCGAGCACTTTGATGATCTCGGTGCCGGAAGCGGGGATGTTTCCGAGAATGCCCGGGACATCCGCTTCACGCACGAAACGATCGATGATCGCGGTGGGAAACCCGTCGGGATACGTCGGGAAAGCGCGTTCGAGAATGATTCCCGCCATCTCCCAATGACCGGTCGTCGTGTCTTTTCCGTTCGAGCGCAACGCACAACGGCCGTACGAACCAACGGGATCGTCAATCGCGGGCAAATTCGCGAGCGGGCGGATGTTGCCGAGCCCGTAGCGCTGCAAGTTCGGCAGACGCACTGCGCGCGATTCGAGAATGTGTCCAAACGTGTCGGAACCAGCGTCGCCCCACTCGGGCGCATCAGGCATGGCGCCGATGCCGGCGCCGTCGAGCACGACTAATAGAATTCGATTGAAAGGATTTGGCATTTTAGTCATTGTCGATTGCCGATTTTTGATTGCCGATTGAAAGCAGCCGCTGTGGAAGGTCACCAGGAAATTGGCAATCGAAAATTGTCAATCGGCAATGTACTCACTGCTTCGGTGCGTAGTATCCGTCGCGGGCGCGAATTTGTGCTTTCTCTTTCACTCCCTTGACCTCGAGCTTTATGCTGCGAAACTTTCCGTCGCGCGCTTTGTTGGTTGGATAATAGCCGAGACTGTATTGCGTCCCGATGTCGGCAGCCACGCGCGCAAACGCCGTGCGCGCATCGGCCAACGTCGCCGCCTGAAAACTGCGCCCGCCGGAGACACGCGCGAGATCATCCATCTCGCGCCGTGCAAGGTTGTAGAGCTCGCGGCTGATCGACATGCGCTCAAACGGGCCCATGCGGCAGAAGTTGTTGAAGTCTTCCGCGCGTGCGGCAGGCACATAAATTCGGCGATAACGCTCGATCTGTTTTTGCGAGAGTGAAAGCTGCCCGTCGTCCTGGCAATCTTTCATCAAACGGTCTTCAACAAAATCCTCGGTGTTGATCTGAACGAAGTAACAAGCAACACCCGCGCGCGAAAGCAAATTTCTCGCGGTAGCGTAATCTGAGTTACTCGCGGAATCGACGCCATCCGTCAAAGCAACCACTGCGCGCCGGCCGCGCACGTCCTCGCCCGGCGGGTCACGAAAGATCGCCTGCACTACACGTCCGAGCGCGTCGTAATACGGCGTGCCGTTGCTCGCGCCGAGATTCTCAATCGCCTGTCGCAACTCGCCGCGATCGCCGGTCAAAGGCGCAAGCACTTCGACGGTTGCGATCGGCTCGTTGACAGTTCGCGCCGTATTGAACGAAATGATGCCGACGCGATCGCCCGGCCGCAACGCTTCGATAAAACTGTTTGCCGCCGAGCGGATCAGCGCGACGTCGTCGCGGGTTGAGCCGGAAGTGTCGAGCAGCAAAGCGATCTCAAACGGCGTTTGGGTTGTGCCGAAGTTGGAGATCGTCTGTGGCTGGCCGTCTTCGACAAGGCGGAAGTTCTCGGGTTTCAAACCCGACAAGGGCCGGCCGGAAGCGTCTGTTACGACCGCGGGAACAGAAACGAGTTGTGTATCGACTCTGACGACGTCGCCCTCGTCGACCTCGTCTGAATCTCCGGGCTTTGGATCTTGAGTCTTCTTGGTTTCGTTCGTCTGTTCGGTGCCGTTCGTGACGCGGCGCGGACGTTGAGCCTGTTGCGGAGAGATTTCAACGGCCCAAATCCCCATCAGCAAAACGCTTATAAGCAAACGACTACGTCGAAAAGCGAATATTGACATGGCTAATCCGGATGGGCTCTCGTGGGGAGACTATAAACCGCCCGCGGCGCAAACTGCAAAACTGATCCACAGATTACACAGATGGGGCTTTATGGAATCTGTGTAATCTGTGGATGGAAGGCTGCAATCATGGGTAACGACGGGTCCGGCAAGCGCAGCTTGACACTCCAAAGCGCGTCGCTTAGCATGGCGAACCGCTGCGGTTCATCGCTGTTTGAGACGGCGTGCCCTGCCGAGTTTGCATAAGGGCATCGTGGATAAGAAGGCTGGCGACAGGGCCGGTCTCATGAAGGCACGTACGTCAATGGTAGACGGCTTCCCTTACAAGGAAGAGGTTGGGGGTTCGAATCCCTCCGTGCCTACCACACCTCAGCGCATCTAAAGTTTTTGCGGAGTCGTAGTTCAGTTGGTTAGAACGCCGGCCTGTCACGTCGGAGGTCGCGGGTTCGAGTCCCGTCGGCTCCGCCACTATTGAGCGGCCGTTCCTCGTCAGGGACGGCCGCTTTTACTTTGTTCTCACATTTTGAACAGCCACATCACTACATTTTGAACAGCCACATCACTAAGGGAAAACCACGAACGCGGTAAATAATCTCCGGCTCCTATTGACCCGGCAAATATTTTGACTACAATTCCTTCCAACGGTGAATGTGGTTGCCGGGGTGAGGACGGTGACCAATTGAGGCTGAATGCCTCCGCCAACCTTGAGAGGCCGGTCCTAAAACCGGCCTTTCGGTTTTTGGACCACTGATCTACAAAGAAGGACACGGAATGATCTCTGTCGCCGAGGCGATTCAGATTGTCAGACAACAAACTCGCCTGCTACCGACGGAACGCGTCAGGCTCGAACACGTTCTCAATCGCATACTCGCCGAAGACATCATCGCCGACTCGGATCTGCCGCCGTTCGATCGCGCGCAGATGGATGGCTACGCCGTGCGCGCGGAAGAGACGGGCGCTGCGCCGGTGCGTTTGCGCATCGTGGGCGAGTCAGCCGCCGGCCGCGGTTGGCATCACGAACTGAAAGAAGGCGAAGCAGTGCGGATCATGACCGGCGCGCCTGTTCCCGCCGGCGCCGACAGCGTGCAGCAGGTCGAACTCACGCACGAACTCAAAGACGGCACCGTTGTCGAGTTACTCGAGACTGTCGAACTCGGTAAGTCAATCGCCAAACGCGGCGCGGAGATTCAGGCTGGTGAAACTGTCCTACAGAGCGGCGCGATCATCAACGCCGCGATGATGGCCGTGCTGGCGGCGTTTGGTTACGCGGAAGTCACGGTGGCCCAACGTCCGCGCGCCGGCGTACTCGCAACCGGAACCGAGCTCGTCTCCGTTAACGAAAAACCCGGACAGGACCAGATTCGCGATTCCAACAACTACTCGATCGCTGCATACGCACAACTCACCGGCGCGTTAGTCGAACGGTTGCCACTTGCGCGTGATGAAACCTCAGTGCTTACACATCAGATCGCTGAGGCTGCTGAAAAGTGCGATGTGGTTGTGACTTCCGGTGGTGTGTCGATGGGTGTTTACGACGTCACGAAAGCGGCGCTACACGAACTCGGTGCCGAGATCTTCTTCGAACGCGTGGCGCTGCGTCCGGGTAAGCCGACGGTCTTTGCGCGGCTGCCAAACGGCACGCTTGTCTTCGGCCTGCCGGGCAATCCCGTTTCAGTTGCGGTGACGTTCAATCTGTTCGCACGCACTGCATTGCTGGCGATGCAAGGCGCAAACGAGCCGGCACTCAAATATGACAGTGCGTTGCTGGCTCGCAGTGTGAAAGGAAATGTAGATCGGGAAAGCTACCTGCCGGCACAACTAACCACAAACGACGACGGAGAACTGATCGCGTTTCCACTCAAATGGGGCGGGTCGTCTGACTTCGTCGCCTTCGCCCTCACGACCGCACTCTTGATCGTCCCCGCCGGAACAAAAACCCTCGAAGCAAATACACTCGTCAGGGTGTTGCGGCTACCAGGAAGCCCTTAATTTGACGGATTGAGTTCCTTCACGCTTGGACGATGGGCGCTATTCGCTCGGTAAGTCCCTTAAATCCGATAAACCCCGGCAGACGCTCGATGCGATTACCGATCTTCTGATCGAACAATTCCAAACCTTCTTTGCCGGGAAACAGCGTGGCCATGACGTAGTTTGCTTCCGATTCGAGTTTCGCGCCCTGGCCCACCGGCGACCAGAACTTGCCAATGATGAATCGCGCCAAATCGCGTGAGAACTTCGCCTCCAGGAGCTTCACACGCGCCACGTTCCAATAAAAACTTCCGTGAATCGACTCTTCCTGCACGATGCCGACGAGCAATTCTTTCAGCACCGGGTGACCCGCGAGCTCAGACAAGCGGCGATACGCCTGCATTGCAGTGATCTCATTGATCGCGCCCCACACCATGTGCGCGCCGTGAAAGTATTTACCAAACGGCCGTGCCGCGTGATTGATCAGGAAACTTCCGATCGTATACATCTTCGGGATCTTGCCCGTCGCTTCGTGGCGCCAGTTGGCGCCGCTCGGATAACCAGCCTCTTCTAAAAATCGGTTCAGTAGATTTGCGTGGTGCAGCTCTTCAATACTCCAACGGTCCATGAACTTGCGGATGATCGGATCTTTACCGGTCGGCGTGCGCCGTAGTTCCTGGTAATACATGTCGGTGAAGTATTCGATGTCGCGCATGTAGATCAGCACGGGCACAAACGCTGGATTCACGGGATGATTTTTGATTTCTTTCCAGCGAATGTTATTGACGTACTCTTTTGATAACGCGCGTGGTTGGCGCTCGTACCAGTCAAGCACTTCTTTGTCCGTCTCAAACACAATTAACCTCCACAGGCGGCTTCAAATGGTCGCTAGATGTACGTTCCTCTACCCAAAAATGGATTCTTTTGCCGCCGACGTTTTGTTGGAAAAACTAAAGCAGACTGCTGATGGAGACGCCGAAAGCTGGGCCGAACGCTTAAGCGGCTCGCGCCCGGTTGCGGCAGGATAAATGCAAAAGTGGTCGGCTGTCGAGATCAACTTGCTTCACGCGGAGTTTTTATTATCTACTTTCGCTATGACACAACTATCTCACGTCGACGATCAGGGCCACATTCGTATGGTCGATACGAGTGATAAGGAAATAAGTTCGCGACGCGCGGTCGCGTCCGCGCGAGTTTTGATGAGCCCATCGACCGTTGCCGCGCTGCGCGAACATCGCACGCCGAAGGGCGATCCACTCGAGGCCGCTCGGCTCGCGGGGATCATGGCAGCGAAGCGAACTGCGGATCTGATTCCACTCTGTCACCCTTTGCCGTTGACGCATATCGAGGTGCGCTCGGAGCTCGATGAGACCGGTGTGATGCTGGAAGCGGAGGCCGCCACGAACGCGCAAACGGGGGTGGAAATGGAAGCTTTGACGGCAGTTTCCGTTGCGGCGTTGACCGTTTACGACATGTGCAAAGCGCTCGAAAAAGGCATGACCATCACGGACATTCGTTTGGAGCGCAAAACGGGCGGAAAATCCGGGGACTATTCAAGTTAGGGGAACATACCGTTACCATTGTGCGTTTTAGCCCCTGCGAACTAAAATACCGCTAAATCGGCCAGCCGGAGTTTTATGATGAAATACAGGCTTTCACAAGATGCGCGACCTCAGGCAATGACACTCCTGGTCGCAGCGACGATTTCCGTGTTGCTGTGGTTCATTCCTTACGCCGAAGTCCTGACGTACCCGTTTCGGATCTTCGTCACGTTCATTCACGAGGGCGGACACGCGATTGCCGCTTTGCTCACCGGCAACTCCGTCGCGAGCCTCAGCGTCGCGATGAACGCGAGCGGTGAAACCTACACGACGCAAGGCGGACTAATCTCGAATTTCTTGATAGCGAGCGGCGGTTATCTCGGCGCGATGGCGTTCGGCGCTTTGTTGCTGGTGTTGATTCGCAAGGCGGTTGCCGCGCGGATTGTTTTGGTGAGTTGCGCGGTGCTGATCTTCGCATTGACGATGATCTGGGGTTTGTTTAAGCCGATGGTCTCGCTGAACGCGTGGTCGGGAATTCCGTTCACGTTGTTTGCGGGTCTGTTTATTTCGGTGGGGCTGGTTTTGATTGCGAAGTTCGCGAGTGCGCGTGTCGCGACGTTCTTCGTTAGTTTTCTGGCAGTGCAGTGCGTGCTGAATGCGCTCTTCGATCTGAAGACGGTTTTCTTCCTTTCGTCACCCTTCGCACCGGCAGTTCCGACCGACGCCGTAAACATGGCCCATGCGACCGGCATCCCGGCGATTTTCTGGGCCGCGCTTTGGATTATGGTGGCTTTAGGAATTCTGTGGTTCGTGATGCGTCTCTACGTCGCCGGCCGCGACAAGAGTTTCCAGCCTGACCTTCCCTTTGAGGACACCCCAACAGTTTAAGTTTAGCCACGGAATCACACGGAAAAACACGGACCTGAGCTGTCATTCAGGTCCGTGTTCGTCTGTGTAGATCCGTGGCTAACTAAAACGTGAAACGCGCTTGCACCTGGAACATCCGTGGTGGATCGATGTTCGCGAATGCCGGGATGGCGTTTGTCGAAGTACCAACACCACCGACAAACTGTCCGAACGTAGGTGCCGCGACGGCGGCATCACCGTAAACCGTTACACCGCGTCCGAGAAAGTTTCCGTGATTGAAAAGGTTGAAGCCTTCGAGCCGGATCAGAATGCTCGTGTGTTCTGACGTGCGAAAGCGCTTCTCAACAAATGCCGCCACTTCGGAAGTCGGCGTGCCGCGAAATGCTGACTTGGGAATAACGGCGCCATCGATCACCGGCCGGTCGTTGTTTGCACCATCGCCGTTGTTGTCGATGCCGGTCGTCGCATTGAACGGCCGCGCCGATGCGAACATCGACAACGTTCCGCCAGTGATGTCCCACGGGAAGCGGTAATAGAACGTAACCACAGCCCGATGACGCTGATTGACCACGCTCGGCCCGCGCTCGAGCTCGCCAAGCTGCGTAATATTGCTTTCGTTTGGTCCAATACCGTTGCCGTCCGGCTCGAAAGTGTTCGTGGCCTTCGACAGCGTGTAACTCACTGACGCATACATCTTTCGATTGCCGCGATAGCTAAACTGCGTTTGCAGCCCGTTGTAATCAGCAATGCCCAGATTCATGATCACGTTCACCTGCCGAACGCCACCGGCCACAGGCAGAATCGGACGCGTCAAATTCGCTGCGCCGACGCTTCTCACCTGACCCGGCGCGGTACGCGTAAACGCCGTTGGCGCGTTCAGATCGACAGTGCGATCGAGATTGGACCAGTGCTGGTGCACGTAATCCGCTCCGAAAAACATGCCTTTGAAGAATTCGTGTTCGGCTCCGAGCGTAAACACCTGGCTGCGCGGGTTCACGAGTTTGTCGGGATAGTTCAGCAGACGATCGAAGTTCAAACCGAACCGGTTGAATTGTTCGCGGTAGAAATCACGCAAACCGGCGCGAATGGTGATGTCGCGAGCGGGTAGTTGCGAAGCGGGAATGGTCGCCGGATTCACGGCTACCGGCAGACACGAGCCAACCAAACACGTCGGGAAACCGACCTGACCTTTGATTGCTGTGTAAGTAGTCAATCCGTCGAGACCGTTAACTAGATAACCGGCAACGGCGTTTGCGCGGATCTGCGTGTAGTACATCGCGTAACCGCCGCGAATCGACGTGTGCGCATCGCCGCCCGGATGCCAACCGAAGCCGATACGCGGCGCGAAGTTGTTTTTCGCGTCGGTCAGCGTCTGACGGTCGTAACGCAGTCCGACGTCGAGCGTGAAGTCGTTGCGCAAGTGAATGCTGTCCTGCACGAACAACGTGTTGAGCCATTGCGGCAGTTCATAGCTGTCGATCCCGAAATCGATCGGCTGTGTGTAGTTCTGCACGTCGTCGAGCGTCAACTGCCCGAACGGCGCCGTGGTGGTATTCCTGAACGTGAACGTGCCGAGGATCGCGGTGCCCGGCTCGCTCCCCGTGCCGCCCGAAGTGTGATGAATGACGCTGCCGCCAAAACGCAGGTAATGCATCCCGAGCGACCACGACACCGTGTCGGAAAACTGCACCTGGTGACTCCACAAATCGGACGCGCGCGATTGTCCAATCGTAAATGGCACCGCGCCGCCCCGCGTGTAAGCGGTTGAAAGATTCTGCGCTTCCCACAACGTAACCGGATCGCCGTGCAGATACGAGAAACGTGCTTCGTTCAGGAATTTTGAGTTCACGATCGCAGTGTGATTTACCTGAGCGGTCCAGGCGCGGCGGGAATAACGGCGCGCAACACTCGGCGCATTCGTTCCACCGACAGCATCCTGCGGATTGTCGTCAAAGAACCGATCGACGTTGAATCGAACCGCGAGGTTCTGGTTTGACGTGAGTTTGTGGTCCACACGTGCGTCGAGAAGAAACTGGCGATAGCGGCCTGTGTACTCCAGATTTCCATCCGCAGGCAGGACAAACGCCGGCAGCGAAGTCGAAAGCAACGTGGTGCGGTTCTGGCGGGTGTAGTCAGCCGTTGCGAAAAAGAAGGTGCGATCCTCGACGATTGGACCACCAATCGTTCCGGAGTACTGCTGCAAAGCATCCGGAATGTCTACCGGGTTGATGTGTTGCAGCGTCGACGGCGTAACACACGTCGACACGGACGGTGGACAGAAGCCTTTCGTTGAGAATGTTTCCGCCTGCCAATCGCCGGGACGAATCAAAAACAGCGCTTCACCGTGTACCTCGTTAGTCCCCGACTTCGTCACGATGTTCAAAGCCGGTCCGGCGGTCCAGCCATACTCCGCCGAAAACGCGTTGGAAAGGATCGCGATTTCCTGAATCGCTCCCAGCGGAATCGTGGCGACTGCTGTCTGCCGACCCCAACCCTCGTCGTTGTTAGCGCCGTCAAGCGTGACGGTGGTGGTGCGGCGCGAACCAGCGCCGGTAATGAAGTAGATCTGATTGACGAAGAGATCGCCCGTGCCTTTGCCCTGGCGAAACGCGGAATTGAGCAACGGCAGCGTCGTCGTCTTGCGCCCGAGAATCGGCGTTTCGTTGATCTGGTCCGTCCGCAGCGGCAGGCCGATCTGCGCATCGGCGCGCACGCCTTCCGTGGTGCCGAAAACGGTGACTTCCGCGTGTTGTGAACCGGCCAGCAGAATCACCTTGAGCGTCGCGGTTTCACCCGAGCGCAACGTCAGACCTTCGCGCTCTTCGTTGGCAAAACCCTGGCGCGACACGGTGACCTTGTAGGTTCCGGTAAGCGACAAACCCGAAAATGTCGCGGTGCCGTCGCTTCCCGAAACTGCGTCGCGCGTGTCGCCAGTGTCGTTGTTTACCACCGCGACCTTCGCGTCGTTAATAACTGAACCGGTTTGATCCGCCACGACAACGATCATCGTCGCGGTGTTGGGAGATTGAGCAAATACCGGCGCCGCGAACAGCAGCAGCAGACCGGAGAGCAGAGATAAAGACGTCAGGGTTTTGAGGTTCATATTAATCACCATTTGGTTACTGTGTATTGATCGAAATAACTGACGCTGTCGGTCTTGGACCACACGCCGACGCGACCTGTGACCGGCTCGGCGAGCGTGTAATCGAGCAGGTGTTTGCCGTCGAGCGAGGCCTGAAGATTTGTGCTTTTGACGGTGATCTCCAGCGAGTGCCACGTGTTCATCTGCAACGGGACGTTCTCAGTTCCCTTCTTCACGAAGCTTCGCTTGCCTTTCAAAAACGTCCACAGCACGACGTTGTCTTCCTTGCCGTTGAAACGCACGGTGAGGTAGTCGCCGTTGGACTTGAGGTTGAAGAGAATGCCCGCGCACGAATCGAGTTGACCCGCGAGGAGTTTGAAGCGCACGGAGATCGTGCCGTCGTGAAAATCCTCGACGTCTTTCGCGACGGCGTACGGGAAGTAAGCGAATGCTTTTACGTTGTCGATGAACTCTTCGTGCCGCGAACCGTAGATGGCTCGGGCATTCTGGGCCAGGCCGCCGGCGGGCTGACCGCGCAGCCACTGACGGCCGTCGACGCCCAGCACTTTCGTCCCGCCATCGTCGACGATGGACCAGTTGCCGACCACGGCCAGGAACCTGGTCGAGTCGCGGCCGCTTCGTTCTTTTGAAAGATCCACATGAATGGTTTTTGGTTTTGAAGTGCGCTGGGCCAACGCACTGCCGGCGAAAAGAATGATTACGCCCAGTAATACCAGTATCTTTTTCATTTTCGTTGCTCCCTTAGCGTCGGAAACACCACCAACTGACGATCACCAGTAGTGGCCATAAAAAGTAGAAGAAAGCCGTTGCGTATTTTGGTTGGGTTGCCAAGGGGTAACCGGGGAAACCTTCGTCTATTGCTCGCTCGGGGGAACTGACATTCGCGAGTGTGTAGATTTGGTCCAACACCACTTCCTCGATCGTCGACGGCTCAACTGCTTTTTGTCCGCCGAGCTCGTACCAGATCTCGCCGTAGTGATCTTCGGCGTTTTCAAAAAGGCCGGAGCGGCTGGTGGCCGCGTATTCAACGTCCAGACTGCTCAGCGACCGCCTCAGTTTCTTGAGCACGTTCTGTTCGAAATCCGTGAGCCGCGGATCTTCAGGCGCGAGAAAGATCGTGATCTTCAACGGCTGATCTACACGGCGCAGCGCCGCTTCATCCGCGGTTGAAAATGAGTTGCGCCGGTTCTCGCTGACGTCCCAGCTCCGGCGCACATTCGCCGCGCCCCAAACGAGCCCTGCCGCGATCAACAACAACAGCGCGGTGCGCCAGAGACGAGCTCTGAAAGCGCGGCCTGTATCCAACCAGATCGCCGCGACGCCAACTGCCGCGCAACTGAGCAACAACATCACGAAAAGCACGTTCAGCCGCAGCAGGCCTTGTTCAAAAGAACGTAGTACAGCCGCCGGCGTGTAACTCGCGAGTTGCTGAACCAGACCGCCGCGGCCGGCGGCGATGAAGTCGAGCGCCCACGTGCCGACAGTGAAGGCGAGCGTCACGATGGCCGCGCTTGCCGCACTCTCCGTGAGTGCCGCGAAAGCCAACGCCAGCGCACCGCTCAACAAACCGCGCAGCAGATGGCCCAACAGCAGGTTCAGTGTTTCCGGCGCGTAAACGTGACCGCCGTACGAGCGCCAAAGCACAATCGCCACGATGCCGGGAAGCCACGCGATCACCCAGGCGCACAGCAGCACGAAACTCTTCACTGTCAGTTTTGTGAGCAACGATCCGGGCAGTTGCAGCAAAAGCTTCAACGCGCCGCTTTCCTTCTCCGCCGAGATCATCCGGATCGCCACAAACGGAAACAGCAACGTCGCCGCGAGATCGTAAGCGCCCCATGTCGGCACCAGCACACCATCGAGAGAAGTCAAACCCTGCGGTAGCGCGGCTGGACCACCGTTGCCACTCATCTCCGCGTACAACTGAACCGCGGTGATGAAACCGTGGCCGGCCAGTAGCCCGACGATCAGCAGCAGCAGCCAAAACGCGCGCGTCGTAAAGAGCTCGCGAAACTCCTTCGCCAATAAACTAGGTAAGCGCAAGGAAGATCTCCTCCAGCCCACCTTCACGCACGTTTGCCTGATCCCGTAGTTCGCTAAGAGTGCCTTCAGCCACGCGATGCCCGTCATTTAACAAGACCAGCCGATCGCAAACTTTCGCTGCATCGTTCAACTGATGAATCGAAACCAGCAACGCTCGTCCCGTCGCGCTCTCTTTTCTCAGCAACGACATCACTTCCCTCGTCTGGCGTAAGTCGAGGCCGTCGAACGGTTCGTCGAGTAACAGGAGAGGTTGAGAAGTGAGTAGACCAAGCGCGAGCAGAAGACGCTTTCGTTCGCCCTTGGAAAGCGTGCCCACGCGAGCGCGCCGGAGTTCTTGCAAACGCAAAGCGCTGGTAAGAGCCGTCAACTTTTCAGCGCCACTCCAATACAGCTTTTCAAAGAGCTGCAAAACCTGCTGAACAGATTGGTCAGGCCACGGCAAAATACCGTCGGGCATGTAGAACAAGAGATCTTTTCGTCTTGTCAGGGTGACAGATTTATCGCCGCCGCTTAGCGCGCCCGAAGTGAGCGGTAACAAGCCGGCCAAACACTCGAGCACGGTCGTCTTACCGGCGCCGTTTGGGCCGATCAATCCAAGCACTTCGCCGGTGAGAACAGTGAAGCTGACGTCCGACAAGACACATCTGCGACCGAACGTCTTTGTCAGATGGTCGACGGTCAGCAGAGTAGTCAAGAAAGCTTCGCCTCAAAACTTCCTACACGCTTCATCTCAAAACTCTCCGCTGCAGCTTCGCCGCCTCAAGACTCTTCGCAGCGGCTTCGCCGTCTCAAGACTCTAGCTGCGGCTTCACCGTCTCAAGACTCTCTGCTGCGGCTTCGCCGCCGGATGTGAGGCGAGGCTACGCCTCGCCGTAGCTGAGTAAAAAGGAAGTGGGCTCTGCCCCTGGTATGGCCTATGGCCCATACGTGCGGGCTAAGCCCGAACCAGGGGCAGAGCCCAATGCTCAACCCACACTGTACGGCGAGGCAGAGCCTCGCCTTGTATCTTGTTTTGTCGTACCACGGTGTTTTAAGTTTGTCTGGGTCGCACCCGGACAATGGAGGAGGAGAGCAGCCTGTGCTCGCCTTAGACCATCGAGTCTGTATGTGAGATCAGATCTCTCCTCCACTTGCTTGTTCATTAAAGTCGAACGGTATCTAAGGGCCTCTCCCACGGAGATGAGCCTGCATGC
>Ga0307505_10000254_pt1 | contig 64047 bp, 61 predicted proteins | sample 23_S_MG_FD_202183 | JGI IMG/M metagenome (GOLD analysis project Ga0307505, IMG submission 202183) | Soil microbial communities from Populus trichocarpa stands in riparian zone in the Pacific Northwest, United States - 23_S | ecosystem: Environmental > Terrestrial > Soil > Riparian zone > Trees... | reverse complement strand
TTCATCACCCGACACCCCCGCTGAACGCCTTTGATGCGCGTATGCCACAGGTTTGCCCGGTTGCTACCTCATTTTCGTAGCAGCGGGTGGCGGGTGGGCGCGAAGGATCTCCTGCGGTCAGCGAAACTCGCGCAAGTTGGACGAGACCGCGGTTCTCGTGCTCGCACGTTCGTCGTTCTTCGCACGAGATCCTTCGCCGTCTACGCGGCTTCCAATGACAGGTTGGGAGGGCCGCGAATTTCTGCACGAGCCGGCAGGGTAAGATCACCGCGTGGATCGCGCAGAGACTCAAAACTCGACTGCGGCAAATTCGATGGGCTTGCCGAGATGATCGATGTCGCCGGCCTCACGTACACCTACCGCGGCGCGCAGACGGCCGCGATCCATGAGGTGAGTTTCCAGGTGAAGGGGGGCGAGATCTTCGGGTTCCTCGGTCCCAGTGGCTCTGGCAAGAGCACGACGCAGAAGATCCTCATCGGGCTGCTGCGCGACTTCGAGGGCGAGGCGCAGGTGCTGGGACGCGCGGTCCGCGAGTGGAGGCGCGAGGACTACCGGCGCATCGGTGTTTCCTTCGAGCTACCGAATCACTACTTGAAGCTCACCGCGCTCGAGAACCTCCGCTACTTCGGCGCGCTCTACGGCGTATCGCACGATCCGCGCGCCGTGCTCGACGAGGTCGGCCTCGGCGACGACGCGGACAAGCGTGTCGCCGAGTATTCGAAAGGAATGCGCAACCGGCTGAACCTCGCCCGCGCACTGCTGCACCGGCCGGAGCTGTTGTTTCTCGACGAGCCGACCGCCGGCCTGGATCCGTCCACCAGCCGCCGCATCCGCGGCGTCATTCGCCGGCGCCGGGAGGAAGGGGCGACCGTGTTCCTCACGACGCACGACATGCAGACGGCCGAGGAACTGTGCGATCGCGTCGCGTTTCTCTTCGGCGGAACGGTGCGTCTCGTCGACGCGCCACGCGCGCTGAAGCTGCGGCACGGCCGCCGGGTCGTGCGTCTCGAAGACGAGCGGGGCGACGCGAGCGAGTTTCCGCTCGACGGTCTGGCCGACAATGCCGGCTTCCTGAGCCGCCTTCGCGGCGGGGAGGTCCGGACGATCCACACCCAGGAGACGACGCTGGACGAGGTCTTCATCGACGTGACCGGCGGGAGGCTCGACTGATGCGGCTCGCGGCGGCTCTCTCGAACGACGTCCGCCTGCAGCTCCGCTACGGCCTGTACTCGGTGAGCGTTCTCATGGTCGTCATCTGGGGCGGCCTGATCCTGCCGCTGCGTGGCGTGCTCGCGACGCCGGCGTTGCTGCCCGCGCTCGTCCTGGTGAACCTCATCGTCACCTCCTTCTACTTCATGGCGGCGCTGGTGCTGTTCGAGAAAGGGGAAGGAGTCCTCGCGGCGCTCGTGGTGACGCCGATGCGGAGCGGCGAATACCTCGTGTCGAAAGCGCTTTCGCTGACGGTTCTGGCGACCGCCGAAACGCTGCTCATCGCAGCCGTGCTGTTCCGGCAGGACGTGCAGTGGCTGCGGATCATCGTTGGCTCCCTGCTGCTCGGCTTCCTCTATGCGTGTGCAGGGTTCGTGATGGTGGTCCGCTATGCTTCGATCAATCAGTTCCTGATGCCGTCCTCGGTGGCCGTGACCTTGTTGCTGCTGCCGCTGCTCTCGCATTTCGGGTTCGTCGCGGAATGGGTCGCGGAGTGGCTGATGGCAATCCATCCGGCCGAGCCGGCGATGCGATGGATGCGCGGCGGCGGAGTGTTCGCGCTGGGCGGTGCGCTGTTCTGGTGCGCCGCCGGGCTGCTCCTTGCGCGGCGCGAGCTCCAGCGGTTCGTGGTGCGCCCATGAGCCTCTACCGCTCGCTCGCACCGGTCGATCTGCAGAACGTGCGCCGCGATCCGCTGCTGGTCTGGATCGGCATCCTGCCATTCGTCCTGGCACTGGCCTATCGCTTCGTCCCGTTATTGCGCGACACACTGCTGGCGCGTTTCGCATTCGATCTCCAGCCGTACTACACGCTCATCGCCAGCTCGTTCGTCGGCGCGGCGCCAGGCATCGCCGGGATGATCGCCGGCTTCCTGCTGCTCGACGAGCGCGACGACGGCGTGCTCACCGCCATCGCGGTCACCCCCGTCGCGCCGGCGACGTACGTGACCTACCGGATTGCCGCGCCGCTGCTCGCCGGGTTCGTCACCACCGTCGCGGCGTATCCGATCATCGGTCTCGTCCCGCTCGCGTTTCACGACCTGCTCGCGATCTCTGCCGTGGCCGCGCTGTCCGCGCCGTTCACGGCGCTGTTTCTCGCGACCTTTGCCCAGAACAAGGTCGCGGGCTTCGCGATCGTGAAAGTGCTGAACCTCATCGGCCTTGCGCCCATTACCGCATGGTTCGTCGCGGAGCCGCAGCAGTGGATCGCCGGCATCGTGCCGTCCTACTGGGCGATGAAGATGTTCTGGCTCACGAGCGAAGGCCGGTCGTATGGACCATACGCGCTCGCGGGGCTCATGGTCACCGCTGCAATCCTCGCCGCTTTGTTGAGTCTTTTCCGCCGCCGGCAGGAGTAGTCTCTCGTGAGCGGCTCCGGTGACGACGCTTTTGACCGGAAGAGCGATGCGAAGGGCCGCCGAGCGGGCTTCGTGATCTCCACTTGCGGTAGTCTTCCCGTCCGGGGCGGCGCATCGCCTCAGAAAGGGAAGGAGCAAGCCATGGCTGAGGATCAGGTGAAGCCGCCGAATCCGGCTTTACAGGCCGAAGAGGTTCACGTGCTGTTCCGAGGCAGCCCGGTGGGTGAGCATCTGGCGGCGCTCGCGCGGCACCTCCGCGAGCGGCGGGACCCGATCCTCGATGCGTGGCGCGCATACGGCGATGCCGTTCCCGGAAGGAACATTGCGGCGTCGTTGTCCCGCGTGCAGTTCAACGACCACATCCCCATCGTCCTGGAGTCGTTGTCCCAGACGCTCGAAGCGTGGCCCGAAGAGTTCAACCCGATCGCCGAAGAGATCGCACCCGATGAGGTCTCGGAACACGGACTGCAGCGCTGGCAGCAGGGCTATTCGCTCAGCGAGGTGCTTCGCGAATGGGGCTACCTCCAGATGTGCGTTGCGGCGGAGCTCGAGCGGTATGCGACCGAGCATCCCTCCCTCGAGCCCAGCGTGATGCCGGCGGCGCGTCGCATCTGGGCTCTGCTCTGCGCCGACGGCGTCACGGCGAGCGCGACGCAGTACGGACGTCTCCAGCAGACGGCGTCCACGGGCCACGTCAACGCGCTCGAGCGCGCTCTGAGCACGCTCCAGGCGATGGAGAGCTCACGCGCTGAGGCATGGCGGACGGCGGCTCACGACCTGCGTGGCAGCGTCACGGTCGTCAAAGGGGCGGCGACGCTGAACGCGAGTGGCTCCGACCTTCCGGAGGTCGAGCGGGCGGAAGTGGCGGAGATGCTCAGCAAGGGGGTTTCGTCGCTGCACGAGATGCTCAACGATCTCCTCAGTCTGGCGCGACTCGAGGCAGGACATGAGCAGCGCGCCGTGACCTCGTTCGACGCCGCCGTCCTGCTTCGCGACTTCGCCGCCGCGTCGCAGGCTGCTGCCACGGACCGCGGGCTCTATCTCAGAATGGACGGCCCGAGCACGCTGCCGGTCGAAGGGGACAAGGCCAAGATTCTGCGCATCCTCCAGAACCTCCTGCTCAATGCGGTCAAGTACACGGAGAACGGTGGGATCTCGGTGAGCTGGGGACTGGACACGACGAGAGATACCGATCGCTGGACCTTCTCCGTCCAGGACACCGGACCGGGAGTCGATGACGCACAAGCCGCCACGATCGCCACCGACCTCCAGGACGCGACTCAGGTTTCCGACGACGTGCGAGAGGCGAGCAACGACCGCCGCCGCGACATGCCCGGGGCGGTGAGCGTGGCTTCCGCGGACGCGGTGTCCCCGGAAAGCTCGCAACCGCACGGAGAGGGTGTCGGGCTCTCGATCGTGAAGCACCTGTGCGAGCTTTTGGACGCCAGTCTGGAACTGGCCACGCAACCAGGTCACGGCTCGACCTTTCGCGTCATTCTGCCGCGCAGCTACCGAAACGAGAATGGGGCGATTCCCGCGCAAGGGTCCCTGGTCTGAAGATCTCGGCCGCTGGCCACCTCTTCGTACAGCTTCCCGGAAGTCGGTGTCCAGTGGGTTGGCGTGTACTCTTTGAAAGCCCGCCTCCGCCGCCCCCGCATCGAAATGCATTACTCTCATCGCCATGACCATGCGGCCCCACGTCCGCATCACTCCCGGGGAGTACCTGCGCAGCGAGCGCGCCGCCGAGTGGAAGAGTGAGTACCTCGACGGCGAAATCTTCGCAATGGCGGGAGCCTCACCGCGGCACGTGCTCATCGCCACGAACATCGCGCGCGAGCTGGGCAATCAGTTGCGCGAAGGACCGTGTACGGTCTACACCGCCGACCTGCGCGTTTCGACGGATCGTCAGCGTCACTACACTTACCCCGACGTTGTGGTCATCTGCGACGCTCCGCAGTTCGTGGATGACCAGCCCGACACCGTCACGAATCCGACGTTCATCGCTGAGGTCCTCTCCGACTCGACGGAAAAGTACGATCGAGGCGCGAAATTCGAACGCTACCGGGCGGCGCCGACGATCTCGGAGTACTTGCTCGTCTCGCAGGACCGCGTCCACGTCGAGCTCTACACGCGGCAACCTGACGGAGGCTGGTTTCTGCGCGAGTGGAACGATCCAGCCACCGGGATCGCGCTCGCGTCGCTTCACTGTCGCCTGGCCATCGCCGAGATATACGCGAAGGTGAACTTCGGCGAACAGACGCCGGGGTGACCCATCCGGCGCGAATTTCAACGATTGCGATCGGCAAGTCGCCCGCGGACTTCGAGCACGGGGCTATAATCATTGCTTCGTGCGTCGCATGCTTCGCTGCAGCATCGCTGTGAGCATCGTTCTGGTGCTCGTGCTGGCCGGTCTGCCGTCGGCAGGCCGAGGGAGCGATGGCTGTTGCTGCGGGCCGTCCGCGAAGGTCTGCCCAATGAAACAGCGAGGCATGGGCGCGGTCTGCGCCATCTCTCTCGGCGACGCTTGTTCCTTCAGCAAGGCGGGTGGCGAGGCTCCGGCACCGGATGAGCGGCCGAATGCCATCCGAGCGGTGCTGGTCGACGCCCGCATCACGGATTTCCCCAACGCTGCGCGGCAGCTCTTCTCGCCATACGTTCTCCCGATCGCGACCTTCCTCGCCGCTCCGGCGACACCTCCGCCCGAAGGTCGCTGACCGCGAGCGATCCCGTCGCGTCACGCAGCCGCGTAGCGTTGGCTGCGCGTCGCGTTGGTCGCGGAAGACCAACTGAACACGGGATCTCCGCATCGCGTCGGTGCCAGCCATGTCTTCGTTGTCCTCCAGCACTGAGGAGGGCGGCGGTCGATCGTGGCTGACATCGTCGACCCCGCGACCTCGTCCTCTCGTCCCGCAGTGCGGGGAAGTTGAGGCGACGGTCGTCAGGAGCACCCGGCTTAGCCGGAGTCACAGTTCAAGGAGGGACTGCATGTCATCACTTTCCATTCGTCTCGTCATCGTGGCGATTGCATTGTTCGCGCACAGCGTGTCCGCGCAGCAGTCGGTCGCCCTCAGCGGCGTCATCTCCGACCCTACGGGCGCTTCCATCGCAGGCGCAACGATGGAGATTGCGGGCGGCGTCCTCGCCCCACGTTCCGCCGTTACCGACCGCCAAGGCCGATATCGGTTCGATGCTCTTCAACCCGGCCATTACACGATTCGAGTCAGCGCTTCGGGCTTTCGGCCGCTGGAGCGGCAAGTGACCCTCGGGAGCGCGGGCTCGACAGAGGCCGACTTCCGGCTCGAGGTACAGACGCTGCAGGAGGACGTCGTCGTGACCGTGGAGCTGGTGAAGGCCGAGATCGAGGCGGAGCGCGCGGCGACGCCCGGCGCTGTCACGGTTCTCGACGGTGAGGAACTGTATAGCCGGCACATCACGGGCATCGCCGACATGCTCCGCTACGTCCCTGGCGTCTTTGCCGAAAGCAGCTACGGGTCCGACGAGCTGTTCTTCTCGAGTCGCGGATCCAATCTCGATTCCACCGACTACGACAAGAACGGGATCAAGCTGCTGCAGGACGGATTGCCGGTCACGACGGCCGACGGCAACAATCACAACCGCGTCATCGATCCCTTGAGCGCGCGCTACATTACCGTGGCGCGTGGTGCGAACGCTCTCACGTACGGCGCAAGCACGCTCGGTGGTGCCATCGATTTCACGTCTCCCACGGCACGGAATGGCGCGCCGCTCTCGGTCTTCCTCGACGGTGGCAGTCATGGCTCGCTGAATGGCCGCGCCACCGTCGGCGGTGCGACTGAATCGGTGGACGGACTCCTGACGCTCGAAAGCAGGCAGTGGGACGGCTATCGCAATCACAGCGCGCAGAAGCGTTGGGGCCTGTATGGCAATGCGGGCTGGCAGTCATCGCCGGCGACCAACGTGCAAGTATTTGCGACCTACGTCTACAACGACCAACGTCTTCCCGGCGCGCTCACAAGCGCCGAGGCGGACGCCGATGCCAACCAGGCCAGCGACGCGGCGCTCGACGGCGATTACGGCAAGGTCGTGAGAACCGCTCGTCTCGCTACCAAAGCGACTTGGATGATCGGGGCGGATTCATCGCTGTCGGCCGGTCTCTCGTATGAGGCGCAGTCGTTGTTTCACCCGATCGTGAACCAGATCTTCGTCGACTTCGACGGCGCAGGTCCCAATCCTCCGGTGGAGGTGTTCAGTCTGCTCATCGACACCGACCATCGCGATCTCGGCGCGATGGTGCGTTATGACCGGCGCATCGGCGCCCACGACCTGCGTGCCGGGTTGAACTACGGCGACGGATCGGTGAAGGGCGGCAACTATCGCAACCTCTCCGGGCGGAAGAACGGCGTCAGTGAGCACGTCGACAACACCGCGGACAGCTTGGAGGTTTTCGTCGCCGATCGTTGGCGTGCATTTGCTCGCCTGACGGCGGTGTTCGGTGTCCAAGCCGTCAGCGCGGCGCGCCACGTGCGCACCACGAATGCCGATACGGGTGCGGTGAGCAATCCGAGCGAACGCTATTCGTCGGTGAATCCGCGCGCGGGCATCATCTTCTCGCTGAACGACGCCGGCGATCTGTACGCCAACGTCAGCCGGTTGTTCGAAGCGCCGACCACTTTCGAAATGCAGGATGACGTGCGCGGAGGCAATGCCACGCTCGAGCCCATGAGCGGCACCGTCGCCGAAATCGGCTGGCGTTCCACTGCCCGTCCATCACCGGTCACGCGCTGGAATTGGGACATCTCCGCGTATTACGCCCGCATCCGCGACGAGATCCTCTCCGTGGACGATCCGAACGCGCCGGGCAACAGCTTGACGGCGAATGTCGACGAGACCACGCATGCCGGAATCGAAACGCTCCTGGGCGCCAGCTTCGCCGCCGGCGGCGCTCATCGCGTCGAACCGCAGGTCAGCTTCACGCTCAACCGGTTCTCCTTCGACGGGGATCCGGCCTACGGCGACAATCGCCTGCCGGCCGCGCCGGCGTATGCGGCGCGCGGGGAAGTGTTGTACCGGCACGGCAGCGGTTTCCACGCCGGCCCGACGTTCGATTTCATCGGCGATCGCCAAGCGGACTTCGCAAACACGTACACCGTGGGTGGCCACACGCTGGTGGGTCTGCGCGCCGGCGTGTCCGGCCCACGCTGGGAGTGGTTCGGAGAAGTGCGCAATCTGCTCGACGAGGACTATGTAGCGAGCCTCAGCGTCCGCAACGTCGCCGGCCCCGACGCGCGAGTGCTCAATGCAGGCGCGCCGCGGTCGGCCTACACCGGAGTGCGCGTATCGTTTTGACGGAGTCCGTTCCGAATCATGGAGCGGATGCAAAAGGCGCGATGGTGACGTCGATCGACGTCACCGTCGCGTGGCCTTCGGAATCACGGGATGCGGGTTGCGAGTGGAGCTCCGAGAGGCGTCGGAGCGGCAATGCTTGCCCGAAGCCAGGCCGACCGGCGCCGCCAGCCCATCCTCTTCTGTTGGATTCGTCCACATTCCCGCCACTCGCAACTCGCAACCCGCAACTCACGCCAGTCCGTGATCTCTTGCGTAGCTCATCAGTGCGTAGCGCCCGTCGATCTGCAACTTCTCATAGATGCTGTGCAGGTGAAACTTCACAGTGCCTTCGGTGATCTTCAGCCGCGCCGCGATTTCTTTGTTCCGCAGGCCCGAAGTGACCATGCGCATGACCTCCAGCTCGCGCGGCGTGAGCGTCGAGGCTGCTGCCGCGACCGCCTGCTCGCGTTGCAGCACCAGCCGGAGCGCACCGGCGATCGCTTTGCCGTTCCAGCTCTGCTCGCCGCCGGCCACCTGCCGGACGCTCTGTACGAGCAGCCGGGGCGCGGATTCCTTGAGCACCAGACCGCTCGCGCCAAGCCGGAATGCCTCCAGCAATCGCGCATCATCGAGCGACGCCGTGAGCAGCACCACTTTGGCCGGCATCTGCAGCTCGTGCATCCGGCGCAGCAATTCGATTCCATCGAGCCGCGGCATTCGAACGTCGAGCACGAGTACGTCCGGCCGGTACTTCTGAACCGCCCGCAAGGCCTCCTCGCCATCCGCGCATCTCGCTACGATCTCGCAATCGTTCTCCGTGCGGAAAAGCTGATCCAATCCGTCGAGGATGAACGGGTGATCGTCGGCGACCACGATCCTGATCGTCACCGGCCCATCTCCCCGCCCAGCGGAACCGTGACTTCGATCGCCGCTCCGCGCGGAGAGGAGTCCACGACGAGCGATCCTTCGAGCGATCGCACCCGTTCCTTCAACGTGCGCGGTCCACTTCCGGCCTGGTCCAGTGCATCGAGATCGAGCCTGCCGCCAAACGCAAACCCGCAGCCGTTGTCCGCAACGCGGACGTGAATCGCGCCGTTGTTCGAGGCCACTGAGATCTCCGCGCGACTCGCGCGGCCGTGCCTGGCGGCATTGGCGAGCGATTCATTGATGATGCGGCAGAGCTCGTGCGCGAGTCGCGCCGGCATCTCCGTGCTCACCGGCACATCGACGTTCACTTCCAGCGCCCACTCCAGGGCATACCGTTCCTGCATCCGCTCCAACTCGCCGGCGACGATGGTGCGGCCATCGCGTGGATCGTGAGGCCGCAGTTCGCGGACGATCGCGCGGAGCTCCCTCTGATCGTGCTCCACGACACGCTGCACATGGGTGAGGCGTTCCACGGCCGCAGGCTCTCCTGCCAACTGCGTGCGAATGGCCTGGAGTTGAAGTCCCACGCCGCCAAGCGACTGCACGATGCCGTCGTGCAGCTCGCGCGAGATCCGGAGCCGTTCTTCCGCGCTGGCGGTGTGGCGAACCTGTTGAACGAAGAAGAACTGTTCGAGCGTGGCCAGGACCAGCCTGCCGGCGATGTGCGCGAGCGCGAGGTCATCGACCGTCGCCGTTCGCGAGTAGGGAATGGTCAGGTGCATCACGACAGCCTGACCCTCGAGCGCGACGACGATCGCCGCATCGACGGCGTAGCGCGATCGAAAGGCCGGGCCGAGCACGCTCGTCGTGGTCTCCGCGGTCGCCGGGCGCGTAGGGTCGTAGGCTACGATCGGCTGATCATCCCCGCGGAAGAAGTAGCTCATGTTGCGCAACGCCTCGACGTTCAGCGGCTCGAACGAGCCGGGCGGCACCCGCTCCAACCGGAAGGCGTCGCTCTCCCGGATCGCGACGTACGTCCACGGCTCCTCGCTCTCTTCCCAGGCCAGGATCACGCGAGGAACGTTCATGACCGCGGCGGCGTGAGCGAGCGTGCCTTGCAACAGTTCATCGACGCTGCCGGCCAGTTGGCGTGGCCACGCAGCGAGCGATGACATCTCGCGGCGCAGTCGCTGTTGGTAGACACCCAGATACACGAGCAGCGCTGCGATCACACCCAGATAGGCCTGACGAATTAGTACCCTGCTGCTCTCAAACTGGGGGTCTCCTAATGAAGCGACGACCGCCATCGTGCCGTAGATCGCCATTGCCGCGAGACCGGTCGCCAGAATGCCTCGCGCTGAGAAGCGCAGCATCGCGCAGAACAGCGAGAAGATGAAGTAGAGAAAGAACGGACTGGCCGGTCCTTCCGTGAGGTAGACGAACACCGAGAACAGGACCAGATCGAGAGCGTGCAGAAATAGCCGCCAGCGGGCGCCGGGGACCGGCGATCGCCACGCCACGACCGCCGCCACGAGCGCGTAAACCGTGTAGACCAGAAGAAGGCCATACGTCGCGCGCTGAAACCGCGCGGGTGTCGAGGGCTCCAGGTAGATGGCGACGAGCGATGAGAACGCCAGCACGAATCGGCCGGCCGCGATGAGGCGCTCGGCTCGCGCGTGCGGCGTGTAGTCCGGCCGGATCGCGGTCATCGATTGCGTGGTCACGTCGAGACGAAACCTACTCGAATGCTCTCGCCGTTCCACCTGATCGAAAGTCGAGTTCTTCCTGACCCGGCGACCGATGCTTCGGACGGAACGGTTTCCTAGACTTCGTGCGGGCCGGCACCGCCGGAAACTTCAGTTGTCCCGAGGATGTGCATGCGAAGAAGCGCCGTACTTCTGATTCTCCTGTTCCTCTGCGCGCTGGCAGCTTCGGGCTGCCGCTCGCGGCGGCAAGTGCCAGCGCCGGAGACCGCTCCCCCGGTCGAGACGGCGAATCCGCCGGAACCGGCGGTGACGGTTCAGCCAGCCGACCGCGATTTCGTCCAGACGCCCGCCGAACCAGGCGACGTTCTCAGCGAAGACATTCTCGAAGCCAATCGTGTCGCTCGCGAGCGCGCTTGGATACGCGACGCGTTCTTCGTCTTCGATGCTTCCACGCTCGATGCCGATGCACAGGAAGCGCTGCAGCAGTCCGCAACGTGGCTTCGGAGTCATCCCGAGTACGGCATTCGGATCGAGGGCCACTGCGACGAGCGAGGTACCGAGCAATACAACCTCGCCCTGGGCGACCGGCGTGCTGAGACCGCGGCGTCCTACCTCGCAACGCTGGGCGTCGATCGCAGTCGAATCCAGACGGTGAGCTACGGCGAGGAACGTCCGTTCGAGGAGGGCTCCGACGAAGCTGCCTGGGGGCAGAACCGCCGCGCTCATCTGGTCCTCACCCGCCGATGACAATCTGACTGTCCTCCGTGGCCTCGGGGACCATGCTGTGTCGGCCCAGTCTTGGGCGGAGCCACGCATGAATGCAGAGACTGCCGGCAGCGCGCTCGCTCGGCTGCACGGGGTCGCCCTCGGATGCGAAGAAATGGGAATCTCCGATGACCCCGCGGTCCATCGCTACGCGAATTCTCTTGCTCTCCGGCGCGGTTGCGCTGATTCTCGCAGGCCATCATCTCGGTCTCTCTTCGGGTGAGGCGCCGCTCTCGCCTCCATCAAGCGAAAATGTTCGCGCGCGGCAGTGGCTGACGCAACGTCAGGTGATCCGCGTCAACGTCGCTTACGACGCTGACTTCGATCGCGACCGGGAAGGGCAGGCCGAAGATCTCATCGCCCAGGCCATCGGCATCGTCAGCATCGAGTGGCAACGCCACCGAGGCGAGTGGTTCGAGATCGCGGAACTGCACCAACGGCCGTCGGGCCAGGAGCTCGACGCGTCGCATGTTCTCGGGAGGTTCCTGCTCGACACCTTCTCCGAGCCATCAACGATCCACGTGCGAATCGTAGGACGACAACTGGAGGTCTACAGCGATGGACGGACGGCGATGCCTGTCGGGGGTCTCGCGTTTCGCGGCTCCGACGTGGTGCTGATCAGCGCGCCTGCCAACGTGACCGTGGAGCTTCTCGCTTACTACCTGTTTCACGAGATTGGTCATCTGTGGGAGGCCTATGACATCCCGTTCGCAGGCGGTGAGACCGCCTATGGCGACAAGAGCCGGTACACGTTCGATGTGGATGCGGGGAACGCCGAGATTCTCGATGGGTCCAGCGGGCCGGCAGCGCGCGACACGCCCAACCTCGCCCCCGCGATCATCGCAAGACGTTTCGCCGCGGCACGGAAGCTCACCCGCGACGCGGCGGTCCTCCACCGTTTACACGACCTTCTGTTGCACGAGGCAGTGCCATCGAATCCGGAATGGATGCGCAAGAAAGAGAGCCTTCTCGCCGACGTTCGCGACGAACGGATTCGCCAGTTCATTCGAGATCAGGAGACCACGCCGCGGGAGTTACGCGAGGAAACCGAGGTGCGCAGGCAACTCGCCGCGCACTACTGGCGGGCGAACGAAGCTCTCGAGAAAGGCGACGCGGGCCTTGCGGAAGAGAATTTGAAAGCGATGCAGGTTCTTCAACAGGCCGAGGCCAATGCCAATGCGAACATTCGCATCCTGCTCGGCGCCGTTGAACGGAAGATCCGCAAGCACGCCAGATAAGCCGCTACATCCGCAGAAATGATCGGCGGGAAACGCCGATCGTGCTGCCGACCCTCCGTGGGCTCCAGCCCTGCCGGCAAACTGAGTACAGCCCCCGGAAACGTCCAATGGTCGGGTTGTCAGTTGTCGGTGATCGGTTGTCTGCACAAGGTCGCACGGATGGATCACCCCGAACTGAGAACCGACAACTGACAACCCAACCCACTGGACACGGACTTCCGGGAAGCTGAGCGCTCGTCCGCGTTCGATGGTCCGAAGAGTGCTCTCATGGCGTGATCACGATGTTGACGGTGTTCGAGGTGTGGCCGCGGCAGGTGTAAGACAGGAGCACCGTTCCCGGCGCCGTCGGATTGAAGGTACCAAACTCCGCATTGAGCGCGCCGAGCGATGGATCGGAGAGGATCCATTGGCCGCCGGTGTAGTAAGTCAGGTCCACCCACATCACGCCGCCGAAGTTCGCAGGCGTCACGTCGGGCGCGGCGAGGGCGGTGAAGCGCACTCGCTCGCCGACCGCGCAGCGGACCGTCGGACGCACCTCGAGCAGTCCGTTCCGGTCCTCCTGCCAAGAGCGCGTGACGAGCGCGACGACGATCGTGCCGCAGGCGGTGCCTCCCGCGCCCGCATCCGCCGTGGGAATCAAAGGGTCTCCGCTGGCCACCGGATCGAGCAGGTAGACCGTTCGGGACAGCAGGTCCCTTTCGAGCATCACCTGAAAATCCGGGTCTCTGCGCACCTTGACCATGTCCCAGAAGCGGAGAGAGAGCAGGCACACCGCACAGAAGTGCGCGGCCACCGGCGAACCGAGCGGTTGGCCCTCGGTGTCGACCGCATCATTGCCATAGGACATGAGGCACGACATCACATCCGCTGAATCGTGGTCGTAAGGAAAGTCGCTCTTGCTGGCCATGTCCAGGACGCCGAGGGCGTAGAGGGAAACCGTGTAGCCGTGACGGAGATAGAAGGCGTGTCCCATCTCGTGTTTGCAGGTCTTCGTGATGTCGCCGAATTGCGTGCTGAGGAACTGTCCGGATCCGACGTACTGGCCCAACAGGTCCGCGTCCGGGGTGATCTTTGCGCAGACGACGACGTAGAGGCCGCTCGTGAAGTCGTAGGCCGCGTCGTTGGGATCGCCGACACCCATGTTGGCGCGAGCGACTCCGGAGACGACGCTCTTGACGAGCAGATCGATGCGCCGCTGGATGGCACCCAGGGACAGGGCGATCGAGACGCTCTGCGGGACGAGCACACCGCGACTCCATCCGGTGTAGGAGCCGTTAAAAACCGCCTCGAAGGTGGCCTTGATGTGCCGGTCGACGGAGTAGCTGGTGAGCTCGAAATCCGAGGTGCTGGCGTGGCTTTTCTCGATCTCGATGTAGGCCGCGGCGTAAGCATTGGCGACGGCGTCCCACTGAATCGGATCCTCCATCTCCAGCCGGAAGATGAAGGAGATGGGAAAGGACCGCCACATGGTGATGATGCCGGTCTGGTGGGAGTAGGCCAAAGGGCCACGGACGACCGGATGCCAGACGCGCATGCGCGCGCCTTTCTTGCCGACCAGCGCTACGCTGAGACGATAGCTGTCTCCGCCGATGGGCGGCGGACAGAAGAGAACGCTCGACGTGCCGCTTCCATCCGCGGCGACGGTGACGGTGCTCTTTGCCTCGGCGTCGCCGAGGGCTGCCAGGGCCACGACCTGTCCGTTGGCGAGCAGACGGCACAGGACGCTGGGTGCCTTGACGCCGCCATCGTCCTCACGGACTCCGCCGAATTTCTTCGGGCAGTTCTTGTTGCCCGCGATCCTGCCCTGCACCCTCGGGCCGGTCCTTCGATAGAGCTCGCGCAGCCATGCAATGGTCCGTGGAGCGGCCGCCGTCGTCTCTGCCACGAAGGACGCAGGCGGGTCGACGACCGACCAGGCCACGAAGACTTCGCCCTCTTTCATGGCCAGGTTCTGGTCGTTCAGATCCTTCTTCTGAATCCGCACTTCGATGGGCATGGCGCAGCGGACATTCGGCATCCAGCCGTTGGCGCGGTAGTTGGCCGGTCTGGAGGTGGCGTCGCCAGTCGGACCGAGGAGCGTGACGGCGTCGGAGGAAACGTCAGTGACGGTGTAGACGTCGCGGATGGTGAGTTTGTAGTGCTCCGCGTCGCCGAGGATCGCATCACCGTCGAACATCGTGTCATGCGCTGCGGCTTCGCCGGCTCCGCGCGAAAGGTTGAATCTGGCCTGGTACGCTGGGTCGAGCCGGGGTGTCGACGCGCGGGCATAGATCAGCTCGAGCTCGTAGTAGGGAAGATCGTCGACAGGGTTGGTCGTGTTTCTGCGGATGGCAAGCGCGTTGCGCAACTTCTGGCGCTGCTTCTTGCTCCCGTCCTGCGTGAACGAGACCATGCTGCCGAGGCGGTCGTCGAGCATGCGCACGATCTCGGACTCGCGAAAGTAGGACTTGCCACTCGCTTGAAGCATGACCACCGAGGGTTGCGCGGAGCTCGTCTTCACCAGGCCGGTGAAGTTGTCCGACAGCCATTCCTTTGCGTCGCCACCGGTGAGGTCGCCGCGTCCTTCGACCCGGATGTGAATCTGCGTCCAGCGCATGGTCAGCCGCCGTACGCCGTCTGCAGGGCAGTGCGCGTGGCCTCGTCGACGGCGCCGAATGGATCGAGCTCGGACGCCGCTTGAAACTCCTGAAGCGCTTCCTCCAAGGCCACCGTCGCCTCTCCATCGATCGGTCCTTCGTAGAATCCGAGACTGTGCAGCCGAGCCTGGACGCCGCTGATGGTGTCGATCGGGTCGAGCTCGCCGAGAAGCAGTTCAAAGGTGTCGGCTTCGGTGCTGAAGACGATGCGACCGCGTCGCGCATTCGGTGGGATCCATTGCTCGAGACGACCCTCGGCATCCGTGATGCCGGATCGTTTCACGCCGTCGATCTCGAGCACGTACGCTTCGTTCGCGCGTGCCTCTCCTTCACGGAGGAACTGCAAGCGCAGCTTCTCCGGAACACCCTTTCGGCGGAAGAGATGCGTGGAGCCGGTCGCGCGCGCGACTGTCTTCGAGCGCTTGTCGGGAATCGTGACTTCGTCGCCGGGGAGCAGGACGTTGGGATCGGGACGCAGCTCCGTGAGCGCGGCATTCGCCTCGTCTGTCCAGATCGTCTCTGGAAAATGACCGTAGGCGAAGGCAATACTGTCGATGCACTCGCCTTGTTCGACGACGTGCTTCCGCGGCATTGAATGGGCTCGGGCCGATCGTAGAGCACTTGCTTCAGGTTTTGTCGGAGAAATCCGTCATCCGGATGACATCCCCATACCCATCGCGTGGACTGGCCCCGAGCACATCCATAGTGAGAACAACCTCTACTTCCCGCGCGCCCTGGAGCTCGAAGAGCCGGCGTCCGTTTAGTGCCACATGACCGTCGAGCGGGCTCAGGCGGACTCCCCCCTTTGCCGGATGGGATGTGGCGACGCATCCCATTAAGGTGCGTGGCCATGGAGTCTCAGAAGCCCGCCGCGGTTCGCATCCGCCCGAGAAGGACGCCTGCTCGCGCAGGCGAGTCCCATCGCGTCGCCGTGTTCACCGCGTTGGAGGGCACGCTGCTCGACGCCTGCACGTTCGAGGCGGGAGAGAACCGGGCCACGATCGCGCGGCTTCTGGCGGCGGGCATTCCGGTCATTCCGATGACGGTCATGACCCTCGAGGAGATCGCGCCGATCGCGGCAGAGCTCGGTCTGCGGATGCCGATGGTGATCGAAGCCGGCGGGGCGATCGCGCGGTGGACGGACCGCGGCTGGGAAGTCGAGCCGTGCGGTCCGCCGGCCCCGACGTTTCTCAGCGTCATCACGGAGATCGAAGACCGCTCCGGCGCCAACCTGCTCGTCTATTCCGCGATGGCGGAATCGGAGGCCGCGACCGTGTCGGGCCGCTCGGGCGAGATGTTGCGCGCATCGACCCGGCGCGCCTTCAGCGAGCCGTTCGTGATCGAGAGCGGTGACGCCGGGGCCATCACGCGGGCCGCGGCCGCGATCGGCTTCTCGGTGCGTCGTGGCAGGCGTTTCTTTCACCTCTGCCGCGCGTGTGATGAAGGGGAGGCGTTCTCGCGCATCCGGGAAGAGTTGCAGTGCGACGTCGCCGTCGGGATCGGCGGGTCGCTGCTCGACGCGGAGTTCCTGACCCGCGCGGATCTCGCGATCATCGTCCCCGGCGCTGGCGGCACGCCCGATCCGGAGCTCGCGGCAAAGGTTCCGGACGCACGGATCGCGCCGGCGACGGCGCCCGTCGGTTGGACGATGGCGGTGGATGAGGCCCTGCAAACGCTCGTCACTCCAAAGCGACGGCGGAGGGCCGCCTCGTAACGAAGCCTTCGGATACCGCTCGTCTTCCTGACGGGTGGGCATCGAAGAGCTCCGCGATGAACAGCGAACTTCTCGGAGGCTGCAAAGCCCCCCTCATCCGGCCGATGGCTCTCGAGTGGACACCCTTGCGATGAACCAGTCCAACTAACGACGAACCACACACAGCTCGCGATGCACATCCACACCGAGAGCCTTCTCCCTCCGCGAAGGGGAGAAGGTGCCGAAGGCGGATGAGGGGTCGCTCTCGTGGCAGGTACGCAGATCCTGTTTCTTCTCTCAGGCGCGCCGTGCGCGGCGTGGGGCGGCTCAGAGGCTGTGCGTAAGCCAATGTTGCGGTTGTCGGGCGAAGCCCGCGTTGTGCCTTCGGTGGCGAAAAAACTCTCGTGTTCGTCCTCGCTGGACAGCTCAGGCGTGACATGGGACGATCGCGCGGGTGACCAGCAAACCCACGCTGCACGCGGCCGACCGCCACGATCTGATCCGCGTGCAAGGCGCGCGCGTGAACAACCTCAAGGACGTCAGCGTCGCGATCGCCAAGCGCCGCTTGACGGTGTTCACCGGCGTCTCCGGCTCGGGCAAGAGCTCGCTGGTGTTCGGGACGATCGCCGCGGAGTCGCAGCGGATGATCAACGAGACCTACAGCGCTTTCCTGCAGGGCTTCATGCCGTCGCTGGCGCGACCGGACGTCGACGTGCTCGACGGGCTGACCACGGCGATCATCGTCGACCAGGAGAGGATGGGCTCGAACGCCCGCTCCACCGTCGGCACCGTCACTGACGCCAACGCGATGCTGCGCATCCTCTTCAGCCGGCTCGGGAAGCCGCACATCGGCTCGCCGCAGGCGTTCTCGTTCAATGTCGCCTCGGCACATGGTGCCGGGGCGATCACCGTCGAGCGAGGGTCCGCCAAGGCCGTGAAGCGGAGCTTTTCCATCACGGGCGGCATGTGCCCGCGTTGCGAGGGCATGGGCTCGGTCACCGACTTCGATCTGACTCAGCTCTACGACGACAGCAAGTCGCTCAATGAGGGTGCGCTCACGATTCCCGGCTACACCATGGAGGGCTGGTCCGGCCGCATCTTCCGCGGCTGCGGCTTCTTCGACCCGGACAAGCCGATCCGCAAGTTCTCCAAGAAGGAACTGCACGACTTGCTCTACAAGGAGCCGACGAAGATCAAGATCGAGGGCATCAACCTGACGTACGCCGGCCTCGTCCCACAGATCCAGAAGTCGTATCTGTCCAAGGATGTCGACGCGATGCAGCCGCACATCCGGGCCTTCGTGGAGCGCGCGATCACGTTCACCACGTGTCCGGAGTGCGAGGGCACACGACTCAACGCCGCGGCGCGGTCCTCCAGGATCAAGAAGATCAACATCGCCGAGGCCTGCGCGATGCAGATCAATGATCTGGCCGCGTGGGTCGGCGGTCTCGATGAGCCGACGGTGGCGCCGCTGCTCGCGTCGCTGCGCCACACCCTCGAGGCCTTCGTGGAGATCGGTCTGGGTTATCTCTCACTCGACCGCTCGTCGGGCACGCTGTCGGGCGGCGAGGCGCAGCGCACGAAGATGATTCGGCACCTCGGCTCTTCGCTCACCGACGTGACCTACGTGTTCGACGAACCGACGGTCGGCCTGCACCCGCACGACATCCAGAGGATGAACGAGCTGCTGCTGCGGCTGCGGGACAAAGGCAATACGGTGCTGGTGGTGGAGCATAAGCCGGAGGTGATCGCCATCGCCGATCACGTCGTCGACCTCGGTCCCGGAGCCGGCACTGGCGGCGGCGAGGTGGTGTTCGAGGGCACCGTCGACGGACTACGGGCCAGCGGCACGCTGACCGGGCGGCATCTGGACGACCGGGCCTCGTTGAAGTCCGCGGTGCGGACTCCGTCCGGAGCGTTGAAAGTGCGCGGCGCCAACACACACAACCTGCAGAACGTCGATGTCGACCTCCCGCTCGGAGTGCTGGTGGTGGTGACCGGCGTGGCCGGGTCGGGAAAGAGCTCTCTGATCCACGGCTCGGTGTCGGGTCGGGACGGAGTGGTGTCGATCGATCAGGCCGGGATTCGCGGGTCGCGGCGGAGCAACCCGGCCACGTACACCGGCCTCCTGGACCCGATCCGCACTGCCTTCGCGAAGGCCAACGGCGTGAAGCCGGCGCTGTTCAGCGCCAACTCCCAAGGTGCCTGCCCCACCTGCAACGGCGCCGGTGTCATCTACACCGATCTGGCGATGATGGCCGGCGTCGCCACCACCTGCGAGGAGTGCGAGGGGAAGCGATTCCAGGCCTCGGTACTGGACTACCACCTCGGCGGCCGCGACATCAGCGAAGTGCTCGCGATGTCCGTGACCGCCGCCCGCGAGTTCTTCGGCGCCGGCGCGGCGCGTACGCCGGCCGCACATGCGATCCTCGAGCGGCTCGCCCACGTCGGGCTCGGTTACCTCAGCCTCGGTCAACCTCTCACGACACTCTCCGGCGGCGAGCGGCAGCGCCTGAAGCTGGCTACGCATATGGCCGAGAAGGGCGGCGTCTACGTCCTCGACGAGCCCACCAGCGGCCTCCACCTAGCCGATGTCGAACAGCTCCTGGGCCTGCTCGACCGGCTCGTGGACTCCGGCAAATCGGTGATCGTGATCGAGCATCATCAAGCAGTCATGGCGCACGCCGACTGGATCATCGACCTCGGCCCCGGCGCCGGCCACGACGGCGGCCGAATCGTCTTCGAAGGCACACCCGCCAAACTCGTCGCCGCCCGCTCCACCCTCACCGGCAAGCACCTCGCGGCCTACGTTCGCAAATGATCTCGAGCGCGTAGCGCCGGCGCTCCGCTTTCGCCGCCATAGGCGACCCGCGACCGTCAGGGACGGCTTGGCGATCGCTTGTGCGGAGACCGTGGCTTCGCCATTGCCGCGCGCGGCAATGTTGCCGGAGCCTGCCAGGCCACGCTCCTGCGCGTGCTTCGCGTCGACGACCGTTGCCTCGGCGCCCGTGTCGAGGGCCGCTTCGTCGACGAGGCCGAGCGCATCACCCGGGCGGAGCTGAAGCGGTTCCTCGACAGTGACCACATGCGAGCCGCCGATCCGTACGAGCGTCTCGCGTCGCTCGGGGTGATGCAGGAGCTCGAAGGCCGGCTGCGCTGGCTGGCGGCCGTGAAACAGGAGATGCAGAAGGACGCCTGAGCCGTGCCTGGTCCTTTCTCGTTGACAACGATCCACGGGCTGCCGGCCGTGCCGGCATCAGTGCGGAAGGTTGCGATAAAGAGTCGCGAGATCCAGCGTCGCGCCGGAGGCAAGCTCTACGACGCCGTCTCGGATGTCGAGATACTCCCAGTTTCCTGACGTCATCCGACGATAAATCTCGACGCGGGAGTCCTGGCTGACGAGGACGTACTCCCGCAGCGAGTCGATGAGCTGATAGTCCCTCCACTTGCTCCCTCGATCGACTTCCTCGGTCGATGGGGACAGGACTTCGACGATGAGCGTGGGATTGGTGATCGTCGTGCCGCTCCGGTCGGCGGCATCGAGCTCGAGGGGTCCACAAACCATCGAGACATCCGGGTAAGTGGCGCGTCCCGTGGCGAGAACGCGGACTCGCATATCCGACTGAAAAGCCGTGCACCCGGAAGGACGAGTGTTCTCGAGGGCGGCACTGATCCTCGATGCGAGGGCGCTGTGCCTCGGCGAACCGCCGGCCATCGCGAAGATCTCGCCCCCTTCGAACTCGTGCTTCAACTCGCTGTCGCGCTCGTACACGAGGTAATCCTCATACGTGTAGCGGTGGCGCGCGTGAGGCAATGACGTGGTCATTGTGTGCTGAGGATAGTCGAAAAGCTGGCAATGGGTTGGGCTGGTCCCTCGCCAGATCGCGCCCTCCGCGTCCCGGACCAGCCCCTGACCGGTCACGTCGAAATGGCTCGGCAGCGAGCGCCTTCTTTCCGCCATGCCACCCGGGCGGCGAGGCCAAGCAATGACGGAGCGCGCATCACCGAGCCAGGAGATGGCCGTCACTGCCCGGAAGCGGCCCTTGACGAGACTGGGAGTGAACGGTCACTGATGATTCAGTTGACAGGCCGTGGCCGTTGTGCAAAATTCGCGGGAATTCAGCAATTCAGGCTAGTTCAGGAATGCGCTCGCATGGGACCGGGGTTTGCAACTTCGATTTGGCGGGGTGTAAAGTACTGCAATGGCGATGACTTCCGGCGATACGCCTAACCGAGACGCAGAGATCCAGACGGATGCACAGTTCGAAGCTGTGGTCCAGGAAGTGCTGCGCTCGTTCGTTCCTACGGAGACCACGATCGACGGAGGTCTGTTGCCGTCGAATCTGGGTGACGGAGCGACAGGCTCGGCGTCTACCGTGATTCATTTGTCCGCACCTTCCATGCCGACGAGCGCGACCGCAGCCATGCGAGGCGAACTGAACCGCGTCTTCGGCGGGGCCATCCGTCCGAAGCGCCCGCTCGGTCGTTCACGCTGAACGCTTGCTGCGCGTTCCGCGGGGCGTGAAGGGAAGGTTCGTTGGCGCTGCAAGTTCGGTCAGGAGTCATTGCGGCGACGCTCGCGCTCAGCAGTGGCCGCGACACGCTGAATCTGTCACAGGGCGTTCTGCCCCTGCCCAATCTCCCGCGCGAGAACGCGATTCTCTTTGGCGCGTCCGATCTGCTCGTCATGGCCAGGACGAGCACGGGCTTTGACGAAGCGGACGCGCTGCTCAGCGAAACGGGCCGGTCTCCGAACTGGTATAGCGCAGTCTCCCTCGGGCGCGTTCATGGCGATGACCGGCCGCGCACGTTTCGCGCGTTGTCGTTTCTTCGGTTCAACCGTCCCCAGTACGAGCGCCTGACGCTGCCTCAGCTCTCTGCGCTATTCCGCGAGCTGCAGCGCATCTCGGAGCTCTTGAACGTGACCTGCGAGGTGCTCCTCGCCTACGGATGGGCCGACGTCTATCTCGACATCCGTTCGGACTCGCTCAGGGATCTTTTCTCGGCCGTGACGCAGTATCGCGCCGCGGAGCTCGATGAGGGGAAGGCTCTCCTGCGCAATGGATTCACCATCGTTGGCGTCGATCTACGAAAACGGGAAGAGGCATCGAGACACACGGAGCTGGTGCGGCCAACGGTGACGCTCCGCGTGTCGCCGAGTGCCTTGGCCGACGTCCTCGACCGGATCGTCCCTGATTGTTTCGACGACGTCCCCGTGCGTGCCGATGTAACCACGGGAAAGCGCGACGTCCTGATTACACCGAACGATTCGCTTCCATTTCACAAGTTCTGGTCGATCCATCAAAAGCTCATCGACCTGCTCGACACCCCTGGTTTTCCAATTCAGAAGGTGGAGACCCACTTTCAGTTCTCGCGAACGGAGCTCTCCATTCCGACGCGGCGGTATGCTCCACACGAGCGATGTCCTTGCGCCGTGCAGGGGGAGCGGCATGCCGAGCGTTTCAAACACGCCATTGCCGCGAGCGATGAGATGGGAGGTCTCAAGAGGAGTTTCGAAGGCCTCGCTCAGTTGTACGTGGATGCGTTGAAGGACGCAGACAGTTGCTGTGATTTCGATGCGGCGGCTGGCCACTACTTCAGCCAGTATCGGTTGCTCGACCACTACCGTGAGCTCATCCGCCAAGTGCAGGACACGCCCGGGGACTTGAGACTCGAGCGCCGGTTGAACCTTTACCGGGAAGCTCTGGAACGCCTCGACATCAGCTCGCTGTTCATCTTCCATCAGGAACAGAATGGAAGCTACGTCGATCTCGTGACCCGCTCCGAGCGCGTATCGCTCTTTCGGGGCGGGTTGCAGAAGATCAACGCAGTACTCCTGTCGGCGATTCAAACGATCATCGACGAGCACCAGCTTCCGATCATGCCCATGCTCTGCTGGTGGCCGGCCGGGCACATTCAATCGGAGCGGCCGATCGGAGTGATCAAAGTCCCCATCTCGTATCTCTATGAGCCGGAGACCGCGCTCCTGCTCATCATCCACGAGCTTGGTCAACTCACTGCGTATGAGCGGTTCGAGTCTCTAGACAGAGAGCCTCAAGAGCTGCAATCCAATGTGCTGCCATTCGATCTGGATGGGCTCAAGCGCATTCTGTGGAGGCGCAAGGCCGTTAAAGCCAAGAGCTCTGGCCTGGCCAGGGAGCTTGGCTCGACCAAGCGCAGGCGCAAGCTCGTTGAGGCCCTCGAAGACAAGCTGCGTGCCGAAGGAACGTTGATGATGGACATCGTGGCGGACGCGTTCCTGCTGCGGGTCGGCTTCGCGGACGACCTGCAGGCCATGCGGGAGTTCCTCTTCAAGCAATTTCTCGCCAGTGAATACAGCCGTGCCCCGCGCACCGAAACCGGTTTCCGGTACTGCGTTCACATCGCTGCGCGCCTGATGTGCATGATCATCGCCGCGCGCGCGTTCGGACCTCCGAAACGTTCGGATCGCGAGGATCACTCGGCTTCGGTCCTTTTCGGCGGTGATTTCGAGATGAATGACTCGGATCTCGGTTTCGCGCGTGAGGCCACCGAGGAGTTTCTGGAGGCAGTCGCGGATGCCACTGAATACGGCATGGGTTCCCAAAGACCCGGTCTCTCGGATGTTCTGAGGTCCAGCGATACCCTCAACGAGGCAGTTCGCAAGATCACCTTTGCGAAGAGTGACATGAAGGGCCTGCTCGAATCGTTCATGGGGATGACCCCGCGGATGGTCGATCCGAGCGGTCTCGAACAGGTCTTTGACGAGGGAATCCTGACGGACATCAATGCTCAGGACATGGTCGGTTCGTTTTGCGAGCTTTTCTTTCGCGCGTCCGATAGCGAGGACCGGAGTGCGGTGTTCATTGCACGATCCGCGTTGATCGCGAGCGCCCTGGCCTCGCTTCCGCCTCGGCGAAGACTCGTTGCTGCTCCTTGATCAGTGTTTGACTGCGACGACGGCTGAGACGTAGTCGCCGAGCACCCTGACGAGCATTCCGTCGAGACTCGGCGAGACGAGGCGACCCTCCAGACTCGAATGATGTTCCAGAACGAGCGTTGCTGGCTCCGAGACGCGTTCGCTCCATTTGCGGAAGAAGTCCGGAAAGCCCGAGAACGGCTTCGCTGCCGGAGCCACAAGATTCATTTCAAGCAGCATGTGAGCCACCGCCGGGAGGATTCGCGCTTTCACATCTTCCGGTGGCGCATGCATGCGCGCCCAGACCGTCTCCGCATACTCGAAGAGCGCCGACTCATCGATCGTGACGTTCTGCTCTCGAGCCCATGCCTCGAGCGCAACGAGCATTTCGAGCGCGAACTGCGCCGCAGTCGCGGCCACCTGCGGATCGCGAAGCGCATCCTGAATCGTGAGCGCCGGAAGGTCGAGGTGGTAGGCGCACATGGCGATGCAATAGTGAAGGCCGTTCACGAGCCACGTCTTCTTGCGGATCTCGAGCTCGAACCGCGGCCGCGCATAGACATGGCGGTCGAGATGCAGGCGGCCCAGGCGGGCCTGGAGCGCGCTGTTGTCCTGCTCGCGTGCGCCCGAGAACAGAAGTTGCTCTCCCGGTTCTGTGCCCACGACACAGTCGTCGCCCTCGACGCGCGTGTTCGAGCAGACCTTGTCCACGATGGAGTCGGCGGCCAGAATGCAGGCGTCGCCACCCGGAAAGTGAGCTGCGACGTACTCCAGCGCTCCGCGCCCCACGCCCCGCGCGTTCTCGAAGGGTAGGAACAACAGGGGCGCGGCGCGGTAGTGGTCGCGATGGGCATCGATGAGCGCGGCGAGGAGGGGGTAGACGCTCGGGATGTCGTTCTTGATCGCACACGTCACGATGTCGGGCGGGCCGAGCTCCGCTGCCGCATCGAGCAAGCCATTCGCTCCGTAACGGGCGGTGCCGGCGATCTCGAACGACTCGCTGGCGCGCTCGCCGGATCGCACGATGTCCCTTCGAAACCGCTTCGTGCGCTCGAGCACGTCGTAGCGGCCATCGTCTGAGGTGGCGCGAATGAGACCGTAGACCCGCGTCTTGCCGGCGAACAGCGGGAGGACGAGCCCCAGTCCGAGGTTGCCGAGTCCGAGATGGAAGTGAGTCGGAATCTTGCCGGTCATGAAGCAAGACGGCGCTTCAGGTCGGCGAGCTTCGCCGCGCACTCGGTACAGTCACGAAGGTGTGCTCGAACCGGCTCGGTGATCTCGCCGGTTGCGGCGAGGTGCAGGAGCACCGAGCTGACGTGGACGGAGTCCCCCTGCCTGCCGAGGCGAAGTGGCTCTCCTTCGGCGTGCGGGAAAGCCTTTCGCACGACCGCGCGAGCGCGCTCGACAAAACCTCCAGACGACGAGCCTCCCTCGCGAGACAGCTTCCGCGCATCGCGGCTGGGACCGCTATTCGCCGTTCCCACGGATGCCTCGTGCGACGAGCTCTTCGTCTTCGAAGTCGATTGCCGGTTCTGTGTCTTGCTCAAGAGTCCTCCAGGGATCATGCACTCATGATCCCCGCCAATGATGGCGAGATCTGCCGTAGAGATACGGCGAAAACGCGGCAAACGTCGATTTCTGGCGTTTCACCGTAGCGTTTCACTGAATAGGGGTGACTCGGGGGAGAAATTCCCTACCGGTTCCCACGCGGGCGGGCGGTCCTACCTCCGGCTGAGCTCTCTGCCTGACTGGTATAGGCTTCGCGCTGCATGACCAAGAGCCAGGACCTTGCCACTTTGTGCGTCCACGCGGGGGTCGAGCCGGAGCCTCATACCGGAGCGATCATGACGCCGATCTTCCAGACGTCCACCTATGTCCAGCCCGCACCGGGCGAGCCTCTGCTGTTCGATTACTCGCGAGCGGGGAACCCGACGCGGACGGCGCTGGAGAATGCGCTGGCCGCGCTGGAGGGGGCTTCGCACGCGATCTCGTTCGCCAGCGGGCTGGCGGCGGAGCAGGCCATCGCTCAGATGCTCGACCCCGGCGACCGCGTCCTCGTCTCGGAGGATGTTTACGGTGGGACGGGACGCCTCTTCCGGCGGTTCTTCGTCAAGTACGGCATCGAGTTCGAGTTTCTCGATCTCCGCGATCTGGCCGCACTCGAGCACGCCATGGCCAAACCAGTGCGCATGATCTGGGTGGAGACGCCCACCAATCCCCTGCTGCGCATCATCGACATCCCGGGCGTGGCGGCGTTGGCCAAACGCGCCAGTGCGATTCTCGTCGTCGACAACACGTTCTGTTCGCCCATCCTCCAGCGGCCGTTGGAGCTCGGCGCCGATCTGGTGGTCCACAGCTCCACGAAATACATCGGCGGACACAGCGATCTGATCGGCGGCGCGGTGATGGCCAACGATGACGAGCTCGCGGAAAAGGTCCGGTTTGCGCAGTTCGCCGGAGGCGCCGTCAACTCGCCGTTCGAGTGCTTTCTGCTGCTGCGCAGCATCAAGACCCTGGCCCTGCGCATGGAGCGTCACTCCGCGAACGCGCTGCTCTTCGCGCGTGCGTTGCAGGACGACGGCGCTTTTCAGGAAGTCATCTATCCAGGACTGGACTCCCATCCCCAGCACGAACTGGCGGCGCGGCAGATGCGCAGCTTCTCGGGCATGGTCAGCGTTCGCATGTCCGGTGAGCGTGAGCGCGTGGTGCGCTTCCTCCAGTCCCTGCGCCTCTTCGCGCTCGCGGAGAGCCTGGGCGGAGTGGAGTCGCTGGTCAACCATCCCGAGACCATGACTCACGCCAGTGTTCCGCCCGACCTGCGGGTCAAGCTGGGCATTGACGCGGGACTGATCCGCTTCTCGGTGGGGATCGAGAATGCGGACGATCTCATCGAGGACGTTCGCAACGCGCTCCGAGGAGTTTGACCGCGTTCAATTCCAGTGCAGCTCGAAAGTGCAGAGGGGGTCGTGCAGGCTCTGGCAGGTGGACTCGGAGATGCGAGGGTCCGTCCCTCCATGGATGGCGATCACCTGCTCGAGGTAGCCGATCTCGCTGGCGCAGTAGGTTGGGCTGAAGCATTGCGCATTGAGGATGCGGATTCTTGCGCGAGTCGGACCGAGTTGCTCGTAGTCGCAGTCGCCGAAGTCCTGAAACTGCTTGTGCAGCGTGGCGCTGCGGCGAAAGAAGTCGTGGATCTCGTCGCGTCGAAAGGCCCGGTACACCGTCTTCAGATTGATCTCCGCTGAATAGCGTCCGAGCTCGCGCATCAGCTTGCGCTCGTCCTGTCCGGCCACCCGGGCGATGGCGCGGTCGAGCAGTACCAGGGTCTCGAACGCGCACCATGTCGACGAGAGCATGTGGTGCATTTCCGCGCAGGCCGCGGGCGGAAGCGTGGCCAGCGTCTTCTCCACGGCCGGGTCGCCGAATCGGTCGCGAAGGAACTGCAGATGGGCCCGCACCATCGCTCCTTTGACATGCCCGCCCGTCAGGACTTCGCGCCGCTGCACATCCGTGCTGGTCATAGGCGCCTTGTAGCACGCAGGACATCAACACGTAAATCCCTCCTGCCGTCCAGGCGGGATCGACGTCCGGATCTCCGCTGGTGGCTGTGCAAGAATCCGGACGCTTCCAATCCTGTCATCCTGAGCCGCGTAGACGGCGAAGGATCTCGTGCGAAGAACGATGAGCGCGGGGGTACGAGAACCGCGGGCTTCTCCAACCTGCGCGGGTTGCGTTTTCCGCAGGGGATCCTTCGCGACCCACCCCACCACCCGCTCAGGATGACAGGCTGGGAAGGCCGCGGATTTCTGCACAGCCGCTCAGGATGACAGGCTGGGAAGGCCGCGGATTTCTGCACACCCGCTCAGGATGACAGGCTGGGAAAGCATTGGATTTCTGCACACACTCGGCCGCGACGCGAATGCTGCCGCCGTGGGCAGGTAGGATGGGAGTCATGTCACTGCAACACGATCCTCGCGTCTACTTTGCCGCCGAGCGCACGCTCCTGGCCTGGATTCGCACCGGGCTGGCCTTGATGGGTTTCGGATTCGTGGTGGCGCGCTTCGGTCTGTTTCTGCGGGAGATGGCGTTTGCGCGTGGCGAAGCGCTCCCCACTGGCGGCGGGTCTCTTTGGGCAGGGACCGCACTCGTCCTCATCGGCGTGCTGGTCAACATCTACGGCGCCATCTCGCACGCGCGCTTCTCGCGCCGTTTTCAGCGCGGCGATGCCGAGGTTCACGACGCCCGCTTCGCCGTCGCCATCGCAAGCGTGCTGGCAGGAGTGGGCTTCGCCATGGCCGTGTACCTCATCGTCCGCGGATGACCCTCCCGTTCACTCCTGCGAGCGTCCTCCGCGTCTCCGCGTCTCCGCGTGAAAACGTCCTCACGCGCTCTCAGCCAACGCGATCCCCACCTCGAACGCGTCGTCGCCGATCGAGCCCTCTCCCAGAGCAGCAGGCACCAACTCGAAGCCACGCACCGAAACCAGCTTGCGAAGAAGCGGCACGCAGGCGGCGAGGACGTCCGCATTCGCCTTGGCGAAGAGCCGCAGGTCGACCTCCACGTTCCACTTCAGGTCCCGTGTCGCGCGCCAGTTGCGGACCGCCGTCGTGAGGCGGATGAGCGTCTCGACGCCGGACATGACCGCGTCGCCCGCCGGTGCACTCTCGACGACGGGCCACGCCTGCTGCATGAGAAAGCCTTCATGCCCGGTGCGACCCCAGATGTCCTCCGTGACGAACGGGATGAAGGGATGGAGGAGGCGCAGGTAAGTGTCGAGAGCGTGTCCCAAGAGGAGGCGTGTCTCTTCCAGCCTGGCGAAGTCCTCGGCCTTCGCGGCTTCCAGATAGAAGTCGCAGAAGTCGGTCCAGAACGCCGTGCGCAGCATGTCCGCCGCGTCCCCGAACGAGTAGCGCTGGAAAGCCGCCGTCACATCGGAGACCGTCTCGTTGACTCGCTGGAGCATCCACTGGTTCACGGGGTGAGACACCGCCGGAGCGGACGCGCCGAAGGCGCCATTGGCGGCCACGAACTTCGCGGCGTTCCACAACTTGTTCACGAAACGCGACGCACCCTTGATCTTGTCGTCGCTCATGCGGGCGTCGGTGCCCGCGCTGTTGCCCGTCACCAGCGCCAGCCGCAGGGGATCGGCGCCGCGGTCCTTCATCACTTCGAGCGGGTCGATGCACAACTCCGGCTTCGACTTCGACATCTTGTCGCCGTTCTTGTCCAGCACCAGACCGTGCAGGTACACCTTCTCGAACGGGATCTCCCCGGTGACGTACGTCGTCATGAGGATCATGCGCGCCACCCAGAAGAAGAGGATGTCGTAACCGGTCTCCATCACCGTCGTTGGGTGGAAGTACTTGTAGTCGGGACTGCGCTCGAGGATCTCCTCGAGAGTGAGCTGCAGGTCCCTGGTCGCGTCCTGGTCGAGCAGCGTGCTCCACGTCCAGAGCGCGGACGAGAACCAGGTGTCGAGCGTGTCGGAGTCCTGCGCCCACCCTTCGCCATCCGGGACGCGCGGGCCGGCATAGCTCTCCGACGTGCCGCGATACCAGACCGGCACACGGTGGCCCCACCAGATCTGCCGTGAGATGCACCAGTCGCGAAGCTTGTCGACCCAGTGAAAGTAGGTCTTCTCCTGATGCTCGGGGATGATGCGGATGCGCTTCGAGCGCACCACGTCGGAGAGCACTTGGCGGATGCTCATCATCTTGCCGTCCCATCGCACCGCGGGGCGGTTGACGTCGATGAACCACTGCTGCTTGGGCAGATACTCGACCGGCTTGCCGCTGCGATAGCAGATGCCGACGTTCTGCTTGTACGCCTTCTTCTCGAGCAGCAGACCTGCTCCTTCGAGATCGCGCACGAAGGCCTCGCGGCACTGATTGAGGCTGAGCCCCGCGTATGGACCGGCGGCCTGCGTCATGCGGCCGTCCTCACCGATCACCACCACCATCGGCAGGCCGTGGCGCTGGGCGATGTCGAAGTCGATCAGGCTGTGCGCCGGCGTGACGCCCACCACGCCCGTGCCGAACTCCGGGTCCACTTCCGCGTCCGCCACCACGCGGATGCGAATGGCCGGACCCTTCGGCCAGGCCACGTCCATCTCCTGACCGATGTACTGCTGATAGCGCTCGTCGTCCGGATGCACGGCCACGGCGGTGTCGCCGAGCTTCGTCTCCGGCCGGCTGGTAGCCACCTGGAACGGACCGTATTGGATCGTGTAGAGGAACGCGTCGCGCTCCTCATGGTAGATCTCGTCGTCCGAGACCGTCGTGCGCAGCATGATGTCCCAGTTGACGATGCGATTGCCGCGGTAGATGAGACCGTCCCGGAACATGCGCCCGAACGTCTCGTTCACGACGCGGTTGAGCTCCGGGTCCATCGTGTAGCGCTCGCGCGACCAGTCACAGCTCGAGCCCATGGCCCGCACCTGATTGCGAATCGTGGAGCGCGAGGTGGCCACGTACGCCGCGATCTCCTGCAGCAGTCCCTCGCGGCCCAGCTCCCGCCGCGGGTCCTTCATGCCCTTCTTCTGCAGGAGCTTGATGACCGTGCTCTCGGTGGCGATGGCCGCGTGGTCGGTGCCCGGAACCCAGAGCGCCTCATCGCCGGCCATGCGGCGCCAGCGGATCATCAGGTCTTCGATGGTCAGCATGACCGCGTGCCCCAGGTGCAGCGTGCCCGTCGCGTTGGGGGGAGGCATCGAGATCACGAAGGGCTTGCGCGAAGACTGATTGTCGGCGCGGAACGCGCCGGAGCTCTCCCACGCTTCGTAGATCTCCTTCTCCCGCGTGGAGTACTGGAAATGCTGTGGAAACTCGTCCATTTCTCTTCCTGTCATGAGTTGATGCGCGTAACCCACGAGGCAGTCGATCGCTTCCAAGAAAACCGAGGAGCGCCGGCGTGGTTGGCTTCATGTCGCCGGAGTACAGCTTCCCGGAAGTCGGTGTCCAGTGGGTTGGGTTGTCAGTTGTCGGTTCTCAGTTCGAGGTGATCCATCCGTGGCGCGACTGGGTGCAGACAACCGATCGCCGACAACTGACAACCCGACCACTGGGCACGCGTTTCCGGGGGGCTGTACTTGGCGAAATCCCGAGGGACGCCAGCGCTCCGCCTTCAAGCGTGACCGCTCAGCGGTACAGCGGAGCCCAGCCGTCGTGGTTGGCGAAGAGGCGCATGCAGCGGATCTGCCTCCGGTCGGTGAGGGTGAAGCGGTGGTAGTGGTTCGCCGGGATGACGATCATGTCGCCGGAGATCACTTCGATGCGGATCCAGCGGTCGTCGCCCTCGTCGCGGATATCGAAGATGCCCTCGCCCTCCACCACGAACCGCACTTCATCCTCGGTGTGGTAGTGCTCCTTGTCGAACTTCGCGCAGATGGCGTCGAGGTTCGGTGTCGCGGGGCCGAGCTCGACGAAGTCTTCGTCCACGTAGCCGTGTTCCCGTTTCACGCTCTCGATCATCGCGGCACGCGCGGTTTCGTCCGTGGGCACGGACCAGGACAGCACGCCCCGCCGGGCCAAATCCTCAGGCGCGATCGCGTGCGCCGGTTCTTCCAGTCGATAGGCTCGCATCGTCGATGGTCTCCTGCAGGGTTGTTGGAATCCCGGAGCGCCGCATCTCCACGGCGGCCCGGAACAGATAGTCATAGCACTCGGCGTGCGTTTTGGCCTGCACCCAGTCTTTTCCCCAGACATAGACGCCATGGCGCCGCACGAGCACGGCGTGCGTCCCGGGATAGGCGAGGATGGCTTCTTCGAGCGAATCCGCCAGGTCGCACTCGCGCGCGGTGTTGTCGATGATCGGCACGACCAGCCGGTCGTGGTAGCCCATCCCGGCGATGCCTTTGATCATCTCGAGGTGCGACACGGCGAACTCGGCGTCGAACAGCAGCGTGGCCATGACCGCGTGCAGAGAGTGGCTGTGGATGACCGCGCCGGCGTTGCGAAGAGTGATGGCTTTGAAGAAGAGAGAGCTGCACTCGGACGGACGCAACGTCGGGTCGTCGGGCCGGGCCACGATCTCGCCGTCGAGCGCCATGGTGAACATCTGCTCGGGACTCATGCGCTCTTTCTGCACCGCACTCGGCGCGATGACGACGCGATCGCCGGTCCGGATGCAGATGCCGCCGCCTGTCCCACTAACCCAGCCGAGGTCGTAGAAGGAACGCGCCAGTTCGCAGATGAGCTCTCTCGGATCCATCTTGCCCGTGATTATGGCGCGTTTCGCAGTTGCTTGTCGGAACACAGCGACCAGCCGAAATGCACCGAATATTGACGCCTTGCCACCCGTTGACTAGACTCGCGATCCCTTCCGGGTTTTCTGAATGGGGCGACGTAGCCAAGTGGTAAGGCAGAGGTCTGCAAAACCTTCATCCGCCGGTTCGATTCCGGCCGTCGCCTCCAACATTCCCACCCCTCCTGGTTTCTCCTTTCCCTCCACCGTCGAGTCGCATGGCTGGTATCGATTGGCGCCTTTTCGGTGGTCGCCGGAGGAGCAGGTGCTGCGCCGCAAAGAGACGCTCCCCGAGGGAGTGGTCGACCTGGCCATCACTCATGAGAAGGGACTCCTGCATGTGGAAGGTGCACCGGACAGCGAGGAACTCCGCAGGCGCCTCTCGCGGATGTTTCAACTCTCACTCGACCTCTCCGACTTCGTGAAGATGACGCGGACCTCGGAGCCGCACCATTGGGTGGAGAAGGCCGGCTTCGGCCGGCTGCTGTGCGGGTCGACGTTGTGGGAAGACGCCGTGAAAGTCACCGCCACCACGAACACGATGTGGCGTCAGACGGTGCGGATGGTGGAGTTGCTCGTCGCTCACTGTGGCCGCGACGGCGCGTTTCCCACGCAGGCGGACGTGGCTCGCTTCACCGAGGGCGAGCTCCAGCAGGTGTGCCGTCTCGGCTATCGCGCGAAGACCATTCGCGCACTCGCGGACTTCGATCTCAGCGGAGTCACCGACCCCACGCTCTCCAGCGAAGAACAGTTCCGGCGATACAAGACGCTCCCCGGCATCGGTCCCTATGGCGCCGCCCACCTGCTGGCGATGGACGGCCGCCACGACTACATCGCCGTCGACACGGAGTTTCGCAGGTTCGTGCGCGAGCGCTACCACGGCGGACGCACGGTGCTGGACGCCACCATGGTCCGCCGCTATGCCAGATGGGGACGCTGGAAGTATCTCGCCTACTGGTCGGAGCTCTGGCGCTCCTGACGCGGGGTGCGCCCAATCCAACGCTGATTCGCATCGGCAGTACTGGGGTTTTGGACATTCTGAGCGCATATCGAGCCGAGGAGCGCCGGCGTCCCCGCCGGCTGGCCATGCGGCGTCCCGCCGCGGGCGGGGGCATTCGAGCCGAAACCCAGCATCGCAAAACGAGCGTCTTTCGCGCAAGGCGCGCTCCCCCTCCCGGGGCGAGGACGCCCCCCGGCCAGCCGGCGGGACGCCGGCGCTCCGCTTTCGCCGCCAGGCGGCGCAGCGCCCGCGTAAGCGGGCGCACTGGAGCTTGGACATTCTTCAGCAGCCGGGAGGGGTACCGCGTCAGCGGTACAGAGAGCTTAGCCGGGGGTCGCGAGCGAAGCGAAGCTACCCCCGGACTGATCGTTACCTCTGGAACGCACCGCGTCAGCGGTGCGGTGAACGACTCGCGAGATTTCCCGCACCGCTGACGCGGTGCGATGAATGAGACGCTGTTTACCGGGGGTAGCTTCGCTTCGCTCGCGACCCCCGGCTAAGCTCTTCCTGCCGCTACGCGGCAACCGCCCGCGTAGCGGGCGCAGTGACGTCGAAGAGGTCATCCCGCGCTCCGACGAGGGGCACGAGGCACATGATTGGCGCCCCGCCCGCCCAGGTCCCTCGCTCGACGCTCGGGATGACAGCGCATTCGTCGCGAAATCATGCGGCCTACGAGTCTGCGGCACAAATTGAGTTGCCCTCGGAGCTGCCGCACGCGCCCAAGGCTATGCCAACCAGCGCAGCCGGCCGTGCCGGCGCCAACCAGCGCAGCCGGCCGTGCCGGCCGGCCGGAATATTGACTCCGGGGCTTCCCGTTTGGATAATCTCTCGTGACGCAGGCAAATATAAGCTGCTTGGTATCAATGGTTTGCGTGTAGCGAGACGGAGACCGCGCGTGGACGACAAGATCAAACAACTACTGCAGGAGCTCGGGACGGCGATCAACGAGTCGATCTCCGGATCCGACGACGTGAATCGGCAGATCCAGAAGATCCGCGACGAGGGATACGACCTCTATGTCGTCCTGGATGCCACGATCGGTCTGAACAAGCAGGACCCGGACGCCGATCAGGAAGAAGTCCTGCCCGCCAAACCGATGCGCGAAGTGCAGTTCAGGATCAACGTCAATGATCTGGCCATGCTTCGGGGCCTGGGCATCGATCCCACCCGCAAAGTGCGCGGAGCCCGGCGCGTGGAGCCGTTGACGCAGGCCAGCGAAAACGCCGATCCGAGCTCGTGAAGCTCGAGGCTGCCCCGAGTGAATGATCGTCTGAATCTCTACGATTTCCGTCCCGCCGAGCTCGAGGCCACCCTCGGCGCGATCGTATCCCCCGCGTTCCGCGCCAAACAGATCGAAGAATGGATGCATGTGCGCGGCGTCGATTCCTTCGATGCCATGACCAACATCCCGCGGGATGTTCGTGCGCGGCTCGCCGAACAGTTCACGCTGGCCTTGCCCACCGCCGTCACGCGAACCGACCCGGCTCCGGATGGCAGCCAGAAGTACCTGTTCCAACTCGCGGACGGCCAGCGCATCGAATCCGTGTTCATGCCCATCGGCGATCGCATCAGCATCTGCCTCTCCTCGCAAGCCGGCTGCGCCGTCGGTTGCACGTTCTGCGTCACGGGCTTCTTCGGTGCGGGGCGCAACCTCACTCCCTCCGAGATCGTGGGACAGTTCTTCGTCATCCAGCAAGAGAAGCAGATCCCCCTGAAGCAGATGAACGTCGTGTTCATGGGGATGGGCGAGCCGCTGCTGAATTTCGAGAACGTGATCGCGTCGCTGGAGATCCTCTACCGGAACATCGCGCCGCGGCGCATCACACTTTCGACGTCCGGGATCATCCCCGGCATCGACGATCTGGCCGGCTACGATCGCCGCCCGAATCTTGCCATCTCCGTGAACGCGCCGGATCAGAAGCGCCGCGAGGAGATCATGCCCATCACGGCGAAGTATCCATTGGACGCGTTGATGGAGTCGCTGCGCCGGTTTCCACTCGAACGGGGCCGCGACATCACCATCGAATACGTGCTGCTCGCGGGCTACAACGATTCACCGCGCGACGCGGCAGCGCTGGCGAAGCTGATCCGCGGCGTCCACGCGAAGGTGAACGCGATCCCCTTCAATGAGGACGCGAATCTGCCGAAGTGGATGAAGCGTCCCTCGGACGTGGAGATCGATCGCTTCGCCGACGCGCTGGTGCGTCACGGCGTGCGCGTCACCGTCCGCCGTTCCCGCGGACGCGACATCGCCGCCGCCTGCGGTCAGTTGCGCGGCAAAGAGATTGCCAAGAGCCGCGCTACGCGCTCCAACGCAGCTTCCTGAGTCGAGTGGGCCACGCGCGCAGCAGTGGAAGGCAAGCAGAATCTGCGTGCCTGCCGCGAGGGCGACCCCTCATCCGCCTTCGGCACCTTCTCCCCTCTGCGGAGGGGAGAAGGCTCTCGGTGTGCGCTCGTCGCGAGGCGGAGAGGTTCCTCGCCGAGAGTCTTCAATCGAGAGCCTTCTCCCCCCGGCTTCTTGGGGGGAGAAGGTGGCCATCGGCCGGATGAGGGGGGCGATGCAGCCTCCGATGAGGTCAGCCTGCGCCTGGCGCGATCAATCCTGCGCGAGGTCGAACGTTCGGATTGGTGTGTGGATGGCGCCTTTGGGATCGAGCCTGCTCGCGAACATCGTCACCTGCTCGACCGGAAAACTGGCGGACGTGAAGTCGCGGAAGGATTTCGAGAAGAGCTCAATGGAGGCGGGTGGCCACGGATCGCGAATGCGCATGAGCGTCAGGTGCGGCCGGAACTCGACATTGTCGAGCTTCACGCCGTTGGACAAGGCCACCTCGCGAACGTCGTGTGCGATTCTGGCGAAGGCCTGCTCCCCATCGAGCCCGATCCAGCCCACGCGCGCGTGACGCGCGTTGGGGAAAAAGCCGCAGCCGTGGAGCCGCGATTCGAAGCGGGGGATGCCCGCCAGTACGGCGGCCAGGGGCTCGGCGAGAGTGCTGACCTGAGGCTCCGGCTGTTCTCCGAGAAAAGCCAGAGTGAGATGCTGAGCCTCCTGACGCACCCAGGACGCCGCGGGCAGACGCGGCTTCAGCGGGTCCACACGCGTGTTGACACTGCGCAGCACTTCGACGGGAAACGTCGTTGCAATGAAAATTCGCATTGGATCGAGGGTGCGGCGTGATTGTAACTGTGGATCGAGTTTCGCGGGCGCGAAGACTGCTTCAATCGCGATCGGCCTGGCCGGCCAGGAAGTCGGGAGTGAAGATCTCCGCGATCTTTTCGTCGGAGAGCAGTTTCTTTTCCCGCAAGAGATCGGGAATCCTGCGTCCGGTCTTTGCCGCCTCTTTCGCGATCTCCGCGGCCGCGGCGTAGCCGATGATGGGATTGAGCGCAGTGGCCAGGGCCGGTGAGCTGATGTAATAGGCCTCGGCACGTTCGCGATTGGCCTCGAGGCCGCGGATGGTCTTGTCGACGAACACAGGCAGGAAGTTCGCGAGGATGTCCATCGAGAACGTGATCTCGAATGCCATGAGCGGCATCATCACGTTCAGTTCGAGCTGGCCGGCCTGTGAGGCATAAGCCACGGCCGTGTCGGCTCCGATGATGTGAAAGAGCACCTGGTTCATACACTCGAGCATGGAGGGATTGACCTTGCCCGGCATGATCGAGGAGCCCGGTTGCACGGAAGGCAGGAGGATCTCCGCCAATCCCGTCGCGGGTCCCGAGGCCAGTAGGCGCAGGTCATTGACGATGCGCGTGAGCTCGAGAGCGAGATTGCGCAGCGCCGCCGAGACCGCGACCACGGGCAGTTGCGACTGCATGGCTTCGCGCAGATCCGGAGCGCCGCGGAACTCGTGAGATGCGGACTGGTTGAGGTGTCGGAGGACGGCGGCTCGGTAACCTGGCGGCGTGTTGATCCCGGTGCCCACGGCCGTGCCGCCGATGCCCAGTTCGTCGACTTCCTCGCCGGCGCTGCGAAGCAGGCGCGTGGAGCGCGTCACTGCTGCGGCATACGCGCGGAGCTCCTGTCCCATTGTGATCGGCACGGCGTCCTGCAGATGCGTGCGGCCGGACTTGATGACGTCCTGGAGCTCGACGCCTTTGCCATCGAGTGCTTCCGCGAGTGCGTCGAGCTCGGGGAGCAGGCGGTCGAGCAGGAAGCGCGTGGCCATACGCAGGGCCGACGGGAACACGTCGTTGGTGGACTGCGACATGTTGACGTGATCGTTGGGGTGAACCGGCGCGTAAGTGCCGAGCGTCCCGCCGAGGGTAACGTTGGCGAGGTTGGCCAGGACCTCGTTCACGTTCATATTGAAGGACGTGCCGGCACCGGCCTGGAAAACGTCGACGACGAAGTGCCGTCGATGGCCGACGAAGTCGCCGAGGATGCGGTCACACGCCGCCACGATGGCGTTCGCCAGCCGCTCGTCCAGCACGCCGAGCTCGTGGTTCGCAAGCGCGGCGGCGCGCTTCAGCAGAACGAAGGCGCGAATGAACTGAGGATGCTCGCGCAGTCCGCTGACGGGATAGTTCTCCACGGCGCGCTGCGTCTGCGCTCCATGAAGCGCGTCATCGGGCACGTGTACTTCGCCGAGGGTGTCTTTCTCGATTCGCATAGCGCATTGCGCCGCAAAGATCACGCCTTCAAGGCGGCCAGTTTCGCGCGCGATTCCTCGAACACTTGCTGGTGCAGGGACTGGCCGTGGGCGTCCATGGTCACGATGGCCATGAATTGTTCGACCCAGAGATGCCAGATCGCCTCGGGCGATCCGAGGTCCATCCAGTCCACTCCGTCCACGCGCTTGATGGAGGCCGCGCATACTTGCGCGGCGCCGCCAATTGCGTGCATGTAGACCGCGCCGTACTCCTTGCACGCCGCGAGCGTCTTCGGCCCCATCCCGCCCTTGCCGATGACGCCGCGGATCCCATAGTCGCGAATGACCTCGTGCTGATAAGGCTCCTCGCGAGACGAGGTTGTCGGTCCGGCGGCCTTGCAGATCCACTGGTCGCCCTCCTGCACCATCACCGGACCGCAGTGATAGATGATCTGGCCGGCCAGATCGACCGGAGGCTTGGTGCCTTCGTGGATGCGGTGATGCACGGCGTCGCGCCCGGTGTAGAGGCGCCCGGTGATGGAGACCGTGTCGCCGACATGCAGCGAGCGGATGGTGGCTTCGTCGATGGGGGTGTTGAGCTGGATCATTGGTCGACCTCGGAGAACGACGCAGATCCTATCGCTTTCGGACCGATTGTGGGCTCCACCGCAAAGCTGGCACGACGCTTGTGTTCATGAAGGTCATGCGGAACAAGACGATCTGGCTTTCGGCAGCAGCAGTTCTCCTCGTGAGCGTTGCGGGAGTGGTGATGGTCCGAAAGCACGGAGACATGCCGGCTCCGGCCCGGGTCGAGGCCAATGTGCTGGAAACGGGCCCGGCCATCGGCGATGCCGAGGCCATGCGTGCCATCGCGGACGCGGGCGTGGCCATCGACGGACTGTCCGTCAAGAGCGCGGGCGGCATCTACATCATCCGAGGCTCAGGCGTCCCGGCCGCGGGCGAGCAGGCGGTCACCGTCCTCAGAGGACTCGGCGTCACGCGCGTCGCGAACCTCGTCACTCCGGCTCGAGCCTGGAACGACGATCAGATCCGCCGCGATGCCGAACGCGAGTTGGCCTCGCGGTCCGCTCTCAACGGAGCCAAATTCACCGTGCGCTGCGACCGAGGCGTGATCACGGTCAGCGGAACAGTGCAGCACGAGTTGCAAAAGGACCTCGCCCGAGCCACCCTCGCCTCCATTCGCGGAGTCCGCGAGATCAAGATCGACCTCGCACGCCTGTAACCGGCACGCCGGCTGCGCCTGTGGAGCGGTGGGCTTTAGCCCTCCGGGCGCTCGCGATGAGTGTGCCGAAGCCGGTTGACTCTCTCGCGACACACGCGCCGAGTGAGCCGCGTCCAGCGTCGAAGCCGAGACGGCAGAGGGGAAGTGCCTCGCGAGAGCCCGGAGGGCTAAAGCCCACCGCTCCACATCGCCCGTACCTGACGCTCAAAATGTCCAAACTCCAGGGCTCAGCACGCAGCACGCAGCACCCAGCACCCAGCACAACCGGCCCGACCTAATACAGCCAGTCGGTGACGCTGCCGTCCATGTCGAGATTCGCTCCGCGGCGGCGGAAGGCCCAGCACATGTAGGCGATGGACACGAAGAACGAGGCCGGGAGGCGGTTGAGCTTGCCGATCTTGCAGGCCAGGAGAGTGGTTTTGCCGCCGAAGCCCATCGGGCCAATGCCGGACAGATTGGCCTTCTCCACGACGCGAGCCTCGAGCGCGGCCAGCTCAGGATCGGGACTGGCGTCCTCCATCGTTCGAAGGAGTTGCTCCTTGGCGAAGCCGTAGCCCGTGCCGCGATCGCCGCCGATGCAGACGCCGAGGATGCCAGGACCACAACCCTGTCCCTGAGCCTGGAGGATGCAGTCGAGGATGGCGTTCTCGACTCCTTTGAGATCGCGACCGCCGAGGTCCGGATGGGGGAGCGAGTACTGCGCGTTCATGTTCTCGCAGCCGCCGCCTTTGAGCATCAGCTTGACCTCCACATGCGGCTCACGCCACTGGTGGAAGTGAAAGACGGGTGAGCCGGGACCGGTGTTGTCGCCGGTGTTCTTGCCGGTGACGCTGTCGACGCTGTTCTGTCGCAAGTATCCCTTCTTCGTGGCCGTGCGCACCGCCTCGGTGGCGATCTCTTCGAACTCGATCTGGTCATAGCCGGCCGGAGTGTGGACGTAGAAGAGGATCGTGCCGGTGTCCTGGCAGAGAGGCAGCGAGTTGTCGCTCGCGAGCACGATGTTGCAGCCGATCACATCGAGAGCGACATCGGCATTGGAGCCCTGCACTTCCTGCGAACGTGCGCCGGTAACGGCCTGCACGACATCCTGCGGGAGTTGCGTGGAGGTCCGGCGGATGAGCTCGAGCAAGCTCTCGAACAGCGCGGTCTGCGGCGTGACTTCGGATAAAGGCTGAACGGTCATGAGGATCTCCCGGGCGCGGAGTCTATCGCCACGCGAAGGGGAACGCGCCACGCGGCAGCGGGATTTCGGAGTTCGCTTCCGTGCCAGGCATTCAATCGTTCCACGGCGGGAACATCTCGTCCATGATCTGAGCGAGCTCCTTACCCGCTTCCTCCGACAAGCAGCCGCTGAAGGTCATCCACGGTCGCTCGGGATCTGCGATACGAGGTTGAGACACTTGAACGTCCACCCACTCATGATCGCGCACGCCTTCAAGCGGCTCGCTGAGCCGAAGGAGTCGCTTTGTCGCGTCATACTGAGCTTTGACGAACTTGCTCATCGCTTCTCCCGAGAACACTCAATGTTTGCAGTGTAAGAGCAAACTCATTGGAGGCTGCAGCCCCCTCATCCGGCCGTTGGCCACTTCTCCCCTCCGCAGAGAGTGTGTGCAGATCCGCGACTTCCCAGCCTGTCATCCTGAGCGGGTGGCGGGCGGGTGCGAAGGATCTCCTGCGGTAAGCGATGCTCGCGCAGAAAGGAAAAGACCGCCGTCTCGTGGCCACACGCTCGTCGTTCTTCGCACGAGATCCTTCGCCGTCTACGCGGCTCAGGATGACAGGAGGGGATCACGCTGACCCCAACCGACTGGCAGCGACGACCTCCGTCATCCCGAGCGGAGGGCGGGCGGGTGTGAGGGAGCGGAGGGATCTGTACGGCGATAAGCGCTCCGATCGACACGCTTCTCGAATCGGCACACCGTGCAATCTCCACTCTACGTCGCCCAGATCCTTTCGCTCACTCACACCCCACCACCCTTCGCTCAGGATGACGGGAAGGGGATCACGCGGATTCGTCGTATTCAGCAGTCACGATATTTCTCATGGCTCATGTTACTCCGGCATCAAGCCCACGAAGTCCATCACGCCGTGGGCCACGATGAGCGGCCAGAGCCGGCGCCAGCGCCAGTAGACCAGCGCGAAGATGATGCCCAGCGGGAGGATCGTCACCGCGGCGATGGGGCCCTGATCGAGGTGGCAGAAGAAGCGCACGGCTGCGCTCAACGTGATCGCGAACGCGGCGCCGCTGGCCTGGGTGGCCTGGATGTTGTACGCCACCACGAACAGCTCGTCGTAGAGCGGGTTGATCAACGTCAATGCGATGAGAACCGGCCAGGTGATGAGCGTCTGCGGCGTCGTCGCACCGGCCGGATCCGTTCCCGTCGCCGCCTGCACGAGCTCGTAGAAGCCGGCAATGAACAGATTCGAGCCGATCAGGAGCAGCATCCCCGCGATCGTCTGCGGCATCGAGAAGCGCAGGCCCAGCTTCTCCAGCGTCCAACCGCGCGCCCGCAGCAGCAGCACCGCCAGCGTCCCCGCCACGATCTCCACTCCGATGATGAACAGCGCTCGCGCGTTGTCGAACACGAGCACCGAGCGCAGATCACTGAGCTCGACGACGCTCCTCACGGCAAACGGGCCGAAACAGAGCAAGTTGATGAGCAGCAGCTCCGCGCGTGGCGTCAGGCGTTCCAACACCCGCGGAGAGTATCAGGTGCGGCTGTGCAGCCTCCAGGAATGCCAGGCAAAATTTGCCGGTTTATGCGATCTGAGTCCACTTGACTCATAGTGAGGTAAAACAATGAATTTCAACAAGCTTACGGTCAAGGCGCAGGAAGCGGTGGTCGACGCGCAGAACCTCTCCCGCGGCGCGGGCAACCCTGAGGTCAGCCCGGAGCACCTCCTCCTCGGGCTGGTCCGGCAGGAGGGCGGCATCGTCGCCCCCATCCTCAACAAGCTGGGCGTCGCGCCCGGCCAGGTCGAGGCGGAGGTCGCCGCCGAAGTGGCCAAGTTCTCCAAAGTCGGCGGAGCCTCGGCGGACCCCGGCCTCTCCACCTCCCTGCGCAAAGTCTTCGACGACGCCTTCCAGGCCGCCGAAAAGTTCAACGATGAGTACGTTTCCACCGAGCACCTGCTGCTGGCCATCACCGAGACGAAGAACACCACCGCCTCGCAGATCCTGCGCAAGCACGGCGTCGTTCCGGACGCGGTGCTCAAGGCCCTCCAGTCCGTCCGCGGCACGCAGCGCGTGACGGATCAGAATCCCGAGAACAAGTACCAGGCCCTGGAGCGCTACGCGCGCGACCTCACCGCGCTCGCGCGCCGCGGCAAGCTCGATCCCGTCATCGGACGCGATGAGGAGATCCGCCGCGTGATCCAGGTGCTGCTGCGACGCACCAAGAACAACCCGGTGCTGATCGGCGAGCCCGGCGTCGGCAAGACCGCCATCGTGGAAGGCCTCGGCCGCCGCATCGTCGAAGGAGACGTGCCCGAGGGTCTCAAGAACAAGCGACTGGTGTCGCTCGACCTCGGTGCGCTCATCGCGGGAGCCAAGTACCGCGGTGAGTTCGAGGACCGGCTGAAGGCCGTGCTGAAGGAAGTCGAAGAGAGCGAAGGAGAAGTCATCCTCTTCATCGACGAGCTGCACACGCTCGTCGGCGCGGGCGCGGCGGAAGGCTCCATGGACGCGTCCAACATGCTCAAGCCGGCCCTGGCTCGCGGCGAGCTGCGCGCCATCGGCGCGACGACGCTCAACGAGTACCAGAAGTACATCGAGAAGGACGCCGCCCTGGAGCGGCGCTTCCAGCCCGTGTTCGTGGGCGAGCCGACCGTCGAGGACGCGATCGCCATCCTGCGCGGGCTCAAAGAGCGCTACGAGGTCCACCACAAAGTCACCATCCGCGACTCCGCGATCGTGGCCGCCGCGACGCTCTCCCATCGCTACATCACCGACCGCTTCCTGCCCGACAAGGCCATCGACCTCGTCGACGAGGCGGCCTCGCGGCTGCGCATCGAGCTGACGTCGATGCCCGAGGAGATCGACGAACTGCAGCGCCGGCTGGTCCAGTTGCAGATCGAGGAGCAGGCCCTGCAGCGAGAGAAAGACAACCCCGTGGCCTCGGCCCGTCTCGATGCCGTGCGCTCCGAGCTCTCCGAGTTGCAGGAAAAGATCTCCGGCCTCAAGTCGCAGTGGGAAGCCGAGAAGAACGTCATCGCCCAGATCAATGAGCTGAAGAAGAAGCTCGACGAAGTGCGCGAGGAGGCCGCGCGCCTCGAGCGCGAAGGTGAACTGAGCCGAGTGGCGGAGCTCCGCTACGGGACCATCCCCCAGATCCAGCGCGAGATCGACGGGCTGACGGCGCGGCTGGCCGAGATGCAGAAGGGCGGCTCACTGCTGCGCGAGGAAGTGACCGAGGAAGACATCGCCGAGATCGTGTCCAAGTGGACCGGCGTGCCGGTCACGAAGATGCTGGAGTCGGAGATCCGCAAGCTCGTGAAGATGGAAGACGAGCTGCAGCGGCGCGTGATCGGCCAGGAAGACGCCATCCACGCCGTCGCGAACGCCGTGCGCCGCTCCCGCGCCGGCCTCAAGGACCCCAACCGTCCCATCGGCTCCTTCATCTTCATGGGACCCACGGGCGTCGGCAAGACCGAGCTGGCCCGCGCGCTCGCGGAGTTCCTGTTCGACGACGAGCACGCGCTGACGCGCATCGATATGTCCGAGTACATGGAGCGCCACGCCGTGGCCCGTCTGATCGGCGCGCCCCCGGGCTACGTCGGCTATGAAGAGGGCGGCCAGCTCACGGAAGCCATCCGGCGCCGACCCTACGCGGTCATCCTGTTCGACGAGATCGAGAAGGCCCACCCGGAAGTATTCAACGTCTTCCTGCAGATCCTCGACGACGGAAGGCTCACCGACTCGAAGGGCCGTGTCGTCGATTTCAAGAACACCGTCATCATCATGACCTCGAACGTCGGTTCGCAGTTCATCCACGACTACTCGAAAGGCGAGCTCGCCGAGGACCAGATGCGCAGCGCCGTGGACGCCGAACTGCACCAGCGCTTCCGCCCCGAGTTCCTCAATCGCATCGACGACGTGATCGTCTTCCACTCCCTCGACCTGCCGCAGATCAAGCGAATCATCGGAGTGCAGATCCAGCGCCTGGCCAAGATGATCTCCGAGCGCGGCCTGACCCTCGACATCAGCGACGCCGCCAAAGAGCGAATCGCCGAAGAAGGCTACGACCCCGCCTTCGGCGCCCGCCCCCTCAAGCGCGCATTACAGCGCCTGATCATCGACCCCCTGGCCATGCAACTCCTCGAGGGCAAATTCAAACCAGGCGACACGGTCTTCGCCAACGTCACGCCACAAGGAGCGATTACGCTGTCCCTCGAACCGGAGGCCGCGACTGTGAACTAGCCGGCACGGCCGGCTGCGCTGGTTGCGAGCGAATGCATTCTGAGGGTTCACCAGTAAAACCTGGACAACCTGACTCGCAACCTTGGATCGATGAAGCGGCTGTAATCGAATCAGTTGCACGAGAAGCCGCCCTCGGATGAGCGTGTGTGCAGAAGTCCGCGCGCTTCCCAACCTGTCATCCTGAGCGGCTGTGCAGAATTCGCGCGCTTTCCCACCTGTCATCCTGAGCGGGTGGCGGGTGGGCGCGAAGGATCTCCTGCGGTAAGCGAAACCCGTGCAGGTTGGACGAGACCGCGGTTCTCGTGCTGACGTTCGTCGTTCTCCGCACGAGATCCTTCGCCTTCTACGCGAAGATGTCATCCGCTGATCCCAGGCCGGGAGTTTGCTCGAACAACGTGCCCAAGGCCTGGCCAACCAGCGCCGCCGGCCGTGCCGTCTCTTGCGGAAGGCGAAGGCTCTCAGTGTGTGCGCATCGCAAGCTGGGTTCATCATTAGTTGAACTGGTTCATCGCGAGAGTGTTCGATCGAGAGCCTTCTCCCCCCGGCTTCTTGGGGGGAGAAGGTGCCGAAGGCGGATGAGGGGGGCTTTGTAGCCTCCGATGAGTTTGCATCTGACCGTGCAACATTGGATGTTTCTTGGACCCGTCGAGCGACGGACCTGGGAGGGCGGGGTACCCGTCCAACCCCAACTCACCTCCGCAAACGGTAACCTCATGCTCCGGTCTACTCGCGGTAGCGCGTTTGACACACACGCATTGCGAGAGCCAAACTGGCCTCGAAGCGACCGTACGTGCCCAAGGCTATGCCAAACAGCGCTGCCGGCCGTGCCGGCCCGAGGGAGCCTCGGGGTGCATGTCTGAGCCGCCGCGACTTCTCGATCGCGTGCGCGAGCAGATTCGCGTGCGGCATTACAGTCGAAGGACCGAAGAGGCTATGTCGGCTGGATCCGCCGGTACATCCTCCATCACGGAAAGAAACACCCGGCGGCAATGGGTGGAGAGGAAGTGAACGCCTTCCTGACGCACCTTGCCGTTGCGGGAGACGTCAGCGCGTCGACCCAGGCGCAGGCCCTCAGTGCGCTGGTACTTCTGTACCGCCATGTCCTCGACGACCCGTTGCCGTGGCTGAGTGGCATCCGCTTGCGGCCATTGCCAATTGTGAAGGCTACGCGTCCGAAGAGACTTCCCGTGGTGCTGGCGCGCGAGGAGGTCGCCGCGCTCTTTGCGCATCTGGAGGGGACCGAGCGGCAGGTGGAGTGTGTTTGATGAATGGGTGCCAGATGGCGCCGGGATCGGCGCCGTGAGCGAGGCGCGCCGACACAGGCATAGCGGTGACTATGTCGAGGAGGCGTAACGAAGCTCACGGCGTCGAGACCAAGCCAGGTGGTACCCATTCATCAAATTCACTCCACCGATGGCGTCCGTGCTTTATGGCGGAGGTTTGCGGTTACTGGAGGCGTTGCGCCTTCGGGTGAAGGACGTCGACTTCGCGGCGAACCTGTTGGTTGTGCGCCAGGGAAAGGGAGACAAAGACAGGCGGACCATGTTGCCGGTCAGCCTGCGCGACCCATTGCGGGCGCAGATCGAATAGGTGCGGAGACTCCATCGCCGAGATCTCACTTTAGGAGCGGGAGACGTGTGGCTGCCGGAAGCGCTGAGCCGCAAATATCCGGCTGCCGGGAGAGAATTTGCCTGGCAGTACGTCTTCCCGGCCTCGCGGCTCTCGACCGACCCGCGGGGAGGCGTGCAGCGGAGACACCACCTCGACGAATCCGCGGTGCAGCGCGCCGTGAAAGCGGCAGTACGGGCCGCGAAGATCCGGAAGCCCGCCGGGTGCCACGCACTGCGCCACTCCTTTGCCACGCACCTACTCGAAGACGGCTACGACATCCGCACCATCCAGGAGTTGCTCGGCCACGCGGACGTCAAGACCACCATGATCTACACCCACGTCCTCCAGCAGACCGGCGGTCGCGGCGTGCGCAGTCCCATCGACACGCTCATCACCGGAGGACGAAAGTCACGCCCCGCAGCCTATCCCCCGAGCGATAGGCTGCGAGCCTTGCAGCCTATCGTGCCACGCTGAAGGGGAGGTTCCCGATAGGCTGCAAGGGGGAGTGCTAGACTGCGGCAGCCTAAACACCCTTAGCAACCAGTTAGCCGACACTTGGGCCACCGATCAACTGCCAAAGAAGCGATGACCCGCCACGACCAAATCTACAAACAGCGGCTCTATGAGGGCGAACACGTCTTTGCCTGCGGACTCTGCGGCGACACCTATGTCCAGTATTCCTTCGGCGCCGAACCCAACGAGTTCTACGACAAGCAGCTCCCCCCCCCGCCTGTTTGGCTTGCGGGACATACATGGAGTGGGCGGGCTGGTCGGGCCAGTCTGACGTCACGGAGGGACTAGTACGCCTGTTCGAGGACGGCCACTACATGGCCGCCACGGTCATCCTTGCTGCCTTTGTCGAATACCAGCTCTCTGGCCTGTTGTGGGGTGTCCTCGTCGATTCTGGTTTGAGCAAGGAGAAGGCGGCTCTTATTGCCAACGGCAGCCTCCCACGAGGTGAGGCTGTACGGATGGTCCGCGACCTTCTCGGGCGCCGGATCACAAACCTAGTGTTCCCGATGCGCAACGCTGTGGCGCATGGCAAGGCATTTGGTTTGCCCGATCACACCTTCGTGCCCGCCCTGGAGCAGCAGCTCCTCAGCATTCAGGAATGGGTGCGGAGCGTCAGCGACGGTCGGACGCCATCCGGTTACACCTACACCGAACTAGATCGGTGGATCCTTTCCATGCAACAGTGGGTGGCCTGGATGCTTGGTCGTTGGAGGACCCACCGCGCAACTTCTCCACCGAGTACGGTACACGACCCTCACTGAGGTGTCGCCAGAAACAAGGAGTAACACGTCGGAGTGTCCAACGCGGTGTCGGCTAACTCGGCGCTGGGCCGTTAGCCGGCTAGAACGGAACCTCCTCGTCATCGTCAGGAGCAGTGGCCGGGAGCGATCCCACACGAGGATTTCCCTCAAGAGCCTTTTGAATCTCGGCTAGTGTTTCATCGGCCCGAAGCACTTTCCGCCGCGCAAGATCCATCAGTTCCTCGAGTAGCAAACGATCCTCGCCACTGCCTTCAGAGTCGAACGATACGATCACATCACCCCGCGAGTTGAGAATACGCCCGCCATAGGTCCCTTCGCGCGAATCCTCCCAGATCATCACGGATGACGTGGGGAAAATGACCCCGAAATCGCCAAAGTGACTGAAATTAGTGGCCTTTGACTCAACCCACTCAACTTCTCTCTTCTGCGAACGTGCGAGCAGTCCGGAAAGAATCAATCGTACGTCATGCGGAATCATTCTGATGCTCCTTTGCTGTCAAACCGGAGTTCCTCGCTCCACGCGCTGAGTTCAGCCGCGGCGTCAGATAGAACCTTATTAGTCGCGGCCGCGGTGAACGGCAACGTGGTGTCGGCCAACAAGCGCTCCATGGCGTCCTGGAGCTTCCGGAGGTCGGTGACCATCTTCTGAATTCTGACCTGCCGCTCCTCGATACCTATACCGACGCGTGTCCGCAACCGATGAAGACTCTCGCGCAACGTCTGCGCCCGCAAGAGGGCGGTCTCGAACCGATTGCCGCGCAACGCAAGCTGCACCTCTTTGAGCCCGGCGATAACGCTCGCAATATCCGCGATAGTGTCCCTGCGACCAATAGCGTCAGCCGTCACGCTGGCGGCACGCTCAGCTGCCTGAGCGGCACTCCGCGTCCTAGCAAGTTGAATCCATGTGATTCCGAAACCCAGCAACGAAAGCAGAATCCCGATGCCACTGGAATTGGCCTGCATCCACTTCCACGTCGCCGAGAGGAATGCTCCGACCTCGTGCATGCTTGTTCCGGCCAATTGTATCGTGCTGCGCGCATGTGGAGGAACTAGATCTTGCACCGCCAATCCTCGACCACACCTCACGCGGTACGAACGTCGTGAAAAAGAGGACTCGGATCGCGGGTCACAAGCCGGCTAACTCTGCGCTCAACCGGGCGCGGACCCGCGCCGCGAGAGTCGCAGGTTTATACTTCACGGCGTGCGGATCCCCGCCGGTTACCGCTGGTCCGTTAGCCCCCCTGGCGCGCCACGCTCCGCGTCCTTGAGGTTGATCGCCGGTTGCAAGGCGCCTACGGTTCGCGTTTCCCCCTCGCAGCGCTGAAGTGGCGAACCGTGTGCGGCAAGCTCCGCTCTCCGCCAGCGGCGCCGCGCGAATCGCCCCTTCACACCCGCGCCCCCAACCGCGGTAGGCGCTTCGCGCGGCGCCGCCCCCCGCCCGAGCGGAGCTTGCCGCGCACCGTTCGCCACGCGCCGCACACCCTCCGCGCATAGAGGCCACCGTGCTCGTGCGCGTCACGGCGCTTGCAATCTCCTTGTGGGATTCCAGCACGCTCATCGCGGCAAGCGCCGCGCCCCGCGTCGCACCATGGCCTCTATGCGCTCCCGCCCGCGCCATCGCTGCTCCCACCCCCGCGGCTGCGACCTCCCTGCCGGATCTCGCACGCGGATGAATCCACTTCTCAGGAGCTTGCCCGGTGTTGCTCGATGTCAACTGGTCATGTCACCACGGAGGGCTAACTCAGGGCTAACTCAGCCGCTCCACCGGACGCGAACCGCTCCACCGTTCATCGCAGGTTTATACTCTTTCGCGTGCGGTTCGCGCCGGTGAGCGGCAGGCCGTTGGGCGGCCAAGGTCGCATCTGAGCCACCTTGCATGTGTCGGAGGAATGGATGACTGAGCCGGTGGAGCCAATCGACATCGTCACCAGTGCCCGAGAGGTTTTCGAACTACCCTCGATTGAGCGTGAAGACGTCTGGCGGCTCATCGAAAGGAACGATCAAGCGGCTCAGGCCGCCGACACCTCGTTCACGAAGAGAATGGCAACGATGGTCGCCACTTGGTTGGCGGCGTATGCCATCTCGCGGAACTTCGTAAGCGAAGGCAGCATCGGCTCGTTCACGGTCAGTCAATTGCCGCTCATCACGCTCGTCCCTCCTGTGATTCTTGCGGTTCTCCAGCACAATGGCTTGGCGATAATTCTGGCGAGCAAGGTGGCAGGCGCGATCGAGCGGGCAGGCTACCGCAAGCTGTTTCCTAGCATCGCGCGGCGACAGATCGACGCAGTCAACTTCTCAGTCACTCCGCTTGGCCTTGAAGGAATCATCACGGGAAGGACCCTGAGACTAAATGGATTCCTCTGGCTTTCGTCGGGCATTCTCCTGATCTCTCTCTTCATAGGCCCCTTCATTTTGGTTTGGCACGGCCTCTACCTAACCTAGCAATCACGGCCACAAACTATGCCTGTTGGGTGACGTGGCTGGTAGTAACCGCGACAGGTTTTGTCACTCTCAGATCCGGACTACTTCTGGCCAGCATTTTTCGCTTTCCGCACGAAGAATAGCCGCCAGCAGTGGCCGCCCAACTCTGCGCTCCAGCCGACCGGAACCGCCGCACCAGCATCGTGGGGTGCTACAGTAGCGTGTGCGGTTCCGGCGGCTGAGCGCTGGGCCGTTCGGCGGACGAGGCAACGGCGTCGTCTACGGGCCTGTCTTTTTCACGGCGCGAGCGGTTCTCTTTTTACACCGGCCGACACTTTGCTGAGGTGATAGGTGGCGGCGAGAAGGTTCTCAACGATGTCCATCACGGCGTCCAAGTCATCCGGGGCAGGCTTGTAGCCTCGATGAGCTGCGGCGTTACAGAAATCCAATGCCACCGAGAGAAACTCGCGGCCGCGAGCTGAAATAACTCCGCGTGTTTCGAGTTCCTTCAGCTTCTTCTCGAAAGATCCGACGTCGCCAATCTCTTTCAGCATGAGCATGTCTACGAGCGTGCGAGCGCCCATGAGAGCGAGGCGTCTCCCGTCGTTGTGCAGTGCCGTATACATCTCATCAAGTAGCTCTCGCATTTCGGGTGGAAGACGCCAACGCCAACTTGGAGAGCGGCGAGACACAGGCGGGGGGTAGTAAGTCACCAACTTGCCGCCGGCTGCGTCGTCGTGACTATCTCGAAGACAAATCGATCCGCAGCCACGGCCCTGCAACAGTTCATACGTATCGCTCCACCAGAAGGCGGTGTTGTCATCGATCTCGTCGAGATCCTCGACCACCCGCTTGACTATGAGGCTGTGATCGGTACGCCTCGCGCATCCGTTGCAGTGACATCGAACGGGAGCCTTCGATTTCATGCCGCCATCTTACCGCCGCCGAACTCGGCGCTCCAGCCGACCGGAACCGCCGCACAAGCGTCGTGAGTGCTACAGTAACGCGTGCGGTTCCGGCGGCTGAGCGCAGGAACGTTAGCCGCCGAATTGAAATGCTAGTCGGATCGATATACGCGCTAATCAATCCTGCCTTCCCGGACAAGTTGAAGCTGGGCCGGACCACGAGGACTGCGAACCATCGCGCCTGCGAGCTTTCCAAGCGAACCGCGGTGCCCGATCCATTCATCGTTCTGTACGAGGAGTTCGTGATCGACTGTGAACAAGCCGCGAACGAGCTGCACGCACGTTTCGCGGAGCAGCGAGTTCGCGATAGCAAAGAGTTTTTCAGAGTGAGTCCGAAAGAGGCAATCCTCGCGCGCGAAGATCTGCCGTACCGTCCGACGTCGAATGTGCCCGAGTGTCGATCCTCGACCGCATTCGGGGATCTCCTGGGCTCTGTGCCGCGATCGGCGAAGAAATACGCCAGCGAACTCGTCGTGCAAGCAGCATATTCGGGTGTTGCATTCATCATCGAGTAGCCCGAGAAAGCGCAGGACCCCGTTGCGGTATATAACGCTGGGCTTGAGGGTGCGCTGAAGGCTTACGTAGGCATCAAGGCGCAGCAACCGAAGTACGTGTGGCCCTTTCTGGACGAGTTGCGAGAGAGACAGGCTCGAGGAATGCTTGAGGCGCATGTAGAGTCTGCTGCGCAGAAGTGCGCGCCGAAGTCCTAAGCGTCGCCCAACTCTGGGTTGCACCGGACGTGAACCCGCGCCGCGTGAGTCCCGAGTGCGGTACTTTTCCCGTGCGGGTTCACGCCGGTGAGCGCTGGTCCGTTGGACGTCGGCGCCGAAACGTCGAAATGCGATTTCCGCGTAAGCTCGCTCATCGGCTACTCGATCAGCCCGCGTCTTCGGCATCGGCACGGATCGGCGGGCTCTCTCGCGGACATCCGGCACGAACGCTCGCGTCACCGTCTTTGACGTAGCGTCACGCTCGTCGCCGAGAATCACCGGGGTCCGGTCGCGTCGAACCGTCCTACGTCGCTGGTCATGATTTGCGCGGGGCGTCTTTGGCTTCATCCGGCGTCCAACTCGGCCGCTGCACCGAACGTCCACCGCCGCGCACTCATGTCGAGTGCTATCCTCTTTCGCGTGCGGTGGCCGCCGGTGAGCGGCAAACCGTTAGCCCGCCGAATCTGCCATTTCGCTCAGAACGGGTCGAGCACGAAGCGTAGGAATCTCGGTGTGAAGCCGTTCGACTGGAACTGCACCATGTCCCCTCCGCGCGTCGAAATGCCGTCCAGGAGACCAGTGGAATGAAGATGGCGGAAAGTGACGACGAGTTCGCTCGTCATGTCATGCACAGCGGGTGAACTAGTGGACGAGGGCACGCCGAGAAGTTGGTAGGCATAGGTTGTGACCATCCCGCCCGCAATCTGTCGTCGATCATTGGCGACCCATTCCTCAAGCGAGCTAGCGCCGGCAGAAGGCATGAGCATGCGCAGGTACCCGATGAAACTTTCGTGCTCTCGAAAGGAAAGTTCGTCGATGAGACGTAGGTAGCGTTCCTTGTCGGGCTCCGTGCTGGTGGGAGTGATCACCGAGTGGATGAGGAAGTTGCGAATGTACCGAAGCTTCCGCTCCTTCTCGCTTTTTGCTGCGGTATCCCGGGACCGAACATACAGAGCGAGGAACTCGTCCGTCTTCACCGTTTCATCGAACCGCGCTTTCAGTTGCTCATCGGCAAGCGCCTCCTGAACCAACCGGTCCAGCTTTCCGGTTCGGGCGCGGACATTCTCGATAACAGAAGCGATGCCCACACCCGCGAGTCCGAGTGCTGTGGTCACCTCGTCGCCCTGAAGAATCATCGGGACTGAAGCGATCACCGCTCCAACGGAAACCGACAGCTGCTGAAGCTTGGTGTCCCGATCGCTCACCGGTGCAGTATAGGTCGGTCGGGCTAACTCGGCCGCTGCAGCCGACGTCAACCGCGCCGCCGGTGCTCCGAGTGCGCTACTCTTCCAGGTTCGGTTGCCGCGGCTGAGCGGCAAAACGTTGGGCGGCGCTGGCATGAAGAAGCTGGGGCGACTGTACTTGGACTCGCGAGATCTGATTGAGCTCGTATCGACAAACCGCCCCGTGCCGCCGCACGAGCTCGCGAATGTGCTACGGGCCAACTACTGGGCTGTCGTTTACTCCCTTGCGAACGTCTGCGAGACCGCAATTCCTGAAGACCTCGAGGAGACGAAGCGTCGGGCGCTCTTGCTGAAGTCCCTTCCGCACACATTCATACGTGGCATGCCTCCGATAAGGTGGATGGAGTTCCCGGCGGCAATTCGTGGATTCGAGTCGCAAGTAGAACCAACACCGATCAACCCATACGCTAAACACTGGTACCAGACCTTCCTGTATCGCGCCCAGGATCGGGAGATGAAGCGGGTGGCTCGGTTTAGTTTTGAAGATCAAGTTGTCTTCATGGTGGCCAATAACCCGGATTTGTGCAGGAATCTCCCCGCGAACACAGCCCAAATTCAACAAGCCGTCGACGACGATCGCCAAGTCAGCGACCCAGTGCGTCGGAATCGCCAGCGCTTCGAGGGCGGCGTCGCTGTGGCGCTGGCCAGATGCGGGCTCTCGATGCCGACTGCGGGCAAGAAAGAGTTTGCACGCTGGATTCGTCAGAATCCGACCCGCTGCCCGGGTTGGCGGCTCTTCGACGAGGGATACCTCAAGTTTGCAAGCAACGTGTCGGATTCGGTCGATCACGGAGACATGAATGATTGGTCTCATGTCACCAGCCTTCCGTATGTCGATGGGATGACTCTCGATCGCCGAATTGCCGGTTACGCGCGCGCTGCCGCGGAGAATGTCAAGCGCGAGAATCCTGCGTGTGCGTATGCGGAACGGATCTTCAAGGACACGCAGGGTTGGCTACAAGCCGGCGCGCCGTCCAACTCACGCTTGCAGCCGACGCCGCCCGCTGCCCAGTCAGAGTAGGTGCTACAATCTCGCGCGCGGGCTGCGCGGCTGAAGCGTAGGCCGCTGGACGGCAGCGGACACATGGCGAACCCATCTCTCGTTTACCTACGCGTCTCAGAAGGCGGCAAGGAGATCCCGTATCGTCCGGCCGTGCGCCCGGAAGGCTCGATTTGCCACGGGTTCAAGATGCTGAAGGGTGCTCTCGAAGACGACATTCGCGCGACCGACGAGGCGTCAGACACTGAATGTCTTGCGGAGGCGATCGTCGCGATCAATCACGCTGAGACGGCCTTCTTTACCGTTGGTTGTGAGAAGGCATTCAACACGGCGGCCGATGGCTTCTGGGCTAAAGGCTATTTGGAGTTCTCATCCAACTACGTAGAGATAGTCGTTGACGCAGCGAACTACTTCCCGCTCTTTTTTCACTTCAACAAATTCTTGAGCCAGCGGGGCTATTCGGATCCAGTTCTGTTCGATTGGGAGCTGCTCGGCGCGACTTTCGTCGATGCTAAGGTCAAGGGTTTCACAGTGACTGTGTGGATCCAAACCGCGACGCTGTCGACGGAGGATGAGGTCAAGGCTGCCTGGTGTCGCGCGGTCGCGCTGCTCGCCGAATACCTCTGCGGCCAGAGCTATCATGCCGACACGCCGATCTACGCGTCCCGACCGCGCCGGTGATCGCGATGCCGTCCAACCTAGCCGCTGCTTCATCATCGGAGGTGCTACGATCTTCCGGGCTGCCGCGGATGAGCGGCGGGTCCTTGGACGGCAGTAAAGGAGTATTCGAATGCTGGAAAAGCTGAAGGCCGATTTTGACACGATCATCGACTTGGTCAACAAAGCCCCTGCCGCTCTGCAGGAGATGGCCTTCAAGATGATTCTGGAGCAGTGGTTCAGTGCAAACGTGGCCAGAAGCGTTGTCCCGGCCGCGGGATCGGCCTCCTCATCCGGGGGTGCGGGCGCGTCCACTGGCCAAAGCGGTGTACCTGACGCAGTTAAGCCGTTCCTAACGGCGAACGCGATCACGACGGACCTCCTCGAGAAGGTCTTTCATCCGGTCGGCCCGGGCGCGCAACTGCAGGCCTCCTACATTCCAGGCAATGGGAAGGCCAACAAGATGGTTAGCCTCTCGCTTTTGCTCTGTGTCAAGCAAGCCCTCGAGTCAGGAAGCTTCACGTGTACCTTGAAGGAGCTGCGCGAACTCGCTGTTCACTACGATTGTTATGACTCGGCCAACTTTTCTGGGACTCTCAAGGCAAACAAGAACTATTACAACCCTCGAGACAAAGGTGCGCCGCTGGAGTTGAGTGGTCCGGGACGCAAGAGGGCGGGAGACATCATCAAAACGATCGCAGCGACGGAATAGTCAGATGGACGTCGCCCAAGCACTGGAAGATCTTCTGGAGGAACTTTCCGCGATCCAGAAGGACGTCAACAAGCTCAAGACGGCGTCCGTCAGCGGGCAAGCCTTGCGGAAGCGCGTGAAGGATGCCCACCGATCCTGGCTTCCGATCGCGGGCGTCTTGGAGTCCGGCACCATCGTGGACGCGTCAGCTCTTCAGGAGGTAACGGGCGCGTGGAGCGGGCTGGTGAAGCTGACCAATAACGCGAGTCCGAAGCAGCAATATCGGACGCTTCTCAAGGCGATCGGCGCAAAAACCGAAACCGAACTCCTGCACCCGTTCATCAAGGGTTCCGCCATTCAAACCATCGGCGACACTCTGAGGAAACTCGTGCAGCCGATCGCGGATCCGGACCTACTCAGATACCTCGACGAATCCATACGGTGTGCGGAGAGTAGTTGTATCCGTGCGTCGGTAGTGCTCGCGTGGTGTGCCGTTGCCCACGTTGTGCATAAGAAGCTGTCGTCGCTCGGAGTTGTCGCTTTGAATGCTGAATTCGGAAAGATGAAGGCAGAGAAGGGTCTGATGTTCCGAACGTTCACGAAGGACTACGTGTTTTCCTCGGCCCTCGATGTCCAAGAAGCGGCCGACGCGCACCTGATCCTTCTTTGCCGCTTTCTGACTTATTTGGACGATACCGAGTACAAACACCTGAAAGGTGCGCTCGATCTCCGAAACGGTTGCGGACACCCAACCGGCTATCAGCCGGACCCGGTGAAGCTGCAAGCCTACTATTCAGACATCACTCAGCTCGTACTTCTAAACCCTAGGATGTTCTGAAATCGTCGTCCGCCGTCCAACGCAACGCTGCAGCCGACGCCAACCGCTGCTTCATCATCGTAGGTGCTACGATCTCGTGTGCGGTTGGCGCGGCTGAGCGTCAGGCCGTTGGGCGTCGACAGAGAGGCAAGATTTGGCCAGCGGTCTTCGAATCTTCATCGTCGGAAACGATGGTTCGGTGCGACCCCTTCCCGCCGCGCGCTACCACGCTTTGGTGCGGCGTGACGAGCGTGGGTCGTTGCCGGAGTTCGCAGCCAAGCGCATCCAGGCGGCGATCGTTTCGGTAGAGCTCGACAGTCGGCAACCGGTGGCAGTGATCGGCGTGGATTACGACATCTGGTACATGGACATCGACGGTTTCATTTCTGAGCAACGCGATCGTGAACTCCTTCGAGCCGCAGTGGAATCGTTGCCGGTTCTCGTCGCACTCTCAGGGGACCCGCTCGCAAAGGAGCGCGCGCGATTTCAGCGCGAGAGGGTCAAGCACGAATCCAGATGGACACCCTCATCGGAGCTCCATGCCTACCTATGCACCTTGGCACTTCGCAAACGGTGACCGCGACTTTCACGAGGCGAGAGGCCGACGCCCAGCTCAAGGTTGCACCGGACGCGAACCGCTGCTTTACTGTACTCTAGGTGCCTTGCCCTTCCGCGTGCGAGTCCACGCCGGTGAACCGCAAACCGTTAGGGCGGCCGAAGGAGGGCGTTGCCAGATCATGGAGATTCGGGTTCAGGCTCATGACCCGGAGTGGGCCCAGAGTTTCGAGGTGGAGGCCGAGTCGCTTCGCCGGTTGCTAGGCTCGAACTTTGTAGCGGCGCATCACGTCGGGAGCACGGCCGTTCCGTCGATCGTCGCCAAGCCCATTGTTGACGTCCTCGTCGAGGTTTACTCCGTTTCACGACTGGACGATCTTGCGGAGACCATGCAGAGCCATGGGTATCAAGCGATGGGAGAGTATGGCCTCCCGGGTCGTCGCTACTATCGCAAACATCGTCACCATGGGGTTCGATCGCACCACGTTCACGCATACGAAGTGGGCAATACGGAGATCCATCGACACCTGGCTTTTCGCGACTTTCTACTTGCGCACCCAGAGATTGCGCAGGAGTATTCAGCCCTAAAGCAGCAGTTGGCCTTAGCCCATCCGAATGACAAGGCGGCGTATGTCGATGGCAAGGACACGTTCATCCGCGAAGTCCAGGCCAAGGCGTTGGCGTGGAGCCGGACCGCCTGACTCATTGGACTCTACACCGCACGCGCGTAAAGCGGGGCGGCAGTACATGCGTGAGGAGTCTGCGCTGTAGAAAGCACGTTGGCCTCGGAGCTGCCGCACGTGCCCAAGTACAGCTTCCCGGAAGTCGGTGTCCAGTGGGTTGGGTTGTCAGTTGTCGGTTCTCAGTTCGAGGTGATCCATCCGTGGCACGACTGGGTGCAGACAACCGATCACCGACGACGGACAACCCGACCACTGGACACTGCCAGCGCTGGCGGCCGTGCCGCCTAGTCCGCCGCGTTCGCCCGGATCACCGGGCTCCTCAGCCCGGCCCACAGGAGTTGCAGGTTGGTGCGAACGCTGTTGGCCTCCTGCTCTGCGAAGTCCAGCAATTCATCCAGCGCAGCACGATCGAGGTATTGCCCATTGAAGAAAACTCCCGTGATCTTCCCGGTGTTGCGGATGTCAGTGAGCGGATTGGCGTCCAGCAGGATCATGTCACCCACCTTGCCCACCTCGATGGAGCCGTAGTCCCGGACCGTGCCGGTGAACCGCGCGGCCTCGATGGTGGCGCTTCGCAGCGCATCCGCCGGCGTCAGGCCGGCAAGAACGAGCTCGGCGAGCTCGTCGTGAATGGCAAACCCGGGGAATACGTGGGTGTCGCCGGCGTCGGTGCCGGCCACGATCTGCACGCCCGCCGCATGCGCCTGGCGCACGTTGTCCAGCGCGAGTCGGTACAGCTCCGCCTGCAGGTTGCGACCGGATCCGTGCGCCGTCGCCAGCTCGGCCCAGCGGTCGATGTCAGGTTTCCACAGGCCTGCCCTGATGAGGTACGGGATGTAGCGCAGGCGCGGGTCTTCTCGAAACTCCCGGTTGCCGGCGAGTGCGCTCATGCGAAGCACCTGCAGGGTCGGGGTCCACCATGTGTCGGAGGCGGACATCGCCATCATGAGCTCGGCGCAGCGCCCGGGATCGTGCTCGTCGACGAGCCGGGCCTGCATCTCCAGGGAAGTGGAGTAGGTGGCCACGGGATTCGGCAGGGCCCGAAACTCGGCGGCACCTGCGAAGCATTCGAACAGGAAAAGCCGCGGGTGTTCGATGCTGCGCTGCCCCGCGGACAGCGCGGTTTCGAGCGGAACGCGCACGGGGAGATGTCCTGCCAAAAACAGCCCGTGCTTTGGCGCTTCCAATGCCAGTGCGTGATAGCCAGCCACGGATAGATCGGTGTACGTCTTGAGCAGATCGGCACCATCACTCGCGTGATGCTTCACCAGCGCCCTCGCTTCTTCCGCGTTTCGCGTCTTGAAGAATGGCGGCGCCGCGGAGGGTGTCCCCTTCTCACCGTTGATTGCGAAACTGCTGCGCTGGATGTATCGGGGAGCCAGCTGGCTGCGATCGCGCAGCCCCTGGCGCCATCGTTCGATGTCTTCGTGGCAGGACACGAAGCTGTCGGGCAGGCCGGCGCATCCCCACATCTCACGCACGCCGGTAATGCCATTGGCAATGAAGAGCGGGTGGTTGTACTGCGGTGCGATCTTTTGCGAGTGGACATGCATGTCCCATAGGCCCGGTACCAGGAACTTTCCGGTGCCCTGGACAACCACCAAGGCGCCTTGCCCGCTTGCCGGGGTGCTCATGCCGACCGATTCGATGCGCCCGCCGCGGACGACCACGTCGCGCCCGGAGAGGATCCCGCCGTTCACCACATCGACGATGGCGACATCCCTGACGAGAAAATCTCCGGTCAGGCCGGATCGCGGCATCGCGGGCAGCGGCCAGTTCAGCAATGCCACCAAGACGATCGCCAGCGCGACCACGAGTACTGCCAGGATGACCAGAAGCCTCCTCAACATTCCCGCCCCCGCACGATACGCAGGCTTTGCAGGGATACCCTGCACGTTCTCCGGGCTCATCATGAATCCAGAGCTTTGGGTGGCTCTCTTTTCGTTGTGATTTTCATGCGCAGACCCTACGCGGCGAATGTATGGTGAACATCAGCCGGCGATCTGATCCTCGACTTACATTCACGGCGTAGGCTGCGCCCGTGAATCACAAAGAGATCGAGCATGAGTAAACTGACAAAGCGTAAACTGACGAAGGTCATCGCCGGAACACTGCTGACACTTGGGCTCCTCGGCTGTCTCGGTGCCGGTTATCTGCACAGCCTCGACCTGGACAGCCAACCGCTGGCCAACCCCCAGACCTTACCTGCCCACCTGGACATGCTGGCAGCCGATCGTCCCGGGGCGCGCGGGCGCATCCTTGCCGTGGTGACCAGCACCGCCAACGCCGGTCCGGACGTGGCGGCGGGCCTGGAGCTGACGGAGCTCTCCCGGGCGTACTACGTCTTCATTGCCAACGGGTTCGAAGTCGAGATCGCCAGCCCCCAGGGTGGCCGCCCTCCGGTGCGCATGGATGATGAGCTCATCGACGCCGACTACGCGTTCCTCAACGACGTCGATGCCCAGCGGCGCCTTGCCAACAGCGTGCGCATCGACAAGGTGGACGCGTCGCGGTACGCGGGGATCTACTTCGTGGGTGGCAAGGGGGCCATGTTCGACTTTGCGGAAAACCCGGCCATCCAGCGGCTCACGGCGGAGGTCTATGACACTGGCGGCGTGGTCGGGGCCGTGTGCCACGGACCCGCTGCCCTGATCGATGTGACCCTCGCCAGTGGAAAGATGCTGCTGGACGGCAAGCGCGTTACCGGCTTCACCAACGAGGAAGAGCTCTTCCTGATGAAGAATGCGCGTGAGGTGTTTCCGTTCCTCCTCGAAGATGCCCTCGGTGCACGGGCCGGCGTTTTCAGCAAGGGGCCTAAATACCTGGATCACACGGTGGTGGACGGCCGGCTCGTGACCGGCCAGAACCCGTGGTCGACCTGGTCGGTGGCGGAAGGGATGATCCGGGCGTTGGGACATGAGCCGGCCGCTCGCGAAGCCACCCGCGAGGAACGCGGCGTACAAGTGTTGGCCGCCTACCATCGCGACGGAATGGAGGCCGCCATCCGCATGCGCGACAGCGCAGGGGGTGCCGACAAGCGCCTGCTGATCATGCATGCTATCGTCGCCGTGATGGAAGGTCGCCTGGGCGACGCCTATCACCTGCAGCGACTCGCGCATTGACCAGGCACCATGACCCTGCGCTCCGCACCGATCCGCGTGCTTCTGGTCGAGGACGACCTCGACGTCGCCGCGGGGCTTGGCGCCTTCCTCGAACCGAATGGAGTTGCGGTCGACTTCGCCTACACGGCGCGCCAGGCACGGGTCGCTACGCTGCATTCCAGCTTCGAGGTCGTGGTGCTGGACGTGCAACTGCCCGACGGCGACGGGATTGCGCTGTGCCGCGAGCTCAAGGGGCGGGGCCTGCGTTCCCCGGTCCTGTTCCTGACCGCACGCGGCGCACTGGACGACAAGCTGCGCGGCTTCGACGCCGGTGGGGTCGACTACATGGTCAAGCCCTTCGCCCCGGCCGAACTGCTGGCACGCGTCAAGGCGCTCGCCCACCACATCCCCGCGTCCGGTGGCGTGCTGCTGCGGGCCGGCGACTATTCCCTGGACCTGCAGGCAGCCCTTTTGACGGGACCGGGCGGCAGGGTGACGCTCAATGCGACCGCGCTGCTGATCCTGCGCCGGCTCATGGACGCCAGCCCCGGCTCGGTGAGCCGGGAGGACCTCAATGCCCTGCTCTGGGGCGACAGCCCGCCGGACAGTGATCCGCTTCGCATGCACATCTACGAGTTGCGCCAGGTGCTGGGCAGCGCCTTCGCCGAGCCGTTGATTGAAACCGTGCGGGGCATCGGGTACCGGTTCGGAGCGGCCCATGCGGGCCCGTAGCATCACCTCGCTGCTGACCCGCCAGTGGATGTTCTTTGCTACCTGCGTTGGACTGCTGTTCGCGGCAGCAGGATTGCTGTTGCTGTTCCTGTTGGAGGACAGCTTCATCGACCGCCAGCTCCAGGCCGCCGCGCGAACCGTGGCCTCGGCCTCGCCGGGCCTGACCCGCCTGCCCGTCGAATACTCGGTCTACCCCATTGCCGAGGTGCCTCCCGACATTCATGCGCGGCTCCGGTCTGCCCGGGCCGGGGAACCCTTCGAAATGCGCCGTGCCGACCGCCGGCATGTGCACGTCCTGCTGGTCGACACTCCGCGGTCCGGTCGCCTCGCGGTGGTCTACGACGTCACGGACCAGTTGACCGTTTCCCCGCGGCTCGGCTCGGGCTTGATCCTGGTCCTGGGGCTCACGCTTGCCACGCTGCTCGCGGCCGCCGCACTGGCGCGCGCGTTCGTCGCGCGGGTGACTCGGCAGGCCGAGCAGCTCGCCCACAGCATTCGCGGCAGCCCGGACCCGAAAAGCCTGCGGGAGCTGGCGCGTGACCAGCAGGTGCTCGAGTTCCAGCACCTGCTCGGCCTGCATGCTGACATCTGGGAGGCCCAGCTCTCGGCGGTCGAGGACGAACGCCAGACCCTGGCGTACCTGGGCCACGAGCTTCGAACCCCTTTGCAGTCGGCGCAGACCAGCCTGGCGCTCCTGTCCAGGCAGCGCTCCGACGCGGCCGCATTCGATCGCCTGGAGCGCGCCGTTTCCCGGCTCACGCGGGCGAGCGGAGCGGCCCTGTGGCTGGCCACCGAGCGCCAGCCGGATCTTTCGGTGTCGACGCCGTTGCTGCCCATCATCCACCGGGTCGCGGCCGAGCTCTCGCCTCTCGCTGAACGCGCCGGCCAGGTCATCGAGATCGACGTTCCGGCGACGGCTTCCTTCCACGGGCCGGTCGAGATCTCCGAAACGATACTCGCCAACCTGCTGCTCAACGCGATCCAGCACGGCAGCCCGGGTTCGATCATCGTCCGGGCAGAGGCCGATGCCCTGGTCATCACCAATCCCGATCTCCACGGCTCACCATCAGGCGGGTTTGGGTTCGGCCTGGAGATCGTGCGGCGGCTGGCCGAGCGGATCGGTTGGACCGTTCAAGTTTCAACCCTGGCCGGATCGGCGTCCACTCGGTGCACATGGATTCCCGTAGCCGATGAGCCGTGACGGACGCGAAGCGCCGGCACTGGGACGGGATCTGCGACAATCGCGGCGACAGGACATCCCATGCGCGAGACTGACCGGGGCGACCACGTTTGCGAATTCCCGTCGATCAAGTTCACCGTCCCTACCGGGGAGCCGGTCGTCCCGGCGAAAGCGGAGGCGGTCGGCGAGCGACGATGGCGTCTCGTCGTGGACGCGAATGAGAAGGCCCTGATCGATGGCGCTCTCGTGCGCGCCGAGAATGCGTACGAGAGGGACGACGAAGCGAAGGCCCTGGAGATCATGAAGGAGCTCGCCGAGCGGTACCCGAACAATGTTCAGGTCCTCGACGAGGTGGCGCAGATGTTTCGCTCTTATGATGAGCCGCGCGCCGCGCGATTCTTCTGGAAACGGGCCATCGAGACCGGCATGGCGGGACTTCCGGACGACCTGCTCGATCGCGGCTGGACGCTGCCCTACTCGTTCGAATCGAATCGCAACCTCCTGCACTCGCTCAATGCGCTCGCGTTTCTCCTGATGGAGGAAGGGGATCTCCCGGAAGCGCTGGAGTTGCTCGAAGTGCTCCTGGATCTCGATCCGGAGGACGCGTTCGTCGCGCGCGCGAAGATCCTCTACTGTCACTTCGCTCTGCAACAGAAGGACAGCGCCCTCACCCTCTGCGAGGTCCATCCGGAGGATCCTCTCGTGGAGATCGTGTTCGGCCGGATCCTCGCGCTCCATCAGTCAGGCCGGAAAGAGGAAGCCAGGGCCAGGGCAGCAGAGGCCGCCAAAACTCATCCGCTGGTGGTGAAAGAGCTGTTCCGCCCCTCGCGGCATCCGCGGCACTCAGGCGATCCCCAGGACCACGCGTGGCACTACTGGCACGAGTTCAAAAGATTCTGGATCGCATCAGCGGGCGCCATCGGGATGATGAAGGAAGCGCAGCGGACAGCAAAACAGGCCGCGAAGCACGCATAGCGGAGATCAGCCGCTCGGCGAACGGCAGTGCGGAAGAGCGAGCGGAAGTGCCGAGAGAGTGGCTTGACGGCGAAGAGGAAATCGTTCTTGGGGAACGCGCACCCAGCGGCGGCCATCGGAAGAGAAGCCGCCGCCGTGTGTGTGCGTGGAGCCGCTAGCCCGCCGAGGTCGAGCAAGGCCTGTGGGGTGGTCAGTCGCGACCGGGTATGCGCAACAGCCGTCGTCCAACTCCGCGCTCCACCGGGCGCGCGGCGCCGCACCGTCATGCGAAGCTATACTTCTTCGCGTGCGGGCCACGCGGCTGAACCATGGTCCGTTGGGTCCCTTCGGCTAGGCGGCTTGCTTTCCTGCTAGTGGCACTTTAGTATCACTCTCATGCGAACCGAGCTCGTCACCACTCTGAAGCGCCGGGCCACAGAGCTCCTCTCGGAGGTGGAGAGGCATCGGAAGCCCATCCTCATCACCCAGCATGGCATTCCAAGCGCATACCTCGTTGATGTTCAGACTTACGAGACTCTGCAAACACGCATGACTTTGCTTGAGGGCATCGCTCGTGGCGAGAAGGCAGTTGAAGACGGTCGTACCCTCACTCACGCGCAGGCCAAGAAGCGAATGGCCCGATGGCTGAAGTAATCTGGTCCGAGGCGGCGCTCGGTGATCTCGACGCCATCGCGGATTACATTGCTCTGGACAATCCAGAGGCAGCTCGCCGCCTCGTTCAGAGAGTCTTTCATCCCGTTGATCAGTTGGAAGACCACCCACGGAGCGGTTCCAGACCTCTAGAACTCAAGGGCTGGCGATATCGACAAATCGTCGAGCCCCCATGCCGGGTCTTCTATCGTGAGGACTCTGGTCGCGTCTTCATCTTGTATGTCATGCGGACCGAGCGTTTTCTGCGCCCAGAACTCCTGGCGGAACGTGACGAGAAGAAAGTCGGGCCCTAACTCTGGGTTGCAGCTTCAATGTCATTACAAGCCGCGTAGACGGCGAAGGATCCCGCGCGAAGAACGACGAACGTGCGAGCACGAGAGACGCGGCCTTTTCAACCTGCGCGGTTGCGTTTATCGCAGGGGATCCTTCGCGCCCACCTGCCGCCCGCTCAGAGGTGTGCAGAAATCAGCGGCGCTTCCCTTTCCTGTCATCCTGAGCGGGAGGTGGGTGGAGCGCGAAGGATCTCGTGCAAAGAACGCCGACCACGCGAGCACAAGAACCGCACTCTCGTCCAACCTGCGCGGGTTTCGCTTACCGCAGGAGATCCTTCGC